>Ga0185299_10000051_pt1 | contig 351118 bp, 305 predicted proteins | sample PaiPotPPA55metaG_FD_128002 | JGI IMG/M metagenome (GOLD analysis project Ga0185299, IMG submission 128002) | Iron sulfur acid spring bacterial and archeal communities from Banff, Canada, to study Microbial Dark Matter (Phase II) - Paint Pots PPA... ...
AAAAACAGCCGGGGAAGACAAAACCGGGGTGCGATCGGCGCTGGGAAAAACAGCTCCCGGGAAGAGAAAACTAGAGAAACACCTCATTTTTCCGCAAGCTGTGAAGCCATGCCCCTTCAAAACTGGCTGTCTATACAACTAATACCTACGCAAGCGCCGGAAACCGAGTCAATCGGAGCCTCCAAAGGCGCCGACACGAAAGGAGGGCAAGACTTCTCTCTTATACTTTTCCAGGGTGTCCTCTTCCTGCCCGCACATCAGATAAATATTGAACTGCGTCAAGCCTGCACGCTCCAGCCTGCGAATCTTTTCGATGTGCGCTTTCGCGGGGCCGAGCAGGCAGAAACGGTCTGTGACGTCGTCCGATACGAAGTTGCGATTGCTGCTGTCGACTTCGCAATGATGAAGGTAATCGTACTGTCCGCGATCGCGTATATAAGAGGTTAGAGATGGAGGGAGTTCTTCCGGCTTGTAGCGCGAAACCAGATCGACGACGTGGTTCGATACCAGAGCAGGGAACCAGCGCACACGCTCGCGGCCAACTTTTACATCGTCGGAAACCCACACCGGCGCGGCTGCCATGATCTCGATCTTTCGCGGATCTCGTCCCGCGGCATCGGCTCCTTTCTTCACGAAACTCACACACCATTCGATCAGGTCGGGATCGGCAAACTGCAGGATGACGCCATCCGCGATTCGGCCAGCGAGCTCGAGCACTTTCGGCCCGTATCCCGCAACCCATACTGGCGGAACGCCACCACTCGCCCATGAAAGCCGCGCCGTCTGCCCGTCATATTCTGTTTCCTTGCCAGCGGTGAGATCGCGGAAGGCTCTTACCGCGTCCTCCAACTGCGCCGAAGTAACTGGCTTTTTGCCGAGCACTCGCCGCGAACTGTCGCCGCGCCCGATGCCGAGTTGCATGCGTCCATCTGAAATTAAATTCAGCGTCGCAAACAAGCTCGACGTGACAGTAATGTCACGCGTTGCGGGATTCGTAACGCAGGTGCCGAGCCGCATCTTTTTGGTGTTCGTCGCCATGAGCGTAAGCATGGGATAGGGCTCGAGCCAGAGGACGTGCGAATCGAAGATCCACCCATACTCGAATCCCGACGCCTCCGCCTGCCGCGTCAGTGCCACGATTCGATCGACTGACATATCTGGCTTGATGGTGATGCCGAACTTCATCGTGTCTCCGAACTCCCACAAGTGTCATCCCTAGCGAAGCGAGGAGTCCCTACTCCCAGCCACACATTTTCGGACGAAGGGGACTTTCCATCGCCGCGGAATGGACAATTGGTTAAAGGTATAACATAAAATCGTTGCTTCGCAGTCAGAGGAGAAGGAACGCACATGGGCTTTGACACCGTCATCGTTAACGGTCGCGTAGCAACCGCAACCGACACTTACTCAAGTGATGTCGCGATCAGCGATGGCAAGATCTCAGCTGTCGGCCAAAGTCTTCCCCGACAGAATGCGAAAAAAATTATCGATGCGGCGGGCAAGTTCGTCTTCCCCGGTGGCATCGACGTGCACACTCACCTGGACATGCCTTTCGGCGGCACCACTAGTGCGGACGATTTTGAAACCGGCACGCGAGCAGCAGCTTTTGGCGGGACGACAACGCTGATCGATTTTGCCATCCAGTACAAAGGCCAAACTCTACGAACCGCGTTCGATGCCTGGATGCAAAAGGCATCCGGCAAAGCGGTTTGCGATTACGCGTTCCATTGCATCATTACTGAGCTTGCCGACGCTCAACTCGACGAGATGAATGCGCTGGTGCGCGAGGGAGTTACCAGCTTCAAGTTGTTCATGGCCTATCCGGGCGTTTTCATGCTCGACGATGCCAGCATTTTCAAAGCTCTGCGCGCAACTTCCAAAAATGGTGGGCTGGTCTGCATGCATGCAGAGAACGGCGGCGCGATTGACGTGATCGTGCAGCAGGCTCTGGCGGAAGGCAAGAAGGCGCCGAAGTATCATGCACTGACGCGTCCCACAACGGCGGAAGCGGAAGCTGTTTCGCGAGCGATTGCCCTCGCTGAAATGGCCGGCGCGCCAGTGTATATCGTGCATCTGAGTTGCAATGAAGCCCTCGAGAAAGTGCGAGAGGCCCGGGATCGCGGACTGCCGGTTTACGCTGAAACCTGCCCGCAGTATCTGTATCTTTCGCTCGAAAACTTCGACGCGCCTGGATTCGAAGGAGCCAAGTATGTCTTTACTCCGCCGCTGCGTGAAAAGTGGCATCAGGAAAAATTGTGGAATGGATTGAAGACAGACCATCTGCAGGTGGTCTCAACCGATCACTGTCCCTTTTGCTTCAAAGAGCAGAAAGAATTAGGGCTCGACGATTTCACGAAGATTCCGAATGGCGGCCCGGGAATCGAACACCGCATGAGCCTGATTTATTCCGGCGGGGTTGCCGGAGGAAGGTTTAGCGTGAACCGTTTCGTGGAACTGGTTTCAACAACGCCGGCCAAACTCTTCGGCCTGTATCCGCGAAAGGGCACCATCGCAGTGGGCAGCGATGCCGATCTTGTGATCTTCGATCCCAAGCGCAAGCACACGATCAGCGCGAAGACTCACCACATGCGCGTGGATTATTCGATGTTCGAGGGAATTGAAGTGACGGGTATGCCGGATGTGGTGCTATCACGCGGGAAAGTCGTGGTGGATGGCGATAAATTTTTAGGGCGGGCTGGCGCGGGAGAATTTATTAAGCGCGCATTGTATTCGCAACCTTAGAAATTGGTGGGTGCGATGCATACGACCGGCTCACCCAACCTTATTAAGACTGTCATCCCGAGCAGAGCGAGGGACCCCTACTAGACCAGAAATGTGTGCCGGGGATAGGGGTCCCTCGCTCTGCTCGGGATGACACTCATCGTGATTCTGGGATTAGCCCTCAGCATCGGCTAGTATCTGTGGGCGGTAAACCAGACGTCGAGACCCGATGGAAGCACGATTACTCCTCCGTTCGTCCTAGCTGCGCCGGTAGCCACATCAAATCCATAAATCTCAATGTCGTATGTACTGGCGTCGGAAATTGCGTAAACCAGCGTACCATCGGGACTGAACTGGCCGAACTGATACGGGATGTAGTTTGTGGTGTCTACAATTTTGTGGGCGCTCAACTCGACCTTGTCGATCTGGGTTGAGTCCTGCGAGACGCCCATAAAAACGTATTTGCCGGATGGGTGAGCGACGCCGATCGCATATCCGCAAGCCTGCAGCATCGATGCCGTGCACTGCACGATCGGGGTGCTCGTGTTCGGCTTCACCGGGTAAATATCGACGCTGTTTATGCCCTGCTCGTAGCTATTGGGATTGACGAAATCAAATAAAAGACCGTTCACGAACTGGACGTATTCACCACCCCCGGAGGAATTGCTCCAGCTATAAACCTGGGCATTTGGGCCGAGCGCTCCAGTTTGAAGATTGACGCCGCGCTCGTTGTAGGTTGCCGAGGCGCCGCCATGGTAGCCGCAGGACACCTCGTCATAGAGCCTGGTTCCGGCGGGATTGAAGCCGAGGATTATTAATCCGCAATACTCGGTTCCTTCAGCTCCATTGGGAAGCGAATAGGTGGCCTCGGCCTGGGATTGGCTGATCCGTCCTGTATTTGGATCGATAACAAACCGTCGAATTGTGTAGGTAGTGTAGTAAGGCGCGCCGGGCGCCGCATAGATGGCATAGAGGAAGTTGGCTTTTGGATCAATCGCGACACCTCCGTAAAGGCTGTTAGCGTCGATCCGCTGAACCGGTGGATTCTGGGGCGCGCCCGTGGCGTCGGTCGCATATACCAAAAGAACATGCGTTGACTGGGACGCATCGTTGAAGGCGCTGTAGTAAAGGAAATGACCGTCCGCAGAGGGGTTAATAATGGGGTAAGTGGATTCGGGCACAGTCAGCGTGCCCACCCGAGTGGGATAAAGGGTTTGCGGATCTATGTCGTAGGTAGTGAGTATCGATCCATCGACTACATAAACGACTTGCACTGCGGACGAAGATTGAGGGGCCAGGGGATTTTGCCGGTCAGAATTCTGACATAGCGCAAAAGTCGAAAACACGAAAATCAGGCTAACGCAGGCTGCGCGGAACATAGATCATCGCCTCCGCCCGAATAAGATGAGGCATACAGAAAGCGGGTTGCCGCTCATCCCCAATAAGTAACAGGCAGCTCTAGCGATAAGAGCATCGGAGAGTAAATTGTAGGTCGGCAGGCGAGAGTTGCCCGGCCAACGGTTCCTGAACGCGTGACTATTCCTTGTCCCCTCGTTCAACGTCCCCTTGTTCAACAAAAAACTTCCCAGTCTCGCCGGCGGAAAAATACCGCGACGTCACCGTCTTCTTGCGGGTGAAGAACTCGACCGCATCCCAGCCATGGACGTGCAGGTCTCCAAAGAACGAATCTTTCCAGCCGGAAAATGGGAAATAGGCGGGTGATGCAGCGACTCCGATATTTACGCCGACCATTCCCACCTCGATGCGACGGCTATATTCCCGCACGGCAGCGCCGTTTTCCGTGAAGATCGAAGTGCCATTCCCGCGCGGATCGCTATTCACCAATGCGATTGCTTCATCGAGCGTGTTCACGTGCATCACAGAGAGCACGGGGCCGAATATTTCGTCGCGGCATACGTGCATTTCCGGCTTAACGTGATTCAGGATCGTCGGTCCGACAAAATTTCCGCCTTCGGGAGTCCCCTTGGGATGGCGCCCGTCGACGAGCAATTCCGCTCCTTCTTTTACTCCAGTTTCAATCGACTTGTGAATGCGATCGCAAGCGGCGCCAGAAATTACCGGGCCCAGGCTCGCTTTGGGATTCATACCGTCACCGGCGATGAGTTTCTCCGCCTCCTGTTTCAATCGGCCCATGATCGCTTTTTGAGCAGATCCGACGGTTACTAACACGGAGCCTGCCATGCACCGCTGCCCAGCGTTACCGAATGCGCTGCCCAGAACGTTCGACACCGTCTTGTCGACGACCGCATCTGGCATCACGACCATATAATTTTTTGCACCGCCTAAAGCTTGCACGCGCTTTCCTTTTTCCGCCGCGCGACGATAAATGTATTTGGCGGTATTAACCGAGCCGACGAAAGAAACAGCCTGAATTCCGGGACTATCGAGAATGGCATTCACCGCGTCGTGAGCGCCGTGAACAAGATTCACCACGCCGGGCGGCAATCCAATCTCTTCGAAAATCTTAAACATCAATTCCGAGGTGAGAGGAACCTGTTCCGACGGCTTCAAGACAAATGTGTTCCCGTAAACAATAGCGAAAGGCAGGAACCACATCGGCACCATTCCCGGAAAGTTGAAAGGGGTGATGGCAGCGCAAACTCCCACCGGCTGCCGGATGGTTTCGGTATTGATACCTCGCGAGACGCCCTCAAGAATACGGCCCTGCATCATCATTGGAGCGGAGCACGCAACTTCCAGCACTTCAATCGCGCGATTGATTTCTGCTCGCGCATCGGAGATTACTTTGCCCCCTTCACGCGTGACCGACTCCGCGAGTTCGTCGGTCCTCTGCCGGAATTTCTCGCGCAGAGCGTAAATGAAATCTGTGCGTTCGCCGACCGACCGTGCACGCCAATCAGGCAGAGCGGCGCTGGCAGCGGAGACTGCTGCTTCGATCTCGGCCACTCCCGACAACGGGACCCGCGCCAATACTTCGCCATTCGAAGGATTGGTCACGTCCAGCAGTCCGGTGGCCTGCGCGGGCACCCATCGCCCGCCGATATAGTTCGCCAGAATGCGGGCTTTGGACTTCTTAGACGAAGTATCTGTGTATTCGCTTTTTTGTTCGGGCATCACGACATTGGTTTCGGTAGGCATTTTTGCAATTCCTGTGGAGCCGATTTTATGCAGCAACGTTCACGACAGTACCTCTTGGCGGGCGGCTTAATGAGGCCTGTCGATTGGTCTAAGAACGCTACTCAGCTGAAGACCATTTCTTTCGTTTTTATCATGTTTTGCAGCCCCGTAACAGCGGACACCGAAGCGTGTGAAACGCAGATGGAGATTCCACCAAAACAACAGGCCGAATTCTTCACGCTTCAGAGGCGATTCGTATGCAAAGAAGCAATCTTTTTCATCGGATATTCATTAGAATTGCTTGTCATCAAGTCACTCCCCCAATAGAATTCCCGTTTCCCCAGGAGGGCAAGTCCGTGCACATTTCTTCTCCTTCTCATCCCCCAAACCGCGTTTTGATCCTTCGAGATTCGTTCCTTTTAATGATCTTGGTTCTCCTCGCCTGTGCCCAGCTAGCCTTTGGCCAGCAAACGCTGGGCTCGATTAACGGCACGGTGCTGGACAGCTCCGGGGCCGTTGTTGCTGGCGCTCAAGTGAAGGCCCGCTCCACGGCTACTAACCTGGAAGTGGAGGCGACAAGCAAGTCCGACGGCTCGTTCAACATCGCGGACCTGCCGATCGGCACCTACGAAGTCACGTTTGTTAAGGAAGGGTTTGAAACGGACATCCACCCGCGCATCATCCTGCAAGGAAATCGCACGACGACGATTAACGCGAGACTCAAGCCCGGCTCGGTTTCTGCGTCGGTGACAGTTGAAGCCACGCCGCTACTCAACGAAACCGATACCACTACTGGCTACACGTTGACCGATTCGCAGATCTCGGAAATTCCGCTCGGCACTGGCAGTTTTACTCAATTGGCAATCTTAAGCCCCGGAGTGAGCGCCGATCTGTTAAACACTGCAGGCACTAATGCAGGATTAGGCAATCAAGCTATCTGGTCGAATGGACAGCGCGATACCAGCAATAGCTTCACGATCAACGGAGTGAATGCGAACAACCTTTTTAGCGGCAAATCGACCAGCCAGGTGACATCGAGCCGCGTTGCCGTCAATATCGGCGAAAACGGAAATGGCAACAATCCGGGCGGCGAGATCGCGACCAGCACGTCCGTTTATGGAGCAATCGGCCAAGCGCTACCCTCTCCTCCGCCCGAAACGATCCAGGAACTGCAGGTGAATTCTGCGATGTACGACGCTTCTCAGGGAGCAAACAGCGGCGCGCAAATCGTGACCATCACAAAATCGGGCACGAACCATCTGCACGGCGGTCTGTACGCTTATCACCAGCAGACTGGCTGGAACGCGAATCAATGGTTCTTCAATAAAAACCAGTTGCCGCGTCCGCAGATGCACCGCAATGTCGATGGTGGCTACATCGGGGGCCCGATCATAAAAGATAAGCTGTTCTTTTTCGCCTCGTACCAGGCGCAGCGCGTGAGCGACCAATTGCTCGCGGATTCGATTGCCGCGGTGCCCCCGGGGCTCACGGATACTAATCGCGACGCGGCAGGGTTAGCGGCCATTGCGAATGCCGACTTCAGCGCACCTGGATGCGGCACGGCAGGTGCCCCCGCGTGCCTTAGTATTCAAGCAAACCAGATTACCCCGCAGGCTTTAGCAATTATGAATCAGAAAGCGCCTAACGGCACCTACTGGGTCCCAAGCTTTCAAACCTCTAATTTGCAAAATCAGGGCGGCGATGCGATTGTCCTCGGACCGAAATCCCATTTCAGCGCTGATCAGTTAAACGGCAACGTCGACTACAACTTCAGCTCGAAAGACCGTCTCGCTCTGAAGTATTACTTCCAGAACGTCCCCAACTCAACACCGTTTGCGCAGAGCACTCTTCTTGGTTTTCCGCAGAAACTGACGGCAGGGAGCCAAACCTTCTCGATCGATAACACCACCGCAGTCACCCCGAATTTCACCTGGGAGCAGCGGTTGGGCATCTTGCGCATGAAAGATTACGCTTCCACCAGTCAGTTTTTAAGCCCTTCCTCTGTAGGGATCAATATTCCGGGAACAAGCCAGTTTCCCGGCATTAATCTCCGTAACGCAGATAACGCCTTCGTTACTCCCTTTTTCAACAGTGGCAATGCTTTGGCAATCGGACCCACAAATAATTTTGCGAATGCTGGCTTTTACCAAAATAGTGCGCAATTTTCCACTGATGTGAAATGGGTCCGCGGTCAACACTCAATTTCGTTGGGGATGAATTACACCTACGCGCAACTTAACGTGATCAACAAGCAAAACTCGGTGGCACGGATTACGTTTGAAGATTTTGCGGGGTTCTTGACCGGCCAAGTTTGCGGACCGAACACCGTCTCGTGTTTCGGGCAAGACCCATCGGAGGTCTTGAGCGGAGCCACTAGTCGCTACTATCGCTCCAAGCAGGCAGGCATTTACGCGCAGGACAATATCAAACTGCGCTCAAACCTTACTCTGGATGTTGGACTACGTTGGGATTGGGACGGTCCCCTCTATGAGAAGAACGGAAATCTCACAAACTTCTACCGCCAGAACTATTCCTACAATGTGGCCAGCGACACCATCGATAACATAGGGCTCGTGGTCGCCGGAAATAACAGGACGTTTGGCACCAGAGGCGTAAGTAATTCGACGCTAACTGGCCGGCAATGGGGAATTGCGCCCCGGATCGGACTCGCATACAGCCCCTCATTTGTGCACAACGTCGTAGTTCGCGCAGGATTCGGAATGTACTATGACCGCGGCGAATATTTCACCGAATTTTCTCCAGGGGCGGGCGGTGGGGTCAGCGGGCCTTTCGGAGTTACCGTAGCGGAGCCTTTCGTAGTGCCGTTTTTCGCAACCGCCGGCGGATCATTCGGCCAGCCCTTTGGGACGTCGCCGCCTCCGCCTCCCCCGAGTAACCTTTCCCAGGTGGCGACTTTGTTGCCGAACGCGAACCTGTTGCTCGCCCAGACCACAAATTATTGCAACTCGGTTGGCGAGTCGGGATGCGGGCCATTTCTGTTTGCAGGCTACGATCCCAGGAACAAACTGCCTTACTCGGAGAACTGGACACTTGACTTGCAATGGCAGCCGAAGAACGATCTGGTTCTCACGCTTGGCTACGTAGGCAACCATGGGGTGCACGAAACGATTCCACTGCCATTCAACCAGGCACAGATTGCGACGCCGCAAAATCCATTGTTGAAGGGAGGTCCCTTCCAGCAAAACTATTCGTATGGATATAGTGTGCCAGGAGTGGTTGCCGAAAATCCCCAGGCGATTACCGCTGGCTTTACTGCGGGTAACGCGTCTCTTCGCGCGCCTTACATTGGTTACGATCCCAACTCGACCTTTTATAGAGCGGTGGGTATGTCGAATTACCATGCTTTGCAGTTCAACGTGACTAAGCGCCTGAGCCACGGCCTGCAGGTTTCCGGCTCCTACACGTATTCGCATACATTGGACGAGCAGAGCGCGCTCGGCCTTTTCTTCAACGGAAACGATCCCAACAATCCCCGGTCAGCGTATGGCAACTCAGACTTCGACCGCACTCATGTTTGGTCAGTGGTTTACCACTACGAACTGCCATCGCTGTCTGGCGCACATGGGTGGAAAAAGGAAGTGATCAACGGCTGGTCGTTCAATGGAGTAACTGTTTTGCAAAGCGGACAGCCTTACAGCGTAATCGACTTCACCGGCGGAGCCGCCAGCATTTACTGGGGTGGCGGCCAAGATGCGGTAACAAATCCGATTGTTCCAGTCGGTGGAGTCGGGGCCACCGAAAAGAATCCGGTTCTGCAGGGAACGACCGGAATCAACGGGGCTAAGCCCGTGCTAAACCCGTTGGCCTTTGGCCTTCCGACGCCAATCGCACCCGGCACTGGCGGAGTGCCGCCATGTGACGCCAGTTCTGGGACATTGGTTTGCGACGTCTACGAGACTCCCTACGCCTCGGGAGGCCGAAACATTTTCCGCGGGCCATTCCAGAACCGTTTCGATTTAGGGTTATCGAAGAACTTCGCAATTAGTGAACGCGTTGCTCTGAAGTACGAAGTGGTCGCTTACAACATTTTCAATCACCCGAGCTTCGACATTCCCAGCAACGATGTGCAATTCAATCCAAGTTTCAACAACCCACCTACGTACCCGAATGCGTCGGCTTGCATTCCGGGTCCCGGGGGCTCGGCGGGCGTCGGGGCTTACAGTTGTCCACCGTCGGGCAATCTAGGCACGCTTCAGCACACCATCGGCAGCCCGCGCTTTATCCAGATGGCGTTACACCTGACCTTCTAATGGCTCACCACTGCCGGATCGCTCGCTTCAGTTCATAAGTGAGCGATCTGGGCTGTGCTGATCGGCAGCCACGGCCTTCGACGACTATGCGAAAACAGTGCACCCGCTTTTCAGAAACGGGACGTGCGCTAAACTCAAAGCTGAGCCAGCCAACGAATGCGCAAAGCCACAATCCTGTTCAATCCTAATTCTGGGCGCCGCGGCCGCGATGCGGAGCTGAATCATGCCATCGGCATCGTTCAGTCGGCAGGCATCCACACGGAACTGACGGTCTGCCGTTCGAGCCAGGAGGCGGCTGACAACGCAAGATGCGCTGTGGCGGCAGGCAGCGACACAGTTTTTGCGTGCGGAGGTGATGGAACCATCCACGACATAATTCAGGGGCTCGCCGGCACTCCGGTCGCGCTGGCTGTTCTTCCCTTCGGCACCGCGAACGCCTTGGTCCATGATCTCGGAATCCCGCTTCGTCCCGCAGCTGCGGCCGAGGCGGCCGTCAAAGGTAGAGTGCGTCGCGTTCCGCTCGGGAGAATTGAATATGAGGATTTCAATGGCGGGCGCGGAGCCCGCTATTTCACTGTCGCCGCCGGAGTTGGGGTCGATGCTCACCTTTTCTACAAGCTGACGGCGGAACTGAAGAACCGCTCCGGGATGGCTGGCTACTACTTCAAAGCCTGGCATTTGTGGGCGACTCATCGAATGCGGCGCTTCGAGGTTGACTATTCGAATCACAATGGTACGCGGCATCACGCGTTGCTGACGGAATTGCTGGCGGTGAGAATTCGATTTTTCGGAAACATACTTCGCGAACTGGTTCCCGGAGCGTCGCTGGAATGCGACGAGCTCCGCACTGTCATGTGCCGCACCGCGAGCCGCACTGCGTATCTAACTTATGTTGCCGGAGCGCTGATAGGTCGTCACTTTAACATCAAGGGAATTGATTTGGTGAATTGCTCGGAAATCGACTGCCGGTTGCCGAAGAAAACTGATAAAGCCAATCCAGGCAGATCGACTGTCGACAATGCCATTCTGGACCGCGTCTATGTAGAGGCGGACGGCGAACTACTAGGCCGCCTGCCTGCACGTATGACGATAGTTCCGGACGCGTTATCCCTGGTAGTTCCGGCAACGACCGTGCCGTAGGCGCATTCAGCTTGACCGCTAACCTTCGCTCGCGCAACAATCTAGCTTGGCGTTTTGGCGAGGTTGATCATGCTGGCTTATCTGTTTGTTATTTTTGCGGTTCTGGCGCGCATGCCGTTCATGCCGCATCCTTGGAATTTCACTCCGGTAGCCGCTGCGCTGCTTTATTTTGGCGCGCGCGGTTCGCGGCGCCAGCTATGGGTGCCTTTTGCGATGTTAGCGGTTTCTGACTTGATCCTCACCAAGTTCGTCTACTCGTATGTGTTTTCCTGGGACCATTTCGTAACCTGGGGGTGGTATGCGGCAATCTTGTGGCTGGGAACCGGGCTGCGGGAAAACAGCAACTGGATTCGAGTAGGCGGTGCGGCGCTGGCCAGTTCTGTTTCGTTCTTCGTGATTAGCAATTTCGCCGTCTGGGCGTACTGGGGAGATATGTACCCTAGGACTATGTCGGGTCTCATGACCTGTTATGCTGCCGGCCTGCCTTTCTTCCGCCGGACAATCGTCGGCGACCTGCTCTTCGCTGCGATCATGTTTGGACTACCCGCACTTGCCGCGGCAGTTTCGCACTCATCTTCCAAGCCCCAAGGGGCGGCAACCGTTTAGCTTGCCCAACAGGCGCTCAGGATGACAAGTCGATTCGTTGCCGCCTGGTGCGCCGCCAAGCTAACCACCCCAGCAATGCGACACCGGCCCCCGTCAGTATCCACAGAAAGTGGTGTGCGAAAAGACCCCCTGTAATCGTCACGATTCCGGGACCGAAGTAAAGGGTCAACAGAGCTTCAATCAAGAAGCGTACGAATCGTCCCGCAAAGATTGCGAGCAGGAAATGGCCGAAGTTCATCTCGAACGCCGCAGCCGCGAGAACAACAATCTTGAATGGCGTGGGAGGTGGCAACATTGCTGGAAACATCAGGGCCCAGAATTCGTGGCGCTCGAATGATGCATGAATTTTTTCGAAGCGCTGGGGCGAGAGACGCTTGCGCAGCAGCACCTCGCCGCCGGTATAACCGATGATGTAAAGGACGATGCTGCCCAGCGCGGATCCGGCTGCAGCCAGCAGGACGTACATCAGAAAACGCGAGCGATCGTTATAGACGTAGCCGACGAAAATTGCGTCCAGTGGCATGCCCATGAACGATCCATCCACCGCCGCGAAGGCAAACATTCCCCACGGCCCGAGTGGAGCGAGAAGGTGCTTGATCCATTCGCTGTAGGCGTGGACCAGATGTTTCAGCTTGTTCAAGTAGGTTAGTTTACGCGACGGGCTTCAATGGTCCGTCTTGCCCGCGATTAATTCCAGGGAGTGGGGTAGGAGATCCACAACCGCCTCCAGCGACTCTACAGCTCCTGCCGGGCTGCCCGGCAGATTAAGAATCAGGCTCGTTCCCCGAATACCGCACACACCACGGCTGAGCGCGGAGAAGCGCGTCTTGTCCCTCCCGGCAAATCTCATTTGCTCAGGGATCCCCGGCACGAGCCGATCGCACACCGCGGTGGTCGCTTCTGGGGTCACGTCTCGCGGCGCGATGCCAGTCCCGCCGGCGGTCACTACCAGCTTGGCCGAGCGGCAGAGTTCAACGAGCTTTTCCTGGATCGCGAGGGACTCATCCGCGACAATCTTCCGTGCGATGATTTGAAAATTGCGGCGCTCCAGCGCCTGCGCCACGGCAGGACCGGAGAGATCCTCTTTTTCGCCGCGAGAACACGAGTCGCTCACTGTTAAGACTGCGGCTCGAATTCGTTCGGTTGATGAAGACTTCGATGCCGAGCCATCAGGTATCGAGGAGGACATCTTCACCCTCGGCGGCCGCGTCGCGCTGCGCCTCATCCAGCAATCGCAACCCTTCCATCAGCAGACCCTGCGTATTCAGAGTGGTTGTTTCGAGTGATGACTTGCCCTTGAAATCAATCTGGAAGTTTCCTTCCGTCCAACGCAGCACTTTGAAAACTGCTTCATCACCTTTAATCGGGCCGTAGGCGGCATGTTTCGCTTGTCCCTGATTAAAATAAATTTCGCATCGGTCTTCGCCCTTGGTCATGGTGAGCAGGCAGCTCTTGCGTCCCATTTCGAGCGACTGCACCAGGTCGATAACGTTCATCTGCGAGAGGCTGCCACGTAATATGCCATCGGTCGACGCTGCCTTGCTCAGCTTCTCCAGCGCGATACGATCCACCACGCGCTTGATTTTGTGGGTGGCATCTTTCAGAAAAAAAGGCTTTTCGATGTAGTCCTCGATCGGATCCTGCATGGACAATCGTTCACTGATATCAGCCTTACTGGCCATCATGATGACCGCGATACTGGCGGTCGCCGGCCTGCTCTTAAGTTTTTCCAAAAGCTGGCGGCCATCCATGCCCGGCATGCGATAGTCGCAGATCATAACGTCGGGAAGGTCATCGACCGCCTTCAATAGCGCATCGGCTGCGTCCGTCGCAACCGTTACCTCGCCCATCGGCGTGAGAGCCTGCTGCAACATCCCGAGCACCATGGGATTGTCATCCACCAACAGAATTTTGACATTGCTCGACATAATTACAAAGGAACAACTGGCGAACTATTTTCGTTTCGCGCCCCTGCGATAATCTCCACTCTTGCCGCCTGACTTCCGCTCCAACGCCACTTCCCGAATCTCGATTCCCTTATCGAGAGCCTTGCACATGTCATACACCGTCAGGGCCGCGATGCTGGCCGCGACTAGCGCCTCCATTTCGACGCCGGTTTCCCCGGTAGTCTTCACTTTTGTGGCAATGGAAACGCCATTCTCGCACACGCGTAACGTCACAGCAATGTGGGACAGTTGCAGCGGATGGCACATCGGAATCAGTTCCGACGTCCGCTTGGCAGCCATGATTCCCGCCGTCCGCGCCACTTCAAGCGGATCACCTTTCGGATTCCTCGGTAGCGCGCGCAACACTTCCGGCGACATTAATACGAAGGCACTGGCCTCCGCCTCTCGCGCGGTGCGGCGCTTGGCCGAGACGTCCACCATTCTGGCTTTGCCTTGCCCATCGTAGTGGGACAGCCGGGAAGCTTTCTTTGCCATCATCAACAAGTTATCGTACTTGCGCTAGACATCGTGTGCCAGTCTTCGCGCTTTTACTTAGCGCGTTCACCTCATCAGGAGGGAGACCCATTCTCCCGCTTCCATCCGTTCGCGGTCGGGAGGAATTACCACGTAACAGTTGGATCGAGCCGTGGCCGCGATGTCCCCTGAGCCTTGCCAGCGGGTTAATTCCACCTCGGCGCGCTCGAATTCTCCCGCAAGAACCGCTGGGAGAAACCGTTTCAGTCCGGTCTTGGTACGAATCTCGGATTTGAGCCTTGCACTCAAGAATATTAATGGCTTCGGCGTCATACCCGAAAGGGCTTCAATCATTGGCCGCGCGAACAGTTCGAAAGTCACCATCGTTGAAACAGGATTTCCCGGCAAACCGAAGAAATATTTTTTGTGTGGAGCGGGCGCCCCCGCCCGTTCTGACCGCAAGTCCGCCGACGACAAGCGGGGGAGGGCACCCGCTACACCTAAGTCACTACACGCGCCGAAGACCACTGGCCTACCTGGCTGAATTTCTGCTCCTGTAAAGTAAAACTCTGCTTTCAAGTCTCCAAGGACCTGCTCCACCAGATCGTACTTGCCCATGGAGACCCCGCCGGTCAGCAGTAAGAGATCGCAACTGAGCCCTTGCTCGATTAGAGCTCGAAGTTGACCTCGCTCGTCCGGGGCGATGGGCAGTTGGACTGGCTCTCCGCCTGCATTATGGATCTGCGCGGCAAGCGAATAAGAGTTGGAGTTTCTAATCTGCCCTGGTCCCGGGTCAGCAGCGATGTCCACCACTTCATCACCAGTGGAAAGCACCGCCACCCGTGGCTTACGAAAAACCTGCAACTGGCTCTTGCCAACCGACGCAGCAATCGCAATGGCGGAGTAATCCAACCGATGGCCACGGTTCAATAGTGGCTGACCCTCGCGCGCTTCCGCAGCCCGAGGCACAAAATTGTCGCCTCGATTCACACTCCGGTGGACATCTATGCGCTTCCGTGATTTTTCAGCATTGCCCGTCTCCCGGTCTCGGATTTCCGAGGTATGTTCCACCATAACGACAGCGTCCGCTCCCGCCGGTAAAGGAGCTCCGGTCATGATCGCGATCGCTTGCGCGTGATCGACTGAGTAACGATCAGGAGAGTCACCAGCCTTCAGTTCGCCAATCACCTCGAGTCGCGCCGGCACCTTTGTAACGTCAGCCGCTCGCACTGCGAATCCGTCGCGCGTAGCTCGTGCAAAGGGAGGAAAGTCGCGGTCCGCTACTAAGTCCTCGGCAAGGATCCTTCCGGATGCTGCCAACAGATTTATGGTTTCCGGTTCAGGCGGATTCACACTCTTGGCCTGTTGTTCGACCAGATGCCGAGCTTCTTTGAAGGGCAACACTCCCCCGACCGGGGAATGAAGTGTTTGGATACGGGACATGCGGGAATGATACAACGCACATTACGTCTGGCGTGAGAAGTGACGCTAGTTCCGCGCCAACTCCTGGCCGAGAACGGTCGCATTCGTGGCGAAGCCAAGACCTGTTTCGAGATCGACCAAGCCTGAGCGGACAAGCTTCGCAATCTCTCCGTCGAAGTACTGCATGCCTTCGTTGTCGCTGGCCTTGATGGCATCCAGTAAAGTTCGGCCAGGACGCTCGCCTTGTTCAATACAATCGCGGGTGCGGGCATTGGACTTGAGTATTTCGACGATTGCAATTCGGGCGCTGCCGTCGCTTCTGGGCATAAGGCGTTGCGAAATGATGTAGCGGAAGGTCTTGGCAAGGCGCTCGCGTACCGATTGTTGTGCGGATGCCGGGAGGGTGCCGACAATCCGCTCGATTGTCTTCGAACTATCAACCGTGTTCATGCTGGAAAGTACGATGTGACCGTTTTCAGCAGCCTCCAGGAGAATCTCCAGCGTCTCGCGATCGCGGATATCCCCGATCATAATTACGCGTGGCGCCTGGCGGAGAGCCGCCCTTAACGCCAGAGAAAAGTTTGGCGCGTCGCTATGCAACTCCCGCTGGTGCACCGTCGATTTCTTGTGCTTATGAAGAAATTCGATGGGATCTTCGATGGTCAGAACGTGGTAGCAATACTCGGTATTAATGCGATCAATCAAAGCGGCAAGGGTTGAAGACTTACCCGATCCACTGCCACCTGTCACCAAAATAATCCCGTTGCGAACCTTTGCGGCTTCTTCCAATTGTGCGGGCAGACGAAGCGAACTGAATGTAGGAATAACTGTCGGGATAACGCGCATCACGATGGCGCAACTCCCACGCTGGATAAAAACGTTGACCCGGAAACGCGCCATCCCCGGTAGTCCGTAAGAGATATCGCAGGAGCCGTGCTCGCGAAGCGTGTTGATAGCCTGCTTGTTAGTAGCAATCAAATCAGCTGCTATGCGACGGGTATCATCCGCCGAAAGAATTCCACTGCCTGGAATTTGAACCGCGTTGAGCTGTCCGTTAATCTCGACCTGAGGCGGGCGGCCGGGCGAGAAAATAAGATCACTCACCCTATCGGAGGCGCGCAACATTCCGGCCAACAGAACTGAAGTTGGAATCGTCCCAGTCCCGCTAATGCCGTCGAAAGTAATCGAAATCGGGGAATTCCCCGGAGCAGCCATCCTTACACTCCTGATTTGTCCATTGACGCCACGGGGGAGCGATGTCGCGAAGCCAATATCTCAAGATCTAGCAATGGAGATCTATGTAATGAATGTAGCGCGGCCGGGAGGAACGGCGAAGGACGAGTAGACCATGGCCTTCGGTAACTGTATTAAGTTGGGGTCAAAAAAGAGCGGCGTTGAGGCCGCTCTTCAATTTCAACTTAAATTGAGAATTTCGAGTTATTTCTTAACCGGCTTTTTCTTTCCATATCCGGTCTCGACGCTCGCGCCGATGCTCGCGAGCATATCTTTTGCTGGCTGGGCGAGTTTACCTTCCGGCTGAAGTTCAAGATACTTCTGGAAAGCCTCGGCCGTACCATCGGGCGCAACCATCTTGTCGCCCTTCAGCGTCGCCTTGCCGATTAGGTTGACACCCTTCCAGTAGTAGGCATCCGCTTTCGTCGGATCAGCGGCTATCACCTTATCGAACGCGACAATCGCGTCGTCAACTTTGCCCGCATTCGTAAGCACCGCTCCTTCATTGAAAAGATAGGTGGCCGAATGCGTGGGATCCAGTTGAGCGGCCTTGTTGTAGTTAGTTATGGAGTCATCGGTCTTGTTGGCCTTGGCGTCAACCTCGGCAAGATTGTTATAGTAGGCCGCCATTTTCAGGTTGTTCTCCGGATCTTTCTGGGCCGTCTCGGAGGCGCCGCGCAGGTCGATCGCCTTTTGATAATCGGCCGAAGCCATCTCATAGCGCTTCTTTTTTTCTGCCGGATCTGTCTGCTTGGGTGCCGACATGCGATAGGCATCGGCCAATTTAAACCAGATAAGATCGCGGGTAGGATCGATCTGGTTCGCTTCAGTCAAGGTTGCGATCGCTGTTTCGAAATCGCCGGTATCGGATGCTGCTTTCGCGGCATTGAGTTTTTCATTTAGGGTGCCAACGGTTTTGTTTTCGGCGGCGGCTTTGGCGGCAGCGTCGGCCTTCGCTTTGGCCTGCTCCGCTGTCAGTCCTTGGCCTTGAGCTGCGTTGGTCTGTTCTTTCTTCAAGTCGAAGGGCACATCCGTTTCATCGAGCCCCACTGGTATGCCGTTAAGGTGGAACAGTTCCTTGCCGTCCTTGCTCAACTTGACGTTGTACTTGCCGGGGACGATGCCGAGCGAAAAATACTCGCCCTTGTTGTTGGTTTTGAGTTTGTAGGTATGGCCGGACTCGACCCCGGTCCACTCCACGTCCGCCCCGACGATTGGCTTGCCGTCGGAATCTTTACAGACCCCTTTTACAGTGCCCGTGGTCTGAGCGACCACCAACGGGACACACATTCCCATCGCGACGACAAACAGCAGTGGAATGATTAATGATTTCCTCATGACTTTGCCTCCCGGCATTCCGGTCTGAATTTACTGAACTCTTGTCGCTGTCCCCAAAGCTCACGAACCAGCGTCCCTTTCGGGAACTAGCTCAATCGGATGCTTGCCTCCTCGTACGGAATTGGGTCCTCAGCCCCGGCATCGCGAAATGCGCGCAAGCGCAGCGCACAGCTATCGCAAACGCCGCAGGCGCGATCCTCCCGCTGATAGCATGACCACGTTAAATCGAATGGGGCATTTAGTTCAAGGCCAAGCCTGACAATCTCAGCCTTGTGCATGGCAATCAACGGGGTAACAATTTCGATGTTTCCCTCTTTCGTACCGGCTTTCACAACTTCATTGAATGCCCGGTAATATTCTGGACGGCAGTCCGGGTAGCCGGAGCTGTCAGGTTCAACCGCTCCAATGTAGACTTTTTCGGCACCTATGACCTCTGCCCAGCTGACTGCGACTGCTAGAAAATGTGCATTGCGAAAAGGAACATACGTAACCGGAATGGTTGGGGCCTGCACGGCGGCAGGAAAAGAACCGATGCCGTGCGTTTCGGGAACGGCGATATTCGCATCGGTGAGGGCAGAGCCGCCAATGGAATGCAATGCTTCGTTTCGCACCACGAGCCTGTCATGAATCCCCAGGCGATCGCAAATGCCTTCAAACGAGCGACGCTCCCGCTCTTCGGTTCGCTGCCCGTAGCTGACGTGGACCGCAGCCGCATCATGGTCGCGGGCTGCAAGCGCGGCGCAAACGCAGGAATCCATTCCTCCGCTAAGGAGCACAACTGCGCGACTCGATTTGTGGGCGAAGTTCACGCTTCTGTGGGCGGCGACGCATAGTATCGCCTATTTCCATAATATGTGACAGTTAGATGAGGTTTCGCGGATTAACGTTCTTGGATGCAAGTCCCGCGCATTGACCCCGGCTTCTCGCCGCAGCTATGCTGCTCATTGTCTCGTGACACCTCTGCTGGAACAACAGCGACCCTGTATAGATTGGGAAGTCAGTATCTTATGGCTGCGGAGCACTCCTCCTGAAAACGACATTTGGACGGAAGATTAGGATTTTTGTTGGCTTATCGTTTATAACCGCGCTTGCCTTGTTGATTCATGGCTATCATCCATACGCCGAAGATGCAGAGATCTACCTTCCTGGCGTTCTGAAAATCCTAAATCCCAGTCTATTTCCAACGAACACTGAATTTTTTGGCGAGCACGCTGGTCACAGCCTTTACCCAAATCTGATTGCGTTTTCGGTGCGCGCCACTCATACCCCCCTGCCTTGGGCGGCCTTGGTCTGGCAAGTGTGCTCTATTTTTCTATTGTTGGCAGCGAGCTGGCGGTTGGCATCGGCTTTTTTTGACGAAGAATTGGCTAACTGGGGAGCAGTAGCGTTAATGACAGCGCTATTGACCTTGCCCATCGCCGGGACGACGCTTTACATTCTTGATCAATTTTTGAACCCCAGAAACCTGGCCGCCTTCGCCGTTCTATTTGCAATCGCGGAAGTCTTGCATCGAAATTACGGACGCGCGGCGTTGTGGCTGGCATTTGGCGCGGCCGTGCATCCTTTTATGGCGAGTTTTGGAATTTTATTTTGTATTTGGATCGTGCTGCTCGATCGCTATCGGCCGTCAATTTTAGGATTCGCGATGGCGCTGCCCTTCGGCATTACTTTTGAACCTGCGCCGCCCGCTTATCACGAGGTTGCTCTGCGGCAGCGTGCACATTTCGTTCTGCGTTGGGAATGGTACGAGTGGCTGGGTATGATCGCTCCAGTTCTCTTGTTTTGGTGGCTGGCAAAATGGGCCCGCCGCCGGGGCGCGAAGAACCTGGAATTAGTCTCGAGAGCCATGGTCCCCTTCGTACTGGTTGCAGCGGTTGCGGCCATCGGGCTTGGCATCCCCGCTCGCTTGGAGGCTCTCACCCGTCTCCAACCCCTGCGTTGCCTTGCACTGTGTTACATGGTGCTGGTGGTTATCGGTGGTGGGTTGTTGGGACAGTATGTATTGCGGCGCCACATTTGGCGCTGGCTGGTTTTATTTCTCCCCCTCAGTTTCGGAATGTTTTTTGCGCAGCGGCAACTCTTCCCTGCGAGCGCTCACATCGAGTGGCCATGGTCGCAACCGCGCAATCAATGGGCGCAGGCATTTGATTGGATTCGAGAGAATACTCCGGTTGACGCCTTGTTTGCCCTTGATCCACGGCACATGGAATTACCCGGCGAAGACGAAAACGGATTTCGCGCTCGGGCTCAGCGCAGCATGCTGGCAGACCTGGTCAAAGATAAGGGGGCTAGTTCGATGTTTCCGCCACTGTCCGTGAAGTGGGCGGAACAGACTGCTGAAGAGAAGAACTTTGATCGATTCGGCAAAGACGATTTTGAACGGTTGCGCGTAAAGTATGGCGTTACCTGGGTGGTGAAGCAGGTTGGCACGTCCCGAGAGATCAGCGCAGGGCTTGATTGTCCCTATAAGAATTCTACGGTAATGGTTTGCCGGGTTGATTGATGCCCGGAGATGACGCCGAGGCCGGTTTACGAGGCGGCCCCCATCCCCGCGGCATAATAGCTGTCGGACGCGGCTTCGAGCGTCTTTCCCTTTTCGTTGAAGATCGGGTTGTGGACGATCCCGGCGCTCTGCAGGGCAAATTGAAAACTGGTGGCAAGTACTCCGAAGCCGTACTGTACGCTGCGGCGGAAATTGATGGAGGATGCTTCCTCAAAATACTTGGTGGGACAGGAAACTTCGCCGATTCGGAAACCGAAGTACACGCACTGCGCCAGCATCTGATTGTCAAAAACGAAATCGTCGCTGTTCTCGCCTAACGGAAGGCGGGTGAGCACCTCCCGACTGAAGGCACGGTAGCCGGTGTGATACTCCGACAGCTTGACCCCCAATAGCAGATTTTCTACGGCAGTCAGGAAGCGATTGGAGACGTATTTGTAAAGCGGCATGCCTCCGTGCATCGCCGAACCGCCGATGATACGCGAACCGAGGACGACATCGTACACGCCGTAAGCAACCATGCTGGCCATCGCCGTAACCAGCAGCGGCGTGTACTGGTAATCGGGGTGCACCATGATGACGACGTCAGCGCCAGCGGCCAGAGCTTCACGGTAGCAAGTCTGCTGATTGCGGCCATAACCGTAGTTGCGGTCGTGCACAAAAAATTGCAAACCCAGCCTGTGCGCGATTTCGACGGTGCGGTCAGAACTATGATCGTCAACCAGAATACGAATATCGACCACCTCGGGCAATTCGCGTACGGTCGCTTCCAACGTTTTCTCCGCGTTGTAAGCGGGTAACACGACGGCTATGCGTTTGCCATTGATCATGCTTCTTCTTTTGCCTCGGATCTAAGTGATTGAAGTTAGTATCTAATGATAACTGGAAAATGATAACTGGAAAAATAAACTTCTGCTGACGTTTTGATCAGAGCACCGTTGCTGGCGGTCGGAATTAAATTCGATGAGACGATATGATCAGACATAGCGCGGATTGATAGACTATTAGACAGAACTGGTCGCGCAAAAATGCGGCCGTAATCGATATATGCCTCCTCGCACGCTTTTTGAGAAAATTTGGGACGCGCATGTTGTCGCTGCGCCGGAAGGGCAATCTGCCCTGCTCTATGTCGACTTGCATCTCGTTCACGAAGTCACTTCACCGCAAGCTTTCGACGGGCTGCGCGCGAACGGCCGGCGGGTGCGTCAGCCATCTCGCACAGTAGCGACGGTTGACCATAACATTCCCACCACCCCGCGAGGCCTGCCGATCACTGACCCGATCGCAGCCAGACAGATTGAGGCGCTACAGAAGAATTGCCGCGAGTTCGGGGTTCCCCTGTTTGATATGGACTCGGCTGAGCAGGGTATTGTGCACGTCATCGGTCCAGAGTTGGGCATCACCTTGCCTGGAATGACGATTGTGTGCGGCGACAGTCATACCTCAACCCACGGCGCGTTTGGGTCGCTCGCCTTCGGCATTGGAACATCTGAAGTAGAACATGTGCTGGCCACGCAGTGTCTGCCCCAGAAAAAACCCAAGACCATGCAGATCTGCGTCAACGGCAGACTGGCGGACGGGGTATCTGCCAAAGACATAGCTCTCGGAATCATTGGACGCATCGGAACAGACGGGGCGACCGGATATGTCATCGAGTATGCCGGAGAAGCAGTGCGTGCGCTGTCCATGGAAGGCCGCATGACCTTGTGCAACATGAGCATCGAGGCGGGAGCGCGAGCCGGAATGATCGCTCCTGATGAGACCACGTTCGCGTATATTTGCGGCCGACGCTTTGCTCCCAAGGGAAAAGATTGGGATGAGGGGGTCGCGTACTGGCGAACGCTGGCGAGCGATCCGGAAGCCAAATTTGATCGAGTGATTGAGGTCGATGCCGCATCGCTGGCGCCGTTCGTGACTTGGGGAACGAATCCGGGCATGGTAGTGGCAGTAAACGAACGGGTTCCCGAGTTGAACACTTTTCCGAAGGACGCCGACCGCCGAGCTGCGGAACAAGCGCTTGAATACATGGGGCTCAATCCGGGGACGCCGATTGAGGACATTGCCGTGGATCGCGTCTTCATTGGATCGTGTACGAATTCGCGGATCGAAGACCTGCGCGCGGCCGCAAGAGTGGCGAAGGGACGTCACGTGAGTCCGAAGGTTCGAGCGATGGTCGTTCCCGGTTCGCAGACCATCAAGCGCGCCGCCGAGGCGGAAGGGTTGCACCGCATATTCCTTGATGCCGGATTTGAATGGCGCGAGTCGGGGTGCTCAATGTGTCTGGGAATGAATCCAGATATTCTGCAGCCCGGAGAACGCTGCGCTTCGACCAGCAACCGAAATTTTGAAGGGCGGCAGGGGCGCGGAGGCCGCACCCACCTTGTAAGTCCGATGATGGCGGCGGCAGCGGCTATCGCCGGGCATTTCACCGATATCAGAGATTGGCGCTTCCAATAGTCGTGTTCTAAAGCAAAAGGCTTAAACCATGGAATCGTTCCGCAAGCATACTGGCCTCGTCGTCCCGCTCGACAAAGTAAATGTCGACACCGACCAGATCATCCCCAAGCAATTCTTGAAGCGCGTCGAACGCACCGGTTTTGGAGAGTTTTTGTTCTTCGATTGGCGTTTCGCCGGCGACGGAAAGAAAAATGAAGATTTTGTACTGCACGCGCCGCGATACATGGGCGCTTCGATTATGGTTGCGGGCAAAAACTTCGGATGCGGATCTTCGCGCGAGCACGCCGTGTGGGCCCTGACGGATCATGGATTCCGCGTGATCATCGCTTCTTCATTTGCCGATATCTTCGCCAATAACAGCCTTAAGAATGGACTGCTAACAGTTCGTCTCAGCGATGAGCAAGTGGCGGAAATCACGGACTGCGCGCGAAATCTTGAGAACTACACTCTGTCCGTGGATCTCGAAACCTTGACCGTAGAAGACGGCCGGGGATTCACGGCACGATTTTCTTTGGACGAATTCTCGCGCCACTGTCTATTGAATGGATTGGACGATATCGGGCTGACCATGCAGCACGAGCCGGAGATTATGGCCTATGAAGCAAAACACCCCGTGCGCGCAGAAATGAAATCGGTTGTCGGCGGATGAGGGGGAATTTGCGAACACAATGCCGCGTTGTTGTCATTTTCTTGAACCTGCTATTGCTGCTTTCCCTGACGAGCGCTCAGACCGGAACACAGAAGCCGCTGACGATTGAACAGATTTTCGCCCAGGGCGAGGTCATAGGGCGTGCCCCGGAAACGATTAAGTGGAGTCCGGATGGTACGAAGGTCTCTTTTGTACAGCGCGACAATGACAGTGAGCGCGGCGAACTTTGGTACGTGGATGTGGCAACCGGAGAGAAAAAAGTTCTAGTCAGCGAGGTTAAGCTTTCTCAACTCGCGCCGCCTGTCAGCAAAATTCACGACGAACGGGAGAAAGAGCGGGTCACACGTTATCACGTAGCAGATTACTCCTGGTCTCCCGATTCGAAACATCTGCTCTTCAATTCCCGCGGGCAACTCTGGTATTACAGCCTAGATACCGGAACGGCCGTGCAACTAACGGCATCGCCTGAAGCCAGCGCCGATCCAAAATTTTCGCCAGACGGCAAACGGGTAGCCTTCGTTCGTAAACATAATCTTTACGCGCATTCGGTATCTGGCGAAGAAGGCGATCATCCGCTCACGCGTGACGATAATAAAGACAGGGAGAAAGATCAGGAAGACAACATTCTGAATGGAGAGGTCGATTGGCTCTACGCCGAAGAGTTATCCGTGCGCAGCAACTTCTTCTGGTCGCCGGAAGGCCGCGAAATCATTTTTCTGCAGATGGATGAGAGTCGCGTGCCGACTTATCCCATTACGGACTGGCTGCCACTCCGTGCTCACGTCGAGCAGGAAAAATATCCGCTGGCAGGGGATCCGAATCCCAGCGTGCGCCTTGGAATTGTCGGCGGCAATGGCGGAAAAATACGGTGGATCAAACTCAGCGATAACTCCGATAGCTATGTGCCGCGCTTCGGCTGGATTCGCGAAGGCTGGGCCTGGGCCGAAGTTCTGAACCGCAAGCAGGATGTGATGGACCTCTACTTTATTGACGCGAAGTCGGGAAGATCGCGGAAAGTATTGACCGAATCGTCTCCGGATGCGTGGGTGAATGTTAACGACGACTTTCGCACGCTGAAATCCGGCGACCGGTTCCTGTGGACGAGTTGGCGCGACGGACACACTCACATCTACCTTTACAGCTTTAATGCCCAAGACCCAACCGGCTCCGATGCCAAAGTGGAGAAGCAACTCGAGAATGGGAACTATGAAGTCATTGCCGTCGATGGCGTGGATGATGCAGCCTCGCTGGTGTTTTTTACCGCGAACAAAGGTAATCCGCGACAACAAAAGATTTTTTCCGTGAAGTTGGATGGGTCATCGATGCAGGCTATTTCATCCGTCGACGGAAGCTACACGGCAACATTCGCGGATGACGGCAAGCATTTTGTGCAAAAGTATTCCGCGACACTCACGCCGCCACAGATATCTTTGTGCGCTCCTGGCGCTCAATGCCAGAAAATCTGGGAAGGTCGCAGTATCGCCGAGTATGATCCGATCACTCCTCAGACTCTGGAATTCAAGGCCGACGATGGAACGGTTTTGTATGGCTATCTGATCCTGCCGCGTAATGCGGAGGCTACTCAAAAGGGGACCATTCCGTTAATCGTTCACATCTACGGTGGACCGGCGGGGCAGACCGTGCAGAATGCATGGGGCGGAACGAATGGTCTCTTTCATCAGGTTCTGGCTAAAGAGGGATTTGCGATTTTCTCCGTTGATAATCGGGGTACTCCAAATCGCGGAAAAAAGTTTTCAGCCGCTACCCGGTTTCAGTCGGGTGCGATTGAACTGAAAGACCAACTTGCGGCACTCGATCAGTTATATGAAAAGTTCCCGCAGCTCGACACCTCTCACACTGGAATGTGGGGATGGTCGAACGGCGGATCGATGACACTGTACTCGCTGACCCACTCCGGCCGTTTCAAGGCGGGAGTATCGGTGGCTCCAGTAACCAATTGGCGAGTTTACGATTCGACTTACACCGAGCGCTATATGGGTCTGCCGAAGGAGCACGCCGCAGCTTATGACGACTCCATCGTCGGTGCCGCCGGCAATTTGCGCGGGGCCTTGTTGCTAGTGCACGGTACCAGCGACGACAATGTCCACTTCCAAAATACCATCCAGATGACCGACGCTCTTATCGGCGCCGGAAAACAGTTTCGCTTGATGGTTTATCCGGATAAAACTCATGGCATTTCGGGGCCAGGCACGAGGACCCAGTTGTTCCACATGATGGATGATTTCTGGAACAAGGAACTGAAGTGAGCTCTCAGCTATCGGCTATCAGCTATCAGCTCTCAGCTTTCAGTTACTCCCATTCGCTGAGTTGAGATTTTACTGACAGCTGAGAGCTGATAGCTCACTTATGCATCGCACAACTCTTGGCGATTTCGAACTTACCGTGGTCTCCGACGGAACTTATTTCCTCGACGGAGGCGCTTTTTTTGGCGTCGTGCCGAAAACCCTCTGGTCAAAAAAGGTTACGCCGGACGAGCAGAACCGCTTGGATGCAGGTCTGAACTCGCTGCTCGTGCGCACCGGCGACAAAAACGTCTTAATTGAAACGGGTATTGGCAACAAACTGCCGGACCGCCTGGTGCAGATCTTTAAACAGCCGGCGAAATTGCTCGACAATCTTCATGCCGCCGGAGTTGAACCGGAGGACATCGACATCGTCATCAATACTCACCTGCATTTCGATCATTGCGGCTGGAATACAGTGCGGCGCGGCAGTCAGATCGCTCCGACATTTCCTAATGCGAAATATTACGTGCAGCGCGGAGAGTGGGAGCATGGCCGCCTACAACTGGAGAGGGACGCAATCAGCTATATGAGCCCGAATTACGATCCGCTGATTGAGCGTGGACAGATGACATTGCTAGACGGCGATCGGGAGATTTTGCCAGGCATTTCGGTTAAGGTCTTCGCTGGACACACGGCGAATATGCAGGCGGTGATGATCGAGAGTGGCGCAAACGAAAAGAAAAAAGCGTGTTATATCTCCGATCTGATTCCGACTTCGAATCATCTCGACATTACCTGGGCGATGGCGTTTGATTTATTCCCGTTGCAGACCATCGAAAATCGCAAAAAGTATTACGCGCAGGCGATCCCGGAAAAGTGGCTGACGGTGTTTACGCATGATGACGCTAAGCCTTGGGGATATGTGGAACGGGACGAGCGGAGCAGGCTAGTGCTTGCGCCGCTTGTTTAGTGGCAGTTTCTCCGGCGCGGGTTTGGACCGCGACAACTCGCGCAGCAGATGCTGGAAGTCCGGCGGCAGTTTGCAATCAACCGAGATATTCTTTCCTGTGCGTGGATGGACGAACTCCAGATGCGCGGCGTGAAGAGCGACGCGGTCGATGAGCGGCTCCGATGATTCTCTCCGGCGATATTTTCTATCGCCGATTACGGGATGCCCCAAGGCTAAGAATTGCGCTCGAATCTGATTTTGCAGTCCGGTTACGAGTTCAACCCGCACCAAAGTCGCATCCGCAAAAAGGCGTTCAACGGAATATCGGAGTTCAGCGCGCGAAGCTTCGGGATCTTTTGCTGAGCGCAACTGTTGATACATTCCTTCACGCCGAAAATAATGCGCCAGGGTTGCCTTCTCAACGCCGACACGCCCGCGCACGGCTGCAAGGTACTGCCTGACGGGGCTATGGGCGAGGAACTGCCGTACCAGCGCCTCGCGAGCGGGAGCGGTCTTCGCAAAGAGCAGCGCTCCGGACGAAAAACGATCGATACGATGCACTATGAAGGCGCGTTGTTTCTTCCGCTCGAGTCGATCGGCCAGCAAAGACCAGGCGGAGGTGGTCTGAGAACCCTTGATTGGCACGGCCAAGAGGCCGGAGGGTTTGTTGATCACGATTACGGCGTCGTCTTCGTACAGAATGGAAAGCTCCAGCGAAAAACGAGGCCGGCGCGTGTCTTCATGGGCGGAGTGGTCGGAAGGCCGGCGGGTGGAAGTTTGATTTGGCTTTCCCGGCTTAACACGATCTTTTTGCCAAGGCCTCTTCATTTTCATTTTCATTGAGCTGCCATGGGCGGGGTTGCGAGACTACCTGCCTGCATCCTGCTTTCAAAGAACTCCTCAACGCGCCCTAAAATCTCCGCCCCGCTCCGGGCCTCATAGATCGCTTTCCTGAGACCTGCGCCTCCGGGGATGCCGTGCGTGAACCAGGAGGCGAATTGTTTCATCTTGCCTTCTGTTCCCGGCATTTCTTCTTCCAGCAGCATTTGGAAATAAGTGCGGATCATCTGGTAGCGGTCGGCTTCGGTTGGCTCATCGTAGGGCTTGCGGATTGCGTCGGCTAAGGCTGCTGAGCTTTCCTCGGGACGGGCGAGGACGCCCGGCGCTCCACTGACGTACTGTTCAATCTGCCGGAAGATCCAGGGATTGGCGGGCGCCATGCGTCCTATCATTACGGCATCGCAACCAGTCTGGGCCACGATGGCGCACGCGTCTTCGGGCGAACGAATATCGCCGTTGCCGATCACCGGAATTTTGACTGCCTGCTTCACGGAGGAGATCCATTCCCAGCGCGCGTTTCCGCTGTAGCCTTGCTCGCGGGTGCGGGCGTGAAGGGCGACTGCTCCGAGACCACAGCTTTCCGCCATGCGAGCCAATTCCACGCAGACAATTTCATCGTCGCTCCAGCCGGCTCGGAACTTCACAGTGAACGGAATCTTCACCGCACGCCGAACCGCCTCGAAAATCTGGCGGATCAGCGGTAAATCACGCAGGAGGCCCGAGCCGCCATTACACTTGACAACTTTTTTAGCGGGACAGCCCAGATTGAGATCGACTAAATCGAAGCCGAGATCTTCCACCAGCCGCGCTGCGTCCGCCAATACGCTTGGACTGCTGCCGAAAAGTTGCGCTGAAATTGGATGCTCGTCTTCATAAAAGTGAAGGTAGCGCCCGCGGACGCGCTGGTCTCGCAGAACGCCATCGGCCGAGGTGAACTCGGTCATGATCAACCCGCACCCCCCAAGGTTCTTGATGAAGCGGCGGAAAACGGTGTCGGTGACTCCGGCCATTGGGGCCAGAACGGTGGCGGGCGAGATCCGGACGTTGCCTATCGTGAAAGATGTGGGAAAGAGAGCTGGCGTGGTAAGTGGGTGGAGGGGCGGCTCGCGGGTCCCGCGTGGCACTCCTTCCGGGTTGTCCCAGAACTTTTGCACAAAATGATTTTACTTTCTTTTCTGCGCGGGAACCGTCGAAACTTCCTGGGTATTCGGGGATGCAGGGGCGAGCTCTGCTTGGCATGCGCGGGCGCTTCGCCCGTCCAAAAGTAAAGCCTGCCGCAGGCAGGCTTAGACAGTTTGGATTTGCTCAAAACAACTATTTCTTGGCTGCGTCGGCCTTTGCGGCTTCGGCTTTGCCGGCATCGCTCTTGGCGTACTTGCGGCGGAAGCGTTCTACGCGACCAGCGGTGTCCATGAGCTTTTGCTTCCCGGTGAAAAAGGGGTGGCAAGCAGAGCAGATTTCAACGCTGATGTCGCCTTTGTGCGCTGAGCGCGTGACAAAGGCGTTCCCGCAGGCGCAATGCACGCGGATCTCTGTGTAATTAGGATGGATAGCTGCTTTCATGATTGGTTCCGACCTCGATTCAGACATTTGATTCTACAGGAGCTATGAAGGATTCAGCAACCGAGGGTTGTATCAGGCCTTCCGCTCTGCAGCACAATCCACAGCGGCTTACGTCGGTGGCATCGCTCAAAGCCAAGCCGTGATGCGAAACTTTCTCTTCAATAAGCAATGACGAGAGCTTGGTATCCCTTAGCTCCAACAACAAACGGCAGGGATTATTCTCCCTGCCGTCTCGTTTATATCAAAATCTAGGCCCCTACTTCCCTCTGTTGACCACTTTCTTCAATTCGTTACCCGGGGTAAACTTGGCGACTTTGCGGGCGGCTATCTTGATGGTGGCACCTGTCTGCGGGTTTCGGCCGTTGCGGGCCTTGCGCTGCGAGACGGAAAACGTGCCGAAACCGATCAATGCGACCCGGTCCCCTTTACGAAGGGCAGCAGTAACGCTGTCCACTGTAGTGTCAATCGCGGTCGTCGCTTGCGCCTTCGAAATATGGCAGGCTTCGGCGATGCGGTCAACCAGATCAGCTTTATTCATACACTCTCCTGATACTAGTTATTGACGGTTCCCGCGCATCAGCCGGGGAGGGAGAGCTCAAGCGCGAGCACCGGCGATGGCAATTCTCGCTCATGCTGCAGGATTGTCAATGGCAAACACGTGCCAGTTGCCGCTTTTGACACCTGGTATTCCTGAAATAGGTGCGGGACGCGTGAAGTCGGCGACTGCCCGCGACTGCCGTCGACTATTCCGCAAAGTGCGTGCGCTGTTCTCCACAATCTATCGCTCCTCTCCACAGGATGTGCACAGTAGCGCGATGCTTTCGAGTTGCGGTAAATGCAGGTTCGGGTGCAGAGTTGAAGACGCGAGGGATTTACCGGTCATCGATTGCAATTTATGAAAACAGAAGCGGAAGTTTGCCCGCAATGCGCGGGTTCTGGATGGAAAGCGGTTCCGGGAATGCCCGAGCGTGGCGTGACGCGTTGCGATTGCCAATTGAAGGCGCGGGGTGGCGCGTTGGTCTCGTCGGCGCGTATTCCGAAGAGATATGAGCATTGTGAACTGTCGAACTTCACCACCGATTTTCCCGGAGCCGATCATTCGGTCGCGTTGGCGCAGATCAGCGCAACTCGTTTTGTTCAGGAATTCGATCCGCGAGACGGCCGCGGGCTGCTCCTGGTTGGCGGAATCGGAACCGGAAAGACGCACCTCGCGGTCGGCATCCTCAAAGAGATGATTGCCACCCGAGGAAGCGCCAGCCTGTTTTGCGACTATCGCGAATTGCTGAAACAAATTCAAAATTCTTATAACGATTCCGTGAAGGCAACTGAACTTCAGGTGCTGCGTCCGGTTTTTGAAGCCCAAGTGCTGTTGCTGGATGAACTCGGCGCAGTGAAGCCGAGCGAGTGGGTTTGGGACACGGTAAGCCTGATTCTCAACACCCGCTATAACGACAACCGAACCACAATCATCACCACGAATTTCGCCGACGAGCCAGCCGCTAGTGCAATGCGATTGCTTTCCCCGGCCCGGGCGGCGGCTCGTGAAGAAACACTTGGGGACCGGATCGGAGAGCGAATGCGCTCCCGTTTGCATGAGATGTGCCGCATCGTAAAGATGGATGGTCCAGACTTCCGGCAGAAGTTTAAGAGCGCCAGCTTCGGATAGCTGTCGACGCGTCGCGGCGTCTTTCCTCCTACGATCCGATTTTCACGATTGCGATTTGAATTCGCATTAGAATCAGCGAGTGTTGGACCAGCGCTTTGAATTCAATCCCGAAGCGGACGGGGATTTCTTTTCCACCGTAGCCCCGGCCCCCGCTGTGTTTATTCTTCGGGGAGAAGACGCAAACTCCCAGCCCTACGTCAGCAAGACCGCTAATCTTCGGCGCCGTTTGCAGCGCTTGCTTTCTCCGCCTGTGGAGCACACGAAGCGCCTTAACCTGCGCAATCGCGTTCGATCGATCGAATACAGTCTTACCGGGTCGGATTTCGAATCGGGATTTGTCCTTTACAAAGTGCTGCGGTCGGTTTTTCCCGGGACCTATTCGAATCGTCTGCGCCTGCGCTCCGCTCCACTAGTCAAACTGCATCTCGAAAATGAATACCCTCGCGCTTCGGTAACAACGCGGCTGGGGCGGGTATCAGATACGCGAAGTCCGGGAAAGAATGTTTACTACGGGCCGTTCGCCTCGCGAGTGTCGGCAGAGAAGTTTATGAACGATGCTCTAGACTTTTTCAAAATGCGGCGCTGCGTGGATGATTTGCATCCTGATCCAAAATTCCCAGGCTGCGTTTATTCCGAGATGAAGATGTGTCTGGCACCGTGTTATCGCGGCTGCAGCGACGACGAATATCGGGAAGAGGTGGTAAGAGTTGAGGAGTTTTTCGATTCTCGCGGTGAGTCTCTGAAGTGGCAGGTGGCGGCCGAACGTGAGGCTGCTTCGGCAAGAATGGAATTTGAATCGGCAGCCGCGATTCATGCCCGGCTTAACAAGCTTTCAGCGCTGTTGCAGCATCTTCCGGAATTTGTCTGCCGCATTGACCAAATGCATGCCGTCATAGTTCAGAGTTCACTTCAGAGTTCAGCCCAGAGTTCACCCCATCGGTCAGCGCAGAATTTGGTCCAAAAGTCAGCGTCAGAGTCGCACCGGTCCGAGAGTGTCGCACTATTTCGCGTGGACGGCGGCGCTATCGCTGGGCCATTCGAGTTCCCCATTTCCGCAGGCGAGCATACGAAGTCTCAGTCGATGGAAGCTCGCATCCAAGCCGCCCTGGCGTCGTTTCCCCCGGCTGAACCACAGAGTGCGACGGAACGCATGGAGCACCTTGCTATCTTGAAGCGGTGGTGCTACCGCGGAAGCCGGGCAGGGGAAATATTTTTTGCCGATGCGCGCGGTGAACTGCCGATGCGCCGACTGGTGAGGGGCATCAGCCGCGTGTACAAAGGCGAAGCACCCGAGATTGAAATGGTCCCGCCACCAGTGGAGTGAACTGGAGCGAGGCAATTTTGAATCATTCCCCATCGTCGCCTCACCCTCTTACAATGGGAGCGCTATGACAAAGAAGACGGCAAAGAAAACCGGCAAAAGGAAATCCGGCGCGAAAACGAGCGCAAGATCCACCGCAGCTCCGCACGAGAAATCATCGATGGCACGACCAAACTCAGGGGATCACGCCCTCCGCGACCATCTGCTGTTTCTCCTAAAAGGCGGCGGAGCACATGCCACGTTTGAAGATACGTTAAACGGCTGGCCGCTCCAGTTCACGGGATTCAAGGTTGCAAAGTTTCCCCACACAGCCTGGATGCTTCTCGAACACTTACGTCTCGCTCAGCGGGATATTTTTGGAATTCAGCCGGAATTCGACGCATGTTTCCCCGAAGTGGCCGGAAGGTTATTGGCCGGAATCGGCTGCGCCGCCGAATGAGGCGGCCTGGAAGGCAAGTAAGGAATCCTGCCAGAAGGATTTACAAGCCATGCAGCGAATGGTGGGCGACCAGAAAATCGATCTCTTCGCCAAAATCCCATGGGGCGAGGGACAAACTATTCTGCGCGAGGCGCTGATCTTTGCCGACCACGATGCATACCATCTCGGACAACTGATGATGCTTCGCAAGAGCCTCGGAATTTGAAGGTTCGGTCCCATAAGTCATGCCGAAACTGCCAGAGCTGAATTCGTTGGAGATTGAACTCGAACCGGCCTCTTGCGGAAGATGACCTTGATCTCTTCCCGCCAGTGCTCGTCGATTCCCACCACCTCCCAATCAATCTCGGGCGAGAGATAACGCAGAATCGTGTCGGTCGTCGGATGTACATGGAGCGCGGGCTCAACCAACATCAGTAGAGGTTTTTGTTGAGAGAGTTCGCGCCCTGGAAAATAACCGAATTTCGTCAACTCTCCCCGGCTCTGGTGCCACGCGACCCGCGACCAGTAATCCACCCCCTGCAAAGGGAGATGAATATCCTCATCGGCTTTGAGCTCGATCACGGCAAGCCGCGCCTCGCGAGTTTCGGCGAGAATGTCAATCATGGCGCGATCCGCTGCTGCGAACGCGGGCACTTGCGAATACACAAATTCTTCACGAAGGCGCCCGTCGAGCGCCGCGACATTGCCAGCCACCAGCGATTCCAGCCAGCGCTCTGGGTGCATCCGCCACAATGCATGATTCTTCGGGCCATGTTTGCAGCGAACCGCCGCCGCCAGCCGGACCAGGTCCGCGAAGTCCATTTCATTCTCTGGATTGAGCACCCGTTCCTCCGCTCCAAACCCAAAAGTGATTTCTTCGGCGCTTTGAAAGTTTCTAGGATCGTGGGCAATTCGCGCCTGGGCAAACTCGAGGCCATGGCGTCGGAACGAGATCAATGCGGGCGAGAGCACCACGACCTCCGCTTGCGGCAGGATCGTTCGGATGCGCGTTGTCGATTCGGCAAACCGATCGCGCGCCGAGCCTTCGTCGACAGCATGAACCAGTCGTGTCGCCAGGTTTCCGCTATCGCTGAGATCGATTTCAACCAGTGCATCTTCACGCTGGTCGAATTCATACAAGCTCCACTTCGCTCCCGATGGATGGAGGTGTGCCATGCGTTGCTGAGTAAGGGTAGCTGTGCCTTTTGGAACAATCAGGGCTAACCCTTCCACGAGGCAGTGGCTCTTCTGTTGGAGGCGGCACGCCTCGAGCCAAAGAATGCCGCATGTTAGAGCGCCGTCGACGGTCGATTGCGTTTCCTGGTCATTCACTCCCAGGATGGCGAGAGCGCGTTGCCCCTGCCGCATCCAGCCCCGAAGGTAGGCAGGGCCGAAGGAGTGTTCAAGATCCACGCTGGTGGTGAGACGCACCACCGTCCACCCGGGAAAATTCTTTTCCAGCGCCCGCCGCAGACGAGGCTCGTAGACAACTCGCGCCACCCTCCGCGCTGCTGGAGATCGCCGATCGCGATCGCGGCAAAAGTCGAGACGGGTGGGCCGGGTCTGCCCCATGCGCTGCACCTGCAAGCGTAGCGTCGTGGTCTTTACTTCCGCGTCCAGCACCCGCCGTACAAAATTGCGTTCATTCGACCAGAGGTGGAGCAGACATTTGTGATGTTCGCCGGAAATAGAATATTTCGAATCGGCAAGATCGAAGGCGACTGCGCCATCTTCGACAACAACCGCGGCGCTTGATCCGTGAAGAAAGTCGGAGAGCAATCCGCTTAGAGATTCTGGCGTCACAGGGCAAGATTATTCACTTCCATTGGACAAACGTCAGTGACCGGCGGACAGCGAAATTGTTCGGTTTTTTGGCGGCTGCGCAGTGAATTGCACGGCAAAACTTTTGTAATTTGGAACATCCTGAACACGTTCCGCTCATGGGATAATAGGTGAAACGCCTCCGAGTCCTTTACCCATCAAGAGCATCAAAATATGGTGACTGCTAATCAAGAACGGTTCTTTTTTAACCACTACGGCCTTACTAATCATGATCTTGAGACTTATCTAGGCGCCGCTCTCTCGGCCGGCGGAGATTATGCTGACCTCTATTTCGAGTACCTTACTTCGACTTCCCTCATGGTCGATGAATCGCTGGTGAAGTCCGCTTCCCAGGGAATTTCCGGCGGCTGTGGCGTCAGGGTTGTTTCCGGTGAGCGCACCGGCTATGCCTATACCGACGACCTTTCTCCGCAGCGCATCCTGCATGCCGCCCGCACTGCGGCGCTGATTGCAAGCGCTCCGGCGAAATCGACGGTTGCTGGATTCCAGCAGAAGCCCGCCCGCAGTTTATATCCGGTAACGTTGCCGTCGGTTGATGCCGACCTGACCGCAAAGGTCGAACTTCTTATGCGGGCAGATCAAACCGCGCGAAGCTACGATCCTCGCATTAAAGAAGTCCGCGCCAACTACTCTGATGAGCTGCGTAACATTTTGGTGGTCGGCTCCGATGGCACTTTTGCCGAAGATTCGCAGCCCTTGGCGCGTATGAATGTCTCGTGCATTGCAAAGACCGAAACGACTTCCGGGCGCGGCAGTTCAGGTGGTGGCGGCCGGGTGGCTCTGGACTTTTTCTATGGTGACAAGACGCCTGAGTTCTTTGCCAAAGAGGCAGCGCGCCAGGCGATTTTGCAACTTGATGCTCGCGAAGCTCCGGCTGGAGACATGGAAGTTGTACTTGGTCCGGGATGGCCAGGGGTTCTGCTGCACGAAGCTGTGGGACATGGCCTTGAAGCTGACTTCAATCGCAAAAAGACATCAGCTTTTGCGGGCCTGGTCGGCAAACGGGTGGCCAGTGAGAAATGTACAGTGATCGACAACGGCACCATGCCGTGGCGGCGTGGATCTTTGAATGTTGATGATGAAGGTCATCCCACGCAGGAAACCGTCTTGATTGAGAACGGAATTCTCAAGGGATATCTCAGCGACAAGCTTTCCTCGAGACTGATGGGGCTTGCGGATACCGGCAACGGACGCCGCGAGAGCTACGAACACATTCCCATGCCACGCATGACCAACACTTACATGCTTGCGGGCCAGGACGATCCCGGCGATATCATTCGATCGGTGAAAAATGGCGTGTATGCCGTCAATTTTGGCGGCGGGCAAGTTGACATCACGAATGGCAAATTTGTTTTCTCCGCTTCAGAAGCGTATTTGATTGAAGACGGACAGATCACCGCTCCGATCAAAGGCGCGACTCTGATTGGCAACGGGCCCGATGTCCTGACGCGGGTTTCGATGGTCGGCAACGATCTTAAACTCGACGAGGGCGTCGGCACCTGCGGCAAGGATGGGCAGGCGGTTCCGGTCGGTGTGGGCATCCCGACGATTAAGATCGACCGCATGACTGTTGGCGGGACTGCGCGAAAAGATGCTGGCGGTTTCATGCAGTGACGTATTGCTTTCGGGCAGCGCTTTGTCATCCTGAGCAAAGCGAAGGACCCCATATACCTAACAGCATGGTAAGCATGAGGTCCTTCGCTGCGCTCAGGATGACAACCGTGAATTCATAAATGACCCCCACCTTAGAAAATAGCGAAACAAAACTCGCAACGGATTTGAGAGAAATCGCCACCGACGTCGTCGGTCGCGCGATCAAGGGCGGCGCGACCGCCGCCGAGTGTGTCGTCCGCGAAGGCGATGAATTTTCCACCGTCGTGCGCCTCGGCCAGGTCGAAACCCTGAAGGAGTCGGGCTCACGCGCGATCGGAGTGCGTGTCTTCTTTGGAAAGCGCGCGGCCAGCACTTATTCCAGTGATTTTTCCGCCGCTGGCATCGAGCGCATGCTGATATCCGCGCTTGAATTGGCGAAGATTACGTCCGAGGACCCGTACGCGGGAATCCCGGAGGCCGCCAAACTGGGATCACTCTCGGGCGATCTCCACCTTTATCACCAGGACGTTTACTCATTGCCGGGTCCGGAGCGCATTGAGTATGCACGCCGCGCCGAGAAAGTGGCGCTCGACTCCGATCCTCGCATCAAGAACTCTGAAGGAGGATCGTTCGACGCAGCCAGCGGCCGGAAAGTGCTGGCGAATTCGCATGGCTTTGTTGGCGAGTATCGCCGCTCTTATTGTTCGGTCGCGGCGGTGCCGATTGCTCAGGACGAAAATGGGCTGATGCAGCGCGACTATTGGTTTTCCGTTGCGCGGAGTCTAGCGAAACTCGACTCCGCCGAGCAGGTTGGAAAAGAAGCTGCGCGCCGCACTCTTCGCCGATTAGGCGCCCGCAAAGTGAAGACCTCCGACGTTCCCGTCGTGCTCGATCCGATGGTTGCGAGCTCGATGCTCGAACATATTTTTGAGGGGGTGAACGGCGATTCGGTTTATCGCGGAGCATCATTCCTGGCGGGCAAACTCGGAGAAAAAATCGCCGGATCAAACGTCACTGTCGTCGACGACGGCACCATTCCCGGAGGCTTCGGTACCATGCCCTTCGATGGCGAAGGCATTCCCACGCGCCGCACGGTAGTGATTGCGAATGGTGTTCTGAAATCCTATCTGTTGAATAGCTACACCGCGAAGAAACTGGGTTTAGAGACTACGGCCAATGCCTCTCGCGGGCTGGCGGGAACTCCCGGTATTGGTCCGGGGAACTATTTTCTGCAAGCGGGTTCGAGAACTCCGAAGCAGATCATCTCCGAGATAAAAGACGGCCTGTATGTAACCGAGTTTCTCGGTCACGGCGCGAACCTGGTAACCGGTGACTACTCGCGAGGGGCCTCCGGCATGTGGATTGTGAATGGCGAGCTGGCGTACCCCGTCGAGGAAATTACGGTAGCTGGAAATCTCAAAGACATGTTCCACAACATTTCTGAGATCGGCAGCGACCTGGAATTCCGTGGCAGCGTGGCCTCGCCGACGATTCGGATCGACGGGCTTACGGTGGGCGGCGAGTAGGATCGGATCCCCTCAAAGCTGATCTCGGTTGTCTGAAACCTGATTCAAGTCTCCTTCAATGCAAGCCGATATTTAGGAAGAGCATGAGCCAAGCGCGACGTACATACGCTGGACATCGCTATTCCAAATATGGGCAGCCTTGAAACTCTCAAACGTGTCGGGTCCGATGTTACCCGGCCAGTAGCTGGCCCCTCAGCCTTCGCGGCCGCCACAGTTCCCTCGATCATCGCAATCGGAACTTCTACCGGCGGACCCAAAGCTCTTCAAGATATTCTCTCGGCATTGCCAGGTGATTTGCCCGTCCCGATTCTAATCGTGCAGCATATGCCAGCAGGGTTCATCGGACATTTGGCTAAGCGTCTGAATAGAGCTTCTCCCTTGCAAGTACATGAGGCACGACAGGGGGCACTGATCAAACCCGGGCATGTTTATCTGACCCCGGCGGGAAGGCATTTGACCGTTCGGCGTATTAGCGCCTCGCAAGTCGTTTTGTGTCTCTCGCTGTTGCCGGACAAAGTCCCGCATATCCCTTCAGTCGATGTGCTGATGTGTTCGGTGGCTAAGGTTTTTCATTCGGCAGCGATGGGCATCATTCTTTCCGGAATGGGTAATGATGGAACCGAGGGAATGGAGGCCATTTTCCGGGAAGGTGGTTACACGCTCGGCCAAGATGAAGCAACCAGTGTCGTCTATGGAATGCCGCGCTCGTGTGAGAAGAGGGGGATATTGCGTGAGGTCGCAGCGCTACCGGTAATCTCTCGCCGAATTCTCGACCTGGTGCGCTACTACCAGCCTGCCTAACGCTCGCAATGGCGCGATTGTTTCTCGGTGTTTCCGCTGCCAGTTGGACCTTTAGGTCTAGAACGCAGTGCAATCACGCTGGCCTAGCCAAGACTATGGGCGTGAGGATTTTCTTGATCTTATCGAGCAAAGTTTGCCGCGAGTATGGCTTCGCCAGAAAATAAGTAAGAGTTTTCGGCGCTTCCATATCGAACTCTGCATTGCTGTAACCGGACGTTATCAGCACTGCAACCGCCGCAGACCGTTGGTGCAGATTTTGACCGAGTTGCTCTCCGGATGCCCCGGAAAGCACCATGTCGGTCATTACCAGATCGATATCCAGCGCGCGCTCATCGTAAATTTTTATAGCTTCGGCCGCGTCTTCCGCTGTCATTACTTCAAAGCCTGCATGCTCTAAGATGTTGCACGTCGCCTGTCGAACAAAAGCATCGTCTTCAACCAAAAGAATGGTGCGGAGTTCCCCGCTTCCCTCCTCGTATTTTCCTGAATAGGTCACATCTTCACCAAGTCGCCTTCCTGCTGTATCTTCCCCTGCAATCACATGGCCCTGGCAACGGCAAAGCGGGACTAGCTCCGCTCGAAGGCCTCGGTCTACAGTAAGGGGTTCTTCGGAAACGTGAGAAGCGCAAGCCGAAAAGCTCGGAATCACTTCGGAGCAGTCAGAATTGTGTGCTTCGGATCCAGCACAACCCTGTGCACAGCGATCGGCGAAACCAGCCGAAACGCGGTCTCCGCGCCGTCCGCCAGCACTTCGCCTAAAAAAATCATGCTTGAGCCCGCGCTAGTCGCGTACACGGGAATCGCCGTCACCAAATCTTCGGGCGCGTCCTTTTGTACGATTATTCCTGTGACTGTGGTCACGCCGTTTTTCTCCGCCACACGAACATCGCGTGTTTCCAGTTCTGGTATTGCAGTGCCGTTGACCCAACCTTCAAGAAACCAGTCCAATTTGGGACGCCTCTCGTACCAAAGTGGGCGCGGAAGCTCCTCTTCAAAAGCATGCAGAAGTTCCTCCGTAGTGATGCTCCTCTCCGCGAAGCGCTCTCGAACTTTACGCAGCACACGAAAAAAAGGTTCATCTGGATTGGCCGGAGCATCCCTTCGTCCACCCCGCACCCGGTTCTCGGGTACCGCGCCCCGCGAGGTGGAATCGCGAAGCATGCAGCGCAGCATGTGAAACAGCCATGTCCCCCGTTCATAACTGATCGATTCGTAGCCCTCGGGAAAATGCGACGATTGCAGGCGCTGTCCCAGCGTCACCGGGCCCGCCTCTCGCAGCCGTTCTCCATCCTTATTGGCGCGCAGCAGGTTGCGGCGGTATCTCTCCATTATCTGCTGGAACAGCGCCGGATCCTGCTGCTCCAGCAGCAACAATGACGCATAATTTGAAAGCCCTTCCGCAATCCATTGATCGCGATAACTGCGCCACAATACGAGATCCCCCCACCACTGGTGCGCGGTTTCGTGGACCAGAACCTGGTTGTCGAGAACACGAGCCAACGGGTCGAGGTGCAGATCCGCCTGCTCGCTCGGATTCAGAAAGGCGTAGCTAGACAAGAAGACAAGGCCAGGCCAGCCCTGGCTTAAATTTCCTGGCATCTGCGTCAACGCAAGTGAGGTGTAGGGGTACGGCCCAAACCAGTGCGAGAAGTTCGTAATTGCCTTCGCGGCTTTATCAGCTACAGATTGGGCGTCGCGAGCGGGCGACGGTGGTGGCGGGGTGGCAAGGAGCGGCCCAGACGGCTGCAACCTGGATCTGTGTTTGGTTTCGGGAAAGGGATCCGTCAGTTCCCCCCGTCCCTTTGGAAAAGACTTTTCGACTCCCCTTGTCCCATAGGCCGCCACCAGAATATTGCCTGACTTAGCCTCGGCGCGGACATACTTGCCCAGATTAAAGCCTGCCACCGGAATCGGCCGTTCGGAGGTCCAGCGCGACACCTTGTCCGCAGCGTTATTCGGAGCTTTTTCGGCAACCTTGTCCGCAGCTTTCTCTGGAACTTTGTCCGGAAGCCCTTTGCCAGTCGCGACCAGCGTCCAATCGGCGGGATAGTGAAATTCCATGTCAAACTGCGCTGGGCTCAGGCCGAAACTCGGATACCATGTGCCGCGCTCACCTACATAGAGCAAGCCGTTTCCGGCATCCGAAAGCACCTCTCCGGCATAGTTGAAGGTCAGTTTCAGGTCCTTCCCGGGTGCAAGCGGTTCCGAGAACACGACTGCGATCAGATCGTTGCCGCGCCGCTGCAGTTGCGTGCCCTCCCTGGCCGGATTCTGCACGAAGTCAAGTGCCCGACCCTGTGCTTGTGCTTGTGATTGTCCTTGTCCTTGTGATTGCTCTTCGACTGCATCGACCTTCAGATAGCGCGACAATTCAAAGAGGAGAGTTCTCTCGCCTCCCTTGCGAACCCGCACGCTCACTTCAGTCTTCGCGCGCAGCATCGTGGGAGGCTGTACTGAAGCGCGAATCCGAAAGCCAGTTATCGAAACATCCATGGCAGGCCGGTCGGCCGCTGTGGCACGGGGCGAGAACGCAGTCCAGATATCGAAGAACAGGATGCCGTCCTTTACCTTCGGCTGGCCGGCCCACACCGGTTCTGGGGTCGCCGCATCCCAATACGCCTCAAAAGCCCCCAACTTTTTGCCGACCAGATGCGCATGCAGCAGAGGCTCAAACTTTTGGGCTGATTCGTTTCCGCCCGACACCGGAAGGAAATGACTGAAATCCAGCAGCAGGCGCAATGCGTCAAACTCCGCCAGTTCCCGAGCCATGCCATCCCATTGTTTTATGAAGTCCGCACCCTCCGGCACGGCGGAAAGAAACGGTTTCAGAATGGCCGCCGTGTCGTCGTTGAATCGCAGATGGGCCGCCGTGAACTGCTCTTCCAGAATCGCCATTCCCGTGAAGAGCGCAAGTGATCCGCGCTCCCTGCGGCTCGGCGGGCGCAGCCGTATTTCCCCCTCACCCTCGAAGAAAGCGCCGGTGATGCGTCCGCAAATGTCCTCGGTAAACGCCAGCGTGCCATCTTCAAAATCCAGATGAAGGTTAGGACGATCAATGGAAGCGTCCCGAATGCGGTACACGCGTTGCGGGTCGAGTCCTACCGAGCGAATGCGGGAGTAGAGAGCGCTCGTGGTTTGCGGACATTGGGAATCTGGCGTCGTCACCGCAAATGCACCAGACGTGGCCCACGCTAGCAACAAAGTCAAAACAACGGTTGGCTGTAGGAGGAACGCCCTCCCGCCATGGAATCCCTGAGATTTGAATACCGACCCAGCCCCCCTCTCATCTACGCCTACGCCCGGCCGCCGTTGCAGCACCTTGGTCACCTTACCGCCCCTGTGTGCCATTGCTAGAATCAGCCCAGTGCGAACCCTCACCCTAATTCTGATGCTTCTCTCCGCGCATCTGGCGGCTGCGGACGTAATCCATCTTAAGAATGGACGCACCATCTGGGCTGATGACGTCCGCCAGACTAAAGATCACGTCGAGTATGACATTGGCGAAGATAGCTACGCTATTCCGAAAGCAGCGGTCGACCACATTGACCAGGGCGGCATCGCGCCCGCTCGGGCCGGATCGTCTGGCGCAGGGGCAAGTATGCCTGACATTACTCCGGTCGCGCCTACCTTCGCCCATGAATCGGATGTAGCCATAAAAGTGATTCGCGACGGCAAAGTTGACATCGATGCACTTTCCAAGCTTGCGCAGGACTCCAACCCAGAGGTCGCGACCACCGCTTATTTTCTTGCCGGCAAGCACGAATCCGACCATGGCAACTTCCCCGTCGCCAGGCGCTATTACGAATCCGCGCTGCGATTCCAGCCGGACAATTCGACCTTGCTGATCTATTACTCCGCAACCCTTATGCGCACCGGGCACTCCGCAGAGGCCCAGACTTACGCGCAACGCGCTGTCAACATCGCTCCAGACTCTCCGGACGCCATTGCAATGCTAGGCTTCGTACAGTTCGCCACTGATCATACGGCCGACGCCATTCGCTCCTGGAAAAAATCGTTGGCACTGCGTCCCGATGCCACTATCAAAGCGTATCTAGCCCGCGCGGAGCGTGAATCGACGGCTGAATCCGATTTCTCGCGCAGCGAAAACAGCCACTTCAACCTGCATTTTGAAGGCAAAGACACATCCGACACCTTCCGCCGCGATCTGCTCGCCACGCTCGACTCCGACTACGATGACTTGGTGCGCGATTTGGGCTACGCGCCCCACAACAACATTGCGGTCACCCTTTACACCCAGCAGGCCTTCTTCGACGTAACACGTGTGCCAGCCTGGACCGGCGCGGTCAACGATGGCAAACTGCGCATCCCGATCAGCGGTATCAAAAGCATCACGCCCGAGTTGGCGCGAGTCCTGAAGCACGAACTGACCCACTCTTTCATCGCGGAGATGTCGGCCAATCGCTGCCCGACTTGGCTGAATGAAGGAGTAGCACAGCTCGAAGAGGGCAAGTCCGCCGCGTCGACCGGACATCAACTGGCGCAACTTTTCGCCGGCGGCAACGAAATCCCCTTCAACATGTTGGAAGGTAGCTTCATGAGCTTCTCCGCCCCGGCGGCAATTGTCGCCTACGCCGAGTCTTTGTCCGCCGCCGAATATATCCGGGACGCATATGGCATGAGCGAAGTAACGCGTATTCTGGGGCTTCTGTCCCAAGGCAGCTCTTCCGAGGCCGCTCTACGGGCGAGCGTCCATTCGGACTACCGGCAGCTCCGCGACGAGATGGCGCGTCAATTGAAAGATAGATACGGCGAGTAAGTAAGGCCGGATTCGGCGACTTCCCGACGTGCGACACTCCCTTGCGCAGGGTCTAATTCCCCTTCTAAAATCAACATCCTGCATCCGCGAGACGTTGAATCGGAGAGTAGCCTGTCTTCTACCATCATTCGCTCATTGCCCAGCCACCAACTTTATGCTACTTTCGGCCACTGATGTCGAGTCTGCTGGCAAAACTCGGGTTCGTTCCCGCTGTGGAGGAAGACTCCGTAATTCTGCAGGCCGACACTCCCTCCTTGAACGGCGCCGAGCTGGCGATTGCATTCTTTGACTCACGCTCCGGCGGCGATCTTCACGATTTCGTGCGCGTCGGCCCTAACCGATTCCTCTTCGGACTGCTCGATGTGGCCGGCAAGCGCGAAACCAGCGTCGCCGTGCTCGAGGCTACCCAGGCTTGCTTCCGCTCATCGGCCGAGGAAATCTTTGCCGCACCCGAGCTCAACGAACTCGAAGCGATGGTCGAGCTGTCACGACGTCTGAACCTCGAAATCATGCGATCGGCGGGAGGCGTGCGGAGTTGCCCTGCTTTCGCCGGATGCTACAACGAAGAGCTAGGCACTGTCTGCTACGTAAACGCCGGGCACACTCCCGGTTTGCTCCGGGACGAGGAGGGTATCGTCGAATTGCCGGCAACTGGTCTACCCCTTGGCCTCTTCTCGCTGGCTCCAACCGATGCCCGTATTGTTGGGTTAGCACCCAATGCGTCTTTGGTAGTGGTGTCGCGCGGCGTGGTTGAGGCCGAATCGAAGGATGCGGAATTCGGCTTGGATGGCGTCAAGGGCGTCATGGAAGACGGGCCAGGGTCAGCCAAAGATCTTTCTCACCACATCCTCGAGCATGTCCAGGACTTCCTGCACACAGTTCCCAAGCATAACGATGTAACCGCGTTAGGCCTTACCCGGCGTGGTCCCCGGTCGCTTGGCCCCGTCGCCGTCCCGGCGTAAAATAGAGGGACAATCTCCTTAAGGATTTGCTCAAGAAGATTTGCTCAAGAGAAGCTTTATTCCCAGAACCGGACTTAGGAGCCGAGTTCGAAGGATTCAAGAGGACCCTTAATGAAGAAGACCGCATTCATCTTATTTTTGGCTGCATGCGCAGTGCTGTTTCCCGTCGTGTCGCCTGCCGATACCGTCGTCGAAGAGATCATCGCTCGCGTGAACAATCAAATCATCACGCGCTCGGAGTACATCCGCAGCCGCGACCAGCTCAAACAGGAAGTTCAACAGCAGGACGCGTCCAGTGCCGACCGGGTTTTTGCCGAGAAGCAGCGCGACGTTTTGCGCGATCTCATCGACCAGCAACTGCTTTTACAAAAAGGCAAGGACATGGGTATTACCGGCGACACTGAATTGGTCAAGCGCCTGGACGAGATGCGCAAGCAGATGAATCTCGAAACCATGGAGGAACTGGAGAAGGCGGCCGAGGCGCAGGGCGCTTCCTATGAAGAGTTCAAACAGAACTTGCGCAACCAGATCGTCACTCAGAGAGTGATTGGCCAGGAAGTGGGCTCGAAACTGGCCATGAACAAGGACGACGAGAAGAGATTTTACGAGCAGCACCGCGCGGAAATGGAGCGGCCCGAGGAGGTCCGGCTAACCGAAATTCTAATCGCACCCAAACCGCCCTCCAACCCACCTCTTACCCCAGGCGGCAAACCCGAACCGCCCACCGAAGCCGAGAATGAGGCGGCATTGTCTGCCGCACACGCCAAAGCTCAAGACCTGCTGGATCAGATTCAAAAAGGAGCGAAGTTTGCCGACCTTGCGAAAAAGAACTCCGACGGTCCATCGGCGAAGGACGGCGGCGATCTCAGCTACTTCAAACGCGGGACCTTGGCGAAAGAACTCGAAGATAAAGTGTTTGCCCTGAAGGCAGGTGAGACAACCGATGTCATTCGCACCAAGCAGGGTTACGTGATTCTGCAAGTAGCGGAGCATACGACAGCTGGCATTCCCACGCTGAAGGAAGTTGAGCCCAGAATTCAAGACGCTTTGTACATGCAAAAACTGCAGCCCGCGCTGCGTGTTTATCTGAGTTCGCTGCGTGAAGAAGCCTTCATTGATATTAAGAATGGCTATGTCGACTCGGGGGCGAGCGCGAAGCAAACCAAGCCAGTCGAGACAACAGCGAAAGATGCGGGCGCAAAAAAACTGAAAAAGAAAAAGAAACTTGGCGTTTTCTAGGCTAATCTTTGCGTCAGTGAATCGCCTCGTAGTGAGCCTGGGCGTGCACGATTGAGATCCACATCACAAAATTCGCATTAAGGGGATTCGTATCAGGGCCTTCGCGTCAGGGGCGCATAACGGTGTTCGTTAGGGGATCACGGTGTTCGTTAGGGGATTCGTATCAGGGCGTGCCTTCAGGCACGCCGTCAGTTGCCGTAGGGGATGCGCCTTCAGGCGCTGCACGATTTAGCGGAGGCTCATGAAAGAGTTTTTCATCTCCGAGTGTTGCGATCAGGAGAACAAGGTCATAACCTCCAGCTTCGTGGTCGCCTCGAAGCAGGTAAAGGCTAAGAAAAATGGCGAGCCTTATTTGGCCTTGATTCTGGCTGACCGAAGCGGCCAGCTCGAAGCCAAAATGTGGGACAACGTCGATGAGTTTATCCTCGGCTTCGAGCAGGACGACTTCCTCAAGATCAAGGGCCTGATCAACAAATACAAGAATCGATTTCAGCTGACCATCCACAAGCTCCGCCGCATGGCAGAGTCCGAAATCGATTTCACTGACTACCTGCCTAAGACAACCAAGGATATCGGCGAACTCTGGAGAACGCTGACCGAGTTTGTTGCAACCTTTCAGAATCCTCACCTCAAGGCACTGGTCGAATTGTTCATGGCGGATCCGGAGATCGCCGAGCGCTACCGCAATGCGCCGGCGGCCAAGACGCTCCATCACGCCTACATCGGAGGATTGCTCGATCACGTCGTGTCCCTTTTCCGCTCCTGCGACCTCATGTGCCGCAACTATCCGCAAGTCAATCGCGATCTCCTATTGACCGGGGCTTTTCTGCACGACATCGGCAAGATTCAAGAACTCACTTATAACCGTGCCTTCTCCTACACCACGCGCGGCCAGTTGCTGGGGCACATGATTATTGAATTAGAGATGTTGCAGGCCAAACTCGAACAGTTGCCCGGCTTCCCCGGCGAACTGAAAACTTTGCTGGAACATCTCATCATCAGCCATCACGGCCAGTACGACTTCGGATCGCCCAAGCTGCCCATGTTTCCCGAGGCGCTGTTGTTGCACTATCTCGACGACCTGGATTCCAAGATGGAAGCCATGCGCGCGCACTTCGAGCGCGAGGCGGACCTGGACGGGCCCTGGACCAGTTATAACGCATCACTCGGGCGCCCGCTGCTTGATTCCAGAAAATTCATGCAAGGCGAAAAGCCAGCCGCGCCGAAAGTGATTCCCCCGGAAGACGCCCCATCGCCTTCGGCGGCAGCACCGACGGCCGACCCTCCAGCCTCGGCGGCGCCAGTGGTTGCCTTCTTGACTGAACAGAAAGCGTGAACAAAGAGCCTAACCTTTGGCTCGTTATACCTTTAAATCTCGATTGCATTTGTGGGCCGCCTCCGCGTAAATTGCAGGGTTGAGTCTCGGTGAACATTTCGTGCTTCTGGAGGGAATCATGCATTCTCGTGCGCTCTACCCGGTTTCAATTCTGCTGTTGTTATTTAGTCTCGCGGGATGCTCGAAGAAGTCAGACGATGCGGCGAACTCCGCAAACCAGAATCAGATGAATCAAGGCGGGTCGAATACGACCGGCTCGAATACATCTGGGTCAAATACCGCCGGTTCGAATATGACGGGGTCGAATGCCGCTTCCGCTCCAGCACCTGCTCCGCAGCCTATGGTTATTCCGGCAGGCACAACTCTCACCGTACGACTGGCAGAACCAGTGGGATCGAAGATCAGTACGACCGGTCAGACATTCAGGGCGTCGCTGGCGCACGATATAACCGTCGACGGCAGCACGGTGATACCGCGTGGCTCCTCTGCTACCGGAACGGTGGTCGATGCCAAACCTTTGGGCAGGTTTAAAGGCGGCGCATTACTGGAACTTCGTCTGACTTCGATAGCGGTACAAGGAACTGAACACCGGATCCAGACCGCAGCGATGACCACCGAAGAAAAAGGCAAAGGCAAGCGTACTGCCGTAATGACTGGTGGGGGTGGAGCACTAGGAGCCATCATCGGTGGAATTGCAGGCGGAGGCAAAGGCGCAGCAATTGGCGCGGCGGCGGGTGCTGGAGCTGGTGTCGGCGGATCCGCGTTCACCGGCAATAAGGAAATTGTTTTTCCAGCCGAGTCCGCTCTGAGTTTTAGGCTTCGGTCGCCACTTGAAGTGACTCCGCGCCAATAGCCAATCTCTTGGGTTAGAGGCGCGGTGAGGTCTGTTTAACCCGCGTCTCTAAATGCCGATTTAAAAAGGTTCACTTGTCTTTTTCCTTTCCTTCCATTTCATGGACTTTTCTCGCGTAACCACGATCAGCTTTGACTGCTACGGCACCTTGATTGATTGGGAGTCCGGCATTCTGCCAGTTTTGCGGACACTGATGAGCAGACATGGTCAGAGCGTGTCCGATGCTGCGATCCTTGAACTGTTTGGAGAATTCGAAGCGCTCGCGGAAACCGGCCCATACCAAAGTTATCGCGACGTGTTGCGATCGGTGGTCCGAAGTTTTGCCGATCGGTTTAACTTTCAACCGAGTTCCGTGGAGCTCAACTCACTTCACGAATCGGTCGAAAACTGGCTTCCTTTCACAGATACGGTGCCGGCGTTGCGTCAACTCAAGAAACGCTACAAACTTGCCGTGATTTCTAACATAGACGACGATTTGTTCGCTGAAACACGCAAACTCCTCGAAGTTGAATTTGACGCAGTCATCACGGCGCAGCAGGCGGGAAGCTACAAACCGTCAGTTAATAATTTTCAGATCGCTCTACGTGCGCTTTCGATTTCTCCAGAACAGTTGCTGCACGCGGCGCAGAGCATCTATCACGATATTGTACCGGCGCGCTCGATGGGGATTTCAACCGCATGGGTTAATCGGAAGTCGGCTCGGCCAGGCATTGGAGCGGTGCGGTCGTCTAACGAACCGGCCTCGAAGCAACGCGCGGATTTGGAGGTTGCGGATCTCGCCAGTTTGGCGGCAAAGCTGTAGCCCAGGTTTTGCGCCTATCGCGAGAACGGAATCGAAACCATCTGCTCTTGAATGGCCGCTGTTACCAGTTGGGCTTTGTTGTGAACGTGTAGCTTGCGCATTAAGTTGAATTTGTGCGCTTCCACGGTTTTCGCGCTGAGTCCGAGCATCAAGGCAGCCTGCTTCACCGTATTTCCTTCGGCGATGAGTTTGACTACTTCGTTCTCTCGCTGCGTAAGCGAACTTCTTCGCATCGACACTTCCAAGACTTGCTTACCAGTCACCAACATGGACAATCCCTGTCTGATTTTAGGCACAATTGCCGTTGCAGGATGTGAAAGTTTGGAGACAGGGAGTCAAAGTGCAAACCGTATTGGGAAGCCACCAAGTCAGCCGAAGTTTTCCGCTTCATTTACAATGCCTCTTCCACAATGCTGCGTTATTTCACCTCCGGAGAGTCCCATGGCGAGGCTCTGGTTGCATTCCTGTCCGGGCTTCCCGCCGGGCTGGCCGTAGATCAGGCGTTTGTGGATCGTGAGCTGTGGCGCCGCCAGCAAGGCTTTGGGCGTGGCGGCCGCATGAAAATCGAAACCGACCGGGCGCATTTTCTGGCCGGTGTGCATCATGGCAAGACAATTGGCTCCCCGATCGCCGTGATGCTCCAAAATAAGGATTGGCAAAACTGGAAAGAGGCACTGCCGGTAGAGACGGGCGATCCGGAGAAACACAGGCGAGTCGCGTCGCCGCGTCCCGGCCACGCCGATCTCGCTGGGGCCTTGAAATACGATTTCACCGAAGCGCGCTATGTGCTGGAACGCGCGTCGGCACGGGAATCGGCAGCCCGCGTGGCAATCGGAGCGCTGGCCAAGTTATTTTTGCGCCAGCTTGGCATGGAGATTCTGAGTCACGTCATTGCCGTGGGGGCCGAATCGATCGCGGGCCAGGAAATTCCCTGGGAACAAATCGAGCCTCTATCGAGAAGGGACGAAGTGCTGCTTTCATGCGCCGATGCCGAGGCCGAACGGCGCATGAAACAAGAAGTTGACAAGGTACTGCGAACCGGCGATTCGGTTGGTGGAGTGTTCGAGGTAGTTGCCCATAATGTTCCTCCCGGCCTCGGGAGCTACGTGCAGTGGGATGAGCGTCTCGACGCACTGCTTGCCGCCGCCGTCATGTCGTTGCAAGCGGTAAAAGCCGTTGAGATTGGGAGCGGCATCGTGGCAGCGCATTCACCGGGTTCAACAGTGCACGACGAAATCGGATATCAGAGCGATTCTGGATTCGCAGGTTTCACTCGCACCCGAAATAATGCCGGAGGACTGGAAGGCGGCGTCTCGAACGGGCAGGAGATCAGAGTCCGTGGATACTTGAAGCCAATTTCTACCCTGCGGCGTCCATTGCAATCGGTGGATTTTGCCAGCCGTGAGCCGGTAAAAGCGGCATACGAGCGCTCCGATGTATGCGTGGTGCCCGCTGCCGGGGTCGCGGGCGAGGCAATGGTAGCGCTGACACTGGCGCGTTGCGCGCTAGAAAAATTCGGCGGCGATTCGATGAAAGAAACGAAACGAAATTTTCACGGTTATCTCGAACAGCTGAAAAGCTTTTAAAAGATGATTTATCCCATCGTTAAATTTGGCAATCCCGTCCTTGAAACTCCTGCAGCCGAGGTGACTGTTTTCGACGAGGAACTCAAGAAGCTCGCGGACGACATGTTCGAATCCATGTACGCGGCTCGAGGCGTCGGCTTGGCGGCTCCGCAGATCGGCTTTTCGAAGAAAATCGCCGTCGTCGATATTACGTTCAAGGAGGATCCAGAAGCCAAACTGGTCTTGATCAATCCCGTGATCGTCCACAAAGAAGGACGGCAGCGCAGCAGCGAGGGCTGCCTGAGCATTCCTGAATTTCGCGAGGATGTCAGTCGTGCCAAGACCGTGACGGTTCGCGCCCAGGATTTAACAGGCAAGACTTTTGAGCACACCGGCGAAGATCTGCTGGCTCGGGCATTTCTCCATGAGACCGACCATCTGAATGGCAAACTGTATATCTCCCATATCAGCGCACTGAAGCGGGACCTCATCAAGCGCAAAATCAAGAAGCTGGTTAAAGCAGGGGAGTGGTAGCCATCACTTTAGCTTCGCGTGTTTTAGACATTGTCATTCCGAGCTTTGCTTGACATGACAAGTTCTTAGCGGCTTCGTACTTATGATTCTTGTCTTCTCCGGAACGCCTCGATTCGCCGTCCCGACACTGGAGAAGCTCGTGGCGGCCGGCCACTCGGTACCGCTGGTAGTCACGCAGCCGGATCGCCCTCGCGGCCGCGGTATGGAACTGGCATTTTCTCCGGTGAAAGACGTGGCGTTGCGCCTTGGCATCGATGTTTTGCAGCCCACCGCCATTAAGAGCAACACCGAATTCCGCGAAGGCCTCGCCGCAATCGCTCCAGACGCGATCATTGTTGTTGGTTACGGGCGCATAATTCCGCAGTGGATGATCCACCTGCCCCGCTTCGGAAATCTGAATCTGCATGCGTCGCTGCTGCCAAAATATCGCGGGGCAGCGCCCGTCCAGTGGGCAATTGCGAACGGCGAACCGGTGACCGGCGTGACCACGATGCGAATCGACGCAGGCCTCGATACCGGCGATATTTTATTGCAGCGGGAGATTGCGATTACCGATGACGACACATCCGAGATCTTGGCGCCCAAGCTTGCATCGATCGGCGCAGATCTCATGCTAGAAACGCTGCAAGGACTCGACAACCAATCGATCCAACCGATTCCGCAAGACGATTCACAGGCGACACTGGCTCCCATTTTGACAAAAGAAGATGGCCGCATGGACTTCTCGCTCAGCGCACCAGAGCTGTTCAACCGTCTGCGGGGGTTTCAACCATGGCCGGGCGCGTTCACAATTTTTAGTGGGAAGACATTGCAGGTGCGTCGCGCTAAGCCAGCGTCCCCACCCTTCGAGCTGAAACCAGGAGAAATCGCGGTCGACGCAGGAGGCCTGTTCGTCGGCGCAAATGCCAACACCGCGTTGCAGCTGGAGGAAGTGCAACTCGAGGGCAAACGAAGGATGACAGCGGCCGAATTCATTAACGGCTACCGGCCCAAGACTGGCGACCGGCTGGGTCAATAGAGATCTATGGCCGTCTCTGCCGCGCGCACCGCAGCTTTCGATATTCTTCTTCGGGTCGAGCGTGATGACTCGTACGCGGCGGAGCTTCTCCATTCTGACGCGCTCAATAAACTTTCGACACGAGATCACGGTCTCGCCACTGAACTGGTGATGGGAGTTCTGCGCTGGCAGTCTCTGCTCGATGAGAAATTGACTGCCGCGTCGTCACAGAAACTTGCACGGCTTGATCTCGAGGTCTTGGTCGCGCTACGGCTCGGTGCATATCAGCTGCGTTTTCTCTCCAGAGTTCCTGCGCGAGCCGCGATCTTCGAAAGCGTGGAACTGGTGAAGTCGGCCCAGAAACGGTCTGCGGCTTCATTCGTGAATGCGGTTCTGCGCAAGATTGGCACGGCGGACCCAGGAGACTATCTCGGTGACATCGCCAAATCACCCGACGCGAAGGCGCTAGCTCGCAACGCTGCGCATCCTCCCTGGCTGGTATCACGTTGGGTCGAGCACTATGGGCTAGAGAGCGCGCGGCAAATCTGCATTCAGAATCAATCGGTTCCAACCCTCTCTCTAAATGTCGATGTCCATGACGTGACCGATGCGGAACTCGCCAGCGAAGGCGTGCAAGTGTCGCCGGGTCAATTGCTGGTTAGCGCGCGGCGCGTATTTGCGGGCAATGTGACTAAAACACACGCTTATCGCGACGGGCGAATATTCATTCAGGATGAAGCGTCACAACTGGTCGCCTTGCTGGCGAGCCATGGCAAGAAGGGTCGGTTCAGTGCGGCTGACGGTCCGATTCTCGACTGCTGCGCAGCGCCCGGTGGCAAGACCGCTTTAATGGCGCGACGTAACTTGCGCGCTAAGGTGTTCGCCATCGAACTGCATCCGCACCGGGCACGCTTGCTGCAAAAGCTCCATCGCCAGAACAACATTCTGATTGTTGCCGCGGACGCGCGACATTTACCGTTATCGAAGAGCTTCGACCGAATTCTGGCGGATGTCCCTTGTTCAGGTACAGGAACCGTGGCGCATAATCCAGAGATCAAGTGGAGGCTGAAGAAGCAAGATTTGCAGGACTTTCAATCGCGGCAGTTAGCGATCCTGAAATCGGCGCTTGGACAACTGTCAATCGGCGGGAGAGCGGTCTATTCCACCTGTTCGCTAGAGAACGAAGAAAATGAATCGGTGATCAAAGCCGCGCTTGATAACGCCCCTGAATTTCGTGTGATTGATATGAGGACGCAGCTGGAACTTCTTAGACAGACGGGCGAGTTTTTTTCTGAACCCACGATATCTGAATCAGCGATAAACGATATTGGGTCGCTACTCGCGGGTCCCTATCTCCGCACCATTCCTGGCGTGCATTCCTGCGATGGATTTTTTGCCGCAATGATTGAACGCAAATAAAATGGCATTCAGCGCACTTCGAAATTCACCGAGCTGCCCGCTGCAATTTTCTGCCCTGGTCCCGGATTTTGCGTAACGATCATGCTCGCCGCACTCGGTTCCCCCACCGGAGGCGGGGGAGGAACTTCAACTTGCGGTTCGCCAGCAGCCTGCGCCTGTGTGGGCGTGGGTACCGGTAGCATAGTGACTTTGCCAACCTTCATCCCCGCATCCTGTAAGGCCAGCGTCGCGCTGCCGAGCGGCTGTCCTGTGAGGTTAGGCATCACGTAAACGGGCGGTTCAGGACCGTCGCTCACCAACAGATTGAGTTTAGGAGCTGATATTCCACTCGCGTTTGCGGGCGGGCTTTGTGAGATAACCCTGTCGACCGGCGCATCGGCTAGATTGATATGGGCTACCGAAGCCAGAGTCAAACCGCGCCGGCGAATATTTATATCCGCGATTCTTTCGCTGCCTCCGGTCACGTTCGGAATCGCTACGCGCTGTGGTCCGAGACTTTGCGCTACACGGATCGACCAGCCGCGCCGCACCTTTGCTCCGGGCGCTGGCATTTGCGACATTACTTTTCCCTCAGGAATGGTGGGGCTGAAGAACTGACGCTCTATCACCACCTGCAAACCTGAGGCCGCGCCGGTCCGCTCCGCTTCCGCGGGGCTCATGCCAATCAGTTTCGGAATCGCAACCTCATGCCCGTGGATGGCTAATTGCATCGCAGTGAGCGCAGAAATCAGCGCCACCGTCATCAAAACCAGAGCCATGAGCAGCATCCGAAAAAACTGTCGCATTGATGACGATTATTGTAACTTCATGTGATCTGGGCTCGAATGCGCGTTCACTACTGTAATGATGCCTGCATCTTCTGGCGCCCGACCCAATCGTGAATGCGCGTGCTCAGCACATCCATTGGTAATGCGCCGCCGGAAAGCACTTCGTCGTGAAATCCGCGCAGATCGAACTTCGCCCCCAGCTGATCTTTTGCGTACTGCCGGAGCTTCAAAATTTCGAGCTGACCGATCTTGTAGCCGAGAGCCTGTGCTGGCCAGCCCATGTAGCGGTCAGTCTCACTCTGCACCGACACTTCATCGATGGTCGAGTGCTCATGGAAATAGTCGACTACCTGTTGCCGGGTCCAGTGCTTATAGTGGAAGCCGGTATCGACAACGAGCCGAATCGCCCGCAGCATGTCATCTTGAAGGTGTCCATAATAGCTGTACGGATCCTGGAAGAATCCCAACTCCTTCCCCAGTCGCTCCGCATAGAGTGCCCATCCTTCGGTGTAAGCCGTATATTCTTCATGCTGCCGGAAAAGAGGCAACTCGGGCAGTTCCTGAGCGATGGAAAGTTGCATGTGATGTCCGGGAACGCCTTCGTGATAAGCCGTCGTTTCCAGATCCAGCACGGTACGCTTGGCAAAATCGCCCGTGTTCACCATGATGTGGCCAGGCCGCGACCCATCCGGTGTTCCCTCAACGTACGAAGCGTCCGACGCCTCTTTCTCGCGATACTCCTCGACTGGCATCACGACGAGTTTCGCCTTGGGCAAGCGTCCGAATAACTGTGGCAAGCGGGCATACATCTGGTCTTCGTACTTACGGTATAGCTCCAGAATCTCTTCTCGTGAACGAGGATGTAGTTTCGGATTTGTGTCCACCGCGGCTTTAAACTCCTTCATATCCTTGTATCCGAGTTGATGAACCACCTCCACCATTCGAGCTTCAATGTCTTTTACCTGGTCGAGTCCCAATTGATGGATCGCTTCGGGCGACAAATTTGTGGTCGTACTTTCCTTCACGCGGAAGGCGTACCACGAGGCGCCATCCGGCAAAGACCAGGCCCCAGGCTCGGTTCTGCCCTTCGGTGCATACTCGTCGCGGACGAACGTCGTAAATTTTACATAGGCTGGCGTTACTGAATCTTTGACGGCGGCGAGCCCCGCATCGTGCAGCCGTTTTCGATCTGCTTCCGGGACTGCGTCCGGAAATTTGTCGAAGGGATGCATGAATGGATTCTGATCTGGTGGAGTGGTTGCGATCGTGTTCGACTGTTTGACCACCATTTCCAAAAGAATTTTGGGCGGCATCAATCCTGCAGCCATCCCTTTGCGCATCTGTTCGATATTCTGGTCAAAAAGGCGCGGCAGGGAATTCAACCTAGCAATATAGTCTTCGTAGTCCTTCAAGGTTTCGAACGACAGAATGCTGACCAACTGCGGCATATCAATATGTACGCCGGAGCCTTGGTTGACGGGCATTTCCCACGGCTTGAAGCGCGCGCCTTCAAGACCGATTTTCAAGTCCCGCACCATCAGCTGTTTGTTCAAAACTTCCTGCTCCGGAAACCCGTTGGTATCGATGGCTTCAAAGCGATCGAGGAAGCGGCGGCTCTGTTCCAGGTCGTCGTCAATGGCCTTTTGCGAGAAGTCGTCGAGCTTATCGTTGTAGCGCTTGTCGCCAAGAATGGAGGCGTAGATGGGACTGGTACGCATCGTATATTCCCAGCGCTCGTGCAAAAGGTCGTTCAGGACTTTGCGTCGTGCTTCGAGGTCAGCTGGCGGATTGACGGCGGATGCCGCTGCAGGAAGCAGCATGGCAGCCGCCAGGAAGCAAATCAGAAATCGCATCGATACTCCACAATAGAAATTTTGTTGATGTTCAGAATGTATTTCACGCACGTATGTCTCCGCCTATGCCTAACTATCAGAGACTTTGATTCTATTAGACGGATACGTAAGGCGATCGTAATCAGTTCCCGGGGAATTACTTGCCTGCGTTGCTCCGGGCGCGGCGCAATCCGGCCGCGACTCCCAGGCGCATGGCACGCTTGCACCCGGCGGCATCCGCTGCGGCGATGGTGGCGGCTGCAATGCCGCCCGGTGTGACGGCTTCTTCGATCAGACTCTCCAAAGATTCGTTGCTCTCACGCCATGCCTCAATTCCGTCGGCCAAAGCGTGCGCGCTCGCCAGCAAAGCCGTGTGCTGATCAAGACCAACCGCTTGGGCGGCGTCAGCTAGACTCGCAAGCAGATGATAGCCGTGGCTACATGAATAGGTCACAGTGAACGCATCGAACCTGCTCTCCGGTATTTCCACAACTTCGCCGAAACTCGCAAACAGGTCATAGACGCGTTTTCGCTCGCTGCGGGCAAGACGTTTTGGGAAAGTAAGGGCAGTGAGCCCACGGCCAGACCGGCAGACCGGACTTGGCATGGCGCGTGCCCAATTCGTGGGAGGGCCAACTAATTTACTCAATACACGCAGCGGTACGCCGGCGGCCACACTTATCGCTAGCGGCGCTCGGCTGGATAAGGGTCGCTTTGATAATCGTCGCTTCGATTTCGTAGTCGTCCTTTTGGAAAACTTTGCTGTAGCGTTGGGGATTAAATTTGCGATCTCGCGTAGAAGCTCGCGAATTGAACTTGGGCGAACGGCGACAATTAGTATGTCCGCCTGCTTGACCGCCCGGTTCAGGTCGGCCTCTACCGCCACCGCGTAACGCTTCTTCAGATCGCGTAACTTCCCGGGATTGCGATCGTGAACGAGCAAACGATAATCGTGCTTAGCAATGCTCTTCTTAGCAAGGCGCAGTCCCGCCAGCATCGCGGAGGTAATTCGCCCTCCCCCAAGGAAGACGACTCTGCTCATGCCTGCTCCGTGCTCATGATAATCCTTCGCAAACCTCGTCAGCAGCGGTAAGCAGGGTTTCGACGTCCTGCGGTGTGTGTGCGGCAGAAATAATCCAGTGCAATCCGTTCGACGGTGTCATGTAAATGCCGCGGTCCAATAGACCGTGGATGAATCGAGAGTACCTTGCGGTGTCCGCGTACCGACAATAGTCTCGGTAGTCACGGATCGCGTTGCTGGTGAAGTAAATCTGAAACATGGGGCCAAAGCCTTGGACGATGGCGTCAATATTTCTTCGTCGAAAAATATCCTGCAAGCCGGCAATGGCTGAATCCCCGATTTTGTACATTTGCAAATAAATGGCTGCGTCGTTGGCCATGAGCATATCCAGATTCGCGGCAACCACACTCATCGTCAGCCGGTGTCCATTGAAAGTCCCATAGTGCAGCACCATATTGCTGCCCCAGCGCATGCGGTCGAGAATTGCACGCGGTCCAGCAACAGCTCCTACCGGAAAACCTGCTCCCAGAGCTTTGCCAAAGGTGCTAAGGTCCGGTTTCAGGCCATAATATTCCTGACAGCCGCCGGGCGCGTAACGGAATCCCGTCACAACTTCGTCCAGAATAAATAACGCGCCATACCGATGCGCCAGATCACATACCCTTTGCAAATATCCATCTCGCGGCAGGATGCATCCCATATTCGCCATGATCGGCTCGGTAATGATGGCTGCGAGTTCCGACCCCTGCTGTTTCAAAATGTGCTCGAGCGCTTCGAGATCATTCCACGGCGCAAGCACTACATCGTCGAACACCGACGCAGGTATACCTTCCGAATCAGGAAGCCGAGTGGGGTTCTCTCGCGGACCCAGTTGCTCAGGTGGATGGCTATGACCGTTCAAGCAATAAGCGTCATACCAACCGTGATAGTGGCCTTCGAATTTTAGAAATTTTGTCCGCGCCGTATGAGCGCGCGCCAAGCGCAGCGCGAGCATGGTCGCTTCTGTGCCGGTATTGGTGAAGCGTACTGCCTCCGCGGACGGCAACATTTTAATGACGCGTTCGGCGGCGTCTGCCTCTGCCGGAGTGGCCGCCGCGAAATGCGAACCTTCAGCAATCGTTGTTGACACTACCTCAACAATTTTCGGATGCGCATGACCCTGGATCAGGGCGCCAAACGACATCATGAAATCGACGTACTCATTTCCGTCGAGATCCCAGACGTGCGACCCTCGCCCACGTTCCAGCACTACTGGCCCCGGCGAATACACGGATGCGCCGCGCGACGGTGAGTTCACGCCTTCGACCAACGATCGTTGAGCACGCTCATACCATTGGCGCGATCTCTCGTGATGATCGGTCCTCGTGATTGTTTTCGTGCTCATTGAATTCGACCTCTGATCCGCCGTACCGCTAATCCGCCGTACCACCGCCATCGACAACCAATGCCGTCCCTGTCATAAAGGACGAATCATCGGAGGCGAGAAAGAGCACCGCCTTCGCAATCTCGTCAACCGTACCAATTCTTCCCAGGGGCCGGTTTTCGCAGCCCGCCAGATAAGTCTTCCAATCCAAGCCGCGCATTCGCGCATCTTCCGGCAGCATCGGGGTGTCCACGTCGCCTGGGCAAATGCAATTCACGCGAATGCCCTGCCTGCCATGATCAATGGCCATCGCCTTCGTGAGAAGAACGACGCCGCCCTTCGAGGCGCAATACGCAACCGCCCTGTCGCCGCCGACTAGTCCCCAGCCTGAACTGTTATTGATGAGTACGCCGTGACCTTGGGCAATCATGGGCACCAGCGCGCATTTCGACATCAAAAACGTTCCTTTCAGGTTGATGTCAATCTGCAAGTCCCATTCTTCCTCCGTGCATTCAAGCGCCGTCTGCGGAAAAAAGACTCCGGCATTATTGAAAAGGATGTCGAGGCGGCCGAAGGAAGCTATCGTCTCATCCACCGCGCGCTGGCATTCAGCAGCTCGCCGGACGTCTGTGCGAAGAAATATGGCCTCGCCGCCAGCCTCGATAATACGTGCAGTGACGGTGGCTCCGCGTGACTCGTTGCGGCCGGTAATGGCGACCTTCGCGCCTTCACGCGCAAACATTTCGGCGGTCGCGGCACCGATGCCCGACGTCCCTCCCGTAATCAAAGCCACTTTATTCTCAAGACGCATAGCTCAGCTTCCAGCCAGGCCTCCGCCATCAACCACCAGCGCGGTTCCCGTGACGAACGAAGACGCATCAGTTGCGAGGTACAAAGCGGCTTGTGCGATTTCTTCCGGAGTTCCTAATCGACCAAGCGGACGTTTTGCCGACTCGGCAAGAAAATGTCCACTGTCCTCTCCAAGTTGTTGCGCCTCTTCGCGCAACATCGCAGTATCGGTATCGCCAGGGCAAATACAATTTACTCGAACATTCTGTGCTCCGTGATCGATCGCCATCGCCTTTGTCAGCAGAACGACTGCTCCCTTTGACGCGCAGTAAACCGCTGCTTTCGCCCCTCCGGTTAGACCCCAGCCCGATGCTGTATTGATAATGGTGCCTCCTCCCGCTTTCTGCATGTGTGGAATGACCTCGCGCGACAAAAGATAAATCGCCTTAACATTGACTGCCATGACGCGATCCCAATCCTCTTCTGTCAGGTCAAGCACGGTTGCACGCCGGATGATGCCGGCGTTGTTGAAGAGAATGTCGATTCGTCCAAATTGGCGTATCGCGGCCTCGACCACTCGATGGCAATCCGCCGCTCGCGTCACGTCGACGGTTTCGAAAATCGCGCGCCCACCACATTGGACAATCTCTTCGATTACACGATTGCCCGCATCGGGCTTCAAATCAGCGAGGATAATCGATGCCCCTTCACGCGCGAAAAGAAGCGCGGTTGCGCGGCCTATACCGGACGCCCCACCTGTAATGACCGCGACTTTTCCTGGCAACTGCATCGCTTTTACCGGCTGGCCAGTCCTCCCGCGGTTTCTCCGCCATCGCAGGTATACACATGGCCGGTAATGTTTTTAGCGTCGTCCGAGGCGAGGAACGCGAACAGCGCCGCAATTTCCTCCGGTTGCGCGTGACGGCGCAACGGAATCTTGCGGTTGACCTCGGCCAACATTTCATCGGTGTACTCAGCGCGTTGCATTGGCGTCAATACGTATCCGGGAGCCACGGCACATACGCGAACCTTGGGCGCAAGTTCGAGCGCCATTGATTTTGAGAGCTCGATCACGCCCGCTTTGGTGGCATTGTAATCCGCATAAAACGGGTATCCCATGACGCCATTGGTGGATGCCGTTTGCAAAATCACCCCGTCACCGCGTTCCATCATGTGCCGCGCCGCCGTTTGTGCCACGTAGAAAACTCCGGTGAGGTTGACGGCTATTACCTTGTCCCACTCTTCCGGAGTGATATCAAGAAAGTTATGTCGGATGCTGATGCCGGCATTATTCACCAACACATCGACCCCTCCCATCAAGCGAACCGCTTCTGCAAATGCCGCCTGCACTTCCTTCACGTTTGAGACGTCGGCTGCGAGCGTTCCTGCCAGACTGGGCAGTTCGTTGGCGATCTTTCGACGCCCATCCGCGTCGCGGTCGAGCACGCACACGACGGATCCTTCCTCTAGAAAGCGAGACGCCGTGGCCGCCCCGATTCCGCTCGCGCCGCCCGTGATCAAGACTCGCTTCGCTTTTAAGCCCCGCAACTATCCCTCCTCTACATCCCGCTTCTCTTCATTCCGCTTCCAGGGAATTGGCAGATCAGGATACCCGTCTCCCCGCAATCACGCCAACGTGCGTTTGACGGCCAGTGTGCCAACTCCTTGACAGGCGCGCGACTAATTGACATGCTTACTGGCGTTCCCGGAGATACTAGCGGGAGGTTGAATGGCCGAGACGCAGCAAGAACATAATCGCGAACATCGCGACAAAGACAAGGATCACGATAAAGACAAGCGATCTACGCGCCGGTTCGCGCTTCGCCTGCCGGTCACGGTGCGCTATGGCGAAAACGAACAGGAGCAGGCGGCGCAGACGCGCGACGTCAGCGCTCGAGGAATCTGTTTTTATGTCGATTCCGCGATTACCGCAGGCTCTCCGATCGACTTCACACTGACGCTCCCGCCTGAAATTACGTTGACTGAAAGCATTCGCGTGCGCTGCAAAGGACGGGTGGTACGAGTCGAAGGTGGAACCGCCAGCAAGATGGCGGTTGCGGCTGTTATAGACGAGTATGAGTTCCTGCCAGACTCATAATCGTCGTTCGTAATCGGGTCTTAATCATCGCGATCTACGCTTTTAATTTTTCCTTCTCTGGAGTTCCGTGCATGAAGCTTTTTTTGTCCTGCCTCCGCGGAAGTGGTATGTTTGCTCAAACACTCGAGTGCCTCGGTGAAAGACTTTCCGCCTGATCTTCCGTATCGTCAGCCGCTGCGTTGCGGCTCGTTCCGGAACGATCGTTGGCTACTTATAGCATTGACAATTCTTTTTCTAGGATCAACGCACGTTCTCTCGCAGATTACTCCCGGGGCCCCTTCCAAAACCGCCGTTTCTTCGCCGAGAAGTTCGGCCAGACGTTCGATACCAAACAAGTTTGCTACGGTAAAAAGCTTCCGGATCGTGCAGGAAAAATCTGGGCAGGCAGTTGAAATCCTGTCGACGCGACCACTGGTGCCTTCGATTCAAGCAATTACCGATCCCGATCGAGTAGTGATCGATTTGCCGAACGCAAGGTTGGAAACGCAAGAAAAGCGGATCACGGTGCAAGCCGATCAAATCAGTGCGATTCGCGCCAATCAATTTCAGCAAAATCCTCCAGTCGCACGCGTGGTCGTGGATTTGCTAACTCCTCGCGCTTATACCTGGGACGCAGCCGGAAATCGTCTGGTGGTGCATCTCGGAAGAAGTTCCGACGCCGCTAACTCCCCGTTTCAAGCGCCGACGGTTGCAAGTTTGACTTCTGCTCCGAAGCCGGCCGTGACCGCTGTTCGCACGTCAGGGCCGCTAGCGATTGCCCTAAGTGATTCCGCTTCCGGTTCGTCTTTCACCGCCGGACCGGACACCACTATCCTCCGGCTTTCGAGCGGTGGCGAAGTTCGCGTGTGTCCCGGAACTACCGTGTCGGTCACGCCCTCCGAAAGCCGGCACAACGTAATGTTCAGCATGAATGCGGGTGCGTTGGAAACACACTTCGCTCTCGACGCTTCTTCGGATTCCGTAATGACGCCCGACTTCCTAATCCGGCTAGTTGGTCCAGGCGAATTTCATTACGCCATCAGCGCGGACCATCAGGGCAACACCTGCGTGCGGGCTTTGCCTGCTAATACAACCTCTGCAATCATTTCTGAACTGTTGGGCGATCGCAGTTACCGAATTAAAGCCACGGACCAGCTGGTGTTTCGCTCCGGGCAATTGGATCGTGTTGACATGGCGGTACCGCTGGAGTGTGGATGTCCGCCAACGCACGATTCTACGCTGCGAGCAGCGAACGATATTCCAAGTCAGACCGAGAATGCAAAATCCGCATTGCCATTGAGCAAAGTTCCGCCAACGCCCGCGGAAAAAGCTCGCGTCCAGAATGCACGCTCAACTCCGGCGGCGCCCGCGAGCAATCCGCCTGACTCATCCGCGGAGGCAACGGACTGGAAGGAATCGGCCGAAGTGCAGGTTCAGGTTGAGGCGCCATTTGTTTTCCGTGCCACAGGTCCCGCACCTGCACCTGTGGAAGATGTGGGCACACTGCCCTTAGAGACCCGCACTGAGAAAGCGCCGGCAATCGCGACGGCTGAACCTCCAACCGGAAACACAAAGTCGCATCAGGCAGACTCCGCTGCCGCGCCCGAGAGCCGAACGCCTCCGCGTGGTTTCTTCAGAAAAGTCGGCGGATTTTTCGCTGCCTTATTTCGTTAGCCTGGCCGGTCTCGTCGCAACCGCAGGCAAAGTTTTCCTTCCCGCCTGCATCTATTTTTTATTCAGACATCTTTAATTTCGACAAGAAAAGTTCGACAAGAATTGAAATGTCGTCTACCGCACGCGAGGAGACAGCAATGCAAAAACTATGGAACATCGTCCTACTGATCGCCATTCTGACGAGCGGAGCGTGGGCGCAAATTCCAACTGGAGGCAATGTGTTTTTTGGTTACTCCTTTGAACGTGCGCCCATCGTCACCGCGGACACGACCAGCCTTAATGGATGGGATGCATCGCTGGAGGGAAAATTCTTACCTTGGATCGGCCTCGTGGCTGACATCGATGGCCATTATGGCAATCACAATTACAATGGCGTTACTGCTAACATAACCGAGCACGATGCTCTATTCGGCCCCAGGGTGTCCGTTTCCGTGACCAGGTTCCGTCCCTTCGCCGAGTTTCTGGTCGGTGTGGGACACATCAGCCGCAGTCGCGGTGTTTCCGACTCGTCAACGGCGTTTGCCAATGCGGTGGGTGGGGGACTCGATTATCGAATCCTTGGTCCTTTGACAATTCGCGGACAACTTGATTGGGTTACGAATCGATTTTATAGCCACACTCAGAACGGCGTACGGTTCTCCACCGGTGTCGCGCTTCACTTCTAGCGGCACACCAGTTAAGGTGAGACCAGCTGCGATATGGAGTTTCCGACTCCGTGACGCGGGAATATAATACAATGTGCGATTTTCCACCAGGGTCCTTCTCTAGAAGCGGGAAGGTCCGCGCCTATTGTGGTATCGCCATGAAGCCATGAAAATTGCTGCTTGAGTCTTGGTACCAACCGACAATCTGACCAAAGTCATTGATACCCTGCGCACCGGTGCTGGTCACGCCCGGATACTGAAAAGTGTTTGCGACGACGTTATTCGTGAGTTGAAAGCCATGCGACTTGGAGTTCGCGTCCAGGTAGCTTCCGATCATGTCATTGTCATTGTCGGATATGCTGCGCACAAGACAGCACCTCTGTCGAAGCCGAGGGCGGTTTGACCGCCGAGGGCGGCCGCTTGGCCTCCCGGAGATAAAGGCTGGGACGAGCCACTTGCCTGTGGGGATATGGGCGAAGGTGCAGCGATGTGGCCGGGCAATTTGGGGCCGGTCAAAGCTGGGCGATGCTCAACCTCTGCTGTGGGTGGTGTGATGTCGGTCCAAGTGGCGCCGCCGTCGCTTGTTGAAAGCAGTTCGCCTGCCAGTATCCAGCCATGCATGTCATCGATGAAATCGAGATAGTCAGCGTCAGCACCCGGAGGGTGCACGTCAGGGATGTGGCCAATGTCGGCCTTAACTTCGACGGGTTGGCTCGAAGCCTTGTTGAGGGAAAGGGTCGTGAGTGTAAGAGTTCTGCTGTGCGGTGGAATCGAAGCGGCTATCCAAGTAGAGTGCGCCACAATGATCGCTGCGGCCTCGACGCGAGGGAGTGGCCTCACCCGCTCCCAAGTTTGGCCACCGTCGCCGGTGGAGAACAGGACAAGTTGGTCCAAGTTTGGGAAGCTTGCCATCAGAAATCCGTGCAGATCGTCCTCGAACGACGGTAAGTCATATCCAGACCCTGATACACCTGCGGCGTGTGGCGGCAGGGCCTGAAGCGAAACTTCCTGCCAGCTCTTCGAGCCGTCGTGCGTGACATCGAGTTCGTCGCGATCCGGGCTGATAATCCACCCATCTTTGAGGGTGCGGAAAAATATCCGCCCTGCCGATCCAGAGCCCATCGGCACCCAATTCCAAGTCTTTCCTCCGTCTTGAGTTGCTAGCGCTGCACCCGGATGGAACGCCGAACCGCTAGCGGCGCTAAGGTTGATCCAGCCGTGGACAGAGTCAAGAAAATACATGTAGCCATTGCCGGTGAGAGTTGCTTCCGGGGGGGTAAGGCCCGAGGTGTTGACGTGTGTGACTGTCCAGTGCATCCCCGCGTCTGTCGTGGCGGCAAGATGAAATCGAGGTCGATCGTCATTCCCCCCCCGGTGAACAGCATCCAGCCGGTCGATCCGTTCAGAAAAAAGACCGCGGTAATATTCTCGGGCTTCGCACCCCGTGGCGTGATATCCCTCCATCGTCGGCCGCCATCCGTCGTCCAGAAAAGATGGGATCCAGTGCTGGCCGCCCATCCAACCTCCGTCGTTAGCATTCGCATAGATTCCACCCTCCCTGCCTGGCCCTCTGAGGCCATGGTTGTGCCTGCGGGTTGCTGAGCCAAAACGGACGTGAATAGGCATAAAGTCAGCATTACCGACAGAACCAGACTCGCACGAATTACTTGCATTGAGATTCTCCTTAGTAAGAAATCTATGAAACTGAAACACATACACTATCTCCCTTGTAGCGCAACTTACCAATTACAACTTATGAAACTTATTAACTTTAGCTTTGGCTGTTCAGAATTGTAATACCTGCAACATGGCAAACATACTAGGCTAGACAGAGGCCGTCCGATTCCGCCGGAGCTGCCGTTTGCTGCGCGCATGATTCCAGAATCGCAGGCACCTCAAACAGCGCTCGATTGGAATACTCGCTGGCCTTCCGACGGAATTCATCGAAAGTCGCGCTCTGGAGCAAGCGTTGAACGGCTGGTATTTCTCTACCGGTGTCGCGCTTCACTTCTAGCCGCACACGAGTTAACGTGAGACGAGCTGTGATTCGGACTTCGTTGGTGCTGGGACTCTTCCAGGCTTATCACTCGCTTCCAGTATCTTCTGGAGAATTAGAGGTAACTCAAAGAGCGCGCGATTACGGTATGAAGATACGTCGCGACGAAACTTCGTAAAATTTGCGTTCTGCAGCAAAAGACGAACGCCAGGCGCGATTTTCCTAAAGTTAGGCACGACAATTCCGTAACCTTTCTCGGTCACCCACTCAGCGTTGTAGCGCTCTTGCGGCAAAGTCGCAGCATTGCATTCCACAATCACGGGCAAATGAAGCTGCAGCGCTTCGCTGATTGACCCCGGTCCCGGTTTGCCGATGAAAAAGTCCGCCAATGCCATGTAGTACTCGACGTTCTGCACAAAGCCCAGAACGGCAATTGGCTTTTTTGTTTTTAAAATCTTCAATTCCGTGGCGAGCTCATGGTTGTGTCCGCAGACGAGGATAAGCTGAACGCCGGTGTCGGCCTCATCGAGTCTTTTAGTGATCTCCACCATCACCCTCGAACCGTGCCCGCCAAAAAGCACGATGCCGGTCGGACACTGCGCTTCTAGGCCGAGACCTTTTCGTTCCGCGATGCAATCGATGTCGATCTTTTCGTAGAACCGCGGCTTCAGAATCATCCCTGAGGTTTTGAAGACATGGTCGGGTCGATGCCCGGCGGCCAAGGCTTGATCCCTGGCACGGTCGGTACCCACGATGACGAACTCGGATTCCTTTTCGATCCAGAAATGGGGTGGATAATCGGCCAAATCTGTGATCAAAGTCACGAAAGGAGTTCTCAAAGCTTCAGGGGCACGATCATTTCCTAGGCTCTTGGCAATCTGTCGGTTGAAGTGTGGGACTACCGATAAGACAATGTCCGTCGGATGCTCTTTCCAGTACGCCCTTAATGCGCTAATGATTGGTCGATGATAGACCCAGATCGTTCCCTGCAAAACAACCAGCAGTTGTGGCGTAATACGCGTCCAGCCTTTGCGGAGGAGCAGGTTGTAAGTGTCTTGAATCCGTATCCCGGTCGCACGACGAACCACATCCAGGGGATCGAGTAATTCCTGAATGTCCAGAAGTTCCACGTCCCAGGGGTTCGCCTGAGTGGTAAGAGTCGACTTGAGCGCCTCCGCAGCACTCTTATGTCCTCCGCCAGCGTTGTGAAAAACAATGGTCAGTTTGCGCATGGCACATCACCGGCGAACATTTTCATACTCGTCTTCTGAATCGTGAATGTCGTGGGGTTCACCACTTTGAAGATCATCGGATAATGCATCTTCGGCGCGATCGATGTACTCATGGATTTTTACTCCATCTTCACCAACGGTGATGAAGGTAGGGCGCGCATCAATCCAGCTTCCACAGTTGAAATACTCGGCTCCGTCTTCGCTCTGTTGCATCGCTGCGTGTGTGTGGCCGCAGAAGATGCGTGCCGCGTGATGGCGCTTGGCATAGGCAAGGGCACCGGTTGCGACCTTCGGAGATAACCGTAGCCAGCGCGTGTTCAAGCGGTCAAGGAAACGGGTGAGAATCTTGTTTTTCGAATCCCACTTCTGCAGCTGAAGATAAAGGAGCGTTCCGATCAAGTAGCTGACGCGCACGTTGCTGACAACAAATCCATCAAATTGATGGCCATGTACAGCGATGTGGCGGAGCCCCTGATATTCCCACTGATATTCCTGGTAGACGCGGACCCCGACCAGGTGGGACATGATGTCGGAGAGTCCATGATCGTGATTGCCTTCAACCCACACCACTTCGATGTTGCGTTTAGGATTGGAAAGTTTGCGGATGAAACCAAGAAATTTCCAGTGCTCTTTTTTCAGCCGGCCGAAATTTAGATCGGCAAAAATATCGCCCAGCAGGATGAGGCGGCGGTACTGGTTGTCCCGCAGGACGTGAAGCGCCTCCCGGGCGCGGCTCATATCCGCGCCCAGATGCAAATCCGAGAGGATCAGCGTGTCATAGATCCGAGCGGCCACATGTTAATTCTGGACGAACACTGTTACTGGGTGATGAATCTTGGACAGATTGGACACGAGAGTAATCGATAAGGAACTACGGCATTGAGAACATCTTTTCCAGCGCCCATAGCTAACTCGATTAAATTTTTGAACAACAGTTAGTGCGTGGGAGGGACGTATTCAGCGGGGCGGGCCGAGCCTTCTCCAAAGAAAAACTGCTCCATCTGTTGCACGATGACCTCCTGATCCTGCTTGCGCGCAGGGTTCAAGCGATACTCATTCAGCAGCATCTTGCAGTGCTCCATCCACTGGCCCCAAGCCTGTTGCGAGACATTTTCGTAAATCTTCTTGCCCAGTTCGCTGTCGAATGGAGCCTCCGGAAGACCGGGCAATTCACGTTTCAATTTGGCGCAGAAAACTTTGTGCTCTGACATAGATTGGCTTCTGAAATTATCGCACAGGCTTCGTGACCCATGGCTGTGAGACCAGGCGCAGTTGTTCTCACCCGCGTAAATCAGGCGCGAAGCTGCTCGCACGCGCTTTACCACTTCGCTCGTGTGAGCGAAATTCTTATTGACAATTAACATACTAATGGCAATATCTTGTGGTAGGGCAGCTGCTCATACAATTTGTTGAGTGGCTCGGGCATCAAGGGGCCCTGTCAAGAACCTTGGGAGAACAAATCGTTCGAACGGAGGAAACACTTCATGGCAACCAAGAAGAAAGCCGCCAAAAAAAAGAAACACTAAGCGGACCGATGCTCGTTAAGAAGTTCCCCAAAGCCTCTCAGGAGAAGCACCTCTCGAGAGGCTTTTCCGTCAAAGCCGGCGGGTTATTCTCGCCGCTTGCAGCATCAGGACAAATTATTTCTCTGAAAGCTGTTCTCGTCCAAGAGACGTAACGAACGAACCGCTCCAACGCGCCTCAGCGACGGGTAGTTTGCACTTTTGGTTGTTGTTCCGTGGCGCGTATCATGCTAAAAACGCGTATACGGAAGTAGGGAAGCGGTCTCCATGAGCCTGCGAAAGAAAGTGACGAAGAAAACCGTTCGCAATCCCGAAATTATTATTCCGGACAAGCTCTATTTTCGCATCGGTGAAGTTGCCGGGCTATGTCGTCTTCCGGCCTACGTTCTTAGATTCTGGGAGACTGAATTTCCGCAACTGAAGCCCATAAAAAGCAGCACCGGACAGCGAATGTACCGCAAGCGCGACGTGGAATCAGTGGTGCGCATCAAGAAGTTGCTCTACGAAGAAGGTTACACAATCGCCGGTGCACGCGCTCAGTTGCGTGAAGAAATCAAATCCGATCGCAGCCAGTCTGCGCTTCCGTTTCCCATGAGCTCTACAGCAAGCGTTGCGCACTTGCGCCACGAACTGCAGCAGATACTGCATATTCTTTCCGCGCGCCACTAATTTAACTTTAAGCCAATAGAAAGCGCGCGCTAAGTATGGAGCGGGCGCCCTCGCCGCTTGTATACCGAATCGATAAACTTGAAGCCGGCGAGGGCGCCCGCTCCACATACACGGGTTTGTTCCGAAGTAGATCGATTACTTCCTTAAGCCGATTGCCGCTCATCATCGGCTTCTACTAGCGGCGCTTCGACCAGGTGTTCGCTTACGAACCAAACTTGCAATTCGCCCGTCCGGAGCACGTCGCTTACGACCATGTCGTTGGTTCCGGCGTCTCCGAGTTTGTCGGAGCGATCGGCCAGTTCCCGGCAATGACTGAGGATGACCTGATGCGCGTCGAGCAAGCGCGATAGTTGTACCGGGACTTCCTCCCGCCCTTTCGGAGGACGAGGAATGCGGGTCAACTCCGCCACGTCGGCCGCCATAGCGATGCTGATTCCACCTAAAAGCTGGATCCGCTCGGCGATGGTGTCCACGAGTTCGCTTTGCTCTTCATAATGCTTGTCGAAAAGAAGATGGAGTTGATAAAACGTGGGACCCGCGACTTGCCAATGCGACTTCTTGTAGAGATCCCGAAGCGTCATCGTATCGGCTAATAACTGGTTAAGCTGCTCGGTCATTTCCAGACGGACCGCCTGCTCTAGTTGTAATGGCATGGTATTGGTGACGGTGCCATATGCCTGGAGTTCGGGAGCTTTCTGGGAAAAATGTGGTTGAGGTGAAGCTTTGTGTGAACTGGCAGTGACTGGTTTCTTTGCCATGAGGATTCTCCTGAAAATAAAATCTTAGCGCAAGCAAAGAAGAAGCAGAGGGATTGTTAGAACGGAGTTATCTGTCTCCGGCCCTGTTTGCCACGCAATTCTTTGATGCCGACTGCCGGAAATCGGTTCGGGATCGTCGCGATCGATAGAACTTAAGCGAATTCGACATCTCCCACGAGAAACCTCTATCTGCACTCGTCCAGTTGGTAAAGCCACGCATCGCGGGTTGACATAGTCGTTAAGGATTCAGTAGCATCACTAAACCGACCGAGTGGTCGGTTTTCCTTTTTGTGCGTCTTACAGAAGTACTTGCAGATGACAATTTCGTAGCGTTTTAAACAGACATCCACAAGGAGTTTTCCAGTGGCCACAGTGTTCTACCAAAACGATGCCAACCCTTCCGCCCTGAAAGATAAAACAATTGCCGTCTTCGGTTATGGCTCACAGGGACATGCGCAGGCGCAGAATCTGCGCGACAGCGGGTACAACGTAATTATTGGACTCGATCCCGAGCGCGGTTCGGCGCGGCAGGCTCGGGCCGATGGCATGACTGTTGTCGCTCCAGCGGAGGCAGCGAAGCGCGCCGACTGGATGCAGATTCTCACGCCGGACGAGACGCAGGCCGATTTTTACGAATCGTCCATCAAGCCACATTTGCGCAAGGGAAAGATTCTCGGCTTTTCGCACGGCTTTTCGATTCACTTCAAAACCATTGTGCCGCCAAAAGACGTGGACGTGGTCATGATTGCGCCGAAGGGTCCGGGACACTTGGTGCGCCGCGTGTACGCACAGGGTGGTGGCGTGCCTTCCTTGCTCGCCATTCACCAGGATTCCAGCAAGCGCGCGCGCGAGTCGGCGCTCAGCTACGCTCACGGTATCGGGTCGACCCGCGCCGGGGTTTTGCAGACCACATTCAAAGAAGAAACAGAGAGCGATCTTTTCGGAGAGCAGGCAGTACTCTGCGGCGGATTGACTTCGCTGATGCAGAAGGGTTTTGAGACCCTTGTGGCGGCCGGTTACGCGCCTGAGGTTGCTTACTTCGAGTGCGTGCATGAGGTGAAATTGATTGTCGACTTGATTTACGAAGGCGGATTGAGCCGCATGCGAGATTCGATCTCGAATACCGCGGAGTATGGCGACCTAACGCGCGGCGAAATGGTCGTTGGAGACAATACGCGCAAAGCAATGAAAAAAGTGTTGAAGCAAATCCAGAGCGGGGCCTTTGCCAAGGAATGGATCAAAGAGAATAAGAAAGGTGGCAAGAAGTTTGCCAAGCTACGCCAAGAGGCAGCGCAGCATCCGATTGAAAAGGTAGGAGAGCAACTGCGGGCGATGATGGCGTGGCTGCCATCCGACAAGAAGAAGGCAGCCGAGGCAAATCCAGCGACAAAGAAAGTTGTAAACGCGTAACAGACCAGTGTGAGGACGGGCGACCCCGCGCGTTCCGCCCTCAAGATTGTCATCCCGCGCAAAGCGAGGGACCCCTACTCCCGACACACATTTCTGGTTGAGTAGGGGGGCCCTCGCTTTCGCTCGGGACGACAGTCTTAATAAAGCTAATCCCAATTCCCGCATTTCGTTTCGCTTATCTTGTAACTTTTCCTAGCCCTCACCATCCCATCACTGCAGTTGGTTCGAATCGCGGTTTCAAACGTCACTACCGGAGAATATCTCATGAAGATGATCAACAGCCTGATGGCAGCGTGCCTGCTCTCTGTGTCATTTACAGCTTTTGCCCAATCCAACAACGACATGACGCAAGAGCAATCGCAGCATGACAATATGACACACGACGACAGCATGAAGCACGATGACAACATGAAGCACGGCGACATGAAGCAAAATGACATGAAGGCGAAGAAGAGCAAAAAGACCAAACATAACACCAAGCATGACGACAACATGAAGCACGATGACGGCATGAAACAAGCGGATAAGCCCAACCAGAACTAGCTCCGCTTCGTTAGTCAAACTTTGGCGTCGGGGCAGCCGAACTGGAGGCACCGGCTGCCCCGGTGAGAGGCGCCGGAATGTTGAGAGGGAGATCGGCGACGAGAAAGGGAGTAAATATGAAAAAGTATTTTGCATTACTGACGCTATTTCTGTCGTTCAATACAGCACAGCCGCTGTTCGCCATTGATGATTTAAGGCTCAACACGAAACTCGATTACACAAGCGACAGCCTGGACGGCGCGCTCGTTACGGGTTCGGATGCGAAATCTGGGTTTGTACCCGGCAAGATTAACTATGTCATCATCTACGGCGAAGGATGCTTTAACTCAAAAAGGCAGGCGCGGCGAACGGTTGAGTTGTATAACAAATACCGCTCTCAAGTGCATTTTGTCGTCGTTGACCTCGATGTCCAGCGCTCACCGGAGCAGCAACAACTGGTCAAGCAATATTACAAGGGTTATATTCCTCATGTTCTCGTGTTGGATACCCAGGGCACTCCGCTTTATAACCAAACTGGCGAAGTAGAATCCCAGGTCATCGAGGACATCTTTCAGAAGGCCCTCGGCCAGTAACGACACAGATTTTGTAATTGGGTATTAGGAACGATTTATGAGCTCTCGTATCGATAGCCGCAAGTTCAAGAACATAACCCGGCGAGAGTTACTCAAACTGACTCCGGTTATCGCGTTGGGCGCATTCGCCATCCCCAGGCTACGGGAACCTCTGCTGAAGGCAGGGCTGGGCTTCAGCGACTGGGCCTCAGCAAAGATGTTTCGTTCCGGGCATCTCGCGCCCACGTTCGAAGATTCTGAGCTCACGCCCTTCGATAAGTTTCCCATCAATGGCTATGATGTCGAAGACCCTGGCGTCAATTTTGCCAAATGGCAGCTGACTGTTAGCGGCGCGGTGCAGAAGCCCGGGGACTACACGCTGGCCCAGATCCAGGCTCTTCCCAGAGTTGCTCAGAACACGCGTCATGTGTGCGTCGAAGGTTGGGACGTAATCGGCAGCTTCGCCGGTGCACGCCTTTCTGATTTTTTGACGATGATTGGCGCGGACACTACGGCGCGCTTCATAACTACGGAATGCGCCGACGATTATTACGAGTCTCTCGATATGGCCACGGCCCTGCATCCGCAGACGATTCTCTGTTATGAAATGTACGGCCAGCCACTCACTCGCGAGCATGGAGCGCCGCTGCGCCTAAGTATTCCTACAAAGGTCGGGTACAAACAGGCCAAATACCTCACCAATCTCAACGTAACCAATGTGCTTGAGAAGGTCGGCTACTGGGAGGATCAGGGCTACTCCGAGTTCTACGGATTGTAACGATCGAGGGCATCACCATGGCAATTCAAACACTCGAAATCGAAGACGCAAAAACCGGCGAGGTGACGGAGGCAGTCTACGAGCATCCGTTCATCGTACGTCTATGCCACTGGATCAACGCGGTAGCGCTTTTCGTGTTAGTAGGAAGTGGCCTGCAAATTTTCCGGGCCTTTCCGAGCTTCGGAGCGAAAATCCCGCAGAAGGATTTGCTTCACTGGCCCAAAGCATTCGCCATCGGTGGCTGGCTGGGCGGTGCGCTGCAATGGCACCTGACGTTCATGTGGATTTACATCGCTAGCGGGGTGTTGTATTTGGGATACCAGATCTTCAGCGGCAACTACAAGCAGGTGCTGTTCGTCAGACGCGATGTTGAAGGGGTTTGGCCGATGGTGCGTCACTACTTCTTCTTTGGTCCCAAGCCGAGGATCAAGGAAGCTTACAACGCGCTACAAAAGCACGCCTACACTTCCGCGATTGGGCTGGGAGTCTTGTCGGTTCTCAGCGGTTTCGCAATATGGAAGCCCGTGCAATTTTCATGGCTGGCGTGGCTCATGGGCGGATTTCACTGGGCGCGGCTGTGGCATTTCCTGATTATGTGGGCGATGTTGGCGTTCTTGTTTGGCCACCTTGTCATGGTCGTGCTTCATGGCTGGAATAACTTTGTCTCCATGTTGACTGGGTGGAAAAAAGATCCGGAATACATCGCGGAGTAGCTTTCATTCGAGCTCGAAGTCAGTCTTACATTGCAGTGAGGGGAGATGCCTGCAGAGGTTGGTCCGCTGGAACATCCAGCTCAGCAAGGCGCTGAACAACAACTGCTCCGGCGCGTTCGGGACGGCGAGCATGAGCTTTTTTACGAACTGATCCAGCCTTATGAGCGGCGAGTCTACGCTGCGACTTTCGCAATTCTGCGCAACCCGGCGGATGCCGAAGATGCTGCCCAGGAGGCGTTATTGAAAGCCCTGAGGCACATTCGTCAGTTTCGCGCCGAGGCCAAATTTAGTACATGGCTGATTCAAATAGCCGTCAATGAGGCTCGTATGCGGAGAAGGAAAGAGCACGCTGACAAAACGGAGCCGATCGACAACCCGGGCGAGCAGGAAAACTACACGCCACGCGATTTTGCCGACTGGCGCGAAATACCATCGGAGGCGCTCGAACGAAAAGAGGTGCGGGAAAAATTGACGGGCGCCCTGGCCTCGCTCGGGCAGATCTATCGCGAAGTGTTCGTCCTGCGCGACATTCAACAGTTGAGCATCGAGGAAACCTCCAAGGCCCTTGGAATCTCAGCCGCCGCGGTAAAGACTCGCCTGCTTCGCGCGCGCCTGATGCTGCGGGATTTACTCGCACCAGGATTGGGTGGCGACTGGAGCAGCAGGTTGTCTTTTGCAAAGGGGGAGAAGCCATGGTAATCAGCTGCGAGCACGTCTGGCGTGAAATTTCAAACTATCTCGATGATGAAGTCGACGTCGGCTTGCGCGCTGACATGGAAGAACATTTTCGTGGATGCAAGCACTGCACCGCCATCCTCGATGGCACGCGGAACGTGATTCAGTTGTACGGCGATGAACGCATGTTCGAGATGCCTCTAGGATTCAGCCAGCGTCTGCACCGTAGATTGGACGGAAATGTCTCTGGCAGCAGAAGAAGTTTCCTCGGCTGGATGGTGGCGACGGCTGCGGCAATTTTCGCAGTTGGAAGTTACGAAGTTGCTAGTTCTTCCGTTTCCAATCGGGAAACGCTTCGATCGGAACACGCTCGACCAGCCAACCGCATCCCTCCCGACATGATGGTGGTCGTGGCTGAAGGCGGAAAGTTATTTCACGGCGGCGCTGCATGCCCGTTTATCCACGATAAAGCAAAGGTGCGATCGATTCATGCGCGAGATGCGATGCGGGAGGGCTACACGCCGTGCGTTCGTTGCATGACGAAGTACCTGAGCAGCCTTTTTGTTTCACGCCCGGGCAGCAGAACTGATCGGGCGGAAGTCTGAGGGCAGCACCGAATCCGGCGCGAATTTCTTTTCTTTTCTACAATGGACTCTGCCTCGTTTAATTCTTATTTCAGGAGATTGCAATGCAGCGAAAAGCCAGCGCAGTGTGGAAGGGTGGTCTTAAGGATGGCAAAGGATCGGTTTCATCTGCCAGCGGCGTTCTTTCGAATACGCCATATTCTTTTACTACGCGATTTGAAAATGCTCCCGGGACGAATCCTGAAGAACTAATTGCGGCAGCGCATGCTGCGTGCTTTTCCATGGCGTTGTCGGCACAGCTTGGCGGCGCGAACCTGACGCCCGAGAGTATCAATACGTCCGCTACGCTTACCATGGAAAAACAGGATGCGGGATGGGCGATTACGGCTGTGCACCTCGACGTATCAGCAAAGGTGCCGGGCGCGAGCGCCGACGCTTTCAACACCGCAGCCCAAAATGCCAAGGCGGGTTGCCCAGTTTCTAAAGTCCTCAACGCCAAGATTACGATGGATGCGAAGCTCGCTTAGGATGAGCGGATTGCGCAGTGCTGCTAACTGTGCGAGCGCAAGATGCGGCGCAGGTTGCGATTGATTTCCACGGCGTCCTGTGACGCCTTGTCGATCATCTCGACCCAACGCCGCACGTTCTCAGGTGGGACGGATTGTGTGAGCAGGTAGGTCGCCTGCACGATGGTTTCCAGCGCATTGCTGAGCTCGTGTGCGAGGGAGCGGAGTTCCTTTGCAGCCTCCGTGGGGATTTTATTGGAAGGATTCGCCATTGCTTTAAGGTGCCCTGCTTTGCGACCACCTTGGTTTGACAGTAGATGGTTTGACAGTAAGACGCCAGCCAGTAGATATTAGTGTAGTCGCCTCAAAAAAAGGGACCCTGCCGATTTTTTCTTTATGCGGATATGGCGGAACTGGCAGACGCGCTAGGTTCAGGTCCTAGTGATCGCAAGGTCGTGGAGGTTCGAGTCCTCTTATCCGCACCAAAATCAGCTCTTAGCAGTGGGTAACCTCCCCTACTTACGATTTCTCGATTGACGGTGACGGACGGGGCGCCCCCCTCATAAGCGCTAACGTAAGCAGAATTCCTTCCGGTTTGCCGACAAACTGGCGTTGTCGCAGCGCCTCCTCAGCCATCTCCTCAGAAAAACTGTTCGGGGTTCGACATGCTCCTGCCATATCCGTCCTTCGTTGACGGGCGAATACCCCGTCCGTAAGATAAATCGATTCGACACTTGGGTTTCCTTGTGATCGGCCAAACCATCTCGCACTACCGCATCGTGGAAAAGCTCGGCGGCGGTGGTATGGGTGTGGTCTACAAGGCCGAAGACCTTAAGTTGGGCCGCTTTGTCGCACTCAAGTTCCTGCCCGACCAAGTGGCCAAAGACCCACAGTCCCTCAGCCGCTTTGAGCGCGAAGCGAAGGCTGCCTCTGCTTTAAACCATCCGAACATCTGCACCATTCACGAAATTGATGACCAGCACGGACAAACCTTTATCGCGATGGAGTTCCTCGACGGCATCACACTCAAGCACCGAATTGCGGGCCGCCCGATGGAGACCGAGCTGATTCTATCGCTGGCCATCGAGATTGCCGATGCGCTCGACACGGCCCACGGCCACGGCATAGTCCACCGCGACATCAAACCCGCCAACATCTTCATTACCAAGCGCGGACACGCCAAGATTCTGGACTTCGGTTTGGCAAAAGTTACGAACTCGGCTAGTTCTTCGAGCCAGATTGCTGCGGCCAACACACTGACGGGCACCTTGCAGGAACCACATCTTACAAGTCCGGGAACGGCAGTCGGCACCATCTCCTACATGTCGCCCGAGCAGGTCCGAGCCAAGGAATTGGACGGGCGCACGGATCTATTCTCGTTCGGCGCCGTCCTCTATGAAATGGCAACAGGGAGTTTGCCCTTCCGTGGTGAGAGTACAGGAGTGATCTTGGACGGGATCATGAACCGTGCTCCTCTGTCTCCTCTGCGTCTAAACCCTGACCTTTCGCCCAAGTTGGAAGACATCATCGACAAGGCCCTGGAGAAGGACTGGGACTTGCGTTACCAGCACGCTTCGGAGATGCGGGCCGATCTGAAGCGGCTGAAGCGGGAGACGGAGTCGGGGAGGATCGCACCCGGAACTTCGGCTTCAAGCTCTCTGGCTTCCGTGACGGCAGGAGCCTCTGCATCCCAGGTTGACATTGCTGAGCCTTTTTCAACGCCGTCTTCATCGAGTTCTTTACTCATCGATGAAGCGCGGCGGCATCGAGGAGCGCTAATCGGCGCGGCCGTGGTGGTAGGGGCACTTGTGGTTGCCGCCGGCTTCGGCGTCTACAAACTGGTGGCCCGCAGAGCGCCCACATTCGATGCGCACAATCTGACGGTCCGGCCACTGACCGATCATGGAGAAGTAACGAACTTTGCCACCATTTCGCCGGACGGAAGATTAGTAGCATATGGACGACGCGAGGGCGAACGAAGTTTGCGGGTAAAGCAGGTGGCCACGGGCAGTGAGGTTACGGTAGTGCCGGCGCAGCCGGGCTTCTTCGGCTCGGGAGCGGCGTTCACGCCCGACGGAAATTATCTGTACTACCCGCATGGCGATCCCGCCAATCCGAACAATGTCAATCTGTACAGCGTGCCGTCTCTGGGCGGGACGCCCCGGCAGATCGTCAGTGACGTGGCCAGCGCGGCAGCATTCTCGCCGGACGGAAAGCGGATCGTTTACCGCCGAGTCATTCAGGACAATGGGAACGACCAGATTTTGATCGCGAATGCCGACGGCAGCGGAGAGCAACTCATATTTCAGGAAAAGCGGGCAGAGGGAAAGGGATTTTTTACGAATCCGTCCTGGTCCAGGGGCGACCTCATCGCTTTGGGAGCTTTCGACACTGCAAGGGGCCAAATCACATCCATCATGGTGTTCACTCCGCAAGGAGCGCTGGTAAAGAAGTTCCCGTTCCAAATGGTGGTTACGTCCGTGGCCTGGTTGCCGGACGGGTCAGGCTTGCTGTTCGTGGGCGCTGAAAAAGGAACGGGCTTGCGGAGCCAAATCTGGTTTCAGCCTTATCCCGCAGGTGAGGCAATCCGGGTCAGCAACGACCTGAGTAATTATCTGTCGCTGAGCCCAACGGGAGATGGGCGATCGTTCATCACGACCGAGCAACGCCAAGCCGCAACGATTTACGTGACGGACTCACCGGCGGTGTTGAACGACAAGATCGATTGGAAGCTGACTCCCATCTCGGCCCAGCAGGCGAGCGGATACGATCTGTCATGGACCGCGAGCGCCAAACTTCTGCAAAGGGATGCCAGTTGGCACCTTTTTGAGACAGGCTCCGACGGAAGCAACCGGGTTCGCCTGCTGGAGAACGACAGTCTGCTCTTCAGTGCAACGGCCTGCGGTCCCGGGGATTCGGTTGTGATCGGGAGGGTTCTCGAAGACAACAAACCGAACGTCTGGCTCCTAAATACCGTTAGCGGCGCATTGAAGCAGCTCACTTTCGGAGTTGATGTGGAAAAGGGCGATTGCACCCCTGACGGCAAATGGCTGCTATACGCTGAAGAAGGAGCCAGTGATGGCGTCGGTCACATTTATAAAGTCTCGACTGACGGAGGAACTCCCTTCGAAATGGCTCGCGACGTCGTTTTCTCCAATCGTTTCTCCCGACGGCAAACTGATCGCCTACGAAAAGACGGAGGGACAGGGTGCCAGCTCAAAGTCGAAAATTGTGGTGCAGAGGTTGGACGACGGGTCCATCGCGAAAGACGTTGAGATGCCTGCGGCGTTTAGCGACTGGCATGCGCTGAGCTGGACGCCGGACGGAAAGGGTTTCAGCTTTGTGCACAATACAAGTGGTGGTACCCAAAACGTCTACATGCTACTTCTCTCTGGAGGCGCGCCCGTGCAGCTGACGCACTTCAATTCCGAGGCCGTGTCTGTGCCAGCCTATGCCTGGTCCAGAGATGGCAAGAAGTTCGCGCTCACTCGGGCTCGCTACAACGATACGGATGTCGTTCTATTCAGCGGATTCCGTTAGATGTTCCGTAAGCAACTGAGCCGACACGAAGAAGAGTTCGCGATCTCGGGTTGTAGCCGGATGGGGGCGTCCGCCCCCCACACTTAGGCTCCCGCCGACAAACGGTGCGTGCTGCGGCTTTGGGCTATGCCGTACTGGCGAATTTTATACAACAAGGCTTTGTAGCTGATCTTGAGCAGGGCAGCGGCTTGTTTGCGATTCCAGTTTGTCTGTTCCAGGGCGCGGGCTATCGCCTCTGCCTCCGCTTCGTCCTTGGCGTTGCGCGAGAGCGACTTCAGGCCGCCGGCGGAATTTCCCGCACTCTTCGACACAGCTTCATCCCGTACGGCTCCACCGCCGTCGGGCCGAGGCTGTAACTCCGATGCGGCAAGAGTTTCGTCTCCCAAGACAAGGTAGCGCTTAATGAAGTTGCTGAGTTCTCGCAGATTACCCGGCCATGAATGGCGCAGGCAAGCCTCCATCAACGCGCTTCCCAGCGGCAAGGGTGCCCGAGCGTAAGACTCGGACATGCGTGACATGAAATGTTTCAGCAAAATCGGGATTTCTTCCTTACGCTCGCGCAAGGGCGGCAATGACAGGGTGAATGCATTCAAACGGTAATAAAGATCTTCGCGCAGACGCTTAGTGGCCAGCGCTTCGGGAATATCAATATTCGTAGCCGCCAGAATGCGGACGTCGACTTTGACTACGGTGCGGCTTCCCAGGCGAGAGAACGTCTGATCTTGTAATACGTGCAGAAGTTTCGCCTGCAACAGCGGCGGCATTTCGCCGATCTCGTCGAGCAGGATCGTGCCCTTATTGCAAAGCTCGAACTTTCCCGGCTTAGGGTGCGTGGCACCGGTGAATGCTCCCGCCTCGTAGCCGAAGAGTTCGCTTTCGAGAAGATCCGCCGGCACCGCCGCACAATTCACCTTGAGGAACGTGCGGTGAGCACGCGGAGAAAGCTTATGTATCAGGCGCGCCAGAACTTCTTTGCCGGTTCCACTTTCGCCGAGCAGAAGAACCGGAATTTCGACATTCGCCACCAGTGCTGCTTGCGAGCGAATCTTCTTCATCGCCGGGCTGGCAGCTACAAAAAATACGTCGTCGCAAAGTTCCTCGACTTCGCCGGCGTAGCTTTCGCCCTTCACCGTGCCGATGCATTGGCTAATAACCGCATCGAGCTCGGCTTTCTGGAACGGCTTAGTCAAGTAATCCACAGCACCGAGGCGCATCGCCTGCACCACTTTACGCGTGTCGTTTACACAAGACAGCATGACGCACTTCAGTCCGGGCTTAAGCTTGCGAAGCTGCTCAAGGGTTTGTAAGCCATCGATGCCGGGCATGAGCAGATCGAGCAGCACGAGGTCAGGATGAAACCCCTTTTGTACTCGGTCTACCGCTTCTTCGCCGGTGCTGGCGGTTTGAACCTTGTGCTCGTCCACTTCAAGAAGGGTGCGGATATAGCGCAGCATTCCCGGCTCATCATCCACCAGCAAAATGTTGGCGGTCTCGCTCATTTCGTTCCTCGTGGCGGAGTGCTGATAATCGGTTTCATAGGAATAAGAAAAGAAAATTTGCAACCAGAGCCCGGTTCGCTCTCCACCCAGATCTTGCCACTCATCCCTTGCAACAGGCGCCGGGCAATTGCCAGTCCAAGTCCCATGCCCTCGGCTGACTCACTTCCGGGCAGGCGAAAGAAATCGTCGAATATTTCCAAATGAAACTCCGGCCGAATTCCCGGTCCGGTATCGGCAACACTCACTTTGACGGCGTTCGGCAGGTTCACGGACTGGCGCCGGCGATCCCCGCCGCTGGCCGAGTTGCTCGCGCTACGACGCTCCCACATATGTGGTTCGGCGTGAAGCCAAACCGTTCCGCCCTGAGTAGTGTACTTGGATGCGTTTTCCAGAAGATTGGAAATGATTCGCTGAATTTTCGGTCCGTCGAACGCAAATGGAGTTAACTTATCGTTGGCGAGAAAGTACAGCGCGAGGCCTCTCTCCTGAAAACGGCCCGACCACAGGCGGCACACCTCCGAGAGACACGCATTGATGTCACCTTCGATGTATTGCATGCGGAGTTCGCCGGTTTCCAGCACGCTGAAGGTAAGGAAGTCCTGAATGAATTGCTGCAAGCGTTGACCGCTGGAAAACATGTCGGCCATCACTTCTCGCTGCCGGTCGTTCAGCGGTCCCAATTTCTGACTCTGGAGCAGCTCAATGTATCCGTTCAGAATTGCGAGTGGAGTTTTAAGATCATGGGCGGCTGAGGCAAGAGCATTCGTCGTCTTACTGTACCGATCACGCAGTTGCTCAAGCTCCTGCGCTACATCGGCAGCGGCAGAGGACGCGACATTCTTGTCCGAGGCGCGCTGCGCTGGACGATCCTTCGCGCTCTTGCCGGAAAAGACAGCTGTGCTTTTGTCGGGCGATGAGGCCATCGAGAACCAGTTCGTCTCAAAATCGGGGAGGAATTCTACTTCAGAACGTGGGGTAAATTGATCGTATGTCAGCTGCAATGGGCTGTCAATTGGAAAGACCCGCGGAGGACGGGTCAGAAGCAAATTGTTGCACTCTAAAGTTATGTCCTGCGGTCATAATAGGTAAACTTACGCTGTGCATTACCTCGATTACCCCGTGCGCAGCACGTGTTTTGATGAAATCCGATTCTCCTAACGTTGGTTACCGTACTTTGGCCCGTGAGGTGCGGTGTTGTGCCGCTGAATAGCTTATTTTCTGCCGTTGAATAGCTTATTAAGGATGGGATCACACGTGCCTGGGACCGTATCTAAGAAGGAGCAGCGCAAATGGGCGCGCATGGACCTTGCTATTCCCGTTTTTATGCGGACGCGCGACGGAAACGGCCGGGATTCACTGGAGTTTGCCACGGCAATCAACATTTCACCGGGGGGCGCTCTAGTGGTTTCAAGGCGTTCCAGGCCCAGATCAGCGTTAGTTTCGCTGGAAATTCCGAGTGCTCCCCTGGCGCCTGCCACTGGAGTGAAGACATCATCCCGAATTTTACAGGCGAAGACAGTTTGGGTAACTCATCTTGACGACTATCATCTACTGGGTTTGAAGTTTGCGCGTCCGCTAACGACGAATACGGCGGCCGTTTCGCGGAAGCATCTAAGGAAAGCCAGTTCCGCGGTGTGAATTGTTTTTCCCTCGAACGTCGCCTTCCCGAATAGCACCTTCGTGCCATGCTAGGTTCCAGCCTCTCTGGGCTATCATCTATCTAAGCCATTCACAGCCGAGCGTTTAACGTTACTTTTTTGTGTCGCTCTGCTCTCTTCCTCCGTTTGGTGCTTGGGGTGCACTTTTAGTGCATGCGAGGAACACCTCGCATGGGGGCATTCGGTCTTATGACGACACTTTCGGTAAGCTCACTAGCGCAGTCGCTCGGCGAGGTTCCCCCCGATCACATTATTTTCGGCCACTCTGAGGTCATGCAGGCGGTTCGATCGCGTCTCAGCAGAGTTGCGGCCGCAAACGTTCCTGTCCTTATTACGGGCGAGAGCGGAACCGGCAAGGACATTATTGCCCGGCTCATTCATACTCTTTCTCCGTGGAAGACCGGCCCTTATGTAAAGGTCAACTGCCCGGCGATCCCCGGAACCCTTTTGGAGAGCGAACTCTTCGGATACGAACGTGGCGCCTTCACGGGCGCGGTCGGATCAAAGCCCGGCCGTGTGGAACTCGCTCACCGCGGAACTCTATTTCTCGATGAGATTTCAGAGCTCGACATGTCATTGCAGTCGAAGCTCCTGCAACTTTTACAAGATGGGCAATTCTGCCGGATCGGCGCTCAGGAAGATAAGAGGGTTGAGGTACGTGTGGTGTGCGCGACCAACCGCAATCTGGAATCGGAAATCGAATCCGGAACTTTTCGTCAGGATCTATTCTACCGCATCAACGTGGTGAACCTGCGAATGCCATCCTTGCGGGAACGCCGCGGGGACATCGAGGATTTGTGCAGTTACTTCCTGGAGTACTACAACCGAAAATTTAACTGCCGGGCGCGTCCACTATCGAACGAGGTGCTTGCGGTATTGCAGAAGTACCATTGGCCAGGCAATATTCGTGAACTCGAAAACCTGATCAAGCGCTATGTGATCCTCGGCCATGAGGAAGTAATTACCAACGACCTGGTCACTCGCGAGCCCGACTTCATCAGCCCGGAGATTTCTTTCGACGGACCGATCTCCCTCAAGAAGCTGACGCGCCAGTGCGTTCGCGAATTGGAGCGCAAGGTCATTCTGAAAGTCCTGCAACATCATCACTGGAACCGTAAACAGGCGGCGCGCACACTGGGAATCAGCTATCGCGCCTTGCTCTACAAGATTCGCGATGCTGGCTTGCCTTCAAACCGGGCACTGCGTCTGCAGCAAGCGGAAAGAGCTGCAGCTGAGCAAGTCACTGCTGGCCTTGCGGCGGACTAGACGGAAGGCATTGGTGAGCCGACAGCAATTCACCCGCTTAGTCGTTGTTCCAAATCACGAAGAGCGGCACTCCATTCATTCAGACCTTCGGCTTCAAGCCAGAGGTCTTTGAGTTCGGAGTTGGTTCGCACGCGCTCGACAGCACGACGTGCCAGATCAGTCATTTCAGAACTCGGGGCACCGTCGATTTTGCCGATCCACCCTGAAATCTGCGGCGGCATCGTCTCCGGAGGCTTGCCATTTGCGGCGGCAACGATCTCTGCCGCCACGACCACGGCACTGCTTTCCGGTGGATCCAGATAGTCCGTACCATCAGCGGCACGAGCCAAAATCTGCTTTAAATCTCCGGGTTCTTTCGCTTGCAGTGCGCCGAGAAAACTCTGCGCGTCCTCGTTTTCGAAACTCCCTGTGCCCCATCCAGGCATGAAGCCCCCGAGCTGAATTATAGAATGCCGGGGGATGCGGGCGGTTCATTCATCTACTTGCTGACAGCTCAGCACGGCGATTACCGCATGTCCGGGTCACGCCCAGAAAGTTCTATCCAATGTGCGATACTGAATCGCCTCTGCAATATGCTTCGGTTCGAGTTGGGGAATGCCATCCAGGTCAGCCACCGTCCTCGCAACTTTAAGAATTCGGTCGTGAGCACGCGCGCTGAGTCCTTGTTGCGCCATGGCGCGCTCAAGCAGGCGCTCGCAATCGGCGGAGAGTTCGCAGAACTTGCGGATTAACTGTGTTGGCATCTGCGCGTTGCAATAAAGTTTCTGTGGCCCTGACGAAAAGCGTTTCAACTGCACATCACGAGCATGAACCACGCGCTCAAGAATGCTGGCCGAACTCTCCGCCTCTTTCGTACTTCGCATTTCTTTATAGTTCACCGCCGGGACATCGATATGAATGTCGATGCGATCAAGCAACGGGCCGGAGATTTTAGAGACGTAACGCTGGATCATCGGCGGCGTGCAATGGCATTCCCGGGTGCGGTCATTGTGAAATCCGCACGGGCAAGGATTCATCGCTGCCGCGAGCATAAAGCGCGCAGGAAACGTCAGCGACATAGCGGCCCGCGCAATGCATACCGTTCCATCCTCAAGAGGCTGACGCATCACGTCAAGAACGTTGCGCGGGAATTCGGGAAACTCGTCCAGGAATAGAACGCCGTTATGCGCCAGCGAAACTTCTCCAGGCCGTGGAATCGCACCGCCGCCGATCAATCCAGCGTCAGAAATAGTGTGATGGGGCGCGCGGAAGGGGCGCAGACCGACTAGTCCGGCGTGGGCGTCAAGCACTCCCGCCACACTGTGAATTTTGGTGGTCTCGAGCGCTTCTTCGAAGGTAAAAGGCGGCAGGATGGTCGGCATACGTTTCGCCAGCATGGTTTTTCCTGATCCCGGAGGCCCTATCATCAGAATGTTATGTCCGCCCGCGCAGGCGACTTCGAGCGCTCGTTTGGCAGTCTGTTGGCCGCGAACGTCTTTGAAGTCCACATGAAATTGCTGCGCCTGATTTAGCAGTTGGCCGGTGTCCACCTGCAGTCGGGAGACGCCATTGCCGGAATTAATCAGATGGATCACATCCAGCAGCGTCTTAACCGGATAAACTTCCACGTCGCCCACCATGGCCGCTTCGCGAGCATTCACTTCGGGCACGACGAACCGCCTGACTTTCGTCCGCCGCGCCTCGATCGCGATCGGCAAGGCGCCTCGAATGCCGCGAACTCTTCCATCGAGGGAGAGCTCGCCCACGAACAGAGCGTCAGGAATCTCCTTTTTATTCAGCCCACCGTATGCGCCCAGGATGCCTAGAGCCATAGGAAGGTCGAAGCCGGAGCCTTCCTTGCGAATGTCGGCCGGCGCCAGGTTGATAGTGATCTGGGTGGGAGGAATGTCGTAGCCGCAATTTTTCAGCGCCGAGCGGACTCGGTCTCGACTCTCCCGCACCGCAGCATCGGGCAAACCGACAGTGTGAAAGTGGTCCTCCGTCATTTTTACGCCGGAAACATCTACCTCTACCTCAATAATGTTGGCGTCGATCCCGTAGACCGCCGCACTAAGAGTTTTGTAGAGCATAGGAATACCGGGCGACCGCACGAAGGGACAGCGATGATAGGAGATCTCCTGCGGACATCTTAATCTTTCCGATAATTTCGCCGATGTGATGGTCATCACCCGGTTACCGTGATGGAACATAGAGGAACGTTCTGTCGTGAAGCACCGCGTTCGGTGCTACATTTAGGTCACCCTGAGTACTTTTCGCGCTCGAGGAAACGCGTAAATGCCAGACGATGGTCCCGTGAAAAATCCGCTTAACCCGACGCCCACCCGGTTGGAGCACGAAGAAAACCAGTTGTGGCGGTGGGCACTGGGCCTGCTCATCTTATTGGCGGCGGCAGTGGCGGCACTCTCGTGGCAGCAACTTAAAGATCTCCCTTACCGCTTGTGGGCAATTCCGGGCGGACTTTTTCTTCTCGCAATTCTTTTTGCCGCCTATGCCTTCGGGCGCAAGAAGGAAGTCACTGAGCTGAAACAGATTCTGAAGGGCTTCCAGAACCAGACTGGAGTTACTCCATCCGAAGAGCAACTGGATCAACTCGGTCAACTGATTTTGCGGTCGCAACGCAATTTCAAGGAGCTGATCGATTCCCTCGACGATGTCGCACTCGCCATCTCACTCGATGGCACTCTGAAGACTGTGAACCGCCGCATGACGGAACTACTCGGCGTCCCTTATACCGGACTGGTCGGCCACAAACTTGAGGACTTCATGGGCGCCGCTCCGCTGGTCGAGGGTCCGGGCAGCATGGCAAGGTTTTTGGAGAAGCGAAATTGGTCCGGAGTAATTGAAGTCCATCTGAAGAACGCCACTCGCCCCTACTATTACGATTGCGTGATCAATGCCATCGTCAAGAATAATGAAGTGACGGGTGCGAGCATATTGGCGCGCGATATCACCCTCAACCGCGACAAGGAGCAGCGCTTCTCCCAGTTGTTCGAATCTCTTCAGGAAGGTGTCTACATCAGCAACGCCGGGGGGAAGCTGCTGGAAGTGAATCCAGCGCTAGTGTCGATTTTGGGATACGAAAGCAAAGAGGAGTTGCTAAGTCTGCCTGCCGAGCAATTGAACGTTGAGACTGGCGGAGGGCCGGTACTCGGCCATACGGGCAGCCAAAGCGGACGCACTCGCACTCGCGAACTTCGACTACGGCGGAAAGATGGCGGCGTTGCGGTGTGTGTGGATACTTCCAGTGGAGTGATGGAAGACGGGAAGATTGTCCGCTACCAGGGCACACTAGTCGACGTTACCGAGAAGCGCGCAATGGAGCGGCAGTTGCGGCGGCAGGAAGAATTCCGCCTGCACCTGTTGGAAAGCTTCCCTGACCTGATTCTGGTGTTGGACCTGAAAGGCAAATACACATTTGTGAGCGCGCGCATCAGCGAGCTGCTGGGATACGGGCCGGAGCAACTGCTTGGTAAGAACGTCGACGACACGGAAAACACTTCGCCCGAGCTCGCCGCCCTTTATCACACCGTCGCCGCCGGTGAAAGCACTAAGACATCTTGCGAATATGGATCGCGCCACCACGATGGCAGTTGGCGCACCATGCTCGGGATGGCGAGTCCGCTGCTCGATGCGGAAGGGAAGCCTGTCGGCGTCATTATTTCTGTCCGTGATGTGACCACCGAAAAGAAGCTGGAGCAGCAGATCATCCAGAGTGAACGGTTGGCGGCGATGGGGCAGATGATTGGAGGCTTCGCCCACGAACTCAATAATCCTCTGACCAGTATTTTAGGAATGGCGGAGTTACTGCAGGAAAGCGAGACCAGCGAGGGCGCACGCAAACAGCTCGCAGTCTTACATAAAGAGGCTAGGCGCGCTGCCGAGATCGTGCAGAATTTGCAATACTTCGCCCGTCCACCTGCTCCCGGACGAAGCCAGGTCAATCTCAACGAACTCGTACAGCGCACGGTGCAGATGCAAGCCTATCCGCTGCGCAAGAGCAACATCACGGTCGACTTTTTACCGGAGCCGAACATACCGGCGATCGTCGCCGATCCCAATCAGCTGATGCAGGTCTTCCTCAACCTGCTGCTGAATGCGGAACAGGCGATCCGTGAGAGCCGCGAAAAAGGCACGATCCGGGTGCGCATGGGGCGCAAGCCCGACTCAGTTTGGGTTGTATTTCAGGATGACGGTCCAGGAATTGCGCCCGAAAATCTGGCGCACATTTTTGATCCTTTCTTTACGACCAAACGCCCGGGCCGCGGAACAGGCCTCGGGCTGAGCATCTGCAAGACCGTGCTGCGCGAGCATGGTGGGAATATCGAAGCGGCATCGGCTCCGGATGGCGGCGCGGTGTTTACGATTACGCTGCCTGTGAAGGGGGCGGAAGTGGGTACGGTGGAGTAGCGCTTCCTCCGCACGGTTCTAAATGTTCAAGTACCATTTCACCGCAGTGACTTTTTAGAGCTACCTCCTGTTTTCGGCAACGATGCTTAATCGGCCATGGCCTACTCTTGAAAATCCTGAAGGCCTAATTTGCCGGAAGGCGTTGGCTGGAGAATGAACGATGAAAAAATTGATCGTTTCGATTGGAATACTTGGGGTTGCCCTTTTCGGTCAGGCGCCGCCGGCTGACATTCCGCAAACGACAATCCGCGCCGCAACTCACATGGTGGTGGTGGATGTCATCGTTTCGGATAAGGCGGGGAACGCAGTGACGGGCCTGCAGTCCACAGATTTCTCCGTCAATGAGGATGGGAAAGCGCAGAAGATCGCGGCCTTCCGTTTCGAAACTCCCCGTCCGGCTGAGAGCCGCACTTTGCCCACCCTACCGCCCCACATTTACACCAACCGCACTGGCTACAAGGCCCCGGCAGGACCGCTGACGATGATTGTCCTCGACGGTGTCAACACAGCCCTTCGGGATCAGTTGTATGCGCGCCAGCAGTTGTTGAAGTATTTGAAAACACAACTTAAGCCCAACCAGCACATCGCGGTGTTCGTGCTCACTGGCCAACTTCACCTTTTGCAGGATATTAACTCCGACCCCGGGTTGTTGCTTAGCAAAGTCGAGCATTTCCTGGCACAGGACCCGCGGGGCCTGAGCATCGAACAGGAGAGCATGCAACCCTTCCGCCGCGTTACTTCCGCCGCGCCAAACGATCAGGGTGTTGGGTTTCGAGAATTCCAGGGAATGATGTTGGAACGCGGTGCCGTTGCATATGACGCTAGAGTGTCTGAAACCCTCTCGGCGTTTCGGACAATCGCCAGCGCCGTCTCCGGCTACTCTGGACGCAAGAACCTGATCTGGATTTCGAGCGCGTTTCCCCCGGTCTTTATGGCCGATTCCAGCATGTCCGCTAGCGGTGCGCAGCGTATTTTTTTGGATAACAGCATGCACACCGAAGCCCGGGCGACGGCGCAAAGATTGGCGCAGGCTCAGATCGCTGTCTATCCGGTGGATCCGCGCGGCTTGGTCGGCGCTGCCGTCGAGGATGCAAGCCGCGACTTGAAAGACCCATCGGGGCACTCCTATGCGGGAGGTGATTTTGCGCAGCAAATGAACCGGAGCAATTCCGGGTTGCTTGGCAGCCAGGGGACCATGGAAGACGTTGCGAAAGAAACCGGCGGGGTCGCGTACATGAATCAGAACGAAATTTCTCATGCCGTCGCGGCCAGCGTTGCGGATGGCTCATCCTACTATAGTTTAGCTTATTACCCCAGCAATAAAGACTGGAATGAAAAGTTCAGGAGCATACAGGTGAAGGTCGGCAGGTCCGACGTTCGCTTGCGATATCGGCGAGGCTATTACGCAGCCGACCCCTTGGTGTCTTCGCATAGGGGTAAAGCGACCGCTGAAGCCGATCTGGCTTCCGCGCTGCAAGGGGAATTCGTAGGCGCTACATCCGTAGTCTTCGATGCGCGGGTGGTCCCTCCTGCTCCGGCCGCTGCCGCTTCTGTGCGCGTGCCGGTCGAGTTTCTAGTGAACACAGACACGATCTCTTGCGAGCCGACGGCCAACGAAGGCCGCCACTTTATTTTGGATTTCCACGTGAGCGCATTCACTCCCGACGGTAAAGTCGCCACTCACGTGGATAAGACTTTCGAAGCGACAGCGACTGCCGCCGACTATGAGCGCGTGCGTCAGCACGGATTGCCGCTGCAGACGTCGGTCGACTTACCTGCCGGGCACTACCAGTTACGATTGATCATTCGAGACAGTCGAACTGGATCGCTGGGAAGTATCGAATTCCCGCTTGAGCTTAACCAGGCAGCAACGGGACAGTGACTTCAAGGTTTGGCATTGAGTTTCGAGATCGTCTTACCGCTCCACCGCCATCGCCACCGCATTCCCTCCACCCAAGCACAGCGCCGCAATCCCGCGATGTACATCCCGCCGAATCATCTCGTAGATCAAAGTAACGAGCACCCGTGCCCCGCTGGCGCCGATGGGATGGCCCAGGGCGACTGCGCCTCCATTTACATTTACGCGGTTTATGTCGAGGCCCAATTCGCGAATCACTCCGAGCGCCTGTACAGAGAAGGCCTCGTTCAGCTCGTAGAGATCGACTTCATCTTCCTTCCAGCCCGTCTTCTTCCAGATTTGTTGCACGGCGCCGACCGGAGCCATCATCACCCACTTCGGCTCGACTCCGCTGGTCGCTTGCGCGACGATTCGGACCATCGGGGTTGCGCCCAACTCTTTCGCGCGCGCGGCACTGGTTACGACCACCCCTGCTGCTCCGTCGTTCACTCCGGGTGCATTGCCTGCTGTCACTGTGCCATCCTTTTTGAACGCCGGCTTCAATGCCCGCAGCGCTTCGATGGTCGTGTCCTCGCGAGGGCCTTCATCTTTGTCGAAGATCACAGGCGGCTGGCCTTTTTTCTTGGCCGGAAGTTCGACGGGAACAATCTGCGCCTTGAAGCGGCACTCTTTCTGAGCGGCGATGGCTTTGCGGTGCGAGTTGACGGCGAACTCGTCCTGCTCTTCGCGCGTGATTCCGTACTTCTCGGCGACGTTCTCGCCAGTCAGCCCCATGTGATAGTCGTTATAGATATCCCAAAGTCCGTCGTTCACCATGGAGTCGACGAGCTGTCCGTTGCCGAGACGATATCCCTTGCGCGCGTTCGGTAGCAGATAGGGAGCGTTGGTCATCGACTCCATGCCACCGGCGACGACAATGGAACTGTTGCCCGTCTGGATGGCTTGCGCGGCGAGTGCGACTGCTTTCAATCCCGAGCCGCAAACCTTGTTAATTGTCATGGCACCTACTTCGGGAGCGAGTCCGCCGAAGAGGGCCGCCTGCCGCGCTGGATTTTGACCGAGTCCGGCGGAGACGACATTGCCCATGATGCACTCGTCGACTTGCTCGGGCTTCAGATTCGCGCGCTTCACCGCCTCGCGCACTACAACCGCTCCTATCTTTGGAGCAGCGAGATCGCTAAGGCTTCCCTGGAATTTTCCGATGGGTGTGCGGCACGCAGAGATGATTACGACATCATTGGAACCCGCCATTGTTGCGCTCCTTCGAGGTGTTCGTGACACGTCATAGACCAGACTTCAACCGATCGTGGCCTGAAAATCTCCTCCCATTATAGATGTCGACAAGCGCCGCCACGCTTCGGGATGCGAGTTAGGTCGACGCTTGAGGAGTTATGCATCGGAAATGAAATCTCGAGGCGGCGCGCCATACGAAGTTCATCCATAAGAGTACGAACTCGATGCATCACGAAATTTTTTTCTTGGACGGCAGTCGAAGGTGACTTTGGTACAGCATTGCGTGCACTCGCTTCGATCATTTTTCTCTTGACTTCGTTTCGCGTTGACTCTATACATCAATCAGTTGCAACAAAATACCGTTGCGAAATTCCATGAAGAATGGAAAGGGAGAATAGATCCATGGCAACTAAAAAGAAAGCAAAGAAGAAAAGCAGCAAAAAGCACTAAGCAACTGCAACAGGCAACGACAAAGGGGACGCGATGAGCGTCCCCAAAGTTTTTTGCGGCGCCTTCTGAATTCTCGACCTGCTTCCATTCTCCTCAACGATCTCTTGTTCGCTGTGTTGAAACGCTGTGATCGCTGGGTGGAGAGGGGTCTCGCGAGGTAGAGTCCTAGTTCTCGCGAGACACCGATTTTTTCTGCTGGGAGCCCGCCAGCCTATGGGGAATAATCTTTTCAGTGGCGGGGCAGAGATTCCGGTAGGGGCAAAAGTTGCAATGGAAACCTACTTTTGGATCAAATTTTCCCTGCGCGATTCCATCCGCAGCTTTCTGAACCCTTAATATTGCGGCGTCCAACTCACCCTCGGTTCGAGTGGTACAAATCGGCGTATTGTTTTCGAGATTATGAAATATCAGACGCTCGGCGTGCTTTCCCCATGCTTCGCGCGAGGCCAGCGCATACAAAGAAAGCTGTAGGCTATCGTCGGCATCTTCTTGCGATAGCGGCTTGCCCGTCTTGTAGTCGACAATGGCTACTTTGTGGGGGTGGGCGCGGTCGATGAGATCAATGCGGTCGATACGTCCCGCAAGCGTGGCTGTGCCTACTTGCAACTCGAATCTGCGCTCGGTTCCCAATACGTCTGGCGGTGGAGAATTGCGGGCAGCCTCGAAAAACTGCCGCAACTGTTGAACTCCCTGCCCGAGGTAGAGATCAAATTGATAGCGGTCCGCAATGGCTGCCGCTGCCAGATCGGCGCGGAACAGTTCGATCAAATCCTCATCGCCGATCTCCCGTCCGTAGCGCTGCGCGTCGTAAAACGTAAGGAGAATGCGATGCATAGCAGCTCCGTACTGCAGCGAAGCTGGGATGTCGCGGGGCAGACTCCACTCCGTTTCGAGCTTGAACCGTAGCGGACATTGTTCATAGACAGCAATTGAAGAGGCGCTCAACCTGGTGGTGAAGTTGGTTGGAGGCAAGAGCAGCCATGTCGCGACATTCGACTGCTGCAAGGCGATTCTCTGTTCTTCTTCGGCAAACAAGCTGTCTTGCACAGCCGCTGCGGTATGAATAGACCAATATTGCTTACACGCGAAGTTCACCATGAAGTCGCGCAGGAACTGGGTCGGCTTTGGGTCTTTCTTACCTTGCCCCTTGTTCGCATAAATCACGAGGGTATCCTTGGCTCGCGTCATCGCTACATAAAAAAGACGGCGTTCTTCTTCAAGATGCAGCGTCTTTTCATCGCTCGAAGAGGTCCCCGATCTTCGCAGTTCAGCAGGAAAGGCAATAAGCGGCTCGTGGTAAGCAGTCGGGAAGCTAGTGGATGAGCCCCGAATGATAGCGACGTGCTGGAATTCCAGCCCCTTCGCCGCGTGCGCCGTGAGAAGCCGCACAGCATCCTCTTCGACGCGCGGAAGCGGAACTCCGCCTCCCGACTGCACGAAATAATCGAGGTACTCAATGAATTCGGAGGGGCTGCCAGTTTCGGCAATTGGCCTCTTCTGCCATTCTTCTACGAACTTAACGAACGCGACTACTGGAGCTGACCGTTGCAGGCTGAACCGCCGGATTACCGCCTTCACAGCATCGTGCGCCTTCGCCCCCTCTTTCTCTACTTCCAAATGCAGGGCATCCACCTCTTGAAGCACCGTCGGCCCTTTAGGCAGCTTTCCTAACACCGCGCGGAGATCGAGTTCCTGGCGCCGCACCGCGCGCATCGCCGCTCGCAATTCGATCCCGTCAATGGCGAACTGGGGCAATGCCGCAACACGGAATAAACTGGTGGCATCGTTCGGAGAAACCGCAGCACTAAGACAGGCGACAACGTCGCGCACCTCGGGCGTGTCGAGCACATCCAGCCCTTCTATGGAGAACGGGATATTACGCTCGCCAAATTCACGGATGAGCTCGTTGCTGTGATTGTGCTGGCGATACAGCACGGCAAAATCGCTCCATCTGCAGCGCGTAGCTTTGCGCTTTTTTTGGATACGACGCGCGAGGTCGGCAGCTTCGACCTCCTTATCGCCCCAGGTAACAATTTCAACCAGAGGAGCGGCAGTGTTAGCGCTACTCTTCCTGGCCTCTTCATCTCGCAGCGATTCAAGCGGAGCCCGCTGATAAGAGATCGAACTTGTTTTTTGCGCGAACAGCGGAGGATTGTCGTTTACGATCGCGAAAGCGCATCGCAAGATGGGCGAGAGTGACCGGCGATTCTTTTCCAGGGCGATCAATTCAGCGGCAGGGAACTTTTTTACAAACAGCGCGAAAGCTTCACTCGAGGCGCCGCGGAACTGGTAGATCGCTTGATCGGGATCGCCCACGGCAAAAACATTGGCACCAGGTCCGGCGAGCAGCGATAGCAATTCGACTTGGGCGAAGTTCGCGTCCTGAAATTCGTCGACTAATACGAATCGAATACACGCGCGTTGCTGTTCCAGGAAGGCGGAATCTTCCTGGAGCAACTTGCAAGCGCGGGTAATCATATGGCCGAAGCTGCCAAGGCTTTTTCCCAACATATTTTCGACCGTCGCAAAGACGCGAGCGATCTCCTGACAGCGTTCCAATATTTCTGAGTCTTTCAGTTGAGCATGTTTCTTGGAGCTGGCTACCCGGGGAAGAGGGATTTCCTTGCGTTCAAGTCGTTCCACGTAACGCTGATAGTCTTCAGGACCAAGGAGTTCGTCCTGGCACCGCCGCATGAATTCAAGCAGGCTGTCGAGGAATTGACCGACGTTAGCAGCGCGAACGAAATGTTTCAGATGCAATTCGCGGATGCGGCGACGAAGATATACCCACAGATCGTGATCGTCGAGCACACCGAAAGCATCGCCGCGATTCTTCAGCACTCCAGCGCACCAGGCGTGAAAGGTGAACGATTGCAATCCATTCATTGCCGTGGACCCGAGTTCAGACCGAACGCGCGACAACATTTCCGCCGCGGAATTGTCGGTATAAGTGAGGGCCAGAATTTCGTCGGGGCGCGCGTGGCCTTCACGGATGAGGTTCGCCACACGCTGGGTTAAGACCGTAGTCTTGCCGGTGCCGGCGCCGGCAATTACCAGCATAGGGCCGTGAACGTGTCCGATGGCTTGCTGCTGGCGCTCGTCGGGAACGATTTTCGTCGCGGGTAAGACGGTTGAAGCCACTAGAAAGTCTCTAGGCGCAGAATATCAGAGCTGATTGTGGAATGGAGAAACGGATCTAGCGCACAGCATCCATCGCAAGAGCGGTGGCGACGATTGCCGCCGTTTCGGCCCGCAGAATTGTGTTCCCGAGGGAGGCCACGACCCATCCAGATTCGCGAAACCAGGATAGCTCCTCATCACACCATCCCCCCTCAGGCCCGACGGCTAGCGCGACTTCCGACGGCGCGAATTGCAAAATGTCGGCCAGTTTAGAGCCTTCATTTTCCTTCCTAGATTCGGATAGAACAACGGATTCGGATAGAACAACGCGCGTCGGAAAATCCGGCGTAAGTATGCCACTGAGATCCTTCAGCTTGATGGGGAGGGCAATTTCAGGCGGAGCCAACCTTCGGGATTGTTCCGATGCCTGACGGACGAGGCGCACCCATCGGTCGTGACGCTTCATGGAGGCGGCGGCGAGATGGGGATCACTGCGATGGGCGATAACCGGAATGATGTGAGCTACGCCGATCTCGGTGCACTTCTCGAGCGCCCATTCCATGCGGTCAAACTTGAAGATCGCCAAAGCAAGAGTGATTTTGGGTGCCACATTCAAAGTGGCATTCACAAAATCGCCCAGCGCGAAGTCAACACGATTATCAGAAATTGAGGTAACTGTGCCGCGACGAACTCTTGCCTGGCCGTCCACGTTGGTGGCGAGGTCGAATTCCTCTCCAACTTTGGCGCGGAGTACGCGTGCCAGATGGACAGCGTGATCACCCAGCAGTGAGGCGGAGTCTCCGTTCACTTGGTCGGCAATCCAGCGGCGGCGGGTCATGAGGAAAGTTCTCGGTTTCCAGTACTTGTCCCTCAGCAAAACCGAACGGTAACACTGGGAACCGGGAACTGAAAACTTGCTTACACAAACATATCCTTGACGCGGCCCAACAATGTTCTATGTTGCGGCTTGTTTTCCACGGGAGAGAGTTGTGCTAGTTCCGCCAGTAGTTCGCGCTGCCGCTTATTAAGCTTGCCTGGAGTTTGAATTCGCACTTCAACGTAAAGATCACCTTTGCCGTGCCCGTTGAGCACCGGCACGCCCTTGTTGCGGATTCGAAACGAGGTTCCGGATTGAGTGCCTTCCGGGACTTTTAGCTTATGCTCGCCTTCGAGTGTCGGCACCGTGATCTCGGTTCCCATGGCAGCTTGCGGGAACGAAACCGGAACAACGCAGTGGAGGTCGTTACCATCGCGCTCAAAGAAGGCATGTTCCTTGACATGTAGAACGATATATAAATCGCCTGCCGGACCGCCGAACGCTCCAGCTTCCCCGAGGCCATTGAAACGGATCCGCGTACCGTCTTCTACCCCGGCTGGGACTTTCGCTTCGACTACGCGCTCGCGCAGCATGCGGCCTTCGCCTTTGCACTTCGGGCACGGATCGGTTACGACGCTGCCCGCACCCTGGCAAGTGGGACAGGTTCTGGCAATGCTGAAAAATCCTTGCTGATAGCGAACCTGTCCACGACCGTTGCAAGACTTGCAGGGGACTGGAGCTTTCCCCGGAGCGGAGCCGGAACCGCGACATGCATCGCAAGTTTCCTGGCGCCGGACTTTTACCTGCTTTTCGGTGCCGAAGACCGCTTCCTCGAATTCGAGGTGAAGATCTTCACGAAGATCGGCTCCGCGCTGAGCCCGGCTGCGGCGGCGGCCTCCTTGCCCGAATGCCTCCCCAAATCCGAAGATGTCGCCGAAGATATCGCCGAAGTCCTGGAAAATCGTGGGATCGAACCCGCCGGGCGCTCCGCTGCCGCCCACTCCCGCATGTCCAAAGCGATCGTATAAAGATCGCTTTTCGCTATCCGCGAGCACGGCGTACGCTTCGGTGAGCTCCTTGAACTTATCTTCCGCTTCAGGGTTATTAGGATTGCGGTCGGGATGATAGGTCATCGCGAGCTTGCGATATGCGCTCTTGATTTCGACGTCGGTGGCGACACGCGTGACACCGAGCACCTCGTAAAAATCACGTTTTGTATTAGCGGCCAGAAACTCCTCACTTTACAAAATTCAAATTAAGAAATTTAGCTAATAATTGGTCGGTCAATAAATAAGCCAGGCCCTCGGGACTCCCGGCGCTATTCGTGGTTGTTGCGCGCCACCTTCACCATCGCCGGACGCAGCATGCGCTCTTTGTATTTATAGCCACGCTGCAATTCTTCCATCACCTGGTGATCGGGGACGGCGGTGGTATCGACCATCTCGATCGCCTCGTGCAGCCGGGGATCGAAAGCTTGTCCCACGGCTGCGATGGGCTGCACCCCCGCTTTTTGCAGCGCATCCTGCAACTGCCGGTAGATGAGTTCGACGCCACTGCGGAAGTCGCTGGAATCGCCCCCCACTTTTAATGCACGCTCGAAACTGTCGATGGTTGGCAATATATTCCGGATTACATCGGCGGCGGCAAATTCGCGGAAATCCTGCTGCTCGCGCACCGCGCGCTTGCGGGCGTTATCAAATTCCGCCTGCAGGCGGGCAAGCCGGTCGAGGAGCGCGTCACGCTCAGATTTCAGTTTCTCAGTTTCCGAGGGAGCACCAACCTCCGCTCTGTCCGAGATAGAAGCCGGCGCGGAGCCCTCGCCACTTTCAGCGGCAGGGAGCTCGCGGTCGAGATCCTCCTGACGCAGACCATTTTGTCGAAAATCGTTAGACCCAAGGTCCTGTCCAAGATCTATATTGCTGTCGGTTTTTAAGTTTCCCTTACGCATAACTACTATTACTCCGATTCATTCAGAAGTGTGTCGAAGAGCCGCGCGATGTAGGACACGGCCGACATCGTATGCTGATAATCAAGGCGCGTCGGTCCAATCACTGCGAGTGAACCCATGACTTCACCGTTCACGCGTGCCGGGACGCCAATCAGGACGAAGTTTTGCATCGAGGGCAGTGCCTGGTCGAGTCCGATGACCACGCGAACAGCTTCTTGTCGCGTGTCCAGATACGCGCTCAACAGGTTCACAACTTTTTCCTTCTCTTCAAGCGTACGCAACATATCCTGTAACCGCTGTCGGTCCTGATCGCCGGTTACCAGATTTGCCGCGCCTTCCACAAACACCGCCTGCGTACCCTGACTCGAAGCGAGGGCTCCCTGCTGGTAAAGCTGTTCCAGGGAGTTCATCATCCGGTCGTACTCGCTACGTTCTCGTTCCAAGCGCCGCCCAAGTTCGGCGCGCATATCCTCCATGGTCCAGCCACGAAAATTCTCGTTTATATAGCGTGCCGCCAAATCGAGATCGGACTGCGAAATATCCAGCCGCAATACACGATCCCGAACCACTCCCGATCTGGCGACTACAACTGCCAGCACCTTTTGTTCGCTGAGACGCGAAAAATAGACGTGGTCGAGGGAATGGGCGTTGCGTGGCCCGTTGGTGGCTACCGTCACTCCGACACTGTGCGAAACCAGCGACAGGACGTGAGAAGTCCGCTCCATAAATTCTTCGACATCGGTCGCGCCGGTTAGCGTGTCTTTAATGATGCTTTGATTCTCATGCGAAAGATGGGCCTCGCCGCTCAACTGCTCGACGTAATAGCGATAAGCCTCTGCCGTAGGAACGCGCCCCGCCGAAGCATGGGGCTGCTCAAGAAATCCCGCTTCCGAAAGATCTGCCATCACATTGCGAATTGTGGCCGCACTTAGACCTTCACGACTGGCGCGCGCGAGCGTGCGCGAGCCGACCGGCTCTCCACTCGCAATGAATGTCTCGACTATGGCGGTAAGGATTTCCCGTTCACGTCCGCCGACTGGTCCTGATGGCATATCTAACTCAGAGGGGGTGGGTGGCACATCCCAAATACTTTAGATGCAGCGGCTTAGAATTAGATTCCACCGCTGCCTCTAGTGAAATTCTAGGGAGCGCTGACCGGAGTGTCAAGATGAGGCTGTGGCGTACTTTGATCGGAACTTGCCGATAGTAATCGCTCTTGGGAGTTGAGCGGGGAAACTAATGTTTACCCGCCCAAGTTCTATGATTCTTAGTGCCCTAGTAGGCCATAAATATCCAACTCGTTTGCGGTGGGAACGAATACTCTTCCATTGGCAATTGTTGGCACGGTAAATTTCAGAGCAGTGCCAGCGGCATCGCGAGTACCTGACTGCGCGCTGTTATAAAGCTCCTGTGCGACGTTGGTGGCATCGTACGCGTGCAGCACTGATGGCCCGCTTGAAGCGGGATCGCTCCCCTTATACGCGGAGTTGTCAATGTCCCAGACGATGCCGTTCACAGTGCCGTTGGCTGAGAGCGAAGGGGTCGCACCGTGCGTGTCATTGGTATACACCGTGCCGCTAGCCGAGACTGACGACGCCGACATCTGCTGGCCGGCGGGGGCACTGGCGTCCCAACTGTAAGCACGCAACACGTCTGCTTCGCAGTGAAAATAGAGGAATCCATTCCAGTACACCGGTGTGGAAAAGATATTGTTGTACTGAGTCGTTCCCATATGCACTATCTGGAGCACGGTATTCGAGCTGTCATTAAATCCGCCCATGTTTTCCGGGTTGTTGACGTAAACATTGCCGTCCTTCCCGCCACCAATAAGTTCCTGCGGATACTGGGAATTACCAGGCACCAGAATATTTCCGCCGCTACCCAGATCGGCGTCGTTCAAAGCCAGGGTGTAATTGTCGTCCGGCGAAAAGTAACTCTGCACTGTCAAATCGGTTGCGTTCAAACTAAGGAATGAATTGTTGTATCCACTCTGAGTCGATCCCGTGATGTATGTCTGGTCCCCAGTGTCCGACCCACTCATCAGAAGCAAATCGCCGGTAGTGTCGTCGACGGCGGGCGCGCCGCCACCTCCCCAAAACGCGCCGCCACCACCGTTCGGAGTGCTGTTAAACACAGCCTTGCGGGTCAGTGTGGTCTTGTCGTACGCCAGTACCCAGCCGTGGCTGCAACTGCCGAACGAGATGTAAACGGCGTTGGTGACAGGATCCAATGCCAAACCCATACGTTGATAGCAACTGCTTTCGAGGGTGATGTTCCCGCCAGAGCTATCCAGGCCTGTTCCTGGCACTGTCCCAGTAACAGTCGCGGGACCCCCAAATTTTTCGGCGCCGGTGGCAACATCCAATGCGTGCAAATGGAACAGACCGCTCCCGTTCGAACTCTCATCCACCAAGTAAAGCGTATTGGTACTCGCATCGATTACCGGCGTGGAAAGGATTCCGACATACGGGTTGACACCGTCAATCTGGCCCTTGAACACGTGAGGTCCAAAGTTGACCTGCCAGAAGGTTGTCGGTTGAGCGGCGCTTGCGTCGGCGTCGAATGCATAGGCGGTGTTATTCTGCGTAACCACATAAACTACGTCGCGCGTACCAACGCCTGGAATACTTACCTGCGTTAGATAGAGAGGCTGCGCGTAAATCTGCCCGTTCACAGGATAGGACAACAGCTTGCCGAACGTTGCTTTATTGACGTTTGTCGGATTTAGCGTTAATTCGTCGAGGTACGCACCGTCGCGCGCATCGTCATTGTGATAGGTAAGTACCGCAGACTTGGCCGCGTTAATCACAGTCAAATAACTTGTCGCGGTGACAGTTGGGTTCGCTGTGCTGGTTGCCGTGATTGTATGGGCACCGATTGTGGTGGGTGCCTTATAAAGTCCACCCGATGAAATCGTTCCCATGGAAGAACCACCGCCAGGGACTCCATCGACAGACCAGGTAGCAGACTCATTAGCCGTGAACTGTTGGGTCCCGCCGGGAACGACAGTTGCCGACGCTGGGGAAACCGTAAGACTCGGGGCAGTGACCGTTACCGTCGCGCTAGCAAAGGCATTCGTGCTTACAACGCTTGTTGCCGTAACTGTATGACTTCCCGGTTGCGAAGGCGCGGTGTAAGAGACCGATGAGCCAGTACCGGTTATTGTACCGACGGTCGAGTTTCCTCCAGGGACAGAATCGACGGACCAAGTCACACCAGAGTTAGTCGTTCCCTGCACGGTTGCCGTGAATTGCGCAGATGCGCCCGTTAAGACTGTCGTTGAGTTAGGAGAAATCGAGACGGTTACAACCGGGACGGTAACGGTGACTGCCGCAGTCCCTGTCTGTGTGGGGTTTGCCGCGCTTGTCGCCGTTACTGTATACGTGTTCGCTTGGGAGGGGGCTGTGTATAATCCGCTCGAAGTTATGGTACCGCTGCCACTCGCGACCGACCAAGTCACATTAGTATTAGAGCTTCCTGCGACGATTGCACTAAACTGCTGAATACCGCCCGCGATCAGGTTTACTGCTTGAGGGTTAACCGTGACGGTGACAGCTGGCGGCGTGATTGTCACTTGGGCCGTCGCACTTTTGGTTGGGTCCGCCACGCTGGTTGCTGTCACGGGGAATGGTCCTCCCGCTTGGGCTGGCGCTGTGTATAAACCAATGGCGCTCACTGTCCCTGCCGTGGCGTTTCCCCCTTGCACTCCAGCCACGGACCACGTTACAGCCGTATTACTTGTGCCCGTTACAGTCGCCGTAAATTGGGTGGTTCCCTTGACCGGCACCGAAGCCGATGTTTGCGACAGGGTGACATTAATTTGGGCAGGCGGTGGCGTTGACGGCGATGATTTTGAACCACAACCGGCGAGCATGAGAGTCGCTAAAGCAAGGCAGACAGAGTAAATTTTAGACATTATGGCAGCGGGCCCCTGAATTTGAAGTACGCCGAAGATAGATGGTTCGACGTGGGGAATGGTTGCCGTTTCCGCGACTGGCACGGGGTTTGGCTGGAAATCCACAGGAATAAAGTGTTTTATCTAAACCTTGCACAAAATAACGTAGATCCCCTTCTCTAATGCGTACCAAATTACATATTGCGGTGGTCGGCGCGGGGGCTTTCGGCGGTTGGACTGCACTTAATCTTCTTCAGGGCGGGGCCCGGGTCACCCTTCTCGATGCCTGGGGTCCGGGAAATTCACGCGCTTCATCAGGGGGCGAAACTCGAGTAATTCGCGGAACCTACGGCCCCAGTCAGCCCTACACAAAACTCGCGTCGCGGGCGCTGGAACTGTGGAAAAAACATCAACGCCAGTGGCAGCGGAAATTCTTTTTCCCCATCGGAGTGTTGTGGATGGTTGAAGGCGATGGAGCCTATGAGCAAGGATCAATCCCATCGCTGAAAGATGCCGGAATACCCTACGAAGAGCTTTCTAAGAATGAGCTAATCCGCCGCTGGCCTCAGATCAGCTTTGAAAATGTTGAGTCGGGAATCTACGAACCACAAAGTGGATACCTCCTGGCTCGAGCTTCGGCGCAAGCGGTCGTCGAGCGTTTTGTGGCTGAGGGTGGCGAGTACCGGCAAGCCGCGGCAGGGTGCCAAAATCTCGGCGACGATCTTGAGAGCGGCAAGTTCAAGTCATTAAACCTGTCGGATGGTACGACAGTGGGTGCTGACCGCTTTATTTTCGCCTGCGGTCCGTGGATGGGGAAGCTATTCTCCCGCACGATTGGTCCTCATTTCATTTCGACGCGGCAAGAAGTGTTTTTCTTCGGTACGCCTGCGGGTGATCCGCGATACAACGAGGGAAACGTCCCAGTATGGGGTGATCACAGCCGACATTTTGTGTACGGAATTCCCGGGAATCAGGAACGCGGATTCAAAATCGCTGATGACACGCGCGGACCGGAATTCGATCCAACCGCCGGCGAGAGACTTGTGAGCGCAGAAGGTATCGCCGACGCGCGCGACTATCTTGCTTACCGCTTCCCGGGGATGAAAGGTGCGCCGCTGCTCGAGTCGCGTGTATGCCAATACGAAAATACCAGCGACGAAAATTTTATTATTGATCGGCATCCCCGCAATCATGACATTTGGATGGTTGGAGGAGGATCCGGGCACGGATTTAAGCATGGACCAGCGCTCGGAGAGATGGTCGCTAGACTTGTGCTCGAGGACGAAGCCCCCGATGCCACGTTCCGGCTGGCGCGGTTTGCGCTGAGCAGAGGGCAGAAATGAAAATTGCGAAGGCGCGTCGCTAATCTAGCGAGGTTACTGGATCTGAATCACGCTCGCCGTACTTCCGGCTTTGATCTCTTCCACCCGCGCGGCAACCTTGCGCGCCACTGCGAAGAGCGACTTTGCGTGGGGAGAACTCTCTCCCTTAAGCACTGCAGGCTCGCCTCCGTCGCCTGACTTGCGTATCTCCGGATCCAGTTCGACGGCACCGAGATAAGCGATGCCGAACTGCCCCGCGGTTTTTTCCGCGCCGCCGCGAGAAAAGATGTCGATTTCGTGCTGGCAGTTGGGGCAGACAAAGTAACTCATGTTTTCAACCATGCCCACGATGTCAACCTTCATCTGGCGAAACATCTCAATGGCTTTCCGCGCATCCTGCAACGAAACGTCGGACGGCGTCGAAACCACGATCGCTCCAGTCAAAGGAACGGTCTGAATCAGCGAAAGGGCAACGTCGCCAGTTCCCGGAGGAAGATCGATGACAAGATAGTCGAGTTCTCCCCACTGCACAGAACCGAGGAACTGCTTGATGATCGAATGGAGCATGGGTCCGCGCCAAATAAGCGGCTTGTCTCCAGGATTCAGAAATCCGACAGAGATAACTTTGAGGCCGTGCGAATTAATGGGCGCGATCTGATTTTCGCCCATCACTTTGGGCTGCTCGTGGGTACCAAGCATGAGTGGCACGTTCGGACCGTAAACGTCGCCATCGAGCAATCCGACTCTGTGTCCTAGTTTGCTGAGAGCAATCGCGAGGTTTACCGCGAGAGTGGTCTTGCCGACTCCACCCTTCCCCGATCCTACGGCAATAATGGCGTTGACGCCGGGTAAGGGCTGTGGAGCAGGTTGCTGGTGGCCGGGGGGATGGGAATGTGCGCTCATGGCTTAATTATACGGTAGAGAAAACGAAGACCTTCGGATGAAGCCCCTCGGATAAGGAGCACACAAGTACCGCTCAATAATCATTCTGACTCCGGTTTCCGAAAGTTGGCAGATGAAAGGTGAGACTGCAATTGTCAGTGGCCTTCTTCCAACTGGACCGTGCCCCGAGACATACGATAGACGAAGACAAAGCAGCATAGCGCAAGTCCAGCGGCCAATATCCCCCAAGTCAACCAAACGTTTTGTCCGTAACTGTCGACAGCCGTATTCTGAATCGTGAGGTCATATCGATGATCACGTGCCGGCAAAACAACCGGATATAGCGCGAAAGCGGTGCCCACCAGCATAAACGAAATATAAAGGCTGGACGCAACGAAAGCGAGTTTCGCTTTGCCCTTTGGGTTTGCCCACACCATCACAGCCAGGCTGGCGACAATTATTACCGGAATAACTAGACCACCTCTGTGCCGATTATAATTCGTCATGATTTCGGGACGAATAAAGTATGTCGCCACTAATGCACTAAAAGTTAGAAAAAACTGGATCGGCCAGAGCAGTAAGGCTAAGCCGCGGGCACGGCGACTCAAGTCCGCGTCCGTCTTAAGAGCAACGTAATACGCTCCATGCGCTGTAAGAGTGACGAGCGTCACGATGCCAGTAAGTACGGTATACCAATCCAGAAACCCGGTATGGGAACTGAGTTTAAGGCCCGTCCAGAGTGGTTCGAAAAATCTTCCGGTAGCATCTAGAGGGACTCCTCTCACTACGTTACCGAGTGCCGTGCCGAACAATACGGCGATGAGAACACTGGAGACGCCGAAGAATACGTCAATGAAACCCTGCGCCCCGAGATTTTGGATGTGAGCACGCGAAGTAATAGCGACTCCGCGCACAATAAGCAGCAACAATGCGACAGCCAAGGGAAAACAGAAGCCGCTGATGATCGCCGCGCAGAGTCGAGGAAAGGCAAAGTAAAGAGCACCGCCGGCGGCCAGAAGCCAGACTTCATTGCCGTCCCATGCTGGGCCGATAGCTCTTAGCACGCGTTGGCGTTCATCGTTAGTTTTGGCTGCGATCAAATAAACCACGCCTGCGCCGAGATCCAATCCGTCAAGCACAACGTAAGTCGCGATCAGCGCCGCCACTATGCAGTACCATAGACTCGCCATGCTTACACAGCCTCCCGCAGATTGAGCGCTACCTGGGGTGCCATCAATATAGCATCTGAAAACCTAATAGCTACTAATGTCTCTGAGATATTGGACCAACACTTACCAGCGGAATAAACGTATGGGATTTAGATATGCGGGCTTCGAGGAATACGCGATAAGTCGCTATTTATATCTTAATATTTCTCCCACAAGAAGAGCGTCTCAGTAACAACTTCTAAACGTTGCCTCTTCGGGCTGATTCCGTGCGGCGTATCTCACGGCGTCGCGTCGCGCCTTGGTAGCGACGCTTTTCATCTTCAGTTTCCGGGACGACTTGCGGGACAGGCATGCGATTTCCCGCGGCATCCACTGCAACAAAGGTCAGATAGGCAGAGCTAACGTGACGGCTCGTTTCAGAGCGGTAATTCTCCACCCAAACTTTCACACCTACCTCCATGGAAGTACGAAACACGCGATTCACGGACGAGCGCAGGATTACAAAATCCCCGACACGGACGGGGACCAGAAAATCAAGGTGATCGATGGAGGCCGTAACAACGTAGGCGCGCGAATGGCGATGCGCGGCCATAGCGCCGGCCAGGTCGATCCAGTGCATTAGGCGTCCGCCCAACAGCGCATTGAGTGGATTGGCGTCGTTAGGCAGAACAATCTCAGTCATTTCGGAGATCGATTCACGCACCGGACGCGGGGTTAATTTAGCTTTGTCTTCATCCTGCATCATGTATTCGTTTCAGCAATTGTCAATTATCAGGAGTTGTGCCGCGCACGATACGCCTGCAGATAGCTGGTTGCGAGCCGGACCACGCGCGGGTCGTGATGCGAATCCAAGTGCGAATCAAAGTGCGAATCGACGCGCGAATCAACGTTCGAGTCAACGCGCGAATCAGCATGCGAGTTAACATTCGCATCAAGCAAGACCTTGCCGGTCAGATCAAAGGTCAGGTTGCCGGATTCAATCGGCGCGTGGGCCAGCTCACAGACAAAGCAGATGGTGACGTGCTCCGGGCTGACGTGGGCGATGGAAAACCTGACCGCATCCCACTCCCGGCGCTGCGGTAGACGCGGACAGGCAGCCGCATATCCGAGATTGCAAAAATCTCGCACCTGGTCTTCTGATGCGGGTAGTTCCGCGGTCGCGGCGCCACAGTTCCCACGCCATCCAGCACCCAGCGGCAGCCGGGATGGATGCGGCCAGGAACCATCACTGATCATTTCAAGCGGCACAAAAAATGGACAGGCCAAGTTGTTTCTCTCCGGAGAAGAGCCATTGTAACGCGGACCGTGATATCAATGGACAATAGCTTTGGGCTCTTGGCTGTTATCTTTTTGCCGAGACTCTTCAATGAGAACTGAGAACCTTCTATTATGGATCGCATTGCCATGCTAAGCGAAATTCTCATCGCGAATCCCGAGGATTCGTTTGCGCGCTATGGACTGGCGCAGGAGTATTCGAACACCGGACAAATCGAGCAAGCGCTAAAGGAATTTAAGACCCTGATCGAAAAGAATCCTGACTACACTCCGGCGTACTTCATGGCCGCACAAACGCTTGCCAAAGCGGAGCGCATCGATGAATCGAAGCGCATGCTGGTGGATGGTATCTCCTCTGCCCGGCGTACCGGCAACAACCACGCTCAGTCGGAGATGACAGCCATGCTGGAAGAGCTGAGCCAGTAACTGGTGGTGTGGGGCGAACACGGCCTCGCCCGCCCAGCGGAGCGAAGATAATCATCAATATCAATGCTGAGGCTGGGAGCCGCCCGCTGAATGCTAAACTTTCCTGTCCGGAGGACTATGCGCCGACTTTCGTTTTTTATTGTTCTCTTCAGTATCTCCATCTTCACCCTTCCTGCGTTTTCTCAAGCGAAGCGCCCTTTTACGTTTGAAGACATGATGAAGTTGAAGCGCATCGGCGAACTCGAGCCTTCTCCGGACAGCAAATGGGTTCTTTTCGCGGCCGTTGACGTTGATCTCGCTGCTAATAAAAAAACTTCGCACATCTGGATCGTTCCGCTAGCAGGAGGGCAGGAGCGAGAGATCATCTCCGACCAGGATGGCGACCGCCCGCGTTGGGCGCCGGATGGCAAGCGCTTCGCCTTCCTCTCGAATAAAGATGGCAGCTCGCAGGTTTGGATCGCCGATTTTGACGGCTCCGCAGGAACGGTCCCCACCACGCACAAATTAACTTCGATCCCGACCGAAGCTGGAGGCGAACTCTGGTCGCCCGATGGCAAGAATATTCTTTTCACTTCTGACGTTTATCCCGAATGCGATGGCGCGCCCGACTCCGAGGCGGCATGCAACGCAAAAAAATTGAAAGACGTTGAAGATTCGAAGGTTAAAGCCATCGTCTTCGATCGCCTGCTCTATCGCCACTGGACGTCCTATAAGCGCGGCAAGCGCAGCCACATTTTCATTACTCCCGCCGACGGCGGCGCAACTCCGCGCGATTTAACCCCCGGTGATTTCGACGCACCCGAATTTTCACTGGGCGGGCAAGACGACTACGCCTTCTCGCCCGACGGTCACGAGATTTGCTACACCTCGAACCACGACAAGGTAGAAGCGACCTCAACCAATAATGATTTGTGGATCGTTCCAGTGACTGGAGGCACGGCGAAGAACATCACCGCCAACAATCCTGCGAGCGACTCGACTCCGCTCTATTCTCCCGATGGCAAGTACATCGCCTACCGCGCCCAGCAGCGTCCGGGATACGAGAGCGACCGCTTCCGGTTGATGCTGTACGACCGGAAGACGGGGAAGAAGAGAGATATGACGGAGGAAAACGAGTTCGATCGTTGGGTGGGATCGTTTGCGTGGGCGCCTAACTCACTGCGGATCTTTTTCGCCGCGGAGGAGATGGGCTCGCAATCTATATATGTGCTCGATGTCGTTCCGAGAACATTCCCGAACGGTGCATATGGTCAGTGTGAGCTGTGCGGCCCCGATCTTCACAGGCTAATGTTCACACGAGGATACGATGACGACATCGCTGTTTCCAAGGATGGAGACATCTGGTTTACCGAGATGACTGTCATGGCCCCAACGACCATTAATCACCTCGGGCCTGGACAGGTCTGCCTGGCTTCTGACCCCACAAAATGCGGGAACGTCCAATTCGTACTAAAACCGCAGGTTGAGTCAATCAACAGTGCCGTCCTCTCTCAAGTCGCCATGTCTCCGCTCGAACCCTTCTGGTTCGAAGGCGCACACGGCGACAAGGTCCAAGCTTTCCTCGTCAAGCCCCCAAACTTCGACCCCAGCAAAAAATATCCCCTGAAGTTCATCATCCACGGCGGCCCCGAAGTTCCCATGGGAGACCTCTGGAGCTATCGCTGGAATGCCGAACTCTTCGCGGCCAGTGGATACGTCGTCATCATGATCAACTTCCATGGCTCGCCGGGTTACGGGCAGAAGTTTATTGACGAGATCAACGGCGATTGGGGCGGGGCTCCGTTTGAAGATTTGATGAAGGGACTGGATTACGCGGAGAAAACTTACCCGTTCATCGATAAAGACCGCGAGTGCGCGCTGGGCGCCAGCTACGGCGGATACATGGTGAACTGGGTGCTTGGCCACACGAATCGCTTCAAGTGCATCGTCTCGCATGACGGCATGTTTAATACTTACTCCGCATGGGGAACTACCGAAGAACTCTGGTTCAATAACTGGGAGTTTAAGGGCACTCCGTATACCAACCCGGAGATGTACGAGAAGTGGAATCCGCGCAACTTCGCCAAGAATTTCAAGACGCCTACGCTTGTTATCCATTCACAACTCGACTACCGTCTCGACGTCAGCGAAGGGTTTCAGCTTTTCACCACGCTACAAACGATGGGCGTGCCGTCCAAGATGCTTTACTTTCCCGACGAAGGCCATTGGGTGCTGAAGCCGCAGAATTCTCAGCTCTGGTACAAGACGGTCAACGATTGGGTTGATCAGTGGACAAAGAAGTAGTGGACGAAGAAGTAGGGGCATCGCTGACCGTAGGCGACTCTGGAGTGGGAACCTCTTTATGCGCAGACGGTTTGGGGGCCTCGACTTTGTCATCCTTCCCCGCGGGTTGCGATCTCACGGCTTCTGACCCCAGGGCTTCCGAGCCAGGTATATCCAACGCAGGTTCGCACTCAGTATGGACTGTGTCCCGAGTGTCGACGCTTGAAGCATCGCCTTCACTCATCACGGTGCAAGACCTGGGCGATGGCAGGGTTGGCGTCACAGGCTCGATCGGCCCCTCCTGCGCAATGGCGAATAACTCCACGGGAAGATTTGTAGGCTGTGCGGTCGGTGCCGGCGCAACCTGCGCGACCGGTGAATGCACTGGACGGCTCTTCGTTAGTGTTGGTGTTGGTTGCGGCGTCGATGGTTGCGGCGGCACTATCGCCGGCACTATCGCCGCGAGGCTCTCCATCCGAAACTGAACAGATCCCGCACCCGCGCTCACTGCAATCAGCACGTCGCACGGCCCGACGTTTCCGGCTGAGGGGAGGATGGACGCTATGCCGTTCATGTCAGTCATGAACTGCGCCTGCGATGCTCCGAGCAGAACCGGCAACGTACCCGATCCGCCGATTGTTTCCCCACCTTGCTGAGGGCCTTGGCCGGTATTTTGAGGAGTGATCTGCATCAGTGTGGTTGCGAAAGTCACGTTCACTCCCATCACCGGATTGTCAGCAGCCGAGCCATCCGTCACGCGCATCGACAGCGGCTGAAAGCCCTGCCCCGGCAAAATGAATTGTGAAGATCCGCCTACCGTTTCTAACTTCCATAGCGATGCAGGGGTCGAAAACAAGTTAAAGGTCTGGCAAGGCGCGTTCGGGGCTACGCAAGCAAGCACTTGCACCGCTGATTGCAGATTTGTGACGCTAGCGACGACGTTGGCGAAGCCTGATCCGTTCGTCACGCCGCTGCCCGCAGAAAGCGAGGCTGACCCCATAACAACGGAAAAGTTGATTGTGACATTCGACCGCGGCACTCCGAGATTGAGCACCTCGACTGTGAGCGGAGTTGACATGGTGGCTCCCTGCGCGATCCAACGCGTGGGAGGCAGTGCCACCAGATCAAGGGTGGAGGAGGTTGCGAGAAGTGTCGTCTGTTGTATCTGCGGCGGGGTGTAGGAGGATGGCGCAAGAGCCATGGTTATCGTGCTTGGTCCGCTAGCGGTGGGAGTGACCAGGCTGGCAGCCTCTCCTACTTCATCGCTCAGCACTGAACAGAAGTTTAATCCGTTGCAGGCGGAGAACACGGTGCCATTGGTGGCGCTCCACGCGACCGTTGCCCCACCGACCGGCGTAACTCCATCCGCCGCGACAACCCGCAACCGAATAGGATTGGCTGCAGCCGCGCCGACTGCTGTTGCCGGATTGCCGCCTTGGAGCAGCATCAGCAGATCTGTCGCCGCCGCTCCATAGGTCATTGCTCCGATCATTTGCGAAAATGCACCGCTAATCGGATCGGTGACTTGAATGCTGGCGATACCATCTTGCGAAGCGGCAGGCAATGCGACTTCGATGCGATTCGCGGAGGCCGACAGAATGGTGCCACTGCCGCCCCCAATGCCCACCTGCTGACGCGGATTGAAGCCGGTGCCATTAAGGCCCGTCACGCCTCCCGCCACACTCAGGCGTGCTGGCGTGACTGTATCGGAATACAGCAGGTTCGCCTTGTAGAAGTAATCGGGTCGGCCATCGCCGCGAAAATCGACTACTCCCAAGCGATATATGCCGGTCGCGTTAAACTGCGCATCAAGGCGGCTCATTCCAAATGTCGCGGTGTTGAATGCGGAGGGCGTTGACGCGGGTGCGGGATTCCCTGTCAAATCACCCAATTGCCAAATACCAATGGTAGGCAACAATTTACTTTCTGTTGGCGCGCCGGTTTCGTCCACCGCGAGCACCGCGACCGACGCAGTGCGGTTGGCTTGCGCCGTGAATTCAAACCAGTCGGCGCTTCCGTAGCCAGAAATCCAGGAACCCCAACCTCCACTTAACGGTAGTACCGCCGGACTGGAGTAGGTCGATCCGGTGCCAGGGTGTGAACGCGCGTTTTCATTTTGCAACATGAGGATGTCCCGCTCCACATTTGACCCATTCTGGATGGTCACGACCACCGGAGCGAACGATCCTGAGGGCCCCACTTGCCAAGGGATATATGGCCCGACACCGATTGACCAAGTCGTATCCAATGCTTCGACGCTCAACTGGTATTGGGCGATGTTCTGGCCGGCGGGAATAACCAATCCGCCGAGATCAAAAAAACCTTCGAGCGCGGGATCATTCGAACCCCAGCGGTCATAACGAAGTCCGTTAGCATCCATGTAACCATTGACGATGTTGCCCGCATTCCCATGAAACGCGAAGCCCGAGACGGAAGTTACAACGAATTGCCGCGACGGCTTGCCAGTTATGTCGATTAGACGGGCCACCACGTTTACGCCTTGCATCGGCTGTACCGCATTGCCGGAAGTGTCCGTGAAATAGACGCTGCCAAAAACTCGTCCTGCTGGTGATGGACTAATGCTCACGGGATACAACCGCGCCAACGCGTTGGAGTCGTCCATTTTGGGGATGGCCGCGATGACATAGCAAAGGCTGATGGGCACGCAGGAGATTGGATCGCTAAAATGCATTACTGGAAATCCGGCGGAGTCGGCGCTCGTGGGAACCGGTATTCTTGTCAGCACATTGACGTTCGCCTGCGACCAACCCAAACCGAGAATGCGGCCTATGACGCGCACCAGGCGGTATTGGACATCGGGCAATTGCGCAGAAGTGGCAGCGCAGATTCCGTTTATGATCACTAACGCGTGCGCGATGTTGCCAGCTTCGGAAAAGTTATCCGGGCCGCCGTAGACGGCATTAGTAAAACAATCGGCTAATCCGCCCGCGCCATAGCCCAACAAGGCGTCGGTAACGGATCCATCCTCGTCATAAACAATTCCCACGGGAGTACTTACCGCGGAGGAAGTAATATCTGCGGGGGCGGTGACGGTTCCATTGGGGGAAACTGCGATATTAGTTCCGTTAACATCTTCGGCGAGGTGTCCGGCCTGCGATGCTGTTAAAGCGACTCCTGCGATGCTGGTCCAGGCACTAAAGGCCGACGCCACAAAACTATCGGCTTGCGTCCCAGTAAGGATTGGGCTGAGATTCCCTTGGTCGGTGAAGTATTGGATGGAACCGTTGGCCCATATGATTGGGTGCCCTTCGACTCCGGCCGAGAACCCCGACCCAGCTATGAAAGCTGGGCCTCCGGCGCGGCTGACAACGACGGTGCAAACCAGAAAAATCGCAACTGCGAGAATACGGCGCTCCATTTCATCTCTCTCGCATCTGCCGGGCGCTGCGGATCGCTCGCTCCAGTTGAAGGACGCTGACGCTTCGGACGGCGGGATGTGAGGAAATGGTGGGAGTATATTGCTCCGATGTATTTAGCGATCTGAAGTTTGCAGGCGGTTTCGGTGGCGGCACATTCTTTCCAGTGGGATCAAGAAATACCTCGCCCGCCGCTCCGCCGACTGGACTTGTGAAACCAAGACGGCTCGGCGCGTATAAAAATAGCAAGACATGTTGTCCGGCATTCATTGGTCGCTGTGTGGAAGATGTTCCCGCCCACTCATGAATCGTGAGGACTTGGCCTGTTTCCGTTCCCGCAATGGCACGGTCCACTCTAAAGGTCACCTGAATTGTTGGAAGCATCGCGGGCATGGTAGCGGTGACGAGACTTAGTTGATCAACCGCAGCAGAGGGTGGGTTAGCGCCGACGACCGTGCCCACAAAGATGATTCCCGCCCGGCGTGACATTTGCTCCCATTGCGGACCCAGGGCACGGAATGCGGTAGCTCGATCGGACGCAGGTTGGTCAGGATTGCCTTCATCGACAATACTTGGATCAAGAATATCTTGACCAATGGGAAGTTGATTCCATCCTTGCGCGGAAGCAGAATCAACCAAGCAAACAATCGATAAATAGAGGAGAGCAACGGGAAAAGTGCCCGCCATTATTGGGAACGATGTTCTGAAGTATAGTTGGAACCATACGCGAGGCGAGAATTGCCTTGACGCAAACATAGCGAATTCTTTCCGGAAGGAAATGGACCTGGCAGGGTCCCGGGAGTGGAATCAACGTAACGCGTTCCACGTCCGTTGAATGTGCCGCAGGTCACGCTGTCTTTGTGATGAATCAGGTTTGTGTGGAGCGGACACTCCTGTCCGCTGCCCTTAATCTTGGCACTGGCGATGAAATTCAGATACAAAATCAAGATAAAGCAGCGGACAAGAGTGTCCGCTCCACACGTTACAGACCCGGCCCGTCGGGATATGCCGGCAAATCTGGCGGACGCGGCGGCAATATTTTTGGATTCGCCTTGATCTCTTGCATCAGCATGTCAATCGCTTTTTCGAGTTGCGGGTCTTGCCCCTTGCGAACCAAATCGGGAGGGTTATCCACGACTACGTCGGGCTGTACGCCGCGATTCTCGATCAGCCACTTGCTATCGAGACTGTAGAGAGAGAATTCCGGACGCGTGATGTATCCGCCGTCCATGAGCGGTATATTGCCGCGAATGCCGCGCACGCCGCCCCATGTTCGCTCACCGATGAGCGGGCCCAATTTGTACTGCTTGAAGAAGTAGCTGAAAAAATCGCCGTCCGACGCGGCATAATGATTGGTAACGCACGCCATGTACCCATGGAAAACGTTGGCGGGAATGGTGCCTGGCTCTCGCTCCCAGTTACGCGCCGAACCCATTCCGGACAACACTCGGCGCAGGCGCGCGAAGATAAGCTGGTCGACGAATCCGCCGCCGTTATACCGGATGTCGAATATGATGCCTTCTTTGCGAATTTGAGGGAAGTATTGTTTGACGAACTCGTTGAGCCCAGCGTCTCCCATATCGGGCAGGTAGACGTACCCGATACGACCCCCGCTCGCGGCGTCAACCTTTTTGCGGTTCGTCGCAATCATGTTCAATTGGCGCAGTGTGTACTCGTCGCCAATCGGCTTCACCACCACTTTGCGCGCGCCCTCGGGCGCAGGCTTCGAATTTATCGCCAGCGTGACCACCTCGTTAGCTGTGTTGATCAGCAACTCATCAGGCGTTTGCGGAGCGCGCAACGGGCGCCCGTTGATAGCGATGAGGTAATCGCCCTCCTTTATATTGACGCCCGGTTCTGTCAACGGGGAACGCGTGTGCGCATCCCAGTTTTCACCCGTGAAGATTTTCTTGATTCGATAGATGCCGCTGGCCGAGTCGACTTCGTAATCCGCACCGAGCAATCCAACATTTACAGGATGCAGATCGGGCATGTCGCCTCCGCCAACATAAGTGTGGGAGTTCGATAATTCGCCGATCATCTCTCCCATGATGTAAGTCAGGGAATAGCGATCGGCGACGTAGGGCAGAAGTTGGGCATATTGTTCTTTCGTTTTTTGCCAATCCACTCCGTTCATCGAGGCCTCGAAAAAGTAATCGCGCTCCTGGCGCCAGACCTCGTTGAAAACCTCTTTCCATTCCTGCGGAGGATCAACCTCAACTCGCATGGCGTCGAGCTTGAGCGCACCATCACCGACTTTGTGTGGCGTATCAGGTATTTTCGTTTCAATGATGCCTACGGGACCGTCGCCCTCGCCTCCGCCCGCGTCGTCAACGCGATACATAAGCTTTGAACCATCGGCGGATAACGCGAAGTGATCGGCTCCATCGAGTAGCACTTTGTCTTTGTGCTCTTTCAAGTCGAAAGCATGGATCGCTTTACCTTCTCCGGGTATTGGTCCAGACAATCCTTGAATCGGTGACGTTGAGTAGAAAATCGCGCCCTTCGAAGCATCGAGATTGCGGATTACTGCCGGAGGGACAGCGAGCGCCGTAATTCGGTTCTGAATGCCGTCAAGGTCAACCTTAAAGTTTCTCGGAGGCGCCTTGGTTTCGGTTTGCTCTGTTTTCTCCCCAGACTTCTCGCCTTTTTCTTCCTTCTTGTTTGGCGGCTGCTTGCTCTTCTTGTTCACATCGGGCACCGGCGTTATCACGTCTGGCTCTTCGCTCTTCACCTTCACCTCATCGCTTAGCGTGGGAAAGGGCGAAGGCTCGTCCGCCGTCAAAGTCACCACGTAAACGCGAGTGGTTTTCGGATTCGCAAATTCGAAATCGATGTTACCGAGAACTTCGTTGAAGTCGCGGTCCGAGAGAAAATACAGGTATCGCCTATCTGGATCGAATACCGCCGCGTAACTATTATCCAAGGTCGAGGTCACGGCGGTGATCTTATGGTCCGCTAAACCGTACAAGTAGACTACCGAAAACCCGGAATCCACATTCTTGTCATAGGCTAGCCACTTACTATCTGGAGACCACCGGTAATTCAGAATTTCTCCGTACTTATTCTGATCAACTTCGACCGGCTTTTTGTCCTTGAGGTCGACGTACCAGAGCTTGCAGTCTTTATCGCCCCATGCGATTTTTGAACTATCCGGCGACCAAACCGGCTGATACATGAAGCCCTTATGCCCACTGGTGACCGCCTGTTCGGCAGCTAAACCGTCTTGCGACGAAATGTAGATTTCGTCCTCTCCAGTTCGATCGGAGACGTAGGCAACCCATTGTCCATTGGGAGCCCATGCGACGTGTTGTTCACGCACGCCTGGGGAATGGGTCAAATTGCGTATGCTTCCTTCCTTCGCCGGCACTGTGAAGACTTCGCCACGCGCAGCAATCGCCGCCCGCTTTCCGTCGGGAGCGATATCGAAGTCGGTGACATGCTTGGTCGCACTAGCCCAGTGCTTCATCGCCTCGTCGCGATCGCCATTTACGAAAATCACGAGCTTGGTTGATTGTTTTGTTTGCAAGTCGAACTTATATAGATAGCCGCCGTTCTCGAAAATAATCGTGTCTAACCCCAAGCTCGGCCACATGACGTCGAATTGATCAAAGTTAGTAAGTTGCTCGACTTGCTTGCTAGTTAAGTCGTAACTATAAATATTAAGCCTGTGCACCGAACCGCGATCAGAAGTGAAATAAACTGTATTGCCATGCCACATCGGAAACGTGTCGGTGTAGTCGGTATGTGGGATGACCTGATCGACGAGGTTATTCTTGAGATCGTAGATGGTAATATCCTGCGCCATGCCACCGGTGTAGCGCTTCCATTGCCGGAAGTTGCGAAAGATACGGTTGTAAGCGACCTTTGTACCGTCGCTTGAAAACGAGAGCAGGCCTCCCTCGTCCATCGGCATCGGCTGAGCCAGGCCGCCGTCCACGCTGACGGTATAGGGCCGTTTGATCCAGCCGTTCGAGGCGTCGCGACGTGATAGAAAGACGATGTTCCTGGAATCGGGCGTCCAGCCAATTACCTGGTTGAGAATACCCATACGATCACTCAGTGCACGCGCCTGTCCTTGATAGAAAGTGAGTTGCTTCGGCTGCCCTCCATCGGACGGCATGACATACACGTTAAAGTTGCCATCATACTGTCCGGTAAACGCAAGCCATTTACCATCCGGAGAAAATTTCGGAAATAGTTCGCGCCCGGGATTCGAAGTAATGCGTCGCGCCGTACCTCCTGAACTGGATGCCAGCCAGAGATCGCCGGCGTAGACAAATGCGATTTTGTCTTTATAGATATCGGGAAAGCGCAGCAACCGGCCTTCTTGCGCTTCTTGTGCTAGAGAGAAACATGCGCAGACGATGACGATGCAGGCGACGGCAATGCGAACGGCGGCGGTTACCGAAACACTTCGAGTACGAATCACGAAAGATCCTCGGAGCGAGATTTATTTTCGGGAATAGTTAACGGAGGCGAAAGCATTTTTACAAACGAGATTGTAACAGCTTGAAGTGTACTGCCTCGAATACGAATTGCATTATAGGGCCGAATTTATTGGCTTGGCGCACTACCGTAGGACCGCATCGCTTGCTGGCAATCGGTGGCAGCACTCAACAAATTGTTAAAGCCTGTTTCTGTGCGGAGCTTCGCGAGCAAAGGGTCGGAAAGCAAGTTCGAACGAGAGCAGTAATTCTGCGCGATGGCGCTTTGGAACATATGCAGCGCGGCTTGCTTCTTGCCACAGAACGCAAAGATCGATCCCTGGTAATACCAGGTTTCCGAGTCTGGGTCAGTCGGGAGACTTGTCTCCGCCTCTTGCGCAAGACGATCCAGATCGGACGCCGGGCGCAATTGCAGGCAAGATTCCAATAGGTCCCGATGATACTTGGGCGAAGTTGGCATACGCTTGACCGCTTCGCGCGCTTCGGCAACTTTGCCTTCGCGCAAAAGAAGGGAGGGCATTACATAGGCCGCCCACTCCGAGCCAGCATCCAAACGAACAAAATCATCGGCGCGCTGGGTCTTGCCCAACTCCATGAACGCCCACGCACACGATCGATAGGCGAAGTTACCAGGATCGATCGCCAGTGCGGTATTGCATTCACTAGTCGATTCCTCAAGCATTCCGGCGTAGCGATAGACATATCCCATAACAAAATGCGCCTGGGCGCTTTCGGGACGCCGCTTCACCAGCGCTTGAGCGGCCTGATACGCCTTTCCAAGTTCTCCGCGTTCAACCCGGTTGGCAATTAATTGCCCGGAGGCAACCACACGGTTGGGGTCCATACTGACCGCACGTTCGTATGCCTCGTTGGAGCGCTGAAACATCGTCTCGCCGCCATCGGAATAGTCGGCATCGTAGTAACATCGCAGTCCAAGTTGCTCCCAGGCCGGGGCGTAAGTGGGATCCACCTGGACCACGTGTTCGAGCACGGAGATAGCATCCTTATTGGGTCCGGCATCATGTGGCAGCGCGAGACTGTGCAGATATAAATCGTAGGCTTCAGCATTTTTAGGACGCGAGCCAGTCTCAAGAAAATCGCCGGCAGCGCCGAGCGCGGGCAATAATCCCTGCCGCATCTTGGCTGCAACCTGCGTCTGCAAAGCGATCAAATCCTCCGCTGGTCCCCTGATGCTAGCCTGCCACAAAACTTTATTTCCTTTTACCTGAATCGCCTCGAGCGTAATAAGAAGGTGATCACCCTGCTTCAGGAAGTGTCCGGTGAGGATGTTTGCGACATGAACTTCAAGGCCAGCCTTTTGCGGATCGACATCATTTGCGACAAACTTCCGTGTGATGGCAGAGGGACGCACGTCGAGCGAACGAGTGTAAGTAAGCGTATTAGCGATTTCGTCGGCGAGCGCAAAGCGGAGAAACTCAACGCTGATATCGCCATTCATGTTTTGCAGCGGCAGCACCGCGATCGTGTTTTTGGGCGCCGCACTCTCCGCCACCCGTTTTTGCTTGAACCACCACGCTCCGAGCGCGGCTAAGACCGTGAGCAGCAGCGCGCACACTCCAAGCAAAATATAGATTGAAAGTTTGTTGCTGGATGGTTGAAACGTATTGGTGGCGATGCGATAAGGCAAAGCCGGCCGCCGCATGGCAGACTTCGTCAATCCCGACTCAGTTTCCTTCCGCAGCGACTGCAGATCGCCCTTCATCGCCACCGCGCTCGGATAGCGGTGACCGCGATCTTTTTCCATCGCCCGACCGAGAATGCCTTCCATCTCGCGTGGCAACTTCGGATTGAGCTGCAGCGGAGAGACTGGCCTCTTGTTCAACACCGCGTCCAGCGTGGTGATGACGTTGCCCGTGGCGAAGGGCTTGGTGCCGGTCGACATCTCGTAAAGCACGACACCGAGAGAGAACAAATCGCTGCGCGCATCCAGCACTTCGCCGCGCGCCTGCTCTGGAGACATATAAACTGCGGTCCCCGGAATCACGCCCATCGCGGTTAGCGAGTCTTCCATCGCTTCCGCGCTTGATCCCTCTTCCCGGGCCGACTTCGCCAATCCGAAATCGAGAATCTTGGCTTGCCCATTCTGCGACACAAAAATATTCGCGGGCTTGATGTCGCGATGGACGATGCCCTTAGCATGCGAAGCCGCCAGAGCGTCTGCTACCTGAATACCGATATCAAGAATCTCGTCGAGCTCAAGCGGCTTGCCACGCAACCGCTCTTTGAGGCTTATTCCCTCCAACTTCTCCATGACAATGAAGGGGTGCCCCCCGTTGTCATCGATGTCGTGGATGGTGCAGATACCTGGATGGTTAAGCTGGGAAGCGGCGCGGGCCTCGCGCAGAAAGCGGTCCAGCGACTTCTTGTCGTGGAGCATTTCCGCCGGAATGAACTTGAGAGCGACGTGACGAGCCAGGCGAGTGTCTTCCGCCTCGTAGACAACGCCCATGCCCCCACCACCGAGCTTGCCAACGATGTGGTAGTGGGAAACTGTCTCGCCGATCATCTCGCCAGCCATTCGGAGGCCTCGGTGCCGTCGGCGGCTATGTTAGGCCGCAGGGGAAGGCTGGGTCAACTGCTACGGGGATTATGCGCCGCTGCTTCGCATATATTTTCACTGTTCCGAAGCTCTTGACATTATTTTTCCGTATCAAGCGCCGGGTTCGGTACGATGGCGGCGGGGATTGAGTGTCATCCTGAGCGCAGCATTCGCTTCGCGGAGCGAAGGGAATGCATAGTCGAAGGACCCCTACCGCCGACACATTTTCTGGGGTGTAGGGGTCCTTCGACTACGTTGCTGCTCGCTTCGCGACCAGCAACTTCGCTCAGGATGACACGCTCCGATGACGATGCCCGATCCTAGCGGGAAGGATTCAGAATCCCGTGCCAAATACGCCGACTCTCGATGTTTTCCTACCAAATAATTTTCAATCCAAATTGAATCTGCCGCGATGTTGTGGATGTGCTGCTAATTGCGCCTGCCGTTCCAGAAACTCCAGTGGGCGTGAAAGTGATCAGGTTGGGGGTGTTGAAATTGGCATGATTCAGAAGGTTGAAGATCTCAGCCCTGAATTGCAGACTCAAGCGCTCGTGCAGACTTGTTTCCTTAATGGCTGAAAAGTCCCACGTGGTCAACCCCGGACCAATCAGAGTATCTCTCCCCAGATTGCCGTAGAATCCGCTATTGTTGGGCGGAGCAAGAAACGCGTTCGTGTTGAACCACTGCGTAGGTTTACCGAGGATGATGGGCCCTTTGAAGGCGGGATTCAGGAAGAGGCGCACTGGATTCCTCGTATCCCCGTTGTTCGACGGGTTATAGCTGAGTTGAGGGGTGAAGGGAAAACCGTCCTGCAGCGTCGCGATGCTGTTGACCGACCAGCCGCTGATCAAACCATTTCGCCAACCATCCATGGAGTTGGCAAATGACCTTCCCTTGCCGAAAGGCAGCTCAACGACGGCACTGATCACTCCCACGTGCCTGACGTCATAGGTGGCGAGGCCATAGTCCGAACGCAGGTTAAACGGATTGGACACCAATCCAGGCGCATTGCCGGCAGTCGTACCGTTCAGCGAATCTCCGTTGTCCAGCGCCTTCGACCAGGTGTAGACCCCGCGCAAGGAAAGACCGTGGCTGAAACGCCGATTCACGTCCGCTTGCAGCGCGTTGTAGTTGCTGTTCCCGCGTGAAAACCAGGTCCACGTATTTGCCAGATTCGGATTCGCCCTGGGCGTACTAGGCGAAATGAATGGAATGTAGTATGTGCCCGCCGGTATCGGGGCGTTCGCTAGTGCGCCCGGAAAGGTTTTTGAATAAGTGGCCGGGCAAGGTGCTGCGGGACAGATGGTGGGAAATGGCTCGTTAGCATCGATGCCAATGATTTCATGATAGCCATGGCTTCCTACGTAACCTACCGTGAGTGACGTATTCGGGGAAACCTCTTGCTGCACGCGAAGGGACCACGAAATGAGGGTTGGCGTCTGCAGATCTGGTTGAGTTCCGCCCGGAACTAGTTTCGCTTTGGGCGACACAGGCGCTGCCGGGTTAATCGGAAGTGATGACACCGTAAGCGCTGCGATGCTGTAGGTCGGATTAAAGGGCGCATTCTGGTCGGTGCGATAACCGAGAGCGTCCTGCAGTTCGTTGTACATGCCGAAACCAGCGCGAAGCACAGTCTTGCTGCTTAATGGACTCCAAGCCAATCCGATTCGCGGTTGCGGCAGGAATTTTGCATCGTTGGCAGCGAAAAGAGATTTTCCTATGCGTGGTTGCGAGGAAATAACCCCGTTGGCGAAAGTGTAGTTAGCAGCGCGGCCATGGGCCTCATTCCAGCCGTTCGAAAATTCACCGCGCAAGCCCAACGATAACGTCAAGGAGGGGCGCACCCGAATTGTGTCTTCCGCGTACCATGCACCGAACAAAGACCTCCAGTTCATTTCGGTCGGAGCTGGATCGTAAAGAAAGCTTGAAGTTGTTCCCGCCAGAAATGTCGTTAAGCTGGCAAATGTCGCCTGCCCGTACTGGCTGAGCGCAATGATCTCGTTCGATTGAAACGGTTGGAACCACGCGCCTACCGTGAACTGGTGCCTGCCCCGGTTGAGAATCACGCGGTCTTCGAATGTGTAGAGGTTTCGAGCGATATGCAGGTTGCTTCCGTTGTTGCTGCCTGCCAATCCAAGCTGAGCTTGAGGATTTGAGGCGGCGCTGCCACCGACCACCACAGCTCCCACCGGATGGCCGATTAGAAAACCCGGAACGCTGGCAGCGGGCGTTCCCGGAGTCGGTTCGCCGGTGAAAAAATAGCCTGCCCGCGAGAATCCAACCCGAGCAAGATTGATTGTCGAGGCTGAGAAAGTGTGGGTTTCTTCTAAGCTGAAAACTTGTTCGCGCAGAGTAAGCACATCCGTACTGTAAGGGTTCAACGTGGTGGCAGTCAGATCTGCGCCATCGTCGATGGTGTACACGGCGGCTAGTGAGTCCCGAGAAGAAAGGATATGGTCGAGCCGGGCCGTCCCGAAATCCTCGCGCACGGTCTGCAATGGACTGCTGAAAAATTGGGCGATACCGCTAAAATCTGGCGCGCCTGGGGGAGCAACCGGCCAGAGATTTAGCAGCGGTCGAACCGAGGGCACCGCGGCAGCGCGCGAGGCTGCGTCGGGAACAAACGCCGCTGAAGTCTGGTGAAGGTGTTGGCGCAACCCTTCATAGTTTGCAAACAGAAAAGTGCGGTTGGTTTGTATGGGCCCGCCCAGCGCTGCACCGAACTGGTTGCGCTGGAAAGGAGGGGTAGAACCTTGGTCGAAATAGTTTCGTGCGTCTAGCGCGCTGTTCCGTAGGAACTCATATACGCTGCCGTGGAGCTGATTGGTGCCCGACTGCGTCGCAATTATTACCTGACCACCAGGCCGCTTGCCGTATTCGGCGCCGTAGGAATCGCGCAAAACATTGAATTCGCGCACCGCATCGACGCCCAGCAGCTCCTGACTGGCACCACCGGGCTGCATGTTATTCTCTGCCGCACCGGTGAACTCGACACCGTTCAATAGAAATAGATTTTGTTGCGGACGATTTCCAGACACAGCAAAATTGTTTCCCGTGGTGGAATTTGAAACGCCGATTCCTCCCGTCTTTTCCCACGTAAAATTGACGATGCCCGGATTCAGGGTGAGCAGTAAGTCATAGCTGCGCCCGTTAAGAGGCAAATTCTTTACTTCTTTCTCGCCAACGAGTCCGGAGATGTCCTGAGTGGTCACGCTGACAACAGGGGCATCACCGGACACATGAACTTGTTCGCTGACTTGACCGACGTGGAGACTTAAGTCGACGGTCGCTTCCTGGCCGACCACCAAGCGAATCCCGGTGCGGATCTCTTGCGCAAAACCTTCTTTCTTCACTCGCAGTTCATATCGTCCAACCGGCAAAGCGAGGAAACGATACCTGCCCGCTTGATCCGTGAGCGTATCCCTTGATAGTCCGGTGTCCAGATTTGTCGCCGTCACGGAGGCGGCCGCTACCGCGGCGCCGGACGGATCCGTAATCACCCCGGATAGCGTTGCGGATACCTGGGTACGCGCGAAGGGAGCGCACAGACAAACCAGAAACAATAGCAGGATTAAGGGTGCAGCCCTTCTCTTCCCGCAACAGAGAATTACATCTAGAACATCGAACCGCGAAAACCAGATAGTCTGCACTCGACGCATTCGACCCCCCCAATAAGAGCGTTGGCAGAAAACTAGAAAGTGTACACTATATACGGTTTGCTAGTCGAAAGAGGGACGTTTATGTGTGGAAACTAAGAAAAAACAAAAGCTGTGTACACCACCGCACGTATCTCAAAATGACCATCTGCCCCAATGCTTCAGCTTCAGAGAGCCGCGCAATTTCGGCAGTTCTGAGGAATACCTGGAAATCGTGCGCCAACTGGTCGAGGTCGTGCGCGAGGGAACGTTGACGGTAGTTACTGCCACATTTCCCTGGAGGATGTCTTCAACGCCCCAATCTCGGGGGATTGTTTTTTCACCACTTCCAATGCACGACGTGCGGACGTGCATTCCAACTTTTTGCTGATACTTATCAGGGTAGGGCAAATTGGACGCCGGGTGACATGTCTACTTCCTACGATCCACAGTGTTGACCGCACCGGATGCTGATTGTAGGATTGCGTTCCGATGCCGAGAGCAGGCAAATCCAGACGGAAGACTGAAGAATTGTTGAAGCTCCGCGAGGCGGCTTTGCAATTGGGGGTCAGTTTCCCGACCATCAAACAATGGATTTACAAGAAGAAAATTCGTAGCGTCCAGACGGCCGGAGGACATCATCGGATCCCGCAGAGCGAACTTGACCGGCTTCTTTTCCGAACGCGAGGCAAAACCGAGAAGGAACGAATTGATGTAATCCGGCGTGTCAGTGGGCGCAATCAGCTAGTCGGAAGGATCGATGCGGTGCGCATCAGCGGCCTGATGGCGGAGATCATGATTTCAATCGGCGGTCAGCAGATTACATCCATAATCACCTCCCGCTCGGCGCGGGAAATGAACCTCAAACCCGGCCAGACTGCCGCCGCCCTCATAAAGTCAACTGAAGTGATGATCTTGCGTATTTGACATGAAAAAACTTCTCTTTGTTCTTATTCTTATCGCTCTAACGTCGCATCCCGCGGTCGTTCAGTGTGAGCAAATCACGATTCAAACGGATAACGGGAAACAGACCGTATTATCCAGGGCTGACATCGAAGCCCTGCCGCATACGGAGGTCAAGACGGGCGCTGCGGGCGCTGAGTCCATTTTTGTTGGCGTAGCACTGAAGGCAGTACTCGAAAAAGTGGGGGTTGCCTTCGGAGAGGCCGTCAGGGGCAAGCGCCTCGCGTCGTGCTTGTTGGTCGAAGCTGCCGACGGGTATAGGGTCGTCATCGCGCTGCCTGAAATCGACTCAGCATTTACGGACAAACAAGTCGTGCTGGCTTTCTCGCGGGACGGTAAGCCCCTCGATGAAAAAGAAGGGCCCTACCGGATCGTCATACCCGATGAAAAAAGAATGGCTCGTTGGGTGAAGCGGGTCACGACCCTAAAGATCGTGGATGTGCAGTAGGCAGTCAGTTCTTGCCGGTCAGTACTTGCAGATCAGTCCTTCTGGATCATTACCTCGGTAGCCTTGATGACAGCGGACACGGTATCGCCCTTCTTCAGTTTGAGTTCGTCGGCGCTGCGTCGGGTGATGGCACTCTCGATAAGATTTTCGCCCACGCGAACGACAACATGGGCCATGACATCGCCTAATTGAATTTCCTCTATGTTTCCGCGCAATTTGTTTCTGGCTGAGATTGGCATGCCGTCATTATAGTTCGCTAGAAGCATAGTCGCTAGAAGCGGTGGAGCATCCGCCACGGCCAGTCTCATCCCCAACTGAAGCAATTACGGATATTGGCCGATTCTCCCTATGTAAGCGTATTTCCGTGCCGCGGACTCGTTAACGGATGTTGAGTAAACGTTCGATCGTTGTCTGGTGCGGACTGTTCGAGGATTCCAGACTCATGCAGGCTTTGGTCGTTGACGATTCCGCCGTCTATCGCAAGCTAATCGGGGACCATCTTCGGAGTTGGGGCTTTGGTGTCACCCTGGCAGCGGATGGGACTGAAGCAAAGCGCATTCTCGATCAGCCCGATACCCCGAAACTTGTACTGCTCGACTGGGTGCTTCCCGACATCGACGGTACCGAGCTTTGCAAACGCATTCGCGAGGCGGGGTCGCCCGATACTTACACCTACGTCATCCTTTTGACCGGAAAAGATGGCCGTCAAAATATGCTCGACGCCATGCAGGCTGGAGCCGACGACTATCTGGTCAAGCCGTTTGATGAACTGCAGTTGAAGGCACGCTTGCTGGTAGGAAAACGCATTCTTGATCTGCACCAGCAACTGGTTTCTGCCCGCGAATCGATGCGTCATGCCGCAACTCACGACAGCCTTACCAGCTTGATGAACCGCGGGGAAATCGTCAGCATGCTTGAGCGTGAGTTGGAACGCGGCCACCGCGAACACCAGCCAGTAGGGATTGTGCTGGGCGACATTGACAACTTCAAAAACGTGAACGATACCCTCGGCCATCTTTTTGGGGATGAGGCTCTGCGCGAGGTGGGACGCCGACTGCGAGAGCAGCTCCGCGTATACGACAGCGTCGGGCGCTATGGCGGAGAAGAATTTCTGATGATTTTACCGAATTGCAATTGGGACAACTCGATGATGCGCGCCGATGAACTCCGCGAAATCATTGCCGCGGCTCCAGTAATCTATTCTGGCGACGAGAGTCAGATCACGATGAGTATGGGGGTTTCTGTATCCGACGGCGGTAGTAAGAATGATGCCGAGGTCCTGTTAAACCATGCCGATGCCGGCCTCTACACCGCTAAAGCCAATGGCCGGAACCGGGTCGAGCGCTTTACTCAGTCCACTAAGAAAACAGTGGCTGCCCACCGAAAATAAGCTCTATTTGTTCCGATTCAGTGCAGTTAAGGTGTTAGCCTTTCTAGGGGTGCGCTCCGCCCTTTCGGGAATACCGCTCCACCGTTCCATGGATTGCGATCTTTCAAGCCGCATCAAGCAGTGCGCTAGCAACGTTGGATTCGATCTTTGCGGCATCGCTTCGGTGGGTGACTTCCGTGAGTTAGCCGTGTTTCCCGAGTGGATCGCGGACGGGAAACACGGAGAAATGAAATACATGGAAACCCGCGACGAAGCGGGCGACCTCAAACGCGCCGCCTTGGCTAGGGTAGCTCCGTGGGCGCGCAGCGTGATCGTTTGCGCCGTTAATTACAATACGGCGCATCCTTATACAAATCAGAACACAAATCAAACAAAAGACAACCTTGGCGGGAACGCGACGAGCCAGGGATGGATCTCGCGCTATGCCTGGGGCCATGAAGATTATCACGACGCCGTGCTGCGACGGCTACGGCAGATGGAAATCGAACTTAGGGAAGTGTCCCAGACCAACACCGAATCATTGCAGGTTCGCTCCTACGTTGATACCGGACCACTCCTCGAACGCGTCTACGCTAAATACGCGGGAATCGGATGGATCGGCAAGAACACCTGCATTATCAATCAGCGCCTTGGATCGTGGCTGTTTCTGGGAGTAATCCTAACGTCGCTTAGACTTCCAGAAGATGATTTTTTCGAAAAGCTCGCACCAAGCGAGACTTCGGAAAGTGAAGTTCGGAAAAATGAACTCACTGCCGACATGCCTGCACCTGATCGGTGCGGTTCTTGTACCCGATGCATCTCAGCTTGTCCTACGCAGGCGATCATTGCGCCTTATCAGCTGGATGCTCGTCTCTGTATCTCCTATCTAACGATTGAAAAGCGCGGCGAAATTCCCGAGGAGTTGCGTGCGGGGATCGGACGGCACGTTTTCGGCTGTGACATTTGTCAGGATGTTTGTCCGTGGAACAGAAAAGCTCCAATCACTTCAGCACCGGAGTTTGAACCGCGCCCGGGGCTGATTAACCCGGACCTCGACTGGCTGGCTGAAATGCAACCGGCGGAGTTCCGGGAAAAGTTTCGCGGATCCCCGGTGAAGCGGACCAAGCTCTCTGGACTGCGGAGAAACGCAGTAATAGCAATGGGCAACAGCGGCGACAAAAAATTTATTCCGGCCTTACAACATCTAACTCAGGATTCAGATTCAGTCGTTGCGAAACACGCGCAGTGGGCGCTGGCAAAGCTTCTATAAAAGTGCGAACAAGCGAGCCGCTTGCTAACGGAGCGACGGGCGCCTCGACCGTTGTCTAAAGTGATCGACGGCTTTGAACGGGCGCGGCATTCGTCGCTCCACCACTTTTTCCTCCGGAGGGATACCAATGTTTCAGAAAGATTTGTTGCGGGCCAAGCGCATCCTCATAACCGGAGGAGGTACGGGGCTCGGAAAAGCTGCCGCGCAACGATTCCTGGAGTTGGGCGCGACAGTCTACATCTGCGGTCGGCGACAAGACGTTCTGGCAGCGACCGAGCGAGAATTGGGCCAGCGCACTGGCGGCAGGATTCATGCTCACGCTTGCGATGTGCGAGACGCCACAGCGGTAGAGGAGATGATCTCTAAAATCTGGGGCGAAGGTTCGCTAGACGTACTTATGAATAACGCTGCGGGAAACTTTTTGGCCCGCACCGAAGAGCTTTCGCTCGGAGCGTTTCAATCAGTGATTGGAATTGTGTTGATGGGCACCCTGCACACCACGCTGGCTTGCGGCCGCAGGTGGCTGTCCGAGGGGCGCAAGGCGGTGGTGCTGAACGTTACTACAACCTATACAACTACCGGCTCGGCTTATGTCGTGCCTTCCGCGGTCTCAAAGGCAGGTGTACAGGCGCTTACTCGAAGCTTGGCGGTCGAATGGGGAGATCGCGGCATTCGAATGAATGCCATTGCGCCCGGGCCGATTCCGACCGAAGGGGCATTCTCGCGTCTGCTGCCACGTCCCGACCTCGAGGAAGCGGTGAAGCGGCGAAATCCTCTTGGGCGCTTCGGCACGCCGGAAGAGTTTGCCAATCTGGCAGCGTTCCTGGTCAGCGACGGCTCCGCATACATCAATGGCGAGGTCGTAACCATGGACGGCGGAGAATGGCTGCAAGGAGCAGGCGAGTTTACCGCCCTCGGTCGCAGTCTGACACAAAAAGAGTGGGAGGTGATGAAACCGAAAAAAGATAAGAAGAGTGGCAGGACCTGATAACAACATTTGGACGAGAGAAAACGCCCAGAAAAACGAAAGCGCCCCAACTCGATTAAGAGTCTTGGGACGCTCGTTCGAACAGCCCTCCCCCGAAGTCTGCTCAGTCAGTACTCTACGTTTTTATGGCCGGTGTGGAAATGGCACGAAAGTGCGGTTACTTACAACGATCTGGTAGGCCCGGCAGGAGTCGAACCTGCAACCCTCGGATTAGAAATCCGATGCTCTATCCGCTTGAGCTACGGGCCCATTGTTCAATTTTATCAATGAATTGTGAGCTTACACGGCGGTTGTGTTGATCAAGGGTCATAATCGTCCGTTTCGGACCCAAATGCATTCAATTGGTACCGAGTTTTCGCTTCGCCACGCTCACACCGTCGCAATTAAGAACCGGGTCAATCTTCTACGGCTCGCCGGAAAGCCAACGCGACTCCGCTTGCATCGCTCCCGTTCTTCGCGGCGTTCGCCAAACGCTTTTATCTCCTCATCGGACGGAACGTATGGCGGTGTTCGGCTCGGTGAAGGGTTCGTCGATCCATCAACCTTGCCTTGCTGATATAAATTTTCAAGCAATGCGCCGGTCTCGTTCAGCTTTCTTCATCGCTTTATACTAAGGCGGGAATATCGAAACTACTTTGACCAACTGAGTGCGATGCATCGGCTTGGTGACTTTCTCCGATGTCACGATCTCCTCGGCACCCCCAAATACAGCACACGCGATGTGAATTGCATCAATTGCACTCAGGCCATTCCTGGACGCCTCCTCCATCGCTAGCTCTAGAAGAGCCACGCTCGTCGGTATCGTGCGGGTGTTTAAACTAAAGAAGGCATTGTAGAATTCGGTTTCAACTTCATTGCGGAAGTATGTTGCCTTGGGGAGAACCTCTAAGCGCACATATTCGCTGGTAATAAACTCGCGATTGGCATCCTGCAGAAATGGCAATGCTAAGGCGGCTGCTTCGCGTGTTCCTTTGGCCGCAAAAATCAGCACGCCTGAATCCACGTAGGTTAGCGTCACTGATGCACAAGTCTGAGCTTATTTGCTCCGGCCCCTCATTTCATCTATTTCATTACTCAACTCATCCACGCTTTTCAATCCCACTCCTGATTCCTCAATCTTGCGCCGTATCGACGTAATATGCTCTCTTGCCGCGGCAGTAATTATTGACGCGTCAAACACCATTGTTCCACCGACGCATAAGGACGGAGTTGGAACGGACGGAGCTTCAACGGGAATGAGATGCGAAACCCTGACAACGTAGGCCGGCTTATCCGTAGCGGCCAAGGATTCGCGAACTTTCTCGTTATCAATCGTTAATAACATGTGTCGGCTCCCTGTTTTCAAAAAAATCTTGGTTGAAATAATGTTTCCGGCTTATCCACTTAAAACCTTCGTGCTTTGTAATTGCGGCGATTTCAATCGGCCCGCCAACGATTTGTGGGCCGGGTAGAAAACGACTGAACATGATCGCTGAATGCACCAAAAATCGTCCCAAATCTATCGCGTCCTGTATCGGCATTGGTGCAAAGACTATAGGGGCCTGCAAGTTCGCTGCTAACAGCGGTTGCAATTCCTGCATAAGCTGCTGAGGCGGTGTCGGTGGGCTGCTGACCTGAGCGAGAACGTTAAAAATTGCCGGACTGAACCCAAGAACTATTCGCTGAAGAGCTTCGCTCTGACCGCCCCAGCTGACGCCGGGTTGGTCCTTCTCGCGTAACTTAATCGGAGCTGTCGGCACTCCTTGTTTGATTTCCACCGACCACGATTCTCCGAGACTCTCCCCGGTCGAATACCCGCCCACAAGGAATCCAATATTGATGGCTCCCATTTCGGCGGGTTTCAGTTTCTTACACTCATTACCCAAAAACTCTGCTAGCAACTGAGCGACCCGCTCCATCTTGTAGTCTGCGATGTTGAACTTAAACTCATTCACCTTTGGGTCAGGTACCGACAACTTCTTTCTGAAATCTTTGATGAGCGTACCGATAGAAGCGCTGCCAATACTCCCCGACCCGAACGTTGCACAACCCATCGGCTTGCCTTTGATGAGATTGAAAATCTTGTTCGCATTGTCGTATACATTCGAGGCCATAGGGCCTTGAGGTGTAGTGACAATGAGAGTAGATGCGCTGTCAGCAGACAGCACCAGCCCATCGTGAACGCCTATGAGTACTGCGATGCTCATTAGTGAACCTTGCGCTCCACTACCCGAGAATGGGACAAATGGAAAGTGTCAACGCTTACTTAGGTATCTACTCACGCCGCACTTGGAGGTGACCAAAGGTTCATCGTGTTCGTGTGAACCGTTTATTCGAACGCATGATTGACAACGGCGTGAGTATACTCTGAATCCAATCGTTCAGTTTCTTAAAATTTCGTCGTCGAACCATGCTCAAGTACCAAGTATATTCTTTGCGCCACAGTTTAGTTGGATTGTGGCTTACGTCTTCTCATTTCTGGAGCCGGTGAGCGAGATCCGCCAATATATCTACCCCTTTCGCGCGCCGATTTGAATAAGAGAGTAAAGTTAGGGTATGACTGAAAAAGCGAGTGTCACCCTGCCAGGAACAGTCGAAAAAATAATCAACTCCCCTTTCGAGCCGGAAAAAATAGAAATAAGCGTTAAGCGAGCCGACCACCTGTTTCAAGAGGTGCGTATCGAGAATAGCTTTATGGATTACAAGGGAAATGAGGTCAGCCTTAAACTGGGTGCGCCGGTGGAAATCACTATGGAAGCCGCCGTAGCTTCGACCCGGGGCGTCAGTGATAAAGAGAAATAAAAGTGAGCAGTGCTTATAAAATCAAGCCCTGGTGAGAGAACCGCGAGTCTCCTTATCCAACAAAAAACCCGCCCCCTTTGAAGGGAGAGGGCTCTTGAATGCAATTCTATAAGTGGATGCTTATTGCCCGGGGCAGACGTGGGATTCATCATTCTGGAAAGCCAACCAGCTATGAACCGAGTCGGTTTTAGGCGCTCCAAAGTAACCGATGAATACCAGTGATTGTAGATGGTAGGTAAAGCCCTTCAGTGAATAGGGGTAAGCTCCGTAATTGGCGTTGTTTTCCAGCGGATCCCCATCCTCCATAATGCTGTTGTCGTTGCAGTTGACGTTATTGTCAACAAACGGGTCGTCCATCCACTCCCCAATTTCGTGGGAGAGTGCGGAAACGTCCTGGGAGAATGCGCCCGGGCTGTCAACATAGGTGGCGTGAGAGTAAGTCTGGCCACCGGGTTGCACGCCATTGGCGCTGTGATACCCACCGATACAGCAGCCGGTTGGTTGAGTCAAATAGATGTCATAGGTGACAAATAACGGAAGAACGCCTGGGTTGATTTGTGTGAAGTGCAGCATGATGGTTTGCAACTTTGCGTCAAAAGCATTGATGTCGTAGGTGCCTACAATGCCGCTGCCAAATGGATTGGAAATCACCGAGCCGAGCGCCGGAGTCACCGTGATGGTCTGTACAGGAAGGACGACCGGCGTCCCCAATAGAACGTGATAGCCAGTGTGGGTCTGCACGTACTTCCAAAAGTTACCGCGCTGGAACGCGTCGATGTACTGCGTGGTTCCGAGATTCGTACCGCCCTGGGTGAAGTTCTCTCCCGCATTGAAAACAGGAGACGCAATGATGTTCCTCACTACGGTCAGACCGTTCGAGGCCTTAGCGGTGGCGGGATTGAACGTATGATTACCATTCGTCGCGCCGTAAACCATTTTTATCGGAATGATATAGACAGGCACCTTCGTCGAGACGTTACTCAGCGCCGGGTTGGTCCCAACCATGGTGTAGTTCACCGTCTTATTAGTAAGGTCTTTGAAGCCTCCGTTCCACTGGGTGAGGCTCGGCGCGTTTGGTGTGTGTGGAGCTAGCTGCGTGTGGTTAGGCAGGGTCGTGAAAAAAGGCTTCGCGTTAAGAATTTGGGGTGCGGAGTCTTGGGCAAAGGTTAGTCCAGCAAATGCTAAGCAGAGTAATCCACCAAGCAGGCTCGCGACAGAGACACGTCTTGTCATATCTTTAATTTCCTCAGAGGTTTTTAGGGGAGCCCTGGTCAGAAGTTCTTAGGGGAAACCCGTTTAATCAAGTGGCACCGTCATTGTCGGCTTGGCGCGGCTGGCATGTCAAGCGGCCTGTAGCAATTTCTCGACAACGGGAGCTCGAAGAAAACCGCAATTTTTTGCAGTTCTCGAGCTGCCCCTAATCGCCGTCCCTAATCTTTGAGCGGTACCATGGTGCGATCGCCGCGGCAGAAGGTCGCGACTCTCAAAAGGCCGCCTTGCCCCTGTGGCATGGTCATAACCGGACCATAGCAATAAACGGCATGGCCGGTCGCAGCGAAATACCATTTTCCACCTTTATGCTTTGCCGCTTGCTGGGTGGCGACGGCGGGCAGCCGGTCTGGTGGTGCCAGTTTCGGGACGGGAAGGGATAAAACTAACGCAAGGGCTAGGGCCTTCATATAGGGTCTCACTTTTTACGGCTTTAATTGGCCGTGTCTGCAGAACCGATGGGTTCCGTTCTCTCAACTTCTCTACCGTATGACGGACTTCGCTGAGCCCTGCAAAATCAAGCCAGCGTAAGCCTAAATCGCGTGCTTAAATCACACGCGTGGAACGCCGTACATCTTGCAAATCCGCCTCGGGCCTACCTGGGATCTGTTTCATCGAGCGGGTCGCTTTGCCTGATTTCTTGCCTTCGTTAGCCGGTCCTTTTGGCTCGGATCCTTTTGGTCCTGCGGGCGTAGAGGCGCCGTCCGTTTGCACCGTCGGCTCGCTCTGTTGCGCGGCGGTGTCGTTCCGGCTGAGCTTATTCTTCATCGAGGCCAACTGGGTGCTGTCTCTCAACATCTCGCGAATCAGTCCGCGCTGCGATTCAATCGTCTGGCCTTGCTCAAAGACCAGCATGGTTAAAATGCCGTAGGAGACAATGAACAGAATCACCAGCAGAGGCAGTAAGACTGCCGGCCGCGCCGCCCTCTTATATGCTTCGTTCTCCGCGCTATACACGACTGTCACAATTGCCCCCGGCCCACCCCGTATATGTCGAGGTTGAACCACTTTGCATGTGCACCCATGAATCCACTGTGTGGCATCCAGATAAATACATGTTGGGAATGGACTTATTCAAGTTGATCGGTACGTAGCGTGATTGCCGGGTGCAACCATCTGCACTTTATAGGTAACCGCCACAGCGTTACGGGGGTAAGTTGCAATGATAAGTTGCAATGAGTGGGAGGCGAAACCTCTCCTTGGCGTTCAGGGAGTCGCCGTTGCAGCGGTATTAATCCGCTTTGATTACCACGTATTTCCGCCCGCCGTACAGCCGGTACCCGTCTCCGTCCTTTTCAAATTTCAATGGAACGGGATGCTTGACCTGATCGTCATTCTGGCTGGGGATCGAAAACAGGTCGGTCGCGGCAACGTTCATCACCATGAACTTGCCATCCTTGAATCCGAAGCCATATTGCCCAGGATCCAGTGTGGACCCGTCGAAACTTAGCTTGGTTTCAGTGATCAGGAAACCCTGATACTTCTCAGCGATCGCCGTCGAATATCCCGAGGTGTCGACCAGTCCAGCTAAGACGACTTTGCCGGCAGAATTCTTGAAGCCGGCGGTGTTGCGTGCCTGCACGGCCGCACTCTGGCCCGCAAAGTAATACGATGTCGGGGCAAGCTTCTTGGCTTGTTCGGCGGTTAGAAGTTGCGCGCGCGCCTGAGCCGCCGCCAGGGCAGTTAGCGCTACCAGCCACAAGGCTTTATTTACGTTCATAAAAGACCCCCTTTGTTTGTGAATATGGATTAGGATTTTTCGTTTGACCGCAACATTCGGATGTCCCACGCCAAACGGATCGCCTTATCTTAATCGCATGGCCACCAATGCGATACTTGTAACGGAGACAACGATGCAACCGACCTCCCGATCAGCCACGGCTGTCAAAGCCCGGGAAGAAAAAGACGGCCGCTGGCAAGCCGTGCTAGCTCGCGACGGTTCCAACGATGGCAAGTTCGTTTTCGCCGTTTCGACTACCGGAATTTTCTGCAGGCCCTCCTGCCCCGCAAAACGCCCTCGCCGCGAAAACGTGAGCTTCTTCGACAATGCCGTCCAAGCCGAGCAGGCTGGTTATCGAGCCTGCCTGCGCTGCCGTCCGAAAGCGCTCGATGGGAGCCCCCAATCGGCGCTGGTGCGATCAATTTGCCGATACATTGAACGGCACGTTGTCGATCAGCAAAGTGAAGATCGATTGACTCTCAGCCTGCTCGCTAAAGAATTCCGCCTAAGTACATTTCATTTGCAGCGGACGTTTAAGGCAGTGCTGGGCGTTTCCCCCCGAGCTTACGTGGATGCTTGCAGGCTGCGCCAGCTAAAACACAACCTGCAGACTGGCCACTCCGTTACCACTTCGCTTTATGCCGCCGGGTACGGCTCCAGCAGCCGTCTTTATGAACGCACCGCAACGCAACTCGGCATGACACCAGAAAAATACCGCCGCGGAGCCGTGGCCGCTATTGTCCGCTACACGATTGCAGATTCGCCCCTTGGACGCATGATGATCGCCGCCACCAAGAAAGGAATCTGCGCCATCAGTTTCGCCGACACCGATCAGCAACTTCTGCAGGGATTGATCCGCGAATTCCCCTTCGCCGTTCGCCGCCGCGACGATGCAGCCTTGTCAGAGTGGCGATCCAGCCTCGCGAACTTGATGCGGGGGCAGGAGACTAGCGCGTCGCTTCCGCTCGATATTCGAGCTACTGCTTTTCAACGCCGGGTTTGGGAGGCCCTGCAACAGATTCCGCATGGAGAAACCTGTTCCTACAGCGCTTTGGCGAAGAAGATCGGCATCCCCCTGGCTACACGCGCTGTGGCTAACGCGTGCGCCTCGAACCGAATCGCTATCGCGATTCCCTGCCATCGCGTAGTTCGACAGGATGGAAACCTAGGTGGCTATCGCTGGGGGGTTCGGAGGAAGGAACGGCTACTGGCGTTGGAGCAGGAATCTGACTGATGAAACGATCAAGTCAGGACGGAACAAAATGAAGACCCGCAGCACGATCACCGCCGACGCGGGTCTTCATTTCTATTTCTGAGGATGTTCTATTGTGGCGACTGCTTTCCACCTTCTGGGACAGCGTTCTTCTTGGGACCCTGGGCCGTTACGCGATCCTGAATCTTGTCGTAGGTCGCTTGGGGAATCACTTTCTTCTTGAGCAGATCCTCTTTGGAAGTAAACGGACGAGCGTCGATGATGGTCTGCGCATAATCAGGACCGACACCGGGGAGGGCTGCAAGGTCTTTCTTAGTGGCACTGTTCAAGTCGACAGGCTGGCCTTTGGCGGCCGCGGTATTCTTCTTTTCCTTGGTCGACATTTTGTGAGTGGCGTCCGGATAGGTGCTCTGGGTGCCTAGCGGCGGGTTGGACTGCTGGTCTTGCTGAGCGTATGAAATGGCGGCGAGCAACACCAGGGGGGCGGCAATTGCAATAAACCTGTGCATCATTTCTCTCCTAATGGATTCTTCTAAATTGTCTCGCTCCTTTCGATGCCCGTTACTGCTGCAGTGTTTCCCAACAAATAGCCCTGGGAAGCGGCGATTTTTTCGGTATCCGTGGGTCTGTGAGCCGACCATCCAGGAGGCTGAGTGCCAGCGGAATATCTTTTCATTGTCGGGCAATAGACATACAGCAGTTGTTAAGCGTACACTCTTTGGAAGTTTTAGCCCCCGCAGCCCGATCAGCTTGGCCGTGGCCCTTCCTTCCTCTAACGGTCAGCCTGCCGTACTTCGGTCCTGAAGCGCTGAAGAGTTGCCGATGAAATCCGAAACAGCAGAATCAGAACTGGCACGTCTCCGCAAAGAGCAAATTAAGACGCGTCAAGACCAGATTTTCGGCGGTCTATCGAGCGAAGAGTGGTCCGCGTATGAGCACAAGGAAAATCGCATTCGCGAATTGGAGTTCCAACTTTCGAGGCGCGACGGCGGATTTGAGGCTATCTACCTCTAGCCATCCCTGTCCGTATCGTTTGTCTTGTTTATAGCAGCCTGGAAGCGGCTTTGAGCGGAACACAAACGGATTCAAACCAGCGGCTGATGTAAACCTGGGCATGCGCTTCACCGCAGAAATGCCTGGCAGTTGAGTTCAAAGCCGCGGTCAAATCCCACTTAACGATCGTCAGCTCCCGATCCCCGCATTCGATCACAAACCAGTGGCTCGGATTCTCACTGACAATCCCGCAGATCTCGCATTGGAATTCCTTCACAGTCGACATGCCGTCTCCATTGAGTGCTGCCGAAAGACAGTATAGCCGGAGATTCCAAACGGAACGACGGTGGACGTCCATTCGCGACGCTGCACGTCGTTCGATGCACCCAAATTGTCGTTTACTCTGCCTGTTTGGTGATATTCAGCAGCACGCCAACGCACATCAGGGTGACGAACAGCGATGATCCGCCATAGGAGACAAATGGCAGGGGAATGCCCTTGGTGGGCATCAGGCCCAGCACAACGCTAATGTTAATGAACGCCTGCAGCACAATCATGCTGGTGATTCCGACCGCCAGGAAGCGCCCGAAATTATCTTGAGTGCGCAACGCCGCCCGTGTTCCTCTCCAGAGGAAAATCGCAAAAAGAACGATAACGGCGAGAGCGCCCATCAGGCCTAACTCTTCCGCGGTGACCGCGAAAATAAAATCCGTATGCGGTTCCGGCAGATAAAACAGTTTCTGCTTACCTTCCATCAGACCAAGTCCGGTCACGCCGCCTGTAGAAACCGCAATCAGCGACTGGATAATGTGAAAGCCAAATCCCTTCGGGTCGGCATAAGGGTTCAGGAACGCGAGGATTCGGTCTCTTCTGTAAGAGACATGAAAAATCAGAAAATAGAGTGGAAGAAGCGCAGCCGCCAAAGCATATCCAAAATACCTGACGCGAATTCCGGCGACAAATAGAATGCAGGCCGTGATGCCGGCGCAGGCGATCGCGGTGCCGAGGTCAGGCTGAAAAACAATCAGAGCGAGAAAGACGCCGGTCGGCACGATAGCCGGAATGATGGTTTTGCGCCAGTCATCTATGGTTTCGATTTTGGTTTCGAGGAACCATGCCAGAAACAGGATGAGCGCCGGCTTTGCCATCTCCGAAGGCTGCAGGGAAATCGGGCCAAGGTGAAACCAGCGGTGCGTGCCGTGAGCGCGATCGAGAAAGAAAACCGAAATTAGCAGAAGCGTTGTGATGCCGAGACTCGTAAAAACGAACGCCGGATGCCGCAGCCGCTTGTAGTCCACCTTCATTGCAACGACCATTGCGACCAGCCCCGCCACGGCCCAGAGAAGTTGCTTAAACAGGAATGCGTAGGCCGACCCGAAGCGTTCTTTGGCCATTACGGCAGAAGCGCTGAAGATCATGATCAGCCCGATAAAAACGAGTACCGTGGTCACCGTAAACATCCAGCGATCGACGCTGACACGCTTGGCCATGGGAGAATACATTTCATCACGGAGAGGGGCGGATGCGGAGCGGTTTCAGCAGGGAAATCTGTTTGGAAGATAACTGAGTTGGTTCCAGCGAGGGATTTGTATCAGGGTCTCGCTTCAGCGATACCAAAAAGCACCATATCGACGACCGTTTACGGCTGCGCCGGCGTCATCGCTGAAGCGGTGACCTGATACGAAGCGCGTTACGTGGATTTCGCCATGGCAAGCGAATGAACTGCCTCCTTGAACGCTCGTCCACGATGCTCGTAACTCTGGAACTGATCGAAGCTGGCACAGGCCGGCGCAAGCAAAATGACGTCGCCGGACACAGCCGATTCGCTGGCGCGAGTGACGGCTCTTTGCAAGGTCTCCGCAGGCTCGATTTCGACGGCGCCTTGAAGTTGCGACTCGATCTTTGCGGCCGCTGCTCCAATGGTGTAGACACGTTTCACCCGAGGCAGCAGATCGCGAAGCGTCGTATAGTCACTGCCTTTATCCTTGCCGCCAAGAATCAGGTGAATATTTGCCGGAAATGATTCTAGCGCTTTGATCGTCGCGTCGACGTTGGTAGCTTTCGAGTCATTGTAGTAATCCACGCCCGCGACGCTCGCGACAAATTCCAGCCTATGCTCGACTGCCTTGAAATTTCGGACTGCAGCGCGGATTTGCTCGGGGCGGCAGCCGACGATCATTCCAATGGAGACACCGGCCAGTACATTTTCCAGGTTATGAGCACCTTTCAGCGCGACTTCAGAGAGCGGCAAGATTTCGAGCTCGCGGTTGCCATCTCGAAAATAGATGTGTCTTCCACGGGCAAACGCGCCGCGATCAACTTCTTTTTTTCGACTGAACCAGAATATTTGCGAGCGAGCCCGCGATGACAAAGAAGCAGCAGTAGAATCCTCGGCGTTGAGGACTGCAAAGTCGTCCGCACGCTGATTTTCGAAGATGCGAGCTTTCGCGTTGACATAGTTGTCGAAAGTTTTGTGGCGGTCGAGATGATCAGGGGTTATGTTAAGAACCACAGCAATACGCGGACGAAATTTGACGATCGTTTCCAACTGAAAACTCGACACTTCGAGTACGGTCCAGGTCGCGTCTCGAGCCTGATCCACAAAACTGATTGCCGGGGTGCCGATGTTTCCACCAACCAAGGTGGGGAACTTCCCCGCGGCAATGATTTCGCCCGCCAATGCCGTGGTGGTGGTTTTCCCATTCGCCCCGGTGATAGCGACGATCGAGCCCACTAGAAATTGGGCGGCGAGTTCAATTTCCCCGATGACCGGCTCTCCCAGGTTTCGGGCCTGCACGAGTTGCGGCGCATCCACTGGCACCCCTGGACTTACGACGATCAGATCTTGTCCACGAAAGGTGCGGTCGCCGTGGCCTCCGGTTTCGACGGTGATTCCATGCTCCAGCAAGAGCAGAATTTCGTTGCGCAGTTCGGCTTCGGGCTTGGAGTCAGACACTGTAACCCGGGCGCCCCTCGACTTGAGAAAAAGCGCGGAAGCGACGCCGGATTTTCCCAGGCCGACGACAAGCACGCGTTTGTTGTTGAGATCCATTGAAAGTTGCGAATTACAAATTCTTCCTTATCTCAATTTCAATGTTGTCAGCGCGAATAAAGCAAATACTAACGACGCGATCCAAAAACGTACAATTACCTTTGACTCTGACCAACCCAGCAATTCGAAATGATGATGAATTGGCGCCATTTTGAAAATACGCTTCTTGCGCAACTTGTAGGAACCAACCTGCAAGATCACTGACAGAGCTTCGATGACGAAGATTCCACCGATGAAGGGGAGAAGCAGCTCCTGCTTGATCATGACCGCCACGGTGCCGATCGCACCGCCCAGAGCCAGCGAGCCCACGTCGCCCATAAAGACTTCCGCCGGGTGCGCGTTATACCAAAGAAATCCGATGGAGGAGCCGACCATGGCGCCGCAGAATATCGTAAGTTCGCCAATCTGCGGCATGCGCTGCAGTTCGAGATAAGTGGCGAATGTGGCGTGGCCACTGAGGTAGGTCAACACCGCGAGCGCTCCGGCTGCGATCACCGTACAACCGATGGCGAGCCCATCGAGGCCGTCGGTCAGATTGACGGCATTGCTCGAACCTACGATCACGAGCACCACGAATGCCACAAAGGGCAAGAATGCGAGAGGCCAAAGGGTGGGGTCATGGGCCAACCGTTGGATCACTAAGTCCGGATGAATCTGCTTCAGGAATGGGACCATCAGACGGGTGGAATATTCTGCGCGATGCTGCAAAGCGATCAGCGCAATTGCGATGAGGACGCTTGCGAAGATCTGGTAGCCAAGCTTGGCGCGAGCAGTGAGCCCGAGATTGCGGCGGTGCACAACCTTAAGGTAGTCATCGGTGAAACCGATGGCAGCGAAGGCTAGGGTAGAGAAGACGGCAATCCAGACGAAGGGATTAGTCAAGTCTGCCCAGAGCAATGTCGGAACCAGGATGGAGATGGCAATCAGCAGTCCACCCATTGTCGGCGTGCCGGCTTTTTTCTGATGAGCCTGAGGGCCCTCTTCGCGTATATACTGACTAATCTGAAAGTCGCGCAGCCGCCGGATAACGATAGGGCCGACGATGAGTCCCGTGAAAAGCGCGGTGAGGCTGGCGAAGGCAGTGCGAAATGTCAGGTAACGAAAAATGCGGAATGGCGGAAAATAATGGAAGAGCTTCAGGTAGAGCAGCCAATAGAGCAATCCGCCTCCGACAACTGCTGTCAGCTCTCAGCTGTCAGCTCTCAGTTATTTAGTGCCCGTGATCGATCCCTTGGGCATTCCAATTTTTTGCTGCCACACTTCCAGCGCCTTTTCCAGTTTCACGCCGCGGGATGCTTTAAGCAATACCACGTCGCCGTCGCGAGTCTGATCGGCGAGCCACGCGCCGGCCTCTTCGGGCGTCGCGACGAACTCCGCTTTCATTCCCTCATCTTGCGCGGCTTCAACCATCGGCTCGGCTAAACCGCGCACACCTAGCAAAAAATCAACTTTGCTTTCTTGATTCCCGGCTCCGATTCCGGCCATATAGCGGCCACATTCACGATGCAGTTGCTCCCCGCTCGGTCCCAGTTCCAGCATCTCGCCGGCGACAACAATCCGGCGTTGTGCGGGCATTGCAGCCAGCGTCTCGACAGCAGCCATCAATGCCTTCGGACTTGAATTGTAGCAATCGTACAGCACGGAGATGTTACCCACCTTGACGACCTGTCCACGCTTATCGGCTGCCTGTAGAGACGGCAGCGCTGCGGCAATCTCCGAAGGTGTGATGCCATGTTCGCCAGCGAGTGCAACCGCAGCCAGCACGTTGTAGACATTATGTTTTCCCAGGAGCGGACTATGCATCGATTGGCGAACATCGTGGCTTATGAGATCGAAGCGCGTACCTTCAGAACCGAGTGTCTCGATATTTTCTGCTCGTACATCCGCAGTGGTTTTCAATCCAAACAGGATGACTTTGCCCTGGAAGTCACGGCCGAACTGGCTCACATAATCATCGTCAGCATTCAATACCGCGGTGCCGCCATGGGGAAGGCTTTCGATCAGTTCGTATTTGGCGCGCGCGATCCCGGCCAGCGAATCGAAACGCTCAAGATGCACCGGCGCTACATTTGTGACTACGCCCTGATTCGGTAACGCGATGCGAGCAAGCGCCGCAATTTCACCGGGGTTGGACATTCCCATCTCTACGACCGCTAGATCGTGTTCAGGTTCGAGCGTAAGTAATCCGAGCGGCAGGCCGAAGTGATTATTAAAGTTGCCCTTCGTGCGGTGTACGCGGTATCGGATGGACAGCAGATGTGACAGCGCTTCTTTGGTTGTAGTCTTGCCCATTGAACCGGTGACACCGATCGCCGTCTTGCCCCATTTTTTCCGTACCGCTGTCGCCAGCGTTTGAAGCGCGACCAGAGTATTTTCGACGGCGAGCAGGGAAGCAGTTTTCGGATATCGAGTCAGCTGCGTCTTCTCTACCACTGCCGCCACGGCTCCGCGACTCAACGCCTGGTCCACAAAATCGTGACCGTCGAGGCGTTCGCCTTTCACTGCAAAAAAAAGTTCGACGGGTTGGATGGTGCGCGAATCGATGGAATACCCAAGAGCCACGCTACTGTCGTCGCTTTGGTTGCCTGCCGGAAGGATAGCGGCAGCCGTAAACTCGGCGATGCGCGAGAGCGGCAGTTTCATGTGGTCTTCCTAGCGACGCCCGCCTTTGCGGCATTCCTGCAGTCGTACCCGAGCGCATTCAGAACTTCGCGCGCCACCTCTACATCATCGAAGGGGATCGACCCTTCTTTCGTGATCTGCACTTTTTCATGTCCCTTGCCGGCAAGAAGCACAATGTCTCCGCGCTCCGCATGTTCGAGGGCAAGGGCGATCGCCTTGTGGCGATCTGGCTCCATGGAATATTTGGTGCCTGATTTTTGCAAGCCGACGAGTGCGTCATTAATGATGGCGAGTGGGTCTTCAGTCCGAGGATTGTCAGATGTCAGAACGACGAAGTCGCTGCCCTTGCCCGCAACTTCTCCCATCAATGGACGCTTCGTACGATCTCGATCTCCGCCACAACCGAAAAGCGTAATCACTTTGCCTTTTAATCCGGTGCGGGCAACAAAATCGCGGGCTAGAGTAGTGAGATTGCGCAGTGCATCATCTGTATGCGCATAGTCAACAACTACGGTGAAGGGCTGTCCGCAATCAACACGCTCGAAGCGGCCGGGAACACTCGCGAGATCGAAAACCCCTTCGGCGATGATGTCGGCCGGACAATCGCGAGCATATCCGGCGGCTGCGGCAGCAAGCACGTTGTGCACATTCACATGTCCGATCATCGAAGTCCATATTGCGGTCTCGCCCGCGGGACTAACCATTTGAAAACGGGTTCCGCGTTGCGTAATGTCGACCGATTGGGCATGGAAGTCGCCGGACGTCAGCCCATAGGTGAAGACCACGGAACTCTTCTTCTTGCAGAGTTTCTCCAACTGCCGTCCGTGTTCATCATCAATGTTGAGGACCGCACACCGTGGAGGATCTGTGCCGCAACCCTCAAATAGCACTTTTTTGGCGCCGAAATAATCCTCCATGGTGCGGTGATAGTCGAGATGATCGCGCGTGAGATTCGTGAAGACAGCCACATCAAAAGGAATCCCAAAAACCCGCTGCTGTTCGAGCGCGTGCGATGAAACCTCCATCACGGCTTCAGTCACTCCCTGGCCGAGGCCGTCCGAGAGAAGACGGTTCAACTCCAGCGACTCCGGAGTGGTGTGCGGAGCCGGAAGAATTTTCCCGGCGACATGGTATTCGATGGTTCCGACCAGCGCGGTCTTGCGTCCGGCGGCCTTGAGTATCGATTCAACCAAAAATGCGGTGGTGCTTTTTCCGTTGGTGCCGGTAATTCCAGTATTCGCCATCCGCTCCGCCGGCCTTTTGTAGAAATTCGCGCTTAAGCGTGCGAGCGCACGGCGTCCGTGTACCACCTGAGCCCAGGCAACGTCCGGACGTTGTTTTTCAGTCGCAGAGTCGGTGACAACGGCAACCGCTCCGGCAGAAATCGCTTGATCGATAAAGCGATTTCCGTCGCTAGTCTCCCCTTTCATAGCGACAAAAACGGTGCCAGGGCGGACGCGCCGGGAATCGTATTCCACACCGGTAATGCCCGGGTTTCCACTTTGTGAAAGTACCTCGGCACCATCCAGGAGTTGTTGGAACGTCATTGGAGTGAATTATAAATAGACTTCGCTTTGGGTTCCTGCTTGGTCCTCTGTTTCCCTATGGTTACGGGCTTTTTTGTCGAACACAAGGGTGTGCGGAGGTTGACGGAGCGAAGCAATAACTTATTTGCGAAAATGAACCGTGATGCGCGATCCGGCGGCAACGTGCGCTCCGGGTTGAGGATTTTGCTCGCGGGCGAGGCCGCTGCCAATGGCATCGATATCGAGACCGGCATCCTGCGCGGATTCAATGGCAATACGTAAATTCTTGCCCAGAAAGGATGGAACCTCAATGCCCCCTTCCTCTACGTCCAGAACTACGGTTCCTCCTGCCGGCAATCTCTGCGGGGATGAACTAGTAGACTCCGACAGCATCTGGGCTGCACGCTGCTGACTTGTGTCCGCCATCTCTCCGGTCTTCGTTTCTGTCGCAGGTTCTCTGGTTAGCATTGCTGCCGGAACTACCTGGGCAGAAATCGGGCTGGGCTTTGGTGCGGCGGGAGGCGGAGCCGCTGCTCCGGCGTCCGCCATATCCAAACTCGCACCAAGATGGTCGGGCGAACTTTCTTCGAGGCTCGATTCAGGAACATCGCGGCTTGCCAGCAGCACTTGGTCGTTGGGAGGCAACTGAACATCGTGCGGGACGTGAAGATATTCGAGCGATTGCTGCATCACTCGCTGGAAGACTGGAGCCGAGACTTGTCCGCCCTGATGCAGGCCCACGGCAGAGTCAAGAATTACTACGACTGCAAGTTGCGGATCATTGATAGGAGCGAACCCTGCAAATGACGCGACATATTTAGTCTTCGAGTAAGCGCCGGTATTGGGGTCGACTTTTTGAGCGGTGCCGGTTTTGCCCGCGGAGCTATAGCCTTCCAGAACTGCCTTGCGCCCGGTGCCGTGGAGCACAACTCCCTGCAGCATTTGTCGCATCTGGGCTGCAGTTAACGATGAAATCACGCGTCGTCCTTCCGCGGCCTGGAAGGCAATGGTCTGCGGTGTGTTTTGCGGGGCGATTGTTCCCGCCACGATGCGTGGAGGAACATGCACGCCGTCGTTGGCAATAGTGGAAATTAAGGAAGCAAGTTGCAGCGGCGAGATGCCAATCTCCTGGCCCATAGAGATTGCGCCAATGGAAACCTTCGACCAACGTTCAACCGGTTTGGTCAGCCCGCGCGTTTCGCCTGGAAGTTCGATGCCGGTTTGCTGCCCGAATCCAAAGGCGCGAATGTATTTGTAGAAACGATCTTCGCCTAATCGCAACGCGACTTTAATTGCTCCGACGTCGCTCGACTCGGCAAGAATGTCGGCCACCGAGAGCAGGCCATGAGGCTTGCTGTCTCGAATGCGCATGCCGTTGATTACAATCGATCCCATCTGGCAGTCGAACATTTCGTCAGGACGAGTAATCTTTTCCTCGAGGCCAGCTGAAAGTGTGACCATCTTGAAAGTTGAGCCTGGCTCGTAAACGTCGCTCACGGCGCGGTCCTTCAACGCTTCGTTCCTAATCTCCTTCCGGATGTTGGGATTGAAAGTGGGACGGTTGGTCAGAGCCAGGATTTCGCCCGTACGAGGATTTTCTACGATCACTGTGCCCGCTATAGCGTGGGTGTCCTGCATACCGCGCTCGAGTTCACGCTCGGCGATATACTGAATGTTCTGATCAATGGTCAGGACCAGGTTGTTGCCGGATTCGGGCTGCTTTTCAACACTGGCAAACCAGTGCTTGCGAGCGTCGACCGAAATCATCAGCTTGCCTGGCTTACCCTGCAATTGCTGGTTAAACTGCCGCTCCAATCCGCTGAGGCCCTGATCGTCGGTACCAACGTAGCCAAGAATTTGCGCCGCGAGTTCTCGCTTGGGATAAAAGCGCTTCGGTTCTTTTTGAAAGTGAATGCCTTGCAGATTCAGGGCTCGGATCCTGTCGATGGTCTCGGCGTCTGCTTTGCGCGCTACCCAGCAGAAGGTCTTATGACTGCGACAGTCGGCAAGCACGACGCGTGGATCTTCTTTCGTAATGCGCGCAATCAAACTGACGGTGTTCGCGAGATCTGGCGCCTCCGACGGCACCACGAAGGCGGAATCCACCTGAATCGACATCGCCAATTCGCGTCCGGCGCGATCGTAGATCACTCCACGTTTTGGCGAGAGATCAAAACTGCGTTGCTGCTGGTGCTGGGCGCGGCGCTGAAAATCTCCGTAGCAGAAAATTTGCAGATAGATGAGACGCAGGCAGATGGCTAGGAGCCAGAAACAGAGAAATCCAGAGAGGGCATAGAGCCTGAATCTTGCGGCGTTCGAAGCGGTACTTGCCACCACGTCCAGTCCTTAGAAACGTTTGGCGGCTCCTCTTTCAAAGAGCCGCCGCGAATATTTCCGTAGAGACGAGGCCTGCCACGTCTCCCGCCATAGAGTGAGACGGGGCAAGCCCCGTCTCTACAGAGAGTTCAACTTAGCGCAACGAAACCACCGCTACTGGCGTGATACTTGCCATCACCTCGGCTGCCGCATCCGTGGCTACGTCCATGCGGACCACCTGGCCGGGTTGCGGCGACTGCATGCCTAATTTGCGCGCCATCACATCGATTCGCCCAGGATCGCGCAGAGATGCCTCTTCGAGTCGCAATGCGCGATTCATTTCCACAAGACCATCGCGCTGCGAACGCAACGCTTCGATCTTATAGCCATACTCGATGGCGCGGAAATGCTGCAGTGCGTATCCCATAACCAGTAGGAAAAGACAACACAAGGCGAACCCAAAGAACTTCATCTCGCGCTCGCGACGCGGGTCTTCGACCTTCACCAGGCGTGAGTTGTCGATGCTCTTGCGGAAATAAATTTCCGGGGTTCCGAGCCAACAGGATTTGTTGCGCGGGGAGGGAGCTGCGCTTTGCATTGCAAGAGCACTCATGATTTAAGCCACTCCAAGAATTTTGGGATCGTACTCTGCGTTTTCTTGAACAGAGGCGAACCATGGTTCCATGCGCGATGCTTCGCTGAGGAACAATGTTTCGCCAACCAATGTTTCGCCATTTGAAGCTTCAACCGCTGCGGCTCGAAAAGCTTCACGCAGTTGTTCCGCCCGTTCGACCGCTGCCATCAGATCTTCAATAAGGGTGCCGGTGAATGTCATTTATAAAATTCCAATTTTTTCTCCCCAGACGCGGCCTTGTTCTATTTTTCTTGGCCGCTCCGGGAAAACTCCACCACAGAGTTGCGGTTGCTTGTCCCTATTTATTTTCGAACAACCGCCCTACCTAAACCTTGTACCCGGCACGCCTTACCATCACCGCACCGGGAGCCCGGCAGTTTTTCCGGGGCAAACTCAATCTGTTTCCGCACCGCGTTGCCGGCGCTACAACCGCTCGGCGGCGCGCATCTTCGCGCTGCGCGATCGCGGGTTACTTTCAATCTCGACTTCAGATGCGGTCACCGGTTTCTTGGTGAGTAATCGAAAGTGCATGTCCTTGGCGCCCTCTCGCATCGCATCTTTCACGATCCTGTCCTCCAGCGAATGAAAGCTGATTACCACCAACCTTCCCCCCGGTTTCAGCAACCGGGGAACCGCTTCCATCAACGCTTTCAGATCGTCCAATTCACGGTTTACGAATATTCGGAGAGCTTGAAAAGTTCTGGTCGCCGGATGAATCCGCTCATGTTTCCATTTCATTGACCGGGCCGCGGCTGATACAACCTCGACAAGTTGCTTCGTCGTGCGTATCGGCCGCGACCGGACAATGGCTCTGGCGATTCTCCGCGACCTCCTTTCCTCACCGAATTCGTAAATCACATCGGCTAGCTCGCGCTCGTCGATGTGGTTTACCACTTGTTCGGCGGTATCGCCGGACATCGGGTTCATCCGCATGTCCAGCGGTCCTTCCGCCTGAAAACTAAATCCCCGGGCCGGGTCGCCTAACTGCAAGCTGCTTACGCCCAGGTCCGCCATCATTCCGTCCAAGGACGCGGGAGCCACGCGCTCACCCACTTCCGCAAACGATCCGTGAATCAGCGTCACCGTCGGCCACTTTGTTGCTTCGGCCGTGGTTGCCGGTGGGACGCCGGCGCTACCTAGAACCTCGCCTGCCCTCGCCAGCGCAGCCGGATCTTTATCTAGGCCAATCAAATGTCCCCGAGCGCCGAGGCGTTTTGCGATTTCGAAACTGTGCCCGCCCAGGCCCACCGTGGCATCCAGATACGTTCCGCCACGCTTTACGGCCAGAAAATCGATCGCTTCTTTTAAAAGAACCGGAACATGGCCAACCACCCCATGCCCACCCCGCTCGGGAGTGTTTGTTAAGTCTGAATCCGTTACCACTAGATGCCCAAATCGTCGAGCGTCTTGATGTCTTCATCCTTGAACGGCTGCTCTTTAATCTCTCTGTCGAGCGCTTCCATGTTCCGGACTTCGAGATAGGTCAGATTTCCGAGGACTGCTACTTCACCGCGAATGTGCGCCGCCTCGCGCAGTATCTGGGGAATCAGCAGACGCCCCTGCCCGTCCATCTCTACGACCTGTCCGTAATAGTTCGTGCGAGTCAAGAACTTTTTCTTCGTCGGGTTGTAGGTCGATAGAGCAGCCAGCTTCTGCTCGATCCGCTCCCACTCCTCGAAGGGATACACTTGAGCAACAATTCCATCGGTGCTCGTGATGTAAAATTTCTGCGCATATTTCTCGTCGATCACGCGCTTGAATTCCGACGGGATTTTTAACCGTCCCTTTTCGTCGACGCGTGTTGGGTGATTTCCGCGAAACATGTGCCCTGCTCGCCGCTTTTGTTAAAAACGCCGGGCTCCGTTTATTAATGGCCACTACCATAGCCATCAGCACGAGGGAGGTAGAAGCTGCCGCCAATGAAGTGGACTCGGGTTCGTTGGGCTCGACTATTTCGGTGTCAGTCTCAGAAACCACTGGCGCCTCGAAACTTACGGGTTTTACCCACGACCTCTAACGTTTGTTCCACTTTCAACCACTTTTGTCCACATCCTACGCCTAAATCGTTTGTTGTCAATAAGAAAGTTTGCGGCTACGACTCGACAGGGCATCTCCAAGGGTTAAGCGCGATATGTTGCGGTGAACCAGAAAGATGACTACTAGTTCTTGTGTTTAGATAGGCGGTTCGGCCCCCTTATAAATTGCGACTACTTCCAAACGTAGCCAAAAGAGTGCTAGCCGTCTGGAAATCAGCCGAGTGTCACGTGCGACAAAGGCCTCGCCAGGGCGTTCCAAATTGTGACTCACCGGAATCGACTCGCGCGAGTAAACTTGTGCGACTTCAAAAGCGACGAACACAGGAGACACGATGAAAGTGAACCGCTCTCGGGTGTGGCTGGGAGGCATTGCAGGCGGCGTGGCGTGGACCGCTTGGAGCTTCTTTATTGGACTCCGACTGGGCCCAATGTACGAGGCCGCGCAGCGACAGGGATTGTTTCTCAAACAACCGCGCTATCCATTTTTTGCAGCTGAATGGATTCTCTTCCTGTTCGTAATGTCGATCATCATCGCCTATTTGTACGCGTGGAGCCGGGCGACTGCTGGCCCGGGGCTGAGGACAGCTCTCAAAATCGGGATGATGGTAGGATTCTGCGCCGGCATACCCGGCAACTTTGCGCAAGCCACCTGGTCGCCCGTTACCCATTTGCTGCCACTGGGATGGATGCTTGACATGTGGGGAGGCGCAATCCTGGCAGCGGTTGTCGCGGGCTATATATATAAAGAATAATTTCCGTGGAATACGCGGCTTCGAGTTTCTGCCACGAGGCAAACGGGGCACAACCCGTCTCTACACAAACTGCTTTAACGGTTCAACAAATACAGCCGTCCCGTACGCCAATACTTCCGTGACGCCCGGCATCACTTCGGTTGCATCATAACGGGCCCCGACGACGGCATTGCCTCCCATATCGGCGGCGTGTTGCAGCATTAAATCGAAGGCTTCGGCACGGGTTCGCTCGCACAGATTGGTTAAAAGAGTAATGTTGCCGCCCACCAGCGTCTGCAGGCTGGCTCCAATGGTTCCGAAGATCGATCGCGAGCGCACCGTAATTCCGCGCACTACGCCCAAGGTTCGCAAGACGCGAAACCCGTCGAGTTCGAACTGCGTGGTGACCATGTTGTGTGCGACCATCCGTGCCGCAGTTCCGCCGTAGTTGCCCATGCATCCTCCAGCGAGTCTCTTCCAATTGGAATAATCATTCTAATTCAGCTTCGATAAGAAATCGGGCGGTACCGTCATCCCAGTTGATTCGTAATAGATTCGGTTTGCAGCAGACCTGGCAATCCTCGACATACTCCTGGCGACGGCCGGCGGACTCGTCCACAGAAGTTTCGTTCCACTCTCCGCAACCAGCGCATGCATAGCCGCTGTCCATGGAATTATTCTAGACGGTCGTAAAGCAAGGCCTGACCGGCTCCCGATTCGCACGAGCAACGCGTACGACTCTATATAATGATCCTCTTTTTTGGGAGGGCACTTTGCTTTCACGTCGCCGTTTCCTGCAGACGGGTTCAATCGCCGCAGGTGCTGGTTTAGCGCTGCCCGCGTTGGCGCACTCGGTCGAGTGCGAAAAAGATCTTCCACCGGCCATCTCGGCTCTCCAGACAAGGCACGAAGAAGCCAAATCCATCACGATCGAGGAGCGCTCCCAGCGTCAGGAAAGGGCCCGGCGATTAATGCGCGAGAACAATCTGTCGGCGACCCTCTTGCCGCAGGGCACATCGCTTACGTACTTCAGCGGCATACGCTGGGAAGGTGGCGAGCGCCTTTTTGCCATGGTGTTGCCCGCGAAAGGACAGTCGTTTTATGTCTCTCCGGCATTTGAAGAAGGCCGGGTGCGCGAACAAATCGCGCGGTCGCCCGAGGGAAAAGAGCTTGACGTCCGCGTCTGGCAGGAAGACGAGAGCCCTTACACGCTCGTCCCGCAAGGACTCAGCGATCGCGGACTAGCCAGCAGCGTAATTGGAATCGAAGAGACGGCGAAATTTGTTTTTGGTGACAACCTGAAGAGAGCGGCCGCCAGCGCCACGTTCACCAGCGCGACTCCGGTGACGGCCGGATGCCGGATGTTCAAGAGCCGCCAGGAAATCGACCCGATGCGTCTTGCGTCTAAGGTCACGCTCGCCGCCTACGAGGCCACCTATCATTCGATGAAGGTTGGAATGACGCAACGCGACGTTGCGGGCCTGATCGAAGCCGCTCATCGCAAACTGGGATTCGAAGGCGGCGCGGAGGTTCAGGTTGCAGAATTTTCCTCGTTTCCCCACGGATCGGTTCAGCCTCAGGAAATTCGTGAAGGCACCATCGTTATGATCGATGGAGGATGCGCTGTGGAAGGCTATCAGTCTGATATTACTCGCACATTTGTGCTAGGCAAGCCAAGCGACAAAATGAAACAGGTCTTCGAGATCGTCCACCGCGCTCAAAGCGCCGCGCTGGCAGCGGCGAAGCCTGGAGTAGAGGCGGGCTCGGTGGATGCCGCCGCGCGCAAGGTGATCATCAACGGAGGCTACGGTCCGGACTACAAATATTTCACCCACCGCCTTGGGCATGGCATGGGCATGGACGGCCACGAGTGGCCGTACCTCGTGCGGGGCAACCCCACCAAGCTTCAACCAGAGACGACGTTCAGCGATGAACCGGGGATTTACATTCGAGGAGAGTTCGGCATCCGGCTCGAAGACGACATGCACATTGTGGACAGCGGAGCTGAGTTATTTACCTCGCAGAGCCCGTCTCTGGAGAATCCGTTTGGGTAGGCATCGACCCGGCCGTTATTTCGTCGAAATACTGTAGTGGGAGGCGATTACTTGCCAGGTATTGCCGGCTTTCACCCAAACGTCGGTGAGCCGGTCATGATACTCATAGGGCTTGCCATTTGAGGTTCCTCGCTCGTGATATGCGCCCGTGACTATTGCGAGATTCCCTCGCACCCTTACTCTGAGCTCCGATAATTCGGCCAGTTCCACTTTTACCGAGGGATCCGCACTATGCGTGATGTAGCCCGCTTTGCTGTAGGTATTGCCATCTTCCACTGTAATTACGAAGTCCTCTGCCAATAGGGTCGAGAGGATATTAATCTGGCGTTCCTTGTAGGCAGCAGTCCATTTTTCTTCGAGTTTACAGTTGCGCAGTTGCGCCGGAGGGTTCTTCCGCAACCGAGTGAACCGCGAGAAAAATGAGCAGAACGAAAGTGAACCTTGATCGTAGCCCGGTCGCCATAGGTCTAAGTCATACCAGATTGGCTGGCCCTGACAAGTTCCTTCCGCAATTCCTATGAGCAAGGAGCTAACGCTCGACGCATTATTCCACCACGCATTATTATTCCACCACCCATTCGCGCATGCGGCGCAGCATGGAGGCAGGCGCCTCAGCATCGAGCACCACAAAGCCGTCCTGATACTGGCGGGAATAGACACGAGCACCGGCCTGCAATTGGGATAACGTCTTGCCTTCTTTCTGTGGAATGCGAAGGTGAACGCGGCGAGGGCGGTCTTCATCGAGGAGCGCGTCGACGCGATCAAGCAGAGTGCTCAGACCAATCCCTTTCGCGGCGGAGACGTGAACAGTGTCGTCGTCATCGCGCAGTGACTCGCGCTGTTTTGGAAGCAGCAAGTCAATCTTGTTCATCACTTTCAACCGGGGCCGCTTATCGGCTTCGAGCTCCTTCAAGACACTCTCGACTTGCGCGTCCTGTTCGGCGGAGATCGGACTACTGGCATCCGAAACCTGGATGATAAGCGTGGCGCGCTGGACTTCTTCGAGTGTGGCGCGGAACGCTGAAACCAGTGTGTGCGGCAAGTGCCGGATGAAGCCTACAGTATCGGAGAAGAGTACCTTGCGTTTTGAGGGCAGCTCCGCCGATCGAATGGTGGGATCGAGAGTGGCAAACATGCGCGACGATTCCAGCACTTTAGATTCAGTGAGTACGTTGAACAGTGTGGACTTTCCGGCATTCGTATATCCCACCAATGCCACCGTTGCGACGGGAACTGATTCGCGCCTCTGCCGTTGCTGCGCTCGCACGCGTCTAACGTTTTCAATTTGCTGCTTAACGTGCCGCACCCGGCGGAAAATTTTTCGCCGGTCGGTTTCAAGCTGAGTTTCTCCGGGTCCGCGGGTGCCAATGCCGCCGCCGAGTTGAGACATCTCGATTCCGCGCCCGGCCAGCCGCGGAAGCATGTATTCGAGTTGCGCCAGTTCCACCTGCAACTGGCCTTCACGGGTTCGAGCATGTCGCGCGAAGATATCGAGAATGAGCTGGGTGCGATCGATCACTCGCGTGTGAAGTACATTTTCGATATTGCGTTGTTGCGAAGGCGAAAGATCGTGATCGAACAGAATTACGTCCGCAGAAACCGAGGCGGCTGCCCCTGCAATTTCCTCCAGTTTGCCTTTGCCAATCAGCGTTGCCGGCTCAGGCCGGTCGCGGCGCTGAGTAAACTCTCCGGCGATTTCGGCCCCGGCGCTGGTCGCTAGAGTACGCAGTTCGTCGAGCGATTCCTCTGCGGTGAAATCCGGGGAATCCGCTGGAAGCGATGAGCCAGCGGACGACGATGGCGAACTTATGGTTGCGTGGTCCCTAGCCGCCTGGGCGCCAGGTGTTATCGCGGAACGCGGTTTGGCTCCAGAGTTCCGGCCTTTGCTTCGAAACTCCACACCGACGAGAAACGCACGCTCTCTCTGGTCGGCCGGATTCAACACTTCCTTGGGCGCTTTCCGCGAGCGGCCGCGGTTGGTCAATCTGGAATCATCTCGAATCAAGGAGGCTCACTTCATCCTTCGGTGCCGGAAGCGGTGTTCGGCACTGCCGTCTCCGCATGGGAAGCCACCGCAGTTGGCCGGGATTCGAGGTGTGTGTGGGCCGCGCGCGAAATTACAACCGTCGAAATCGCATGCTTGAATATGAGCTGTTCCTGGTTGCTGGTTTCGAGCACGACCGAATACTTGTCAAACGACCGTATACGCCCTGTCAGTTTCACTCCGCTGACCAGGTAGATCGTGATATTGTGCCGTTCTTTGCGCGCTGTATTGAGGAAGGTATCTTGAATGTTTTGTTGTGCCGGCTTTGCTTCCATTTGCCGATCTCCTTTTTTCGGGTTCGATACTGCGCCATTGACTTGGAGACTACAGGCTACAGTTCTCTGCCTATGGGGCTCTACGATACGGCGTTGTCCAGCGCTTTTCAACTTCCTGGCTAAATATTCTTACAGTTGTCATATCCCGATTGTCCGCTTCCGCTCATAACTCATGCACGACACAGAAAATCCCAGTGAGTTTCATTTCGCTCGGCGCGCGTCTACAATCGTCGCTTCTATCTATAGTCGTATCCATCAACAGTCATAAAGGAGACATAACTTGAACGAGATCCATTTGCCGGGCGACTTCACTACAAACCTTCTCATGCTGTTTCGTTGGTTGCATTTTGTTGGCGGGATAACCTGGCTCGGCCTGCTGTATTTCTTTAATCTGGTCAATGTTCCGTTTATGAAGGAGCTTGATGCCAGCACGAAGGGCAAGGTTCTGCCCAGCCTGATGTCTCGCGCCTTATGGTGGTTTCGCTGGGCATCCGTACTCACAGTACTCATGGGAATAGCATATTGGGGCAGCGTGGTCGCCTCGGACGCAGAAAATGGCGGAGCAAAATCCGGCGTTCCATTCGCTACATTTTTTGTAATTTGGACCGTGGTTTGGGCATTGATGTATGTCTGCCTGATCCCCGGCAAAGGCGCGCTCGATAAAGGTCCTGTGCTCGCGATTATTTACACAGTCATCGTGATGGCGGCGGCCTGCCTGTTCCTGCGGCTCAACAATCATGGCTGGGAGAGCAATCGCCTGCTCGCCATTGGTATTGGGGGAGGCATGGGATGGGTAATGATGCTGAACGTGTGGGGCGTCATCTGGCGAATACAAAAGAAAATAATTAAGTGGACCGCGGATAACGCAGCCAATGGCACGCCGATTCCTGACAAAGCAAAATATCTGGCACGACAAGCCTTTCTCTCCTCGCGAGCAAACTTTGTGTTGTCGTTCCCCCTGCTGTTTCTTATGGGAGCCGCGAGTCATTACCCGATGTTTGGAAAGTAGAAGGACCGAGATAGTTCGGGTGCCGGCGGATCTGCCAGCGACTTCTGATAGCTAACGAACCGTAGCGAGGTTCGTCTAGAACAAGGGGAGATTCTATGTTGCGCTACCGGTTGACTGCTTGCTTATTTTTCTTGGCTTTGCTCTGCATTTCAGTTTGGCTGCTTGCTCAGGACAAGCCGACATCAGCCGTCAATAATTCGACGATGCCCGTTTATACCGCGGATGGCCGTCTGGTCTTCCCCGCCAATTATCGCGAGTGGATATATCTGACCACCGGCATGGATATGGATTACAACCCGGATCTATCCATGGCGGGTCATTCGATGTTCGATAACGTTTTTGTCAATCCAGAAGCCTACATGGCTTTCGTCGCAACCGGCACCTGGCCCGACAAGACGATGCTCGTACTGGAAGGGCGCATGGCGGAAAGCAAAGGGTCAATCAATAAGGCCGGACATTACCAGGGCGGCGGCGTCATGTCGCAGTCCATCCATATTAAGGACAAATCCCGCTTTTCGGGCAGTTGGGCCTTCTTCGGCTTTGACGAAGGCAAGCCAGCCAAGCAGATTCCGACAAAAGCCGAATGTTACTCCTGCCACGAGCAACACGCCGCTGTGGATACGACATTTGTGCAGTTCTATCCCACGTTGCTTGAAATTGCACAAAAGAAGGAAACGCTATCTCCAAATTACTTAAAAGAAGAGGCTGCGGCGAAGTAGGCGTTTGGGGGGAGCGACGGGCGCCGTGCCCATCCACGTCGACGTGGGCGGAATTCAAATTCGGCAAGTTTTTCGGTAAAAAGGGTCGGGAGTTCCCACACCAAAGCCCACCCCGGCGTAATCTAGGCTTGGAGGACTTTCCTTCTTACAATTGCTCGCATGCGCGAGTACCTCGACTTTATCTTGGACCAATTCAGACCTGCTAATGAATGGCAACCCCTATCGCGCTTGGCCATCGCGTCATGGCTCGCATTCTATTGCCTCTTTTTGATATATGCATTTCGCATGGATGGTAGATATCTGTTCATAGACTCCGCCAATCTGGTAGTGCACGAGGGCGGGCACATGCTCTTCAGTTGGTTCGGCCGAACCCTTTGCCTTTGGGGAGGAACGATTCTGCAATGGCTGGTGCCGCTGATGCTCGCGATCTATTTTTTCTATCAGCGGCAAGTTGCGGCATTTGTCTTCTGCACCTTCGTCTTCTTTGAAAATTGGCTGTATACGGCGACGTATATGGCGGACGCGCGTGCTATGGTTTTGCCGCTGGTTACCGTTGGCGATCCTGATTATGTAGAGCACGACTGGAATACGATTTTCTCGAGCCTCAAAGTTCTGCCCTATGACACCAAAATCGCCGCTATGGTGCGTGTCGTGGGCTGGTGCGGGATGTTGGCTTGTGTGGCCTGGCTGTCCACGCGCCTAAGCGAGAAGAATCAATTGGTGGAGCACCGGGGAGCTTCCCCCGGCTCTAATGCACGCGTCTAACTTTGTGACGTCTAGCTTTGTGACGTCTAGCTTTGCGACGCAGTCTCCTTCGTCGCCAACGCCCAAGCCTTCCCATCGAAGTGCGCAGGCAAGGCAAGCCCAAACAGTTTGAGAATTGTCGGAGCGACGTCAACGATGGCGGGCTTGTCTTCGATGAATTTGTGGCTTGAAAATAGAACGCCGGGCACGAGACGTGGATCGATGCAGTGATCGCCGCTCCAGGCTTTGAGATTGTCTTCGAAAACCTGGCCAGTCACTTTTCCCATCACCGAATCCCACGAAGCGCGATAACCCGCACCGTAACCGACAATAAGATCCGGGGAGTTCTCGGTATAAGGGCCGCGATAGACATTGTCGGCGATAAAGACACCCGTGATCCCAATCTTGCCCGATGCGGGATCAATGAGACCATCAAGTTTTCCTTGCAATTCTTTTTTTAGGGTTTCACTTTCGGAGGGATCGACGATCCCCTGCTTTTCGCGGCCTTTGATGTTTAAGTAAAGTCCGTTAAGCCCCATGGTGTAGGCCCGCGTGCGCGACCAATCGACATCCTCAAACCAATCGCCACTTTCGGTCTTAGCATCCTTTAGCGTCAGGTAGCCGTTCTGATGCAGCCATGCATTTAAATTCAGACAGCGCGCGAACGATTTGAATCCATGATCGGAGATCACCATTAACAACGTGTCCTCGTCGATTTTTTCCATGACACGCCCGATAAGACGGTCCATGCGCTGGTACAGATCCTGGATTATCTGCGGATGCTCGCTGTGCGGCGTCTCGCGTGCCGCTGGATGGTCTTCTTCCAAATACCGCCAGAACATATGCTGCACGCGGTCTGTTGTATCGAAAACGCAGGTACACAATCCTTGCTTGGTTTTGTCGAGCGCATCGAATAGCATGCGCTGGCGATCTTCGTGATTGCCGTACGCCTGCGCCAAAAAAGCATCGTCATCAAGAACGTGCTCATTGAGCGCCCACGTGTCTTCCGCGAGTCCGAGCGTGGCATACGGCCCGAAGAGCTTGGCCAGGTAAATCGAGTAAGTCACCGGATGTGAGATCGGTAGATCAGGGTGGCCGGGATCGATGTTCACCGGGGTAACGTACACCTCAACCTCGGGCGAAAGTTCCTTTAAATAGAAACGGCAAATGCCGTGCGCTGTAAAACCCATCCCGGCCTTGAATTCGGCTGGCACCCATTCCGAGTATTCTCCAACTTTTAACGTGAACTTTTCCGAGCCCACCGCGAACCGCGCGGATTTTGATCCCGACTCGGGACGGATTTCGAAAGTCACTCGAAGCTCCGTGCCAGCCTTCTCCGTTAAGGGGCTATCTGGACCCGGAATGTAGGAGCGGCAAATGCCATTCTTGCGCTCGATCGGCACGCGCACACCGCCTTCGCGAAACTTATCGTTGGATGCTCGAGTCGTGCACAGACAAAACGTCCCCTGGCTTCCTTTAAGATCGGGAACGCACATCCCAGACAGCAGCACGCCCTGAAACTTTTCTGGCGGAAAGGTTACGGGAACGCGAATTACGGAGCTGAATATTCCGGCATCGCCCAGCCAGTGCCAGAAAGGCGTGCCTTTGCGCATCGCCTTGATCTCGGTCTTTCCGAACGGAATGGAATATTTTCCGACCTTGATGTGCCGCTTCGGCCCTTTTATCTCGGCCGACGAAAGGTAAGGGAGATAATTACTGGCGTCGCGGGCCAGGAAATCATAGATGTTATGCTTCCCCGGATTCACTCCGGTCATGAATGTAGACCACGCTACTGGCGAAATCGCAGGGAAGGTGGTGCGCAGTTTACTGAAAGTTCCCCGGTCGCGGAGCCTCGAGAGGTTGGGAAGACGGCCTTCTTTCATGAAGCGATCGGCTAGATCGGGATCCATGCCGTCGAATCCGAGGATCACGGCTCTCTCAAAAGTCGCCTTGCCGTATGCGTTTCGCCGCCTGATAAAACGAAAAAGCTGCCGGAACGGCCAGGTCATGAGCGCATAAAACGAATATAAAAATGCAACGAAGATCGCCCAAAACGAGGACAGCACCGCAAAGCCGGCACCCGGACCGGCGTAAGCATGTGCAAGAACAGGCAGGAAAATTACGAAAATTAGCAACAGGCCTGTGGGGCGGGCACTTCTACCCGCCAAGAGATCGCTCACGAAAACGAACTGCGCGCCGTCACGCTTTGCCTGCGAGTTTTTATCCGGCGCCGACAGGCGGACAAGAGTGTCCGCCCCACACAGCCGCTTCATATCTGAATCCCCAGCAGTTCTTTGAAGATAAATCCTGCCGCCATCGACAGGATAAAGAACAGCCAAATCCAATTCATACCGTATCCTGCGATCTCGATATTCCGATCGGGATAGTTAATCGCAATTGACTCGATTGGGCTATCCGCCGGCAGCGCCGGTTCGGCGGAGGTGAATATCCGCTCCCAAAAATGAAAGCGCAATCGCACCGGTGAAATTTGCGGAAGACCGCTTCCGATGCAAATTTTCTTCTCCGCGCTCGAGCTATCAGCGTCCACCTTCACATTGTATTTTCCCTCTCTGGAGCCCACCAGCCGCCAGATGATTTCGTTCTGCGCGGGAACGTGCACGGGAGGAGCCGTCATAACGACTTCCTGCGGCAGTTCGATCCTCGCTTCATTCATTGCGCCGCCTTCAGCGGATTGCGCGTTCGCCGGCCGGGGGAGACGCACGGTCAACAAGAATGGCGCGTTCGCAGCAATCGGAACTAGGCCGAGATAACGATCAAAGTGCACGAGGAGCAGGGTAATCGGAATGATGACATAAAGAAGGGGTTTGAAGGCGAGTTTCAAATAGCGACCCGTACCGCGCAGGATTTTGCCATAAGAACCCATTACGACGGGAATTTGGTCGCGATAAAGCCGGACCGCGAGCAAATGCGCTTTTAATTGATCTTTTGCGATGCCGATAGCTTTTTGGTCGGATGTGTATCCGAAGAGAACAACCATCAGTAACCCGACTACCAACGACAATCCAACTACGATTGCCAGCGGAGAAGTCCACAGGTTGGCAAACTCATTGGAGCAACAAGTGACTTCTACTAAGACCAAGCTATTCAATGTATCCTAGCCCGCGCAGCCGCTTTTGGATCTCTTCTTTCGACGTGCTGCTCTCGTCAGGAATGATTTTTTTTGTTTCTTTCTCCAGCATGTGGATGACGAAGTCGTCGATCGACTCGTAACCAGCGGCATCCGAACATTGCTTGACCTTCTCTAGAAGTTCGCCCTCGATCTTTACTTTGTGTGAGCCAAACATCGGTTCTCTCCTAAACTTGTGTCATCCTGAGCGAAGTTGTTGCTCACGAAGCGAGCAACAAAGCAGTCGAAGGACCCCTATTCAGCCGAAAAACTATCGAAGCACGAGGTCCTTCGCTTCGCTCAGGATGACAATTTTAAAAAAAGATAATTTTAGAAAAATGACAATTTTTCAAAAAACTTCACCACTGCTAGCGCTCGTGAAATATCGACTGCCCCATCATATCTTTCGTTCTCGCAATCTGGAATTCAGACAGAATCGTAGGTGCGATATCAGTCAGCGCCGGCAGCTGCGTCGCGATCTTTCGATTGCTCAAGATCACTCCGGGCACCTTGGTGAAGTCCATGCAATGGTCGCCGCTCCATGCATTCGTATTATCTTCAAGCACGTCCGGTGGAAACGCGCCGAGAATCGTCTTCCATCCCGCGCGATATCCGCGGTTATAGCCAACGAGAGCATCCGGTCCTGAACGCGCATAAGGCCCTTGATAGGCCTCACTCGCCAGATCGATGCGCGTGATCACCTGCGAATCATCCTTCGGGTCCCGAATCTCCACAAGCTTCTGCCTGATCTCGCGGAGCAGCGCGTCGCCCTGATCTGGATCAACCACGCCCTCACGCTCGCGTCCGCGCAAATTTAGATACAGTCCGTTCAGACCCAAACCATACGCGCGCGTACGGTCCCAATCGACCTCGGCGAACGGCTCATTCGCGTCACCGCTAGCGCTTTTTTTTCGCGTGATGTAACCATTATTGAGCAACCAGGTATTGAGATTGAAGGAGTGCCGGTAGGGCGCGAACCCATGGTCGGAAAGCACGAGCAGCGTTGTGTTTTCGTCGACCTTCGGCATCACTTCGCCGAGCACCTGATCAATCTGTTCGTAAAATTCCTGGAGCGACGACCCATACTGCGCCGCCAGCGCGGCGTCGTAAGCCGGATGCCGCGGATCCGTCAGCCGCCACATCATGTGTGCGTTCAGATCGAGGCTGGAAAAATAGAAAAAGAACAATCCATCGTGAAACTTCGGGAACTCAACATCGAATGCGCGGCGATGCTCGGCGAGAACGGTGCGCGCCTGCTCCAGATATTCTTTGTCGTCCAGTACCCCGGCGCTGAGGGCCTTTGTATCTTCGGCAATGCCTTGCGTGTGGTATTCGCCAATTTGTTTCGCCAGATCGCGGGAATAACTTGATGGCGTCGAGATCGGCAACGCAGGATTTTCCGGGTCGATATTTATGGGAGACACATAAAGCTGAAATCGCGGATGCGCCTGCTTGAGATAAAAACGGCAGATCCCTTTTACATTTCCAATCAAAGGCATCAGTTGGAATTCGACAGGAGTCCATCCGCTCCATTCGCCTTCTTTCAGAACAAATTGCTGGCCCTCCACGCCGATACGAACCACGGGTTCCAGAGGATCAATATCAACCGTAAAGGGCTCGGTCGCCGGAGGCGAGGTTTTACGAAACGTATTATCCGGCCCAATCAGGTTCGTCGTGACCCGACTATTCTTCACTTCGACCTGCAACACTTCCCCGCCCTCAACTGCTCCCACCGCCGCCGCAGGATCGTCTGTGTAGAAAGTGAATGTGCCGTATGTCCCGCGCAGATCGGGCGTGCCCATGCCAGAAAGTGTTTTCCCTTTGGCGGAGATGGGCGGGAAATTGGCAGGGATGCGGTAAACGTAATTCGGAACGTGGTGTTCGTCCAGAATTTCCCAAAAAGCCTTGCCATGCCGCAACTGTTCCGCCGTGCCGCTGCCGAGAGGAATGACCCAACTGCCAAGATGGATGCTATGTTTCGGCGCTTCCACTCGCGAAGTCGAAAAATAGAGCTGAAATGTCTTCGGATCGCGGTGGATGAAATCGAAGATGCCGTGTCCGCCCGCATTCATTCCCGTGATCAGGTTCGACCATGCTACGGGACTTTGCGGGGGAATGCTGGTTGTCAAGCGCCGAAACGAGCCTTGCTCGGCAAGACGGGAAAAGTTTGGCATCTTGCCGTCGGCCATGAACTTCGTTAGCAAATCTGGATCCAGACCGTCGACACCGAGGATGATCATTTTTCTGGATCCAGTTGCTCTGCCTCGCGCGTGTTCGCACGAAGCCAGCAGTAACATGCAGGCGGCACTTGAGGCCAGCACCAACTTAACTACAGAGCGTGTTGAGCCTGCGGTAATCGTCAGCAAGGTATGCGAAATGCTCTGAATGCGAACCGGGAAGTCCCGGAGAGCAGGTGAATTAGATTGTACTTTACACTTACTTAATGATGCGAAAAGCTGAAGCCGCCCTCAGCCTGATTGCCCTTAGCCTTGCGCTCTTTGCCCAGAGTTTCTCTGTCGCCGCGGCAGCAACCAAACCTAACATCGTCCTCATCACGCTCGATTCCACTCGCGCAGACCGCATGGGATTTCTTGGTTCCAAGCTTGGCCTCACGCCCAACCTTGACCGGCTCGCGATGGAGAGCGTGGTATTCGAGCATGCATACGCCCAGGCTCCGAGCGTGGTCGTTTCTCATGCGACCATTCTTTCTGGAGCATATCCGCAGAGCACCGGCATGAGCGAAATCGGCGGGACGCTGAGTTCGGCGCTGCCCTATGCTCCCGAGTTGCTGAAAGCCAAAGGCTATAGCACCGCGGCGTTCGTGAGCTCGATTGACCTTGATCCACGGAACGGCTTAGCGCAGGGATATGATCGCGGGTTTGAAAGCTACGACGCCGGGTTTTCTCCCGCCATTCCAGGAGATCCAAAGACTCCGGTAATCGAGCGTTCCGGAGAGCAACTCGTTGCGCACGCTCTTACGTGGCTCAATACGAAAAAACATGAACCATTTTTTGTATGGATTCATATCGCCGTCGCCCGCGCGCCGGCTACTTCTTACAACTCTGGCGTAAAAGCGACCGATGCGGCTGTTGGCAAGCTGATCAGCGGCATGCAGCGGGCGAAAATCTACGACAACACCGCCGTCATTGTCGTCGCAGCTAACGGCGAGAGCCTCGGCGCGCATGGCGAAGAGGCCCACGGCATTTTTCTCTACGATGAGACGATTCACGTTCCTCTGCTGATAAAGCTGCCCCAGGGCCAATCCAGCCCAAAACCATCTGCTAACCGAGTCAGCGCCAGAGCCCGCCTCGTCGACATTGCTCCCAGCCTGCTGGAAATTGCTGGGGTCCCCGTTCCTTCACAGATGCCCGGGCAATCGCTGTTGCGGATTGCCAAATCGGGAGCCGACCAACCCGTCTATTCGCGCAGCGACTTACCCCAACGCGGCTTCGGCTGGAGTCCGCTGGAATCTTGGCGCGCAGGGAAGTATCTCTACATCCGAGCGCCTCAGCCCGAACTCTATGATTTAACGGCAGACCCAGGGGCCACTAAGAACCTCGCCCAAAGTTCGAAGGCAACGCTAGATACGATGGCTGCGCAGCTCGATCAGTTTGACCGTCACTTTAACGGAGAGGCAAGCAAGATTTCCGCGGAGTTAAGTTCCTCCGAGATGCAGAAGCTGGCGTCGCTGGGCTATATAGGACTACAAAAATCATCGAGCGCTGTGGCAACCGTCGCCGGAATCGATCCGAAGGAGAAAGACAGGATAGCAATTGCCAATAAAGTAATCGCAGCCACATCTCCTCACTCGAAGCCGGATCGCGTCATTGTTGCCCTCGAGCCGATTGTCTCAGCCGACCCGAATCTTTACCTGGCGCAATACAGCCTCGGAGTCGCTTTAGCCAACAAAGCGAAGTACGCGGAAGCACTAAAGCATTTGCACAAAGCAATTGAGCTGCAGCCCGACTCCGCCTGGGCGCATTACGTAATGGGAACAAGCCTGCTGAAGGCGGGCGATTACAAAACTGCCATCATTCATCTCGAAATCGCCGCAGGACGCCTACCAGCTTTCGCGCCTGCACATCTTTTTCTTGCCGAGGCCTACGAGCACACGGGACGGACGGAAGAGGCGAAACGGGAACGAAGTAAAGTCGCGCAAAAATAACGTTTAACAATTTACTCAGGCTGGTCTTTTGGAGGTAGAGCGGGATTTGGAGCGGGGTTTGTAGCGAGATGTGCAGCCTTTGCCCGTTCGCGGTCGGCATTCTGGGCTTGCCCGAGTTGCTCGTAGACATCTGCCAAAGCGGCATGCGTCTCGGCCGATTCCGGCTCAGTCTTCACCGCCCGGCTTAGCTTCGGCAGCGCGGCCGCAGGGTCTCCTACCCGAAGCAACATTTCGCCATACTTCAAATTCGTCAGGAAGTGGTCGGGGTCAATCTTTAGACTATTCTCAAACTCCGCTGTCGCTTCGTCGATGTGCTTCAAACGTAGATGAACAGCTCCCAGATAAAAATGCATTTGCGCGGAATCGGGCGCACACACGACCGCTGCTTGCATTTCCGGCAAAGAAGCTTCCCATTCCCCGGTCTTTATCAACGCCAGTCCCAATTCGTAATGGGCCATCCCGGACTTCGGATTCTTTTCCGCTGCGGTTCGAAGCACCGGCAATGCTTCTTGATAACGTTGACGATGGACCAGGGCGCGCCCCAATTCCAGGTAACCGCTGGCGATGTCCGGCTCCAGCCGTATCACTTCTTTCAGTTCAGAAATAGCTTCGTCGTAATGATCTTCTTCGAGGTCGACGAGCGATCGATGGAACTTGTTCGCCACATCGATCTTGTCTTTGGGATCGATCGCCGCCGTTTCTTTAGTGGTAGAGTCTGCGGTATCCGAAGTCAGATAGCCGAGCGCTCGAAGTTTTTCCGCCTGCGTGGGATCAAGCTTCGTCGGCTCGGCCCGGGCGCTACTTGTCTTCTGGTGAAAATCAGATAGTTGCGACGCGAGTGTGTCGGCAACCGCCTTATCGGCAGACGCAAGATTCTTCAGGGTTGCGGGATCGCCCGACTGATCGTAGAGCTCCCGCTTCGGCGCCTGCACATAGAGATACTTGCCAGTGCGCCAGGAGCGCAATTCGCTCCATCCGAAGGCGCGGTGGGCGTAATTTGTCTCCGAATAAATGGGCCGCTCTGGCGTTTTTCTTTGGTCGTCGATGGGCGAGTTGGTCCCCCTTGGCGCTGCATTCATCAGCGGGAACAGCGAGTGCGCCTGCATCGCAGCTGGAGCGGGAATCCCAGCCGCTTCCAGCAAAGTGGGCGCCACTTCAGCCAGAGCTACCCTTGCCTCGATACGTTTTCCTGCGAGCCTGCCCGCCGGAAGCTTCAACAGCAGCGGAACATGGACAGTTTCGTCGTACAGAAACATCCCGTGCCGCTCTTCTCCATGTTCGCCAAACGCTTCGCCATGATCCGCGGCAATGGCGATAACGGAATTTTCATATAGCCCGTGCTTCCGTAATACTTCGACAAAACTGCCGACAATCGAATCGGTGTAGGCAATCTCGCCGTCATAGGGCTCCGACGCGTAGTGCGATTTGAACGGCTCCGGCGGATCGTAGGGATCGTGAGCATCATAGAAATGCAGCCAGATGAAAAATGGCCGCTGCTGGTGACGGCTGAGCCATCCAAGCGCCCGGTTAGCCACGTCTTCAGCGCGGCGTTCAATGCTCTTGTAGCGGTCCTCGCCCGGCTTGCGCTGATGGAAATTGGCGTCATAAATATCGAAACCACGTTGAAAGCCCGGAGCAGACGCCGCCGGATCAAGGATGTAAGCCCCAAGAAAAGCGGCTGTGTGATAGCCGCGATGGTGCAAGAGGTCGGGTAAGTACGGGAGATCCTTGCCGAGCGGCGCGCCCAAGTCCTCGACGTGGCTGAACTGAGGGTAAGTGCCGGTAAGTAGCGCCGCGTGCGATGGCGTGGTAAGAGGAACCTGCGCGTACGCCCGCGTAAAGACGACGCTTTGCGTAACGAGCGCATCAAGATTCGGCGTCAGCCCACGCTGGCAGCCGAGAAACCCCATGCGGTCAGCGCGGGTGGTGTCGAGGGTGATGAGGATTATGTTGGGCAGCTTTACCTTAGGCGGGGGAACGCTGGAGCTTTTGCGTGTGGTTGCTCCGACTGCGCACTGCGCCAGAACCAGAACGACCAGAACAAGGAGTAGCCGCCGGCAAAGGTGCATAGGGGATGGAAAAAGTCTAGCACGCGCCGACATGAGCCTCTTGGAGTGTCTCGGCCGATCGGCATGACCAACAAGGGGAAAAGAAAAGGCCGACCTCGCGGCCGGCCTGAAGTGTGACGCAATAGCCCTTCGGTTAGAAATCAAGCCGGAGCGCCAACTGCGTGACGCGGTGACCGCCCACGCCACCAAATGTGGTCTGCGAATTTCCGAAATTCGGATCAACCACGTTTCCGTTCGGGTTCTGGAAGTTTGGATGGTTGAACAGATCAAAGAAATTCGCTTCAAATGTCACCTTAGCGCTCTCGTTGATCTTGAAACCCTTTCCCAAGCCAAAGTCCACATTGGCAAAGCGCGGACCGTGCAGGAACCCACGTTTCAAGGTGCTGTTGCACCACGCACCCAGGTTAATGGTCGGCGAGCATCCGATCCCCGATGCCTGATTTACTTCCGCAAAGCTGGTCGCCTTTATGTATCCATGCGCCGGGATCACGTTGGTGTTAATCGCACTGGACGCGCTGGTTCCCACGAAAGCCGGGCGTTGGTTGGCAACACCCGATCCATTGGGATCCGCAATTGAGTCCCACAAAGCAATGGAAGCGCCCGTCTGCCACGAGATGATCGAATTCACCGACCATCCGCCCAGCCAGCGATTTCCTCTCATAAAGGGCAGATCGTAGGTTGGACTCATTACGAACCGGTGTCGCACGTCAAAATCCGACGGTCCGTAGTCGTTCCGCAGGTTCATCGGGTCGGTTGCCCCGCTGGCCCCTTTAGCGCGGAACGCGTCGCTGAGTTCGTCCAACGACTTGGCAAATGTGTAGTTGGCGTTGAACTGCAATCCTCCCGAGAAGCGTTTGCGCAAAGTAACGTTCAGGGCATTGTAGTTAGACGTAAACGCCGTGTTGCGGAAGTTGTCGGAACTGATCGTGGTGTTGGGCCGCGCCGTGGAACCGATGCCCGAAAGTCGGCCGTCAAACGTGTTGATGTTGTAAATACCAATCAGGTGACGTCCAAGAGTCCCGATGTAGTTTGTCTCCAGGGCCATATCTTTGGCGAGCTGATACTGCACGCCAAAACTATATTGCTCGTAGTACGGAATCGAGAGGTCCTGATTCATGTGTCGCGGGCGGGCCTTGGGCAGGCCGGTCGGGAAAACAGCCGGACTCACAAATTGCGCTGTGTTGGCGCTGGTGAACGGAACCGTGAATACGCCCGGTGTCTCCAGCGCACCCCCCGGAACGCCATTCTGGATCACGCCGAAAACCGCGTTGGAGTAAAAGGGTGGATTGAAACGGATGTTTTCGAAGACGTTATTGTAAATGCGGTCGTAGTACATTCCAAACCCGCTCCGGACGACTAACTTCTGGTTGCCAAGGACATCCCAGGCAAAACCAGCTCGCGGCCCGAAGTTCGTCAACTTCTTGTTCCAGATGCTGCTGTTCTTTACCTGGAATGCGCCCGTCGCTTCGTTCGCATAGAAGGGGTTGTTCACGGGAAAGAACGGGTTGCTGTGTGTCCCGGGAATAGGCGTTACGGGTGAACCAAAGTAGAAGTTGGAGTCGATATTTGGTTGATAGTTATGTGGAGGGCCAAAATATTCCCAGCGCAAGCCCAGATTCAATGTAAGCCGAGGGGAAATGCGCCAGTCGTCCTGTCCATATCCCGCCAGTTCATTGGCGCGATAGCCTCGATAGAATTGGGGTAATTGCCCGTTGGTTGGATTGACGGCCGCACCTGCGTAGTACCAGCTGCCAAAATATCCGTTAGGGTACTGTGGGAACGTTAGCTTGTCGGCTTGGTCACTGAATGTCGAGTCGGTGATCAGATCTTCGCCGCCCCAACTCCAGAAGGTTCCGTTCTTGTCAGCTTCGAAGCTTGACCCGTTCCGGGTGCGGCGATACTCTGCGCCAAACTTCAAAGTGTGCTTCCCGTGGGTCACGGAAATGTCGTCCTTGTATTGGAATTCGTTTTCGGTAAAGAACTGCGGCAGCGCGTTGCTGGCACCAAAACCGCCCGCTAGCGAGTCGAGAGTTACCAGCACGGGAATACCGTCGGTGCCCGGCGAGGTGAAGTTTGCCGTGTGTCGGACGTAGCCAATCTTAAACTGGTTTAATACCGTTGGCGTAAAAGTGTGCGAAAAGGTTACACCAGCCGTCTGTGCGCGGTTCGGATTGTTGGTCGGCGTACCAAACGTTGAAAACCCGGAGCCGAAGTTATCCGTAGAGAGCACATTTTCTAACAGATACACAGCGTTAAGTTGGTCGTTGGCGCCCAACTTGTGGTCAAACTTAACGCTGGCCCGGTATTGGTTCACCGGGTTCACGAATGATTCCGTAGCCGTTGCATATAACGGAACGGGATAAGTAATCTTGTTCCCAAAACCGAAGATCGCTTGCCCGGTGTAAACGCCTTGACCGACAAAGGTTGGGGATTGACATGAGACCGAGCAGTCGACCAGCGGCATCGCCAACGGGAACTTCTGCAGTTGCGACTTGAAAATTGGTCCGACCGTGTTCGATTTGTTGAAACCCCCAGGGCAAGCAGCTCCAAGAGTTCCCACACAGTATCCCGCCGGATCAGTCTCCATGAACGTCTCGAACGCCCCGGTGTTCACGAAATTGTAGAACTGCTGCGTGAACGAAGTTCCCACCGTCGGGGAGGATTGACGCAAGCGGTGGAATTCTACCGTCCCGAAGAAGAAGGTCTTATCCTTAATGATTGGGCCGCCAAAAGAACCACCAAACTGGTTCCGAACCAAGTGATCTTTCAGCTTCACGCCGTTAATGGGAGCGGCGTTATTCGTAAACCAGTCTTCCGCTGCCAGCGCCTGAACACGATTGTATTCATATAGCGAACCATGCCACCGGTTGGTGCCGCTCTTCAGTACGGTGTCGGTTACAAACCCTCCCGCCTTGCCATACTCAGCGGCAAAGTCGTGAGTGATCACACGGTACTCTTCAATCGCGTCCGGCGAAATGGAGGTGTTCGATCCACCCTGGCCGCAAGCGGATCCGCAAATCGCCACGCCGCCTTGGCCCTGCTCGTTGTTATCAACACCTTCCACCATAAAGTTGCCGGTGCCGGTTCGCGTGCCGTTCACAGCGGGTCCACGGAACGTGCGGTCGAACTGCTCTGGGACGGCTCCCGCTACGAGATTGATAAAGTCATTCGAGTTTCGCGCCTCAAGGGGCATCTGCTCCCAGATTCGACGGTCAATCAACTGCGAGACGGCGGAATCCTCCGTCTGCACGATTTGCGCGCCAGCTTCCACCGTAACTTGTTCGGTCGCCGCGCCAATTTCGAGCTTCACATCCCGAGTCGTGATTGTGCCGACGCTGACGATCACATTCTGAACCTTGGTCGATTTGAAGCCCTTGGAACCCACTTCCAGCGTGTAGGATCCGACAATCGGCAGTGCCGGGAAGTTGTAAATACCCGCCGGGGTGGTGACCGTCGTCCGTACTTCCGCAGTCGCGGTGTTAGTCAACGTGACCTGGACGCCCGAAACTACAGCGCCGGTCGAGTCTGTGACGACCCCGGACAGCGCACCGGCTCCGCCCTGCGCGAAGGCTCCGACGCTGAGGGCTAACACTACGAAGGCGAGCAGTATGCGAGTCCAAGTGCTGCGGAAGGTGTATTCCATTCGATCTCTCCTCAAATCAAAAATCAGTTCGTAAATCTATTTCTGGGAATCTGGCGAACATTGCAATTACGTTAAGGCTCGAGGAGGGACGATACGGCGGCGCACCTCCAGCAAGATTTTGAATGATAACTATTACTCAAATGCAATCGCCATTCCAAATGAAATCCGAATAAGCGTACCGTTTTCAGCAACATAACTTTCCCATGTTGCGAACCGTACAATTTTTGGAAGGCGACGCGCCTAACGATCTATGGAAAGATGTAGGTGGCGGCAATGCGGTGCTGTTTCTCGCCTTGATCGGCAGATCCTGGAATTCGCGGATCCTAGAATCCTATGAGCATTCGGCCCCATCAGTTGGAATTCGATAGAGGTGTCGATCTGTTTAATCGCGCCTGCTTTTTCGAGGCGCATGAAGTTCTGGAAGACATCTGGCGCTCCGTGGGCCGAGGGGAGCCTGCGCGGCGGCACTGGCAGGGACTGGTTCAACTTGCGGTCGCGTTTCACCATCAGTCGACAGGAAATTTCTTAGGTGCGCGCTCGGTGATGGAACGTGGCCTGCGAAATCTTCATGGAGGAGAACAGACATTCCCCGATCTCGATCTGGACCGGCTGCGTACCGATTTGACGGCTTGGCGGGAATTTCTGAAAGAGGAGAGGGCTAAAACGATCAAATCGCGCCTTCGCCGCCGGACGACTCCGCGCCTTCCGAAAATTATTGCGCGAGAACCCGATCGTTGACTTCCAGCAGTTCGATAGATATTCCCGACGGTATCTCACCGCCGCCGCGTCATGAGCGAAGCGCTGCCTTTCGACGGAACGTTACTGCTGGCGCTTAGATTTTCTAGTCGCGGCGCGAACTGGTTCTTCTCCCGGCGCTAGAACGCGCCGCACAATTGGAGTATTGAGTTTGTATTTGCGCTCGGTAATGTTGCCACCATCGCCTTTTATCCGCAGCGTGAAGACGGGTAACGTGCCTTCCTTATCGAAATTTTCGTGGGACACGGTAACGGGCAGCTCACCCTGCATACGTTCCCGGTACGCCGTCTCGTAGCGATGGCGCTTCACATTCCAGGTAAAGACGCGAATCTGATTGAAATCGAAGGGCAGTCCATCTTTGGGTTCGGTGACGGTGGTGAGGTATTGCGGCACTTTCTTGTCACCATCCTGAACCTGGTTCAATACGAAAAACGCAACAATCCGCTGACCCTCGGCATATTGAGCAATATCGAGCGGCACGTCGAGGTCGATCATGCGGGCGAGCACCCATCCCACCCGGTTGTTGGAGTCGCGGACCAGCCACCAGTCTTCAATGATTGGCATTGGCACTGGCGCTTTTTTGTCTCGGGGGGCGCTGCTGGATGAAGAACGCGAAGGCGGTACAGAGGTCGGTAGAGCGGACCCCGGTTTTTCGGCCGTGCCCCGTTTTAAGAGCGCTAATTTTTCGCCGGAAGAAATCTGATAAAGATGTTCGCTGTCGCGCCCCGGCACGACGTGCAGATTGGTGTCATTGCGCGTGGTTGCTTGCGCCTGCACCGGATCGTTCTGGTTGTCCGCTGTCAGCTTCTGGATGCGGTCATAAACGTCCTGGCCAACAAGATAGCGCTGCTCCAGCCATCCGGTTGCACCGCTGGCCGTGCGCACCTTGACGAAGCGGCGATCGTGATCGAGAACCTCGACGCGGTCCCCATTCTTCACCACGCCGGCCTTCTCATACACTGCGGCGACCTGGTCGCGCAGGTTCGCTTGGACGGCGGCAACGTAGGCGACCTCGAGGACGCGGCCACGTCCGCGGTTGCAGGCGGAAAAGAATATTGCGCCGGTGAGGCACAGAGCGACTGCGGACGATCGAGATAGCAGTGTAGGGAGGAACTTCACTGGATGTTGAACTTTTTACTATAGCGCGGCAGCGGATCGCTGAAAAGTGAACGGCTGCTGCCCTGGTTTCTTTTTCAGCCTTATTGAGCGCTGAGTAAGTTAACCATTACTTGATGTTGTCAGGTGAAAAAAGTCGGTACCCAGTATCCGCTACTCGGTTCCAGCGCTTGATGGGGGCAATTCGGTCGACGATCCCAAGTCTCCAGGCGTTGGCAACCACGTCCTCGCAACTTTCACGAAAATCCCAAGCTTTACGCGGCGATGGAATCCCAGGTCTCGAAAACCGCGAGACCTGGGGCACCCGGCTACTCGGTATTGTTAGCTGAGGATCTCGACTGTGAACGTGGCACCGTACATGGTCGTGGTAGTGGGCGACAGAACGGTGAATGCAAGTGTCCATCCACTCGCCCACGGTAGTGTCGCGGGCGAAACGCTTTGGGCAGCCAAGGCTCCCACTGTACCTTGGGTGTTGTTTTCCGGTAACAGTCCCCCGAGGGACCCTGTGGTAGACCCGGTGTTTACGATTATCATGTCCCAGTGGTTAGAGCCGGTTGGTGTAGTAAATGGTTGGTAGGTATTGGCCCCGTTGAGCACCAGTCCGCACCAAAACTGGCCATCTGCGACTAGGTTCATGGTGACCCTAATGGACTTGTTCGTAGCAACGGCATTTGCGGGAATTGCACAAGAATAGATCGTCTGGACCGTGCTGGTTGCAACTTTCGTGATCGGGCCCGTTTGGCAGAGAAGGCGGTAGGCGAAACTGCTTGAACTCATTGCGGCGATGAAGAACATCGCCGCGAGAAGGCGCATCGATCTTTTCATGGAAATCTCCTTTGGTTTTTTGTCCAACACCAGTTCGCTGCGGAGAGAATACAGGGGCGGACGTTCCTTAAGGCGATGGCATTCTCCGGCGGTGGGATCGGTAGGATCCCACGCTATCCTCCAAGTCTGTGGAAATAAGAAGATCCGCCACACCGTTACGAAAACCGAACGACGGCGAGATGAGCAGCTTACTTGGGCCCTTGGCTTTACACGGCGGTGGAATCCCATGTCTCGAAAACCGCAAGACCTGGGGCACTTAGCTATCAAGGGCCGACGTTCACGGGGGTCCCCGCGCTCGTAATGTTCCCGGACGACGCCGTGATGGTCGCGCTACCTTGAGCCACGGCCGTCACCGTGCCACCATTAACCGTCGCCACTGATGTGTTACTGGAGATCCATGTAGCTGTGTTGGTAATATCGACTTGGCCATTGCAGGTGTTCGCCTTTGCCGTGATTGGCGCGGTGTTTTGGCCTGTAACTCCCAGGCTAAGCGTGATGGTCGATGAGGGATTTAAGGTAATCGATGTGATACAGCCAACCGTGACCGTGAGCTGGGCGGTCCCAGTAATGGTTGGGTTTTGAGTAGCTGCGGCGGTGATCGTTGCTGTGCCTGTGGCTACCGACGTTGCAAGCCCGCCGGGGCTGATTGTGGCCTTCGTCGTATCGGAACTGGTCCAGGTGACCTGAGGATTGCCTGTGCTCCCGTCGTTGAAAGTACCGAAGGCGGTAAATTGCTGAGTATTATTGCTACTGCCAACTTGGATGCTCGCGGTTGCAGGCGTGACTGTGAGCGAGCTCAAGGTAGGCTTCACAAAAAAGCCACGGCAACCGGCCCCGAATGCCAGCAAGAGCACTCCGGCAAAAGCAACAATCAATGGCAGTCTTCGCCCAAATAACATAGAGAATCGCCTCGGATAGCGTGATTTTAGCAGAACGCCCCAGCCCTCGCCCGATTCCGATAGTGCATGGATTGGATCATCCCGAGCTTAACTGCGCACGGATATCCGAAGCGCTCTTGAATCTTGAGAACGGGACAGGGTCTGAAACTTGCGCGGGTTTTCCGGCAATCCCATATTAAAGAGGGGTCATCCTGAGCGTAGAGATGTCGTGCGCGAACGCGCACGGCATCGCGGAGTCGAAGGACCCCTACTCCATTCTGTGCCCAGCCCCTTGCGTGGCGCTCCCGCACTTCAAAATCCGAGCCCCCAGACGTTTGATTGAAAGGTAGGGGTGCTTCGACTGCGGCAGGGCTTCGCGGTTCGCGAAGCTCTGTCCTCGCTCAGCATGACAATACGCTGAATTCTACTTCGAGCGCTTCTTCCCCGCGTTCGCAATGCGAGCGTCAATTGGTTTGCGCGACGCGAAACCTTCACTCGTGCTGTGCCAGTTCGTGATTGCGGACTCGCCCAGTTTCCAGCAGAGCAGGAGAACTTCGCCTTCCACCTTGCAGGGGAAATCCAGCAGGCCGATGTCTATGTCTTTTACCTGTACTCCGGTGGCATCAATTTCGGCGAGGGCGTCCTTTACGCGGCGAATCGCCTTCTCGCGCTCCGCCTTGCGCCGTGCCAGATGGACAACATTTAAGAGCGTGCCTCCGTTAAGGAATACGCGGTGTGCCGTCTCCTGCAATTCATTGTCCACGTCTTCAATCAGCTTCTTGCCATTGATGGCTTGTCTGAGCAGCGATTCAAGGATTGGTAGAAGTACCTGCGCTTCATCTAAGGAAAAAGTTCGGTTTGACATCTTGCTCTTAATTCTACTGGAAATAAGGGAATGGCGGGTCTGTTTGGCGAAATGACCAAATCAGGTTAAGGCAGGAATAATTCCGCGTCCAAGGAGGACATCGGACAGCGGAATTGCTCTACAATAGGGGCCACTCGAATGCTCTTCGGAGAAGTTGTCATGGCAAGCGTTAGCGCGATGTGCTCGATTCTCCTCTGTGGCCTCTACGCCTGCAGCCTACCTATACAAGCCCAGGAACCACCCACGCCTCACCTGACGCCGGGCTACGAGCGCAAACCTATAGCGCCCGCGACCGAGACTGATCGATTGGCCCTAGCCGCGCCGTAAACAGTTGCGCTGACGGTAGCAAAGGGCTCACCTCTACAGGTAGCGTTGGACGACGAGGTCCAGGTGAAGAAAGTCGGCCAGCGAATCCACGGTCACACAGTGGAACCGATCTATGCGTTTGACCACATCGTCGTCCCGGTGGGCTCAAAGGTGACAGGCGAAGTTACAAAGATCGACGGCTTGTCCAACGGAAAGCGGACATTAGCCGCTCTGAATGCGGATTTCACGCCAGTACGAAAGGTGGAAGTTGCTTTTGATGAACTGGTCTTGCCGAACGGAAAAGTTTTCTCACTCCACACCCATGTCACTCCGGGATCAGGACAGGTTCTGCAGTTAGTGACGGCGGCAAATCCAAAGGAAAAGAAAAATGCGGTGAAGGACGCCGCATCCGAAAAAGTGAGCCAAGCGAAACGGCAAGCCCACCAGCAATGGGACAGCGCGATGAAGCAGGTAACAGCGCCAGGAAAAATCCGCCGCCTTGAACGTTACGGTGAGTCGCAGTCGCCAGTGCACCGGCAATTCATTCCAGCGGGCACGGTGTATTTCGCCGAGTTGGATGAGCCTCTGGACTTCGGAAACGAGGTAATGACGGTATCGATGGCTTCGTCCATGGCCGGCGATCTCTCCGAGGGCCACGTGGTCCACGCGCTCCTGGTCACGCCGCTATCTTCCGCAACCGCCAAGCGAGGCGAGAAAGTGGAAGCCGTGCTTTCGCAACCGCTAATGGACGGTACAAACCTGATTCTGCCTGAAGGCAGCCGGCTAAAGGGCACGGTGAAACAGGCCGCTCCCGCGCGGCGTATGAAGAAGAATGGGCAGCTGCGAATCGCTTTCTCGGAAATTATTCCACCCGACGGCGTGGAGCAGAAGGTTGTCACCACGCTCGAAGGCGTGCAGGCCGGAAAAAATGCAAACGTAAAACTGGATGCAGAAGGGGGCGCCGAAGCCACCACTTCAAAGACGCGCTATCTTGGGACTGCAATCTCGCTAGGCTTGGCAATGGCGTCCGCCGGACACGATGATCACGATCACCATGCCGACGCCGGAAACGGATCTGGCAACGGGGTCGCCGGCGGCCTCGGTGGCTTCAAGTTAGTTGGAATGGTGGTGGGAGCGCTGGTACGCTCCCGTGCCTTCGGTACCACCATGGGAGCCTACGGCGCCGCCGTGTCGGTTTACACGAACTTTATGGCTCGCGGACTCGAAGTTGAATTCCCGAAAAATACCGCCATGCAGATTGGAATCGGAACTCGCGAAGCGACGAAGCCGGCAGATCCCGCGGAAGCACAGCCGCCAGTACCGTCTCCGTCGGCGGCGGTAGAGAGTCCACAGCAAGCGCTGGAAGCTGCGTCGCGCTAATGGTTGGTTCGATTTCTTATTCTTAAGACTGGTCCACTTAAGCCCGGACCAACAATTCCATCGAGATTTCGTTTTCTGCTGCCCGGCAATCTATCAATATTCATGCTCATGCTCGCGGTTACCGCGCCTGACATTACTTTTTGCCATGCCGTCTGGAACTGATCCATCTCGGCGCGGTTCCTATCGTGATTCTCGTATAGGTAGGCATCATGGGCCAAATGCGTACAATGAACCCATTTTGTCTGGCCATGGCATCGATCTTTCGAAGGAACGCCTGCTGCGTGGCTTGTGTGATAACCTTCCACCCCTCGGTGGAATCGACGATAGCTTGATCCGTGGATGCTCGGCACGATCGATTCCCCGTTTTGCCCGGAGGCTTATGAAACGCCCACTCGTCGCTCTATCGTTGTTATTTCTTATTGCTCTGGCAGCTGCCGTTCTTCCCGCAACAAAATCTGTTCAAGCGGGAGGTTCCTCAGCGGATACTCCTGCAGCAGCGGGCGCCTTAGGCGAAGCCGGGAAATACTGCGTAAACCACGGAGGCGAAGTCGACACTCGCAAGCCATACTTCAATACCAATGATTCCGAACAGAATTGGTTTGCCTTGGCGGGAGATCGCCAATTTTGCAAGTTTACCAATAAAGATACCTCGCGGATTCACGGGCTGCTATCGACTTTGTACAGCGACAAACCTACGCTAGCGGCGCTAGCCTACTACGCCAAGGTTCCATATGGCGGGTCCTGCGCTGGCAATCCGGCGTCCTGCTATTGCTCGCAACTTGGCGGAACAGACCTTTTCGGCGGGATCAACCTGAATGGTGGCGGCTGGGTGATGAAGTCCGATCCGGTGGATACGGTCTGGAAGCCTGCATATTCCCCGATATGTCAACAATCGACTCCTGGGGACTGACCTATCATCAAGCGGGCATCATTCGCGGAAGAAACCTGGATAAGGTACTGCGGTACCCAAATCCCTACGCCAGTGGCGCTAAGTCGCGAGCTAGTTTCCCAGGAAGCTCCTCACGATAGCCACATCATCTCTTAGATCGGGAGTCATCCGCGCGGCTCGGTATTCCGCCGCGCGGGCGGCTGCTGGTTGTTGATTTATATCGAGCGCTTGTGCGAGAAACAAATAACCCGAAGGCGTCGGGTCCAGTTCGACGGCGAGTTCATAATTTCGAATTGCAGGATCGATGTGGCCTGTTTTTTGCAACGCTAATGCGAGTCCGCGGTAGGCTCGAGAGTTCTCTGGTTGCCAGCGCAACGCGGATTCAAAGTCTTGCTTGGCTTGGTCGAATTGCTTTAGGGAGTAGTGCGCGTATCCGCTGTTGACGCGTGCCGAAGCCAGCAAGTAGGGCTCCTTGGTATAGAGCGGTATTTTTGCGTATCCATCGATGGCTGCCTGAAAGTTACCCAGCATCTGTTCATAGGTTGCAAGATTCAGCGCCGCAACCGCATCGTCGGGCCGGAGATATTTCGCCCGTTGAAAGTGCGATACGGCTTCTTGAAACTTTCCCTGAACAATCAGTGCGGTCGCCAGATTATCTTCCGCCATGCAGTTGTTCTCGGTGATTTCGAGGGTGTGGCGCCAGAGCGCAACGTTGTCTCCCCAGTAACTTACCTGCCGATGCAGCGTTAATCCCAGCACGAGCAAGATGACCAGCGCACTCGCAGCTGACACCGCCACTGAAACGTGCCATTTTCCTATACATTCAGCCGCGCCCCAACAGGCGATTACAAAGACTCCGAGAAACGGGATATAAGCGTAGCGGTCGGCCATGCCGTGGACGCCGATCTGTACCAGTCCGATCATCGGCACCATGGTTCCAAGGAACCAGAACCATCCCACAAAAAAAGGACGGCGGCGATGAAAGAGAACCGCAAGAATTGAAACGCAAAGTATCAGGCAACCAGACAAGACCGCTGCAGGAATGCTGATCGTTAGCTCGGGATGCGGATAGATGGCCGCGAGATGAGACGGCCAGAAAGCCTTGCCGACGTATCTGACATAAGAGAGCGTAGCGTTTGCCAGATGCGCCCACACCGGCAGTTCCATTTGGGTAGCGCCTACCTCGGCCCTCATGGTGATGACGGCGCTTACAGCCGACAGTGCAAACCAGGGCAATTTCTCCCAAACCAAGGCCCCAAAAGATCGCACAAAGTGACGATCGAAAATAAACGAAGAATCTACGGTGCCTTCAAGTCTGGCATGATCGTCCTCTGGCGCCAGACGATTCAACGGCCAGTAATCCAACAACAGCAGCGCGAAAGGAAAGGTAATTACTTGCGCCTTTGTCATCAACGCTAAAGCGTAGGCAACGGTCACTGCTAGGTATCGTCCTACACTGGGGCGACGCGCGTACCATCCATACGCGGCGAGGGCGAGAAGAAAGAACAGCATGCTGAGAACGTTTTTGCGTTCAGCGATCCACGCCACCGACTCAACATTAATAGGATGCAGGGCAAAAAGCGTTGCGACCGCCAGGCTTCGCCAAAGAAAACCCGTAGCCTCCAGCAGAATTAGAAACAGAATAACTACGTTGGCGGTATGAAGAAGAATGTTAATGGAGTGCGGCCCCTCGGGGTTGAATCCGAAAAGCTCGCCATCCAAAGTGTGCGAGAGCCAGGCAATCGGCTTCCAATCTGAGAGCTCGGTGGTGGTGAAGGCCCAAACTACAGTCTTCCAGGTCAACCCGGCGCGGACGTGGGCATTTTCGCTGAAGTATAGAGGGTCGTCGTAGTTGAGAAATGGCGCACGGGTAACGGGGTTATAAAGCGCCAGCGTGGTCATAGCGAGCAGCAGGCAAAGAATCAATCGGTATTTTTGCGGCTCCGCCGCACCAATTGATTCAGCGCCTAGATGGTCCGCCTTGGAAGAGCGCTCATCTCTCTTGACGTCTTTCTTCTCGTCTCTTTCTTCCTCCAAGGATTCCAGGATTTGCATGCGACTTTATCTCCGCCGGGGAGACAATAGCATGAATAAAACCACCGTCCGATTGGAAACAGCACCGCTGCTAATCCTCAGTAACCTCGCTCAGACCGGCAGGGGATAGAAGAAAAACACAACCGTCGAACTAATGAGCTGCAGTCTAACGAGCTGCAGTTTGCTCCGCCGGGGAGGCGGAATGGTCTTTATGGCCGGAACGATGTTCGCGTCGAATGGCTAGTATGTCTTTGTGCAGGAGGTCCAGAACATTTGAGGGTATTTCAGAACCCCACTCGTCAATTTCTTTTTCGTCGTAGTGGCCGTTCAGCCGCAACGCGGATTCGGTCAGATCCTCGGGAAATGCCTGCCGGTAATTTCCTTCGCGCATCAGCACATCGCCAAACTGCCGTCCCGTGTGCATTTCGTAGATGCGGCGTGAAGAGTTGCCGGCGCTGTTAGTGAATACGAGAAGCACTTCGCCTTCCTCGCCGTAGTCGGGACGATAGAACCAGGCCTGCGGCGCATCGGCTTTCGGACGACTGCGCTTTCTGCCCGTAACCGTGACCACCTCCTGCTCCGGCTTCACTTCATTCGCGGGGTTGAAATAATAGATTCGCTGGCAGGTTTCGCAGGCCATTACCTTTTCGCCGTGTCTGACTTCGTTATAGGTCTGCGGCCGCAGCATTACCTGGCAACCCATGCACTTCTGGTCGCGCACTTCAGCCAGTCCGGTGCCGCGGAATTTTGCCACCCGCTCATATTGCCGAAGGACGTCCTCCGAAATACCCTGCCGCAGTCCATCTCGCTTGCTGTTCCATTCGGAAAGCTTCTTCTGATCTTCGGCGGTAACTCTTCGCGCGTCTTCTTTTTCCTTTTCGATTTCCGCGGTTTCGGCCTTCAACTCCGCTTCAGCAGCCTTTACCTCTTTTTCTCGCGCGTCGACATTCACCATCACCTCGAGAATACGGTCTTCGTTGAGGCGAATCTCCTGCTCCGCAAACTGAATCTCGTGCAGCAGGGCTTTATATTGTTCGTTGGTTTTTACGTCGAGCGATTGGTCGCGATACTTGGAAATTTTGCCTTGCAGGTCCTTGATAGTAGCTTCGAACTTCTTGCGGTTGACTTCGTCGCCCTTGGCCGCGGCCCGCGCTTTTTCGAGTTGCGCCTTGGTACCAGCCAGCTTTTGTTCAATCACTGCCGTGCGTTTGGGCAGCGCAGCAACTTCTTCCTGCAGCCTGCGGATCTCTTTGTCCGCCACTTGCAGCTCTAATAACTTTTCTATATCAGGAAGCATCGGCCCCGGGAATCATCTGTACGATTCTAACACGCGTGCCCAGGCAATATTGCAGCGCTGCCTGCCTACAGGGTTTGCTGTGGTAGCCTCAAAAGTTTGGCACGCGACCGGCCAATAAGTCGCCTGGATCTCTTGAGCCTGCAAACCGCAATCCTGCTTTTTTTCGCCAGCGCCATCGGCGGAACGTTGAACGCCGTTGCTGGTGGCGGCAGCTTCATTTCATTTCCTGCTCTGCTTTTGAGCGGAGTTCCACCGATCCCCGCCAATGCATCTAATACGGTAGCGGTCTGGGTGGGCGTCATCGCCAGTTCCGGGGCGTATCGCAAAAGGCTTGATGTTTCAAGGCGTGTATTGATTCCACTCGCTGCCAGCAGCTTCGTCGGAGGAATCACCGGCGCTTACCTGTTACTTCACACGCCCGCACGAACATTCATGCGCCTTCTGCCTTGGTTCATGCTAGCGGCCAATTTACTGTTCGTATTCGGCGGCCGTGTCTCTCGAGCCTTCAAAATTTCGATGGGCAAAGACGCTACGACCACGGCTTTAGTAACCGCTACCTTCTTCGAATTGCTCGTCGGAGTTTACGGCGGATACTTCGGCGCAGGGATTGGGATCCTAAACCTCGCTATGCTCGCGGCCCTCGGAATGACCGACATTCACGCCATGAATGCCTTGAAAGTCGTGCTCGATAGCATTATGAACGGCATCGCAGTCGTCGTGTTCGTCGTTGCTGGCATCATCTTTTGGAAAGAGGCGGGCATCATGACCGCAGGCGGCCTGATCGGAGGTTATTTCGGAGCGCACTACGCCCAGAAGCTCCCCGTAACATCTGTTCGCGCTTTCGTCATGGCGGTGGCATCGGCGGTAACCATTTACTATTTCTGGAAGAGCTACGGGTGACGGGCATGGCATCGGTCTACGGCAGCCACGCATTTTCGCAAGTGAGGTATAAGCCCGCCACCCGAAAGGACAAAATCCCGAAGGCGCTGTCATCACACCAATTCCTGACTTTGGTAATCTGCCTTGTTGCCACCTGGTAATGCAAAATTGATGCGGAATGCCATCTACCGGCGCCATGTCGAAGGAACATCGGAGCTTGCGCGTCAAGCTCGGGGGCTCCATTCTTGTGCTGGTGCTGTTGGAGAATGGCCGCCAGATTCGCGGTCGCATGAATCAGCTTTCTGTTAATGGGGGGCTGCTATCACTCGAACACCCACTGGACGAAGCGATCCGCGTGACGGTTTTGTTCCACCTCGGCGGTACAACAATCCGGTGCAAAGCGCGAATGATGTTTCCCATGTGGGCTACCCAAGGCTGCCTGCAGCCCTTTCGCTTTGTGGATTTGCCCGAGCAGGATCGTGAGAGTTTGAGCCGGGAATTGGACAGCCTGGTGCGTGCGGGCGCCGCTCAAGAAGAGGAAGAAGAGTAAGAACGATTCATCTCTCCGCCGAACTTTTTGCAGACGACATAATCTGGTCCAAAGAATACTTCTGGAATTCCCCAATCCGTTCCACTGTAATATCCGGCTTTGAATACTGCGATACCAGCGCAGGGTCCAGGGCGTAGTGACCTTGGCGTGGAAACACGGTGGTCACGCGTACGCCCCAATGCTCCTTGATGGCCGCCAGTAAACGCACTTTGTCGTCGATCATGACGTAGTGTCTTGCGGGATATTTCTCCTCCACGTCGTCAAGTTCCAATTCCTTGTGGATGTAGATGAGAACACGCCCTTCGAAGGCTTCGTGCAGGCCGGAGCGATCGATTTTTCGCGGCTGAAACACGACATCGCCATCGCTCAAGATTACCGGCAAGCCAAACTGCCGCGCGTGCTCGACGGCGTCCAGCGACTCCGGATATAGCCTGTTCGCGAATGGATAATTAATCATGAAGTGCGAAACTTCCAGCAACTCCGGGTCGCGCGGATTCTCGATCCGATAGCGCTGTAACGCTCCCAGATAATCGGCGTATCCAAGTTCCCTACGCAACTCTTCGAATATCTGCCAATACCGATTGGCACTCGAAGCGCCCACCTTCGCAATGAGGTGTTGCATCAGATCGGATGCAATGCGATCGTTGTCGAGCAGAGTGTTGTCGACATCGAAGAGGAATACGATCTCAGATTTGGTTGCGACACGTTCCACGCGATCTCCAGGCTTTGCGTTTTTCGCTAAAGTGCGACCCACGACGCGATTTAGCAGGCCAATCATCCACGTTTAGCGGATATTCCAGCTCCCCTGTAGAATAAAAGCATACTTAAAATTCTAGGGTATTCGCGGTACGGCAAATGGCTTGAACAGAAGTCGTCCCTTATAGTACAAAGGCTACGCAATAGATTGAACGCCAACTAGGTTGAATTACTATTCGTGAAGTTAGGCGCAATGCCACACAAACCGGCGACAGTGTTTTCGCCCTTCAGGAGCCCTCCCCGTGGAACACATTGATCGCACTGTTGTAAGCCGCTTTGATACCCGCTCCAGCCGGCCTTGTGAGTTTTGTCAGGATTTCGATCCGGACTTCCACGAGCGTCACCCGCTCGACCAGATGGTCGTAACCAGACGAAAAGCCTCCGCTTCCGCCCATTTGACTGAAGATGGATATGTCCGGCACCGGGTGCTCGAACTTCGCAAAATCACCACTCGCGAACCGCTCATCGCCGCATGACCATTAGAGTCTTTTCCTCAATCTAGTCCATTACATCAAATCCCTTCAATCTGACTCGTCCAGTCGGCGGACGCGGGCACCGTGTCGAGATTTGCTTGACATGCCGCCCCAGCGCATTGGATACTTATGCATGATGTTGCATTTTTATTCATTTTACATTTTTTAATTCATGTCATTTTTGATTCATGTCTAAGACGGCGCGCCACCGAGCGATTCTCGACCTGCTAGACGAAGGGCCGGTCGAAAGCCAGGACACATTGCAGCAGCGTTTGGAGCGTAAGGGGTTTGACGTGGGACAGGCGACCCTTTCGCGCGATATCCACGAATTGAAGCTGGTTAAAGGGCCGGACGGGTATCGCAGAGCTGGCGAGGGCAGCAGTGCCGAAGGCGTTTTGCCCTCGGTGATGCATATGGCGCGGCAGTTCGTAGTAGAGATTCGACAAGCGCAAAACCTACTGGTGGTGAAAACGACGGTGGGTAGCGCACAACCGGTCGCCGCGGCACTCGACGCTTCGCATTGGCCAGAGGTAGTAGGCACGCTTGCAGGAGACGATACCGTGCTGGTTATCGCAACAGACCAAAAACGGGCACGCGAGCTGGCGCGGCGAATAGGCGATGTTTCATAACTCCTGTAGCTGAAGTGCTTGATTGGGAGATGTTGCAGGGGCGCCGCCCGTACGAACCGAGTTTTTGAAATTCGAAGGGTTTTTGAAATTCGAGGTTAGGAAAAGAAAATGAGAACTGATCACACGACATTAGTGAGCTCTTCGCTCAAGACAAACCCGCCCAACCTGCTGACCGAAACGGCAGCGCCTCGCGACCTCGTCTCGATTCATGATCTCGCTCCAGCCGAAATCCTTTCACTCTTCAACTTGACCGCCATGCTCAAGCTGCGCCCTGCCGAGTTTCGCAGCGTTCTTGCCGGCAAGCAAATGGTGATGTTTTTCGAAAAGCCTTCGCTGCGAACACGGCTCACTTTCGAGGCTGGGATGGACAGCCTGGGCGGCAGCACATTTTTTGTTGATCAAACCGCCAGCCGCCTCAATGCACGTGAGTCGTTGTACGACATCGCTCATAATCTGGAACGCTGGATCGACATCATTGTGCTTCGTACGTTCAGCCACGCCGTTGTGGAGGAAATGGCGACGTACGCTGGGGTTCCGGTCATCAATGCTTTGAGCGAACTCGAACATCCCTGTCAGGCGCTTGCTGACTTCTTCACCTTGCAAGAACATTTCGGCGACCTCAAGAAACTTCACTTCGCCTACGTTGGCGATGGCAACAACATGGCGCACTCGCTGCTTCTGGCTGGGGCGTCGGTGGGCGCGAAAGTTTCGATTGCCACGCCGGAGCGCTACGGCTTGAATCCAGTCATTGTCACCATGGCGAAAGCCATTGCAGAGGAGACCAAGGCTTCGCTGCGCATTATGACTGACGCTCGCAAGGCGGTCACCGGCGCGGATGCGGTTTATACTGACGCTTGGGCGAGTATGGGACACGAATCTGAAGCAGAAGAGCGTGCCGCAATTTTCGCGCCTTACCAGGTGAACGGCGCTCTGATGCAACTTGCGAAACCACACGCGCGGTTTATGCATTGCCTACCGGCGCATCGTGGCAGCGAGGTGACTGATCAGGTGATCGATTCCTTAAACTCCGTTGTATTCGACCAGGCGGAAAATCGTTTGCACATTCAAAAAGCCATCCTCGTATTTCTCTTGGGTGCTGCGGGCCGTTTCTCCGCCGTGAGGAGTGCGCATGGTAATGCCTGACAGGAAGATGAAAGCGCAGGAGAAGATTGTTCTCGCTTACTCGGGAGGCCTCGACACCTCAATCATTATTCCGTGGCTGAAGGAAAATTATTCTTACGAAGTGATCGCAATGGTGGCCGACGTGGGCCAGGGAGATGACGTCGAGGCGGTTGTCGAAAAAGCCTACAAGACCGGCGCCAGCAAGGTTGTTGTCGAAGACCTGCGCGAAGAATTTCTGACGGGCTACGTCTGGCCTGCTTTGAAGGCCGGGGCGGTGTATGAGAACAAGTATCTGCTCGGCACTTCGCTCGCTCGCCCCGTGATTGCGAAGCATCAAGTTGAGGTCGCTCTGCGTGAAGGAGCATCCGCCGTAAGTCACGGATGCACCGGCAAGGGCAACGATCAGGTGCGCTTCGAGATGGCCTATCAGGCGCTGGCTCCCAAATTGAAAGTCGTGGCTCCGTGGCGCGAGTGGAATCTGAAATCTCGTGAAGATTGCCTTGATTATGCGGAGAAGCGCGGAATCTCGGTGACGGCCAGCCGCGAGAAGATTCATAGCCGCGATCGAAATCTCTGGCATATCAGCCACGAAGGTGGAGAACTGGAAGACGCAGCCAACGCGCCGTTCGCCACCACATGGCAGCTGACTAAATCGCCGCAGGAGGCTCCCGACAAAGAAGAGCTGGTTGAGATTGGATTTGAGAAAGGCGTGCCGGTTTCGGTCAGCGGCCAGGCGCTAGACCCCGTATCACTGGTTGAATTGCTGAATGAAATTGCAGGACGCAACGCAGTTGGCCGCATCGACCTCGTGGAAAATCGCTTCGTCGGCATCAAATCGCGCGGCTGTTACGAAACTCCAGGAGGGACGCTGCTGGTAGCCGCACATGGCGAACTGGAAGCCCTCTGCCTCGATCGCGATCTGCTGCACTTCAAGCAGCACGTGGCGCTCAAGTATGCCGAACTCGTCTACTTCGGGCTGTGGTTTACTCCCCTTCGAGAGGCCCTTGATGCGTTCGTCGAAACCACACAACAAAATCTCACCGGCTCGGTAACGCTGTCGCTCTACAAAGGAAATGTCAGCATAGTCAGCCGCAAGTCGGATTATTCGCTCTATCGCACCGATCTCTCCTCGTTCACCATGGACGCGAGCTACGATCAGAAAGATGCTGAAGGCTTCATTCGCATTCTAGGACTGCCTTCGCGTTGCCGGGCGCAGACGCAACATAGCAAGGCGACGATTGGCAACATGCATGAATTGTCGTCTCAAAAATGAATTGCCATCTCAGAAATGAATTGTCATCCTGAGCGAAGCGAAGGACCTGCTTTCTTTTCGGCAGGACGACTGCGGCTGAACATCGCCCCAGAGGTCGCGCAATGAAGATGTGGTCCGGCCGCTTCCGGCAGCCGCTTGACCCTGAATTTGAAAAATGGCAGCGATCGTTTCCCTTCGATCAACGCTTATTGCCCTTCGAACTCGCCGCCAGCCGCGCCCATGCGAACGCGCTAAAGAATGCCGAAGTCCTTTCCCCGGAAGAACTCTCCGAAATCCTAAAAGGGCTGGAAACAATCGGCAGCCGCGCCGAATCCTCGCCGGAATTTCTCAACGATCCCCAGGCGGAAGACGTTCACCACTTCGTGGAGAAACAACTCGTTTTGCTGATCGGCTCGACCGGCTACAAGCTGCACACTGGGAGGAGCCGCAACGAGCAGATCGCGACCGACCTTCGGCTTTTCGTACGCCACAGCATCGACCATATGCAAAATCTGATGGCCGAGTGGATTGAAGCAATCTTGACACGGGCGGAAGTCGCAGGTGACGCCGCGATGCCCGCGTACACGCATCTGCAGCCGGCGGAGCCAGTGCTGGTAGCGCATTGGCTGCTCGCCTACGTGGAAATGTTTCTCCGCGATGCCTCTCGCCTTGCCGACTGCCGTAAGCGCGTGAATCTTTGTCCGCTGGGATCGGGCGCTGTCGCTGGAGCAACACTTGCCATCGATCGTCACGAGATGGCGGCGGAGTTGGGCTTTGATGGGCCCACGGCGAATAGCATAGATGCCACCAGCGATCGTGACTTCGCCATTGAATTCGTCGACGCGCTCTCTATGATCGCGCTTCACCTGAGCCGTTGGGCCGAAGAGATGATTTTGTTCTCGACTCCGGCTTACGGGTTCGTGGAACTGCCCGAGGCGTATTCCACCGGATCGAGCGCTATGCCGCAGAAGAAAAATCCTGACCTCCTGGAACTGGTGCGCGGCAAGACAGCGCGTGTCATGGGATGCGCCAGCACGCTGCGAACTCTGGTCAAAGGCCTGCCTCTCGCCTACAACAAAGACTTGCAGGAAATGCAGGCGCCTTTGTTCGATGCCTCCGACACAGTAATCGGGATGCTGCCGCTGGTGACCGGATTTCTGAACACCGTCAAATTCAACGAGGGCAAAATGAATCAGGCGGCAAGCTCGGGGTTTATGAACGCGTGGGCTGCAGCCGCGTATCTTGTCGAACGCGGCGTCCCTTCACGCCTCGCCCACGAAGCCGTCGGCAAGGCCGTCGCATTAGCTGTAGAGCGCGGATGCGACTTGCAAAAACTACCGCTCTCCGATCTGCAGGCGATCCATGCTCACTTCGATTCGGCACTGCAATCGAGCCTTGGGCTGTCTGAAGTACTTGCCCTGCACGACGTCGCAGGAGGCACCGCGCCTCGTCACGTCAAGCGCGCGTTGCAGAATGCGCGGCATCGGGCAAGTGCCTTGGCACGACTGCGTGAAGGGATGAACATGGGCTTTGCTCCGCCCCGTTCTCGCGATGAGATCCACGAACGCTAAACCCGCTAGTCGTTGACGCTGGTGAGTCCGGAGCATCTGACCTCACAAAACATCCACGGTGGACCAAGGAACGAACTCTCGGCGAGCGATGGCGTCTAAGTCCACAGGCTTCCCCCACAACACGTTACGATTTGCGTCGCTGCGCTTCCAGAATCCTTCTACTCGCCTCTCGGTCCGTAACCGTTCTCGAAATGCATCGCTTGTTAAAAGGCGGGAATAGATCGTGCTTGCGAGAATCTCCGCTTGTAACGCACGGAATGCAAATGCTTCGGCCCGAGAGGCGCCCCTTGGCTTATGCACGACAGGAAGAACATTCTTGAGGTGCTCGACACAACTTCGAAGATTGTAGAGTTGCCTGAGGAGACGTTCACTCTGATTGGAGCGACCTGTGAATGTCTGCCCTCTGGTTAGGAACGTCTTGGTGATCTTCCTTTCCGTGCGGGTAGTTGTTGTTGGCCGAATGATGCCTTCAGCCGCACGAACAAATGAATGCAGTCTTAGCGCGGGATCTATACTCTCCACACCCTGGATCCATGAGTTGAAACCCTTTCTAATGCGCCTGTATTCGAAGCCTGGCGCGTGGTGGTACACGTGCTCAAGACTGACCAATACGGTCGCCGCTCGCTTTAGTTCGTCTTCAGAAACAGGCCTGTACGCCCGGTAGTTTGGGCGTTCGCAAGGTGCTAACCCGACCGAAATCGGTCCTATGTGCAAATGCCCGTTTGAAGTATTACCTCCTACCATCAACATGGTGGAGTTATAACCGCATCCCCCCAGAACTAAGGCGTGATGGAATAGTCTCACTCGCTGCTCGAGTCTCGAAACCACGGACCCGGGTGCTTCAAAATCAACCCGATGGTGTTCCGCTCTAATCACGAGAGAACTTTCCTTGAAGGACTCGGTCTGAATCTTTCCGAGCTGACGCTCCCAAAAGTCGTCGAGCTCGATAGGCGCGGTTGAATTGCCCACAGTTAATCCTGCAAGTAGCGCTGTCTCTCCCTCTGTTTCTAGGTGAGGACTAGCGAGTGCCAAGCAACAAAAATCGATGTTATTGGAAAGCGGCATGTAGAACCCGTGGCGACAATAACAGTTTTTCGGAAAGTCTTGGCGTTTTTCCGACGCCGAGCCTTCTCGGTCTTGTAATGCATCCAACTAAATGAGTTTCAGTGGAGCATTTATTCTGATCAGCCGAATCCTTTTTTTTGCATTGTTTCTTTTGGCCGTCTACGCCGTCCAGCGCTTCTGGTTCGTGCGAGCTTGGACATGGATTTCCACGCTCACAAATCCCAACTGGCGCTTCGGGCTTCATGCCGGATTGATCGCACTGGCGGCCGCGCTGCTCGCCTCCCTCCTTGATTCGCTGCTCGGACACGCCGTCTCGCGCCTGAGTTTGGGTACCTTCAGTTTTGGCAAATCGTTTATAACGTTCACGCGAATTTGGCTGATCGCTTCGTTTTTTGGATTCCTGGCGGTTGAAGCGGTGGGAGCGATCGAGTGGGGGACGAATGTTGCGGCGCGGCTTCTGCCTCATTCTGGGGCGGTTGCGGGTGGGTTTAGTCCATCACGGCGTACTTTTTTTCACTATGCGACCGTGCTCGCGGGAAGCTTTCCATTTCTCGCCGCGACCTACGGATTTGCCGCCGGGCGCTTGCGCTACACGGTAGAACGTGTCGATGTGCCGATCGCGAATCTTCCTCCGGAATTAGATGGCCTGCGCATCGCTCAACTCAGTGACATCCACATTGGCGATTACATGCCTCCACACGAGATTGCGCGCGCCGTTGATATGGCAAATGACCTGCGGCCCGACATCTCTTTCGTTACGGGAGACTTTGTGTCCAGCGAAGGCGATCCGCTGGATGTGTGCATTCATGAGTTGAGCCGGCTGCGCGCCCCGCTGGGCGTCTGGGGATGTAATGGCAATCACGAAATTTACGCGGGAGTGGAAGACGATGCGGAGCGGCTATTCCGCGAAAAGGGAATGCGGCTGCTGCGCGCCTCATCACAAGTGGTCGAGCACAATGGCGGACGCTTCAATCTGATGGGCGTCGACTACCAGCGCGATAGCATGACGAGAGGCGAGGCAACGGGGCCGATGTTGCGGGAGGTGGAGCATCTGATCCGGCGCGACATGCCGAATGTGCTGCTCTCGCATAATCCGAATTCGTTTCATCGCGCTGCTGAATTGGGGATCGAGCTCAGTTTGGCCGGGCATACCCATGGCGGGCAGGTGAAGGTTGAGATTGTCGATCACAGCGTGAGTCCGGCTCGGCTGATCTCTCCGTTTGTGGCGGGGCTCTATCGGCTGCCTATGGCGGGGAATGGCGGCGCCTCTGGTAGCAACGGATTGCAGAAGGCTGCGCTTTATGTGAATCGTGGACTGGGGACTTTTGGATTTCCGGTGCGCATTGGAGTGCCGCCGGAGATTACGCTGCTGACGTTGCGCAGAGCATAATGATTGGGTACCTCATCGACTGAAGCCGCAAAATTGATCCACTAATCGCAGCGGTAAAGCGCCGCGCAATCCAAAATCCAAGCGCTTCCTCAAACCCCAGATCTATGCCTAGATCGAAGCCCATTCTCCATTCAAACAAGGTCTGCGGCGGAGCCTAGAATGCCAACGACGTTCCAGCGCCAGAAGCCCTGAATGTGCTATAATTTTCAAATAGATATCGCAAGGTAATGCCTGTAGATACAATAATTTAGCGGCGTTTCTGAGCTACCGGTTTCAGGCACAGATTTGGCTCCGCTTGGACGGGCGAGATACCCGTCCCCAGACAAGCCCAAAACTTCGAGAACTGAGAACTGACTTTCATGGCTGACGATCAAAATCCTGAACTCCCATTAACTCCTCCCGGCGGCGATGGACAACCTCCAGCAGGCCCGGGTGCCCTCAACATGCAGCCCGTCAACATTGAAGAGGAGATGAAGCGGTCGTATCTCGACTACTCCTTGTCGGTGATTATTGGCCGCGCTCTGCCTGACGTTCGCGACGGACTGAAACCGGTGCATCGCCGCATTCTTTACACCATGCAGCAGATGGGCCTGGCTCCGGGACGCGCCACGCGCAAATGCGCCCGCATCGTCGGAGAAGTGATGGGCAAATACCATCCGCATGGAAACCTGGCGGTGTATGACGCGTTGGTGCGGCTGGCGCAGCCCTTTGCCATGCGCGCCCCGCTGGTGGATGGGCAGGGGAACTTTGGCTCGGTCGATGGCGATCCGCCGGCGGCAGACCGTTATACCGAAGCTCGATTGACGCGCGTTTCTACCGCGCTGCTTGAGGATCTCGATAAAGAAGCTGTTGATTTTTATCCGAACTATGACGGTACCGAGACGCAACCGTCGGTGCTTCCGGCGCGTTATCCCAATTTGCTGGTTAACGGATCGGACGGAATTGCGGTCGGCATGGCTACCAAGATTCCGCCGCACAATCTGACTGAAATTGTGGATGCCACGATCACGCTGGTGAATAATCCCGGGGCGCAGTTGCCTGAGATTCTGAAATTCGTGCAGGGGCCGGACTTCCCTACAGCGGCGATCATTCATGGCCGCGCGGGAATCTTCGAGGCTTACCGAACCGGCCGTGGCCGCTTCATGATGCGGGCCCGCGCCGCCATCGAAAATGTCACCAAAGACAAGCAGGCGATCATCGTCACCGAGATTCCCTATCAGGTGAATAAGGCGCGATTGATTGAGCGCATCGCCGATCTGGTCAACGCCAAGACGATCGACGACATTTCCGATATTCGTGACGAGAGCGATCGCGACGGTATGCGTATCGTGATCGAACTCAAGCGCGGAGCCGAGCCACAGATCGTGCTCAACCAGCTCTTCAAGCACACATCCATGCAAGAAGGGTTCAGCATGATTCTGCTGGCCGTGGTCAACCAGCAGCCGAAAGAGATGGGGCTGATCCAGGCGATCAAACACTTCATCGACCATCGTGTCGATGTGGTGCGCCGCCGTACTTTATATCTTTTGAACAAAGCGCGCGATCGCGAGCATATTTTAGAAGGCTACCTGACCGCGCTCGATCACCTCGATAACGTGATCGTCATCATTCGCGCCAGCGCTAACCGCGCCGACGCTCGCGAAAATTTGGTCGCGTACTTTGGCGGTAAAAAGATCGACATCAACACCACCGGACGCGCTCCGAAACTCCCCGCTGATAGGCCATTTACGTCCAAGCAGGCTGATGCCATCCTTGAATTGCAACTGCATCGCTTAACCAAGCTCTCGATCGACGAAATTTCGAACGAGTTGAAGTCGGTGCGCGAGGCGATTGCTGAGTTCGAGTCGATTCTTGCCTCTGAAGTAAAGCTGCGCAAGGTCATCATCAAGGAACTGGAAGAGGTCAAGAAACTTTACGGCGACGCGCGACGCACAGTGATCGAGGACGAAGCCGCGGAGATCATGTTGGAAGACTTGATCGCCGACGAACAGGTCGCGGTCACGGTCAGCCACTCCGGCTACATGAAGCGCACTCCGATTTCGACCTACCGCATGCAGCGTCGCGGCGGCACCGGTCGTACCGGCATGAAGACACGGGACGAGGATTTCGTCGAGCATCTGTTCATCGCTTCGACGCACGCTTACATCCTGATCTTCACCAACACCGGACGCGTCTACTGGCTCAAGGTTTATGAAATTCCCGACGTAAGCGCCGCCGGCAAGGGCAAGCATGTGGGCAACCTGATCGGTCTGCAGCCGGGAGAAACGGTGCGCACCATGCTCGCCGTTCGCGACCTGGAAGAAGAGGGCCGGTTCGTTTTCTTCGTCACGCACAATGGCACGGTGAAGAAAACTGAAGTAAAAGACTTCTGCCACGTGATGCAGCGCGGAATCATCGCCATTAACATCGAGAAAGGCGACGAACTGGTCGCGGCCTCGCTCACCGATGGCAACCAGATCGTATTCCTGGCGTCGCACGACGGGCAGGCGATCCGCTTTGACGAGAATGACGTTCGCTCCATGGGGCGCAATGCCACCGGAGTGCGCGGCATGAACCTTGGCGAGAAAGATTACATCGTCGGCATGGCAACCACGACCAAGCCGGAGGCTAAGGCGGTCGTCGAGAAGTCGCAAGACGACGTTGCGCCTGAAGTTGCCGACCTAGTTCCGGAGAAGGGCTCGCTCATTCTTTCGGTGACCGAGAACGGCTATGGCAAGCGGACTCCTGCCGACGAGTATCGCCTGACGAATCGCGGCGGAAAAGGCGTGATCAACGTCAAGACCACGGAACGCAACGGCAAAGTGGTTGGCATCTCGCAGGTGACGGAGAAATCCGAGGTGATGCTGATTTCGCAGTATGGGAAGATCATTCGGATTGAATCGAAGTTCATCCGCGAATCGGGGCGGTCGGCGCAGGGTGTGCGGCTGCTGAACGTGGAGCCGGGAGACCGGGTGGCGGCGGCGGTGGTGATTCCGCCCGAAGAGCCGACGGGGAACGGAACGCTAATTCAGTAGGGGGCCTTAACTGAGAAGACCGTCTTGGTCGGGTTGCACCAGACGCAGAGATCGTGGCTGCCTAAGCAGGAACGAACGTCCCTCTCTGACCAGATCACCCATCACGAAGATCGGTGTCCTGCTGTCGTGTGCCTTGACTGCAAGGTCGTATTCGGCGCCATGTAGTTCTATCTTAACGAGGTGCACCCGCTCTTCCACGACACCAAGAACGGTTATATTCCCCACATTTGAATCCGGATATCTCGCGAGTTTTATCACCATACCCAATAACTCAAATTCCTCTTTGGGGCTGATCTCTCGAAGCAGGCGTCCGGCCTCTTCGATGACTGGGAGGGCGTCGGGACTGATAAAAATAGGATGAAGCACGTCCTGTCTTGGGGGGCGTGTTCTCGACCAAGAGAAGGAGAACTCCAGTCCTCTCACTGATTCACGATCGCCAGTCATTCCCACCAAAGCGTCACATAAATTTGCACTTATCCCCGAGCCCACTCCTTGTTTGAACGAATCTAGACTACCGGTCGCGGCAGCATTCTCGGCTGCTATTTTCATATATGAGATGGCGATGCCTAGAGTCCTTATGACACGTCTCTCATAGGGTTCCTCAAGTTCTTCAATTGGCAATTCAGGCTGTTGAAGTACTGGTGAGACCTTGGACACAACGGTGACCGTGTAGCTACCACGTTCCGTTTGCCCCATTTTCACTCTCTTGATGTAGTCCAATGCCTGGCCAAACTTGCGCGGCGCAAAATATGCTCGAGGTTCTATCGCAGAACAGGCAGCGGCCAAAACCGCCTCTTTCGTTTTCTGGACTAATGTTACAGCCTCTTCGAGGGGTATCGTGCCGTCATGGGTGTCACGTAAGTCAGAACTGATTCGTACCACGTCCGCGTTTGAAAAACTCAAGTCGCTTAGAATTTGAAGCTGCGATCGTTGTTCCGCAGATTCTAATGTGGTGAGCACTTCAGACATACGAAGGGCAAAGTCTCTGAACCGAGTGAGAGGTACGACCACTTCATAACTGCCATTCCCATTGGCGTGTGTCCATACCGAGTACCGCTCAGGATGGATACTCTGCTGCACCCAACCAGTCGACCGCAAATAGCTGACAATCTCAAGTGGACGTAGAGCCTCGAGTGCTTGAGAATCGCGGACGCTGGCTTTCACGGGAGTTCCTCGTTCGAGATTCGTTGCATAATTGCGCTTACAGCCCCTACGTCGAATACCTGCGTGCGCGGCACGTTAACGGTAACAGTAGTTACGTTATCAGTGGGAGCCATTCCCCTAAGAGAGAACCAATATCCGCAATGCCGAAGAAGCAATTCATGCTCCGAATGTTTAATCCACAGGGCTAGGTCATCGGGCACAACTACAACCACGAGAATTCGCGGCACCAAGAAATCTACTGGTCGAAGCTCATTATAATTCTTTAGAGGCAGCGGGTAAGCAAGCGTCTGCTCTCCAAGAAGATGCCGAGCTGTGCACTTGAGTTGCAAGTCTAGGCGCGGAGATCTGACTGTCCCTCCACCCCCTCGCGCGGCCAAGCCGAGATCGACGCTATCATCGTCCACTGACAGCTCTTGCGTAGCATATCCTGCTGCGGCAGCAACCGCCTTGACATACGCCTTGCTAAACTCTTGCTTCTGTTGTGCAAGATCCATCGTACACACCTGAGTATACGCGAATGCTACAGAGGGCTTCGGCAAGCCGTTCACCGCATTACCGCAGTTACTTCCTCACGATCCCTCGTTCCATTACTGTTAACCTTAGCAACACTGCCTCTCCCCGTGTGTGCTGGCGCGGTTGCAGAATTTTGTTAGCGAGCGTTTGTGCATAACGTCGTCATTGCTAAAACTGAACCCGCGTATCAGGAACTTCTTGGCCGGCCGATTCGCGAGCTGGGGCTGAAGATGGCTGGGTCTCCAGTGGAGCGGTTTGTAGAGCAGCTTTACCGCGAACTGGAGGCGAAGGGGCTGGCGAAATTTCGCCCTGAGGTTTATCTGACGGACGAGTGGGGATGCCCGTCGGGCGAACCGGTTATCGGGATTCCGTTTTATCTGGCGAGTCCGGCGTTGGCGCAACTGGAGAAGGAAACGCACGATCTCGAAGACGCGCGCGAGATCATGATGTACCTGCGGCATGAGGCCGGACACGCGTTCACCTATGCCTACAAGCTGCACAACAAGCCGGAGTGGAAGCAGATTTTTGGGCCGTTTCGCCGTCCGTATCGCGATAACTACCGGCCGGCTCCATTCTCCCGCGATTATGTGCGGCATTTGCCGGGATGGTATGCGCAGAAGCATCCGGATGAGGATTTTGCCGAGACCTTTGCGGTGTGGCTGACGCCGCGTTCGAACTGGCGCAAGCGCTATCGCGGATGGGGTGCAATGGAGAAGTTACTTTACCTGAACCGGCTGGCGCGGAAGTTGAGCAAGAGCGATCCGCCGCGAAGGCGCGGGCTCACCGACATCACGGTGGACGACATGGAGACGACCGTGGCGGAGTTTTACCACGTCCAGCAGGCGGCGCGGGAAGAAGTGGCGGTCGCGGAACTAACTCCGGATACAGACTTGCGCGATATTTTTGCGGTGTCGAAACGGAAGAAGGCGGCGGTTCCAGCGAACGAGTTTCTGCATCAGCATCGCAAAGCGGTGATTGATAAAGTTGCACAGTGGACCGGGGCGCAGCGTCCGCTGATTAAGAAGTTGATTGATTCGATTGAGAAGCGTGCGGGGGAACTGGATTTGCGGGCTGACAAGACCCGCAGCCCGGAACATCTGGCCGAGGTTACGGCTTATGCCACTGCGCTCGTGATGACATATGTGACGAAAGGAAAATTTATTCAACCGTAGAGACAATCACTATCACTATCGCTAGGAGAAACGATGATTGGAGCAAAACTGAAAATCGCGCTGCTCTACGACTTGTGGAACGAAGATCCGGTCGCGGCTGCAGCGAAAGAAGAAAAAGAAGAAGCGGAAGCGCCATCGCGCAAGCCTCGCAAGAAAGCGAAGAAGGTCAAGAAAAAAGAGAAGACCGACCGCGAGGAAATCTTCGAAGCGCTGCAGAAGTTGGGACACGAGCCTTCCTATTTCGAACTCGACGGGCGTCCGCAATCGCTGCACTCGCTTTCGCGTTGCGATGCCGACCTGATTTTCAATCTCACAGAATCCTTCGGTGGCGACGACACCAGGGAGATGAACGTGGTCGCCTACATTGACCTGCTTGGATTGCGCTATACCGGCGTCGGTCCTCACGGCATTATCCTGTCGCAGGATAAGGCGATTGCCAAGAAGATCTTTGGTTTTCACGGCATTAAGACTCCATTTTTCGCGACCTCTTACCGCGGACGCGTTGAACATTGCCACGACATTTCCTTTCCGCTGATCGTGAAGCCGTCGTGGGAGGATGGTTCTATCGGCATCGATGCCGGGGCGGTTGTGAAAAACATCAAGGAGATGATGGAGCGGGTGCAGTACATTCAGGACGAATTCGATTCTCCGGCGCTGATTGAGGAATACATCGAGGGCCGTGAAATTTATGCTGGAATTCTTGGCAGCTACGAACGGGCGCAGGTTCTGCCGCTGGTCGAGCTTGACCTGTCGCGCTTGCCGGAAGGCACTCCAAAGATCGCCAGTTACGATGTTAAGTTCGAGAAGAATACCGAGGTCTACAAACTAACCAAATCGGCCATTGCTGAAAATCTTGACGAAGAGACTACAAAGCGTCTCTCGGACACCGCGCTTGCAGCCTATCGCGCGCTGAAGCTACGCGATTACGGACGCATCGACATGCGTCTCGCACCGAATGGCGACGTTTATGTCATCGAAGCGAATCCGAATCCTTGGCTGGCTAGCAGGCAGGAATTTGCCATGGCGGCAAAGGCTCATGGACTTTCATATACGGAGATGATTGGCGCTATCGTAGATTTGGCGATGAGCCGCTACCTGAATGCGGATCTGACGAGTGTTGCGGCAATGCACTAGCGATATTTATCATAGCTCCCATAGAGAATCTCCACCATAGAGGACACAGTATACAGTCGGCACGGTTGAGAGCTTCTGATTTCATCTAGACGGAGAGAAGCAGCAGTATTCTAATCGCGCTGGCCCCGAACTCCCCACGCCCGGGCGGGCAACTCAATTACACCGTCCAAACTAGCGGGCAGCGAAGCGCGGAGGCGTTCGCGAATCGCATTTCTTGTAGTTTCGCCGCGACTCGCGAGGTAGTTGGGAGCCGAACCTTGTCCCGTAAGCAGCGGTTGCCAGTAATCATCGAAGCTGGCGAATTTTGTGGCGATGTCCAGGGCTTGAACTTTTATTTCTTCCAGTCCAGCTTGTTGGAAAAGCTTTTGCAGAGCCTCGGGATTACAGTGAGTGAAGCGGTTCGCTTGATCGTGTTGCGAGGCTTCGGTGTCGCACGCGGCTGCGGCATCCCAGAATTCGCGGAGAAAGCGCGCTCCTCGGGCATAGTCCCAAACGTAGATGGCGACAGTGCCTTGGGAGGCCATTACGCGGCGCATTTCGCGCAGCGCATCGGTTGGATCGGGTAGGTAGTTCAGGCCGAGGCCGCAGACGATTGCGTCGAAGCTGGCGTCATTGAAACGGAGATGCATGGCATCGCCGGTTTCGAAGGTGACGTTTGGGCGGCCGCGATGTTCGCGAGCAAAGCTTATCTGTTGCGGTGAAGCGTCGAGCCCGACGACTTGCGCGGGTGCTCGACGATTAGAAATTGCTTCTGTGAGAACGCCGCTTCCGCAGCACACGTCCAGCCAGCGCGACTTCTGGGGTAGATCCAGCCAGGCTACGAATGCCTCGGCAACAAGGCGGCTCCAGCGGCCCATCCATTGATCGTAAGCCGCTCCAGACGTCCACTTGTCCATACATATTCGGCCGGAAATGTTGGCCGGAAGTTAGTCCGGCCAACGCTCCCCTAGAACTTATTCCACAAATACTGGTTGTAAACGTCGTGGTGATACTGCACTTCGGGAGCCTTCACAAAGGTACCGAGCAGTCGCGCACAGCGGTCGGCTGAAGCTTCCTTCAGATCGGCGTAACGGCCCTTCACGTCCTTGCCCATCAACTCCGACGTCCATTCAGCCTTGCGGAAGTCAGCGAGTGCCTTGTAGATGTTATCGGGCAAGTAGCGTTCGGCCTGACGGAGGTTCTTGATCTTCGACGTCGTGCCCTGCAGCCCGGTCTTGAAGATCGAGAGCATGACGAGATATGGGTTCGCATCGGGAGCAACGGAGCGCACTTCGACGCGCATGCTGCGTTCGTTGCCGATAGGAATACGAATCATGGAGCCGCGATCGACGGCCGAGGCCTTGATCTGGTTGGGCGCTTCGAAGTGAGGATCGAGACGGCGATACGCGTTGACGCTCGGATTGAGCAGGAGGCAGATGTCGTTGCCGTGGGTCAGGATGCGGTCGATGAACTCCCATCCCACCTTGCTGAGCATTTCTTCACCCTTGGGATCCCAAAAAAGATTCTTGCCGCCTTTGCTGATGGAAACATTGGTGTGCATCCCGCTTCCATTGACGCCGACTACTGGCTTCGGCAGGAAGCAGGCGGTCAAGCCCATCTTGCGCGCGACTTGGCGGCAGATCAGCTTGTAAAGCTGGATCTGGTCCGCTGCTGCCACCACTTCGGAGTAGTTGTAGTTGATCTCGAATTGCGAGGGCGCAACTTCGGGATGGTCTTTCTCGTTCTGGAATCCCATAGAGCGTTGCACTTCAGCGGTCGTGTCGATGAAGTTGCGTAACGGGTCGCCCGGAAGCGAGTGGTAATAGCCGCCGGTGTTCACGTATTCGAATTTGCCGGTCTCGTGATAAGTGCGCTCTGCATCCGGGCCCTGAAATAGAAAGCCCTCGATCTCATTGGCCGCGTTCAATGTGTAGCCTTGCTTCTTATGGAAGTCTTCCGCGAAAAGTTTTAGGACGCCGCGCATGTCCGCCGAGTAAGGCTCGCCACCCTTGTCGATGACTTCGCCGAACACGAGCATTTTGCCCGGACCAAAGATGTCGGCCGGCCCCCAATAGAACGCGCTCCAATCGATGCCGAGACGCAAGTCGCTCTCGCGCTGCGCGGTGAAGCCGCGAATTGAAGAACCGTCGAAGGTGAGGTTGTCGTAGCTTTTCAGGAGAAACTTTTTATCGTAGTCCAGCATGTGCAGCCGGCCTTCGAGGTCGCTGAACATTACGGTTACGGCCTTGATTCGCGACTCGTCCGACAGATATTTCAGCCGCTCTTCCTGAATTTTGTGGGCAGGTACGCGGTCCAGGCGCTGCTTCTTCGCCTTCACATTCAATTCTTCGAGTTCGTCGTAAGTAAGCGCCAGAAAATTCCGCAGTTCAGTTGACATGCCTCTCCTTATGGATGTGGTATCGATGCCGTGCCGATAAATCGATGCAACAACAAATCGACGCAATGACTAATCGATGATCGATTGTATTTGAACGGGGGACAACGTGACAGGCTATCCTGTCAGCCGCGGGTAGACAAATAGAAATCGGTTATAGGGGGGATTAGGGGGAGTTTATCGGGAGAGGAGGCGGTTGACCTCGCGGGCACAGGTTCAACCTCATTTTTTATCCTTAGATGCAAAGCAAAGTGCCGCATGCCTGCCTGTCAATCGTTAAGGTCCGAGATTATACTCGCGTGATAGACGATGGTGCCCCCCGCATATTGTGATGACAGCTCCCCAGCTAACTCCAGAACAGATCGCACAAGTAGCGGGGCTCGTAACTCAATACATTTCCTCTCAGCGGGAGAAGTACGCATCCCGTGCGATTTCGTTATCGCCGCAGCAGAAGACAGCGATGGCAGGGTTCTTTTCACGGCAAATCTTGGACAGTACCCGTCTGCTCGTGCTCCAGGGGGAGCGTGTTGCCAACCCAGATTTCTATCCGATGCTGAGAAGTTTGGGTTTCAACAATCTTCCCGACCAGTCTGCAATGGGGGCGATTACTTTTTCAGATGTTGTGGTCTCGCACGAGGCGTTCTCGAACGGACTGTTGTTTCACGAACTTGTTCATGCGGAACAGTATTGGCAACTCGGAATTCCGCACTTTAGTGAGCTCTACGTAACAGGATTTCTGAACGGCGGGAGCTACGACGGGATTCCTTTGGAAGTCAATGCCTACGCTCTTGGCGGTCGCTTTGAACAGAACCCCGCTAGGCAATTCTCTGTAGCTGATGAAGTGGGAAGATGGATTGCGGAGGCAAGGTTTTAGGCTCATCCGCCATCCCGGAGCGCAACTGTACTTCGGCTTTCAACGTGAGAGAAAAACAGGGTCTATCTAAGAGTCCGCTAAGTCGTCCGCGAAACGCTCAGCAGAATACATTTCACGCCAGCCCGGACTCCCCATATACCACCCACCCAGCTCACCTAGCCCCCCTTCTGGCAAGTTGATTGTTTTTCCGTTTGGAGCCGTAAAGGATTGTTGCAGAACTTGTTGATCAATTGCTCGAAGTAAGAAAAAAATCGTGTCGTCCACGATATCAGGCGCCACCATGGTTGCGACGGATTCCAAATTCCGCTCCTGACCTCCTTTTTTCCACCTTTGGATTACAAGATCATTGGAATCCGGGCGCAACCTTCTATCTGTCGCGCGAATAGCGGCATCTCTAACATGTTGGACAAGTGTCTTGGCAAATTCTTCTACTTCCGGTTTCGGCATGTCATCGTCCCCATGGAATTCAAGTTGGTTCCAGGCGGGTGGGCACCAGTCTATCTGTTGATCTCCCTGCACAATATCGAACAAGGATGCCAGTGTGCGCCACTTATCGCGTTCGAGAAGTGGCCCCCAACCTTCGACACCGCAAACTCCTCATGCCTCTGAAGGTCGGATCTTCATGTTCAGCGCCTTCCGATCATCGACTTTTACAGCGAGATGAAGAGTTAAAGACGTATGCAGCTGGCGTTTCATGAATTAAGCATCGGACGAGCCTCTGAGCAACGGACGCTCTTTCGGTGTTTGACCGTGCCCCTACCGCACGATAGTATCGCTCCATGTCCAAGGCCCGATACCACTACAACATCATACTTCGGCCTGAACCAGAGGGTGGCTACACCGCGCTCGTGCCGGCACTGGCGGGGTGCGTTACTTACGGGCGGACTGTGGATGAAGCACGAGAAATGGCCAAAGACGCCGTCTCCGGCTATATTGCCAGTCTGCGCAAGCACAAAGATCCCATCCCCAAGTGAAGTTTCACGCGGTGGCCGGCAGTTCGTCGCCGGCTTGCAACTTGGAGCAACGAAGGGCTGTGCTGTTCGCCGACCCGATCAATCTATGGGTACAGACGATGAAGCATGCGCGGGAACGGAATCGTCTCCCGAACATGCTCCAGGCCGCATATCCAGGCTACGGCGCGCTCAATCCCCATACCAAACCCAGAGTGAGGAACACTCCCGTATTTGCGAAGGTCAAGATACCACTTGAAAGCTTCTTCGGGCAGGTTGTGCTCGTGAATGCGCTTCAGCAGCAGTTCGTGAGAGGCTGTGCGTTGTGAGCCTCCAATAATTTCGCCGTAGCCTTCTGGCGCTAGCACGTCAACGCAGAGCGCAAGTTCGGGACGTTGCGGATCGGGCTCCATGTAGAACGCCTTCACGACTGCCGGGTAGCGATGGATCATCACGGGCCTGTCATAGAGCGAAGAAAGATAGGTTTCATCGGGCGAGCCCAGATCTCCGCCCCACTCGAATTTGTTTTCCAGCTTGCCCTGCGCGTGACCCTCCTGCAATCTGCTGACGGCTTCGTCGTAGGTGATGCGCGGGAATGGCGCGTCAATTTTCTCGAGCTGTGCGACATCGCGGCCGATGGTTTGCAGGTCGACGCGGCGGCGTTCTAAACAGCGTTTCACAAGAAAAGTCAGCATACCCTCGGCGAGGTCCATCAAGTCGTCGAGGGTGGCGTAGGCGATTTCAGGTTCGACCATCCAGAACTCGGTGAGGTGGCGCCGGGTCTTGGATTTTTCGGCGCGGAAGGTCGGTCCGAACGAATAGACCTTCCCTAAAGCCATCGCGGTTGCTTCAATGTAAAGCTGGCCGGATTGCGTGAGGTAGGCCTGCTCTTCGAAGTAGTCGACCGGGAAGAGAGTCGAAGTACCCTCGCACGCGGCAGGTGTGAGAATGGGCGGATCGGTGAGCGTGAATCCGTTGCTGTCGAAAAAATCGCGAGCGGCACGAATGATTTCGGCGCGCACACGGAGGATCGAAGCCTGGCGCTGCGAGCGGAGCCAAAGATGGCGATGCTCCATCAAGAAATCGACGCCGTGTTCTTTGGGAGTGATGGGGTAGGGATCGGTTTCTGTGACGCGCTGCAGGACCTGGACGTTCGATACGTCGAGTTCGTACCCTCCGGGAGCGCGTTTGTCGGCTCGGACTTTGCCTTCGACGATGACACTCGATTCCTGGGTGAGGCCTTTAATGGCGTCGAATACGTCGGGAGGAACAGCGTTCTTCGGGACTACACCCTGGATCACGCCCGAGCCGTCGCGAAATTGCGGGAAGAGGAGTTTGCCACTTTCGCGCAGGTTGTAAAGCCATCCGCGAATGGTAACGGACTGGCCTTCGTGTTTGCCGATTTCTGCAATGGTACTGATGGGGGCGGTCATATCGTTACAAGAATTAATTTATTGACGAGATCCCGGGAAGAGGTAAAACAGCAGGTCCTTCGCTTCGCTCAGGATGACAAACTTAATTTTGATGGCAAATTTAGTTTTGATGGCAAATTTAGTTTAAATTTACTCAGCTTCGAGCTTGCGGAAGGTTGCGCTCACTTCGTCGCTGGGATTTTTCTTTTCTTCCCCCTCTATTTCAAGAAGCAGGGGCGGCTTCTGCGGGGCGGTACGCAACAATTCCATGGTCTCTTTCCAGTCAATCGTTCCGCCGCCGGGCCAAAGGTGCGAATCTTTGTACTTGTCGTTGTCATGTACGTGCGTTGAGCAGATGTGGTTCTTCAGTATCTCAAAACCGGTCCGGATGCCATCCATCATGTTGGCGTGACCACAATCGAAACAGACGCCGATATCATCGAAATGCATGGTCTTGATGAATTCAATGAGGCGGTCAGGCGTGGACAATTCGTTGGGAATGTTTTCAACGAGCACTCGAACGCCCAAGGGCTTAGCGAATGCGCGCAGGTGCTCGACGCAGGTCATGGCCGCTTCGAATTTCTTTTCGTCGAATGCGTCATTAGGATTGCCGATGTGCTGGATCAGGAAGCGAAACGGTATATGCTCCGCAATTTCGAGCGCACGTTTGATCTCGTCCATGGCATCGATGCGGCCTGAGCGGTCGGTGGATGCGATGTTCACGGGCGGCGAACCAGTGCGTCCCCACTCGTAGTCGGAATACAACGGGGCATGCACGGAGTTAAGGGGAATTCCGGTGGACTTAAACCAGTCGGCGATCTCTTTGACATGTTGCTTACGATTGGCGTAGTCGAAATGCTGGCGCGCGGCAAAGATTTCGATCGACTGGGTTCCGGACTTGACGAGCTCGTCGAGCAGCCCCGGATGGAGCCGCTCTTTAACATAGAGATATGTCGATACCGCCCTCTGCATCAGTAACCTACCGCCTTCCCATTGTCGCGTCCATCGCTAGCGCCTAGGCGCTCGCCGGTCTTGGGGTCAATCATGATGCATTCACCGTCTCCCCAAGAATGCCTTACTTTTAATTTGTGTCCTTTGGAACGCAGAATATTCATTGTATCGGGAGAGAGGCGATCTTCCACGAGAATCTGATCAGGAAGCCACTGGTGATGGAAGCGGGGCGCATTGACGGCCTCCTGGATGTCGAGCCCGAAATCTACAACGCCCATCAGAATGTTAGCGGCCGTGGTGATGATCGTCGGTCCTCCGGGCGATCCTAGTACGAGGAAGAGCTTGCCATCCTTGAGCACAATGGTCGGGGTCATGGCTGAGAGCGGCCGTTTGCCGGCACCGATAGCATTAGCCGGGCCCTGGATGAGGCCGTAAGTGTTGGGAACACCTGGCTTGGAGGTGAAGTCATCCATCTCGTCGTTAAGCAGAAAGCCCAAACCTTCGGCGGTGACGCGAGAACCGAAGGAGTCGTTGAGCGTGGTGGTCACGGCAACCGCATTGCCTTCGGCATCGACGACCGAATAATGAGTCGTATTTTCCGACTCCCGAACAGTGTCGTGATGCGAACGCGCGACTCGCTCAAGCTCGCTGAACGACGGGCGTTTCAAGTCTGTGCTGATGCTAGCGCGCGCGGGATCGATGGAATCGCGCCATGCGGCAGCGTATTTTTTGTCGATGAGCTGAGCTACCGGAACTTTAGCAAAATCAGGATCGCCCATGAAGTCGACTCGATCATAAAAAGCGCGCCGAAACGCCTCGACTTCGAGATGAATGGCATCGGCCGAGCGGTTGCCGAATTTCGCTAGATCGAAGCCCTCGAGAATGTTGAGAATTTCGACTAGGGCTACTCCGCCGGACGATGGCGGCGGAGCGCTGATAATGTCATAGCCACGATAGGATCCGCGAATTGGTTCGCGCTCTTTGACCTCGTAGGCGGCGAGGTCGTCGGTGGTAATCAGGCCACCATTCTTACGGATCGCCGAGGCTAGCTCCTGAGCCATGGCGCCGTGGTAGAAATCTTCGGGATTTTTTGTGATGCGTTCCAGGGTCCGAGCGAGTTCTGGCTGCTTGAATAGTTCTCCGGGGCGGTAATAATTTCCGTCGCGCTGAAAAATGCGTTTGGATTCTGGAAACCGAGAGAGATACTCATCGTTCTTAAGATCCTGGGCATCTTCGTAAGCGAGGATGAAGCCATCATGCGCGAGCTTTATGGCGGGAGCGATTACCTTGTCCAGCGATAGCTTGCCGTATTTTCTCTCCGCGTAGACTAGGCCAGCCACGGAGCCGGGAACGCCCGCGGATTTGTATCCGACGACGCTAGAGTCTTTACTGGATTCGGGGATAACTTTGCCCTGCGCGTCGAGATACATATTCTCGGTGGCAGCGGCGGGGGCTCTCTCGCGAAAATCGATAAAATGCGTGTCGCCATTAGCGTTGCGCAGCAAGAGGAAGCCACCTCCGCCAAGATTACCGGCTTGAGGATGGACCACTGCCAGCGCGAACCCTGTGGCAACCGCAGCATCGACTGCGTTGCCACCCGACCGCAGCATCTCTACCCCAGCACGCGAGGCGAGCTCATGGACGCTGACCACCATCGCGTGTTGCGCGCGGGTTGGCTTTAGCGGTGCCGCGACGACGGCCACCGCAAGCAAAACGATCAAGTAACTAAGGAGGGAAAAGCGGATGGACCAGCGCCGTGGCAAGGTGGTTTCGATGCTCATGAATTGGAAGTGAAAATTTGAATCATAAATAGCTTTAGCGACCCTGGCGGCGAACCATGAGGCTAGTACAGCAGGTTAACAAGAGTCAAACTACGGATGTTCCGGAGCTTCTTTAGAAGAGGTCTCACAACCGCCGAACGGCCTGGCCTGCGGGCAATGCCGCCAGCATTTCTCGAGCGGTTTTTCGGAGCTCGGGGTGTTGTACTTCGGGCGCAATTTCCACCAGCGGCTCGAGAACGAATCGTCGCTCCTGCATTGCCGGGTGCGGAATGTTCAGCCCACGCCCGTGAATCACATGGCTCCCAAAGAGCACGATGTCGATGTCAATGTTTCGTGGACCTTTTTCAGACATACGCATACGTCCCATACCGGCTTCGATTCCCAATGCTACTTGGAGCAAATCTTGGGCGCTCTTGTCGGTTTCAATGGCAATCACGCAGTTCAGAAACCAAGGCTGGTTTGGGACGTCTACCGGTTGCGTCTCATAAAAGCCGGACACGGCCTGCAACCGGCCTGCAGCTTCCAATTGTGCAATTGCCGCCCTCAAATTAGCGGCGCGGTCGCCCAAGTTCGATCCAAGGGACAGGTAAGCAATTTCCTTCACCGACACAGTTTGGAGGCACAACGCCTTAGAATCCAGCGAAAACCAAAGAATTTGAAGGGACTTGCTTGAAGACGCCGACAGCGAGCCATAACCGACGACCCTATCGAACCCAGTACCTAGGTTACTTTCAGAACTTTTCGGCCGCCGTTAAGCTTAAACAAGCTATGAATCTCGATTCTCTCCTGATCAGCCAGGATCGTGATCTGCTCAGCGTGCTGCGCCCCGCACTGGAGAAGATTTCGGTCAATTTGGAGACATGCGCGGAATTGAAGCGCGGCTCTGATCTGCTGGCGAAACGAAAGTTCGACGCGGTGATCTTCGACTGCGACGACATGCAATATGGCTTCGACCTGCTGAAGACCCTGCGGCACACTCAGAGCAATGCCAAGTCAGTTGCCTTCGCCGTGGTGAATGGGAAGACCACAACGCAAGATGCTTTCGAGTCTGGAGCCAACTTTGTTTTGCAGAAACCGCTCACCACACTTCACGCCTCGCGCTGTTTTAATGCGGCTTTAAATTTTATGGTGCGGGAGAGGCGGCGCTATTTCCGCCATCCCGTCGACATCCCTTTGAGCATCACTCTTTCTGGCGGTCAGGAACTGGCAGCGACGGCGACCAATCTGAGCGAAGGTGGAATGGCAGTACGCCTTTTGGGTAAGTTGCAGAAGGACGCGCGGGCGCAACTTCGTTTCACGCTTCCCTCCGTTAATACGTCCCTCGAGCTAAAATGCGAAGTTGCCTGGACCGACGAAACCGGCCAGGCCGGACTGCGCTTCGTCGAGACTCCGCAAAGCTCCCAGTATCAGTTGGAAAAATGGCTGACAGACCGCTTGCAGAACGAAATACCCGTCCGGTTGCAAGGCTACGCCTCGCTTCCGTAAACCATCTTTTCTGAAATCCCTCAAAACGCCACCAGGGGCACCCAGTTGGTGACTTGCCTAGCGCTCCTGCTGTGCCAATCTAGAAGTCTCAATTCCCAATACCAACTTTCCTGTCGAACTACGGGGACTTCATGATCACAGTGGACGAGAAAATCGCGAAAACCCAACGGATGCTGCGCCGCATGGAGCAAGACCAGCCGTACTTACAAATGCGCTTATCGCCGCTGGGCGCAGAGCACCGGCAGAGCGCTAATGCTTTCGCCGAACGCATCCGTGCCGAAGTTGAGGCTGAACTGCAACGACTTATGGCCGAGCGTAAACGCCAATCGGCTGACTGACGGTGGATTAGGCTTCGATTTGCGTTGATAAGTGAATGGATTACGCAGTAAGCGTGGCCGCTGTTGCAAGCTCCGGCATCGCCGCTTGATCGTCGAGCGTCGTTTCTTCCCAGTATGACCTATCCCGCAAGATGCGCGAGACCAGCGCCGTATGCATAGCATGGCCGGCGCGGTCGGCGACGACTGAACCCAATATTTGCTTACCGATTAATGCCAGATCGCCAATCAGGTCCAGTACCTTGTGCCGCACGAACTCGTCAGCGAAACGTAAGGGCGGATTGAGAACCTGGCCGCGGTTCAGAACGATCGCATTATCGGTTGATGCGCCACGAATCAGTCCTTGCTGGCGCATGGCTTCGGCTTCATGCAGAAACCCGAACGTGCGCGCCGAGGCAATCTCGGCCAGGTAATTTCCATTCGTCAACCGCACACAAAAACTCTGTTTGCCAATGAGGGGATGAGGAAAGTTAATCGAATAGGCGACAGAGTATGTATCCGCCGGATAAACAGCGATAAATTTATCGCCTTCCCGAAGCTCAATCTCGCGGACGATTCGAAGGTAAGTCCGCGCCTTACGCTGTTTGCGAATACCGGCCTTCTGGATCATTTCGACAAAAGGTTGGGCGCTTCCATCCAGGATCGGCAACTCCAGGTTATCCAGTTCAACGAAAGCATTGTCGATTCCCATCCCTATAAATGCCGACAGCAGATGCTCGGTGGTGGAGATGAGCACGCCCTTTTTCATCAGGCTCGTGGCGTAGCTGACTCGGGCTACGTTGCGGCCACTGGCTTCAACCGAGAAGCTTTCGAGGTCTGAACGCTGAAACACGATGCCGGTTCCAGCAGGGGCGGGCAAAATTCGCAGACCAACCGGTGCGCCGCTGTGGAGACCCACGCCGGAACAGGTCACCGCAGCGCGAATTGTTTGCTCCTGTGTCAATGGGGGGGCTAGTAAGTCTCTTGCTGTGTAATAGCTTACCGCTCGGAGTCGCGATACGGGTGTGGCAGAATCGCCACACTCCGTGGTTGCAGTATTCAGAATGAGGGCTAACTGCTTAGAGACGTTGCATATCGCCCAGGAACCAATTTAAGCAAATTACCCGCTTTTCTTCGTTGCATCGGCTAGTTTTGTCCGGGTTTTAACGTTTCTTTGGGGGAAGTTTCGGATCATAAGTAACCGCCGCTTCGAATGCCGAATCCGGAAGCTTCAGGTTGTAGCTGGCGGTCGCGATAAAACGCTGTTGGGAAGTTTCGCCATTAAAGTACCGGGTAATTGAGTGCGGAGTCCAAATTCCCTGGACCAGTTTGTAATTATCGTAAGTCTCTTCTTCAGTGTCTTTTTGTTTATCCTTCTCATCCCGCCACGAGTAACTGATTTTTACGGGATAATGCGAATTCTGATCGAGGAAAACTTTGACCGAGTCATTTTGGCTATTGAGCAGCGTGACGCCTTCGCTTTCCTTGCCATCAACCACGGAGGAACCATCGTAAAACAGCGCCACCTCCGGATCTTGAATCCACTTTCGAAAAATCCATTCGATCGAATGTGCGCGGCGGCGGAGATAGTTTTGCAAATCCAGCGGATCCTGCGCCGCTGTCCCCTTGAAGGACGTCTCGTATCCCTTGTCGCCATTGTGTATCAAAACAATATCGAACTTGTTCTTGACCTTGACACCACCGACATCAATCTGCCCTGGCACCACATGAATGTCCTTCTGGTGGAGGACCTCGAAACGGTCTTTGTCCGGATATTTGACATAGTAGTTGTAGGGAATTCCGGTGCTCTCAGTGTGGCCGTGATAAAGCGGGTAGTAACGGCCGGATTCCCCCCTATTTTCGTAGGTGAGATAGGGCCGGCCTCCGAGAGCCTGGATCGTCTGGTCGAGAACCGCGCGGGCCTTGCGTGCGTTCTCAGACTGGTTAAGGTTGAGCGTCGTGGAAGGTGTTTTGGCGAGCGGCGCCGACTGTTGCGGTTGTTCGCTTTGGCTGAACGCCGTGGCGGATAGCGTCAAAAAAAAAGCGAAACGATTCATCTGTTATGTATTAGAAGCGTTCCGGACGATTTTGGCTGTCTTTTCTATGGGATGCATTTTCCCGACTGGGGCATTCAGTGCTCGCCGTGCGTCAGGGCGCACTCTCTATCCGCCGGATCGCCATCTCTTCTGGGTGCCCGATTTCAGCCTACTAGTACGGCACCGCCGTTTACATTGAAAATCTCGCCGGTGATGAATCCCGCGTGTGGGGTACAGAGAAATAGAATCGGCCCGGCGATTTCTTCGGGCGTGCCCACGCGTCCGAGAGGAATGCCTCGAAAAATCTTGTCGCGGGTCGCCGGATCGTTCAGCGCCGGGGCCGACATATCCGTATCGACCCAGCCCGGAGCCACGGCGTTAATGTAGATGCGGTCTCTAGCGAGTTCTGTTGATAAACCCTTCACCATGCTGATGAGCGCGCCTTTCGTCGCCGCATAGTCGCAGTGGAAGGCTTCGCCCCGCTGTCCGGAGGTCGAACTGATGAGCACAATGTGACCGGCGGGCGATGCAGATGGAGCGCCTGACTTTGTTTCGCCAAGCTTTGTTTCGGCTGACTTTGTTTCGGAGGATGACTTCGAAGCTGTTGCCGATTGCTTTTTCATCTGCGCAACCGAATGCTTGACCAGCGAAAAAACGCTATCGAGATTGACGGCGATCGTGCGATGCCACTGTTCGTCGGACATGCGATCAATGGGCGTATCCTCGGGTGGCCAGATGCCATGATTCGCAACCAGAATATCGAGCCGTCCGAAGGCCGAGATGGCTTTTTCGACCAACTGGTGAGCCGCGTCCGTGGTCGAAAGATCACTTTCCACAGCGCGGCAATTTCGCTCGCCACATTCGCGCGCGAGACTCTCGGCTTGCGCTTTGGCTGAATGGTAATTGAAGACTACCTTTGCGCCCGCAGCCGCGAAAACGCGTACTGCCGCGGCACCGATTCCACGCGAACCACCGGTGATGAGTGCAACTTTCGAATCCAGAGTGAGATTCATAAGGCAGACAGTATCGCACGCCGAAGCTGCAGTCCTAAAAGGCCCGCTCTTCTGAAATATGCCAGCTACTCGTAGCGCAGGCTTTCGACGGGATCTAATTGTGAAGCACGGATCGCGGGTACTGTACCGAACAGAATTCCGACGAGCGATGAGACGCCGATGGCGATGACGGCGGAAATTCCAGAAATAGGGATGCGGTAATCGGTGAAGAAACGCACTGAGAAAGGAACAGCAAGTCCGATAACGATGCCGAGTATGCCGCCGATTAGGGAGATGAGAATGGCCTCGGCGAGGAACTGATAGCGAATTTCACGGTTCGTAGCCCCCATCGCCTTGCGGATTCCGATCTCGCGAATGCGGGCACCGACCGTGGCAAGCATGATATTCATGATACCAATACCGCTAACCAACAGTACGACCAGCGCCACGGCGAGCAAGATCATGGTCATCGCAGTTGCGGTCTTATCGGCTACGGCCACGAGCTGGGTAAGATTGCGTACGCTGTAGACGGATTCCGGTCGATGGCGTGATTGGATGACGCGCTGAACCTGGGCCGTAATCGGAACCACGAGGGACGGATCCGCCGCCGAAAAGAAAATCTGCTTCACCGTGGGCGTCTCCATAAAATAGCGGATCACGGTGTAAGGAATCAACATGGTGTTATCGGTCACCTCGGATTGTCCGAAGGTGTCGACACGCTCGCGGAAGATTCCAATAATAGTGAAAGGCAGCCCGCTCAGTTTTATCGTTTTGCCCAAAGCAGCTTCTTCGGAGCCGTAGAGTTCAATCGCAAGTTTCGGCGTGACTACGCCCACCTTGTTGTGGGCCTGAGAATCCTCCGCATCGAAGAAACGCCCCGAGAGGATGATGAGATTACGAACCTTCTCGTATTGCGGGTACACCCCGATGATTTGCAGGTCGCGCTCCTTGCCGCTCGCTACGACAACACGCTCATTGAGAGGCTGAACCGGCGATGCGGCAGCGATGCCGATCACCTCGCGCTGAACCGCCTCCATGTCCGATATAGTCAGCGCGTCATTGCCGGTGTCAGTGATGCGGCCCCCGCCGCTTTCGTATTCTGCATAGATCCAGTTTGACCCAATAGACTGAATCTGATTCAGAAGATATTGCTTGCCCGTGAGTCCGATGGTGGTCACGAGAATCAGCGACGCAGTTCCAATTACCATGCCGAGGGCGGTGAGAGCGAAACGCACCTTGTTGCTCACGAACGTGTCATAAGCGAAGCTGAAAATCTCGCCGAGTGCGAGGTGGGCGCGTTGTTTTTGGTGGGGGACCGTGTCCATTTAGTGTCGCTGATTAGATGCTACGGGGCCAGGCAAAACGCTGCAAGCTTGACTTCTAACCCAGACGCACACTTCCGTTCTCACCGGCCGCATCTTTGTTTTGAAACCACATGTTCTATTATCAACCCAAGCCAAAATCAGCCTTTGCCGCCTTGCTCCAATTCGAGCCCTTCCTCTGCCACGCCGCAACCGAGACGGATACCGTCTTTCCTGCTTTCTATGGTTCTGATTGCGCTGGCCGTCCGTCTCATTGTCATGATTTTCCTGCTGCCAGAGCAGCTTGACCCCGCGCGCGACCACTGGAAGTTCGGCTACGAAGCTGGCAAGATCGCGTCTTCAATCGCCCAGGGCCATGGTTTCGCCAGTCCATTGTTTGAGGACACCGGTCCTAGCGCGTGGATGACGCCGGTTTATCCCTACCTTGTTGCTGGAGTGTTCAAAGTTTTTGGCATTTATACAAAGACATCTGCCGTCGTGCTGCTTTCACTGAACGCGCTGATGTCAGCGCTAGTGTGCGTCACTGTGTTCCTTATCGCCCGAATAAGTTTTGGCGAACGCATCGCGAAATGGTCAGGCTGGGCCTGGGCCTTCTTCCCCTACGGTATTTATTTTCCTGTGGAACGCATTTGGGAAACATGGCTGGCAACTCTGCTGCTTTCGCTATTGTTCCTGATCACCTTAAAGCTCGAGAACGAAGATAGATTCCTGAGTTGGGGGGCGAACGGGTTGTTATGGGGTGTAGCCGCGTTGACCAGCTCGGCAATGCTGATCGTGCTTCCGTTTCTTGGCGGGTGGGTGATTTGGCGACGACAACGACGCGGGAAGCCATGGTTTGCATTGAATGTTCTCGCCGCCATCGCTTTTGTCGCGGTTGTTTCACCGTGGTTTATTCGGAACTACGAAGTGTTCCATAGTTTTATTCCCTTTCGCGACAATATAGGTCTCGTGCTGAAACTGGGAACAAGAGGACAGACGTCTTATTGGGGAGCCTATGAACTTGGACCCTGGCACAACGAGCAGGAGTGGAATAAATTCAAGCGACTCGGCGAACTGGCTTACATGGATCAGAAAAAGCAGGAGTCGATCGAATTTATCCGCAGCAATACCGGTTGGTACGTTTGGACGTCGATACGGCGTGCATTCTTTTTGTGGACTGGATACTGGAGTCTAGACCGCGACTATCTCAAGCAGGAGCCACTTGATCCGCCGAATATATTTTTCTGCACAACGTTGACGGTGCTGGCGCTTCTTGGCCTGTGGCGCGCGTGGCGCGCGGATTGGCCGAGCGCTTTGCCCTATGCCATGGTTCTGTTCTCCTTCCCGCTTATCTATTACATTACGAGTCCGGAAGTTTATTATCGACGTCCGATTGATCCATTCTTTGTGATTTTGGCGGTAGTCGCGCTGGTGTCTGGTACCAAGATGCCTGGTACCAAAAAGATCGGCGGCCATGTGGCCGCCGAATAAGCCTCAATCTTTGAATCAGTATCGAATCAGTATCCTATGCCGTTGCCGGGCGCTCGCCACCTTTGGCGGGGGCTCTTTCCGGCTTGATTACCTGCTGTACACCATCATCGGTTTTTGCGGGTAGCGGCTTAATCGGCGGCAAATCTTGGCCGTCGACCAGCAGTTTGATCTCTGACGCGTCCAGCACTTCGCGCTCGATCAGTGCCTTTGCAATTTTCTCTAGCGTCTCGCGATTCTCTGAGAGTATTGCTCTCGCTGTGGAGTACCCGATGCTCACCATCTTCTTGACTTCTTCGTCAATCTGGATGGCGGTCGCTTCCGAGTAATCGCGGTGTTGCGCGATTTCGCGTCCCAGAAAAATCTGCTCTTCTTTCTTGCCGAAGGTTAGCGGTCCAAGATCGCTCATGCCCCACTCGCAGACCATCTTCCGCGCTAGCTCCGTAGCCCGTTCAATGTCGTTGCCGGCACCGGTCGACATCTGGTGCAGGAAAATCTCTTCGGCGATACGGCCTCCCATCAGGATGGCGATCTGGGTGTCGAGGTAGTTCTTGTAATAGTTGTGCCGATCATCGACGGGCAACTGCATGGTCAATCCAAGCGCCATGCCCCGGGGAATAATGGTTACTTTGTGCACTGGATCAGCATGCGGCAATTTGGCAGCCACCAGAGCGTGACCTGCTTCGTGATAGGCGGTGTTCCGCTTCTCTTCGTCCGTAAGCAAAAGCGACTTACGTTCGACGCCCATCAGAACCTTGTCTTTGGCTACCTCGAAGTCGTATTGCAGAACGGCTTTGCGATTTTGCCGTGCAGCCGCTAATGCCGCTTCGTTCACCATGTTCGCCAGGTCAGCGCCGGAAAATCCTGGTGTACCGCGAGCGAGTACTGATAGATCGACATCGTCGGCGAGAGGAATTTTGCGGGTGTGCACGCGGAGAATTTCTTCACGTCCGCGAACATCGGGACGGTTCACGACCACGCGGCGGTCGAAACGTCCGGGGCGGAGCAAAGCTGGATCGAGCACGTCCGGACGGTTGGTTGCAGCCATCAGGATCACGCCTTCGTTCGATTCGAAGCCGTCCATTTCCACGAGCAGTTGATTCAAGGTCTGCTCGCGCTCATCGTGTCCACCGCCAAGCCCCGCACCGCGGTGACGTCCGACAGCGTCAATTTCGTCGATGAAAATGATGCATGGAGCATTTTTCTTGCCTTGTTCGAACAGGTCGCGCACGCGGCTAGCGCCCACGCCGACGAACATTTCAACAAAGTCCGAACCGGAGATGGAAAAGAACGGAACATTGGCTTCCCCGGCAACGGCTCGCGCCAGCAAGGTTTTACCTGTTCCCGGAGGCCCCACAAGGAGCACGCCTTTGGGAATTCGGCCGCCAAGTTTCTGGAATTTTTGTGCCTCGCGCAAAAATTCAATAATTTCGCGTAGTTCTTCTTTCGCCTCATCCACGCCGGCCACGTCTTTAAACGTGATCTTTTTCTGCTGCATGGAAAGCAAGCGGGCCCGGCTCTTGCCGAATGACAACGCCTTGTTGCCGCCCGTTTGCATCTGCCGAATCATGAAAAACCACAGAGCGCCGAGCAAGACCAGGGGCGCCAGATTCAAAATCCAGCTGGGCCAGCTTCCATTGCTGATGTCCTTGACGCTGTACGTCACGCCCTTGTCGCGCAGAGTCTTGTACATGTCTGGGAAATTTGCGGGCGCGATGGTGTGGAAGGGGGCGTCTGGATTCTTGAACTTTCCACGTACTTCCTGGCCGATAAAGACCACGTCGTGGACGTTGCCCTGATCCACGTCAGACAGGAATTCGGAGAAGCCGATCTCCTTTTCTTTCTGGCCGTTACTGCCGGTACGGACCACTTGCCAGAGTAAAAAGGCCGAGACCACAATGACCGCCCAGAAAATTACCGTTTTAATAGTCGAATTCACTTAAAAACTCCTCGTAAGAGCAGCCCGCCAGCACCTGGAATCACCGCCGCCTCTATTGGATGCCGGAGCCGGAAATTCGACTGGACAAAGACTGCCTAACTATTCTAGACCTTTTCCACAGAAAACGGAGGTGTAAAGGTCAAGTCTGGCCATCATGGGCCAAAGCGGACTTTGGATTCCGGAGGCGGCGCAGGAGTCGCGGGTCCGTAACCTATCGCCTGCCGATTCTTCATTTGGCGGATCATAAAAAACCACAAAGCCCCGAGCGGAAAAGGGGGGCCAAATTAGCGATCCAGTTCGGCCAACTTTGTTCGGCCGCTTCCTTGAACCAGATCTCTACCCCATGCTGTTGGAGAGCGTCGAGCGCTGCGGAATTGTTGCGTGGCAAAATAACCGAAAAGCCGCTGCCATCAGTGCCTGAACCGCGAACCACAGTACCTGCAATCCTGACTGTTTTGACTTGGTTGTTTGCCACTCTTGCCAGAAAGTCAGAATAGCTTATCTCGGGAACAGTTTGATTGGCTGTAGCGCCAGACCTGGTCTGATGCCAGAGCAAAAATGCACCGAGCACAATGACCAACCAAGAAACCACGGTCTTTATGACCCCGTTCATTCCCACTCCACTCAGACGGTTGCGGCAAGATAGGGCAGGTTTCGTCCCGTTTGCTCCGTACTGCCTAAGCCGTAACCGCATAGAAAGGCATCGTCGACCAAAAACCCGAAATAATCGGGCTGGAGGGGGACGCGGCGGGCCGATTGGCGATCCAAGAGCGTGACCAGTTTCACCGAAGCGGCGCCGCGGCCTCGCAGGTCGCTCATCAGAAACTCACTGGTAATGCCAGAGTGCACCAATCCTTCGATCAGGAGAACGTTCTTGCCCTTAATCGCCAGTTCGTGACTGAAGAGAATCTCGACCAATGCCGACTCGCCTTGCTGGCTTTGTTTGTAGCTGGGCTTGATGAAGGAGCAGATAAGGGGGACCTCAATCGACCGCACCAGGTCGGCCATAAAAAGGAAGCTGTTCTCAAGGATGCCAAGGGCGATTACGGTCTGGCCGCGATAATCATCGGAGATCTGCCTGCCAAGCTCGCGCACTCTCTTCTGAATCTGATCGGCTGAGATCACCTGACGCAGCGCCGCATTGTGCGAAACATTCATAGCGTACAGAGTGGCTCCGGTCGAGTATCAGCCTCATGGCACAGCCCAGCAGCTGTCTGATCCGTCATCGGCATGTTACACCATTGCATGCCATTCAATGTTTGCAATCTCGGTTTGTGATCTGTCGAATCCAGATCGTTCTCTTTGATCCGGGCGATGCCTGATAATCCGGAGGAGCAGCAAAATCCCTCAGCCACAAAATCTCACCAGCCTCCGCGACCGCTACTGGCCATAATTTCTTCTCGGAGCCCGCCGAGTGGCGATCGTTCAGCAACTCCTTAACTTTTCTTGGTGCCCTGGTGTGCGCTGGCCAGAAGCGGTCCCCTGCACGCCAGTTTCGGACGACCACCCGCTTGGGCACTCGTTCGATATCAAATAGCTGCCCGCGAGATTTTTCCGGAACTGAGTTCGTATCCACGACCTTGGCTTCCACTCTTGCATCCAGTTCAGGAACCTCGACCGCACCCGGCACGACTAACGCATATTCATAATCCGGCGCTTGAGCTGCGGCTTGCCGGTCGCCTGTCAGCGCTCTTCGTTGATCCGGTCTTTTAGCTTCTAGTGGACGGGCGGTTTCTGATTCCAGTAGCAGCTCGTTGCGCTCGCGTCGAATATTCCACCGGGCGGATAAGCCCAAACTCTTGCCTGGAGTCTTTCGCGAGAACTCAAGCACCTCCTCGATTACCCGGAAAGAGATTCTGATCTCCGGCGCATTCATCTCTAACCACCGGCGCATGAGGCGGCGTTGCGCCGCTAGCGGGAGAGCGAGCAACTCCTCAACTGCAAGGTTGGGCGATGCGGAGGGGAGCTTAACCTCTGGATGCGCCCGTTGCCAGTGCTCATCCTCGGCACGCGCGATCTCTGCCAGGTCGCCCATGTGTTCAATCGCTGCTTCGCCGAATTCATCTTTGATTAACGGAAGCAAGCGATGGCGCACACGATTTCGAAGGAAAGTAATATCCCGATTGGATGAATCCTCTCGCCACATGTGGTCACCCGAGCGCAAGAATTTCTGCAACTCTGCCCGACGAAAGCTCAGCAGCGGCCGCACCAGTTCGCCGAATGCTTGTCCCTGTTCCTCGAAAACTATTTTGGGATGGATACCCGCGAGTCCGCGGATTCCCGTTCCGCGAAAAATGCGCAGCAGCACGGTCTCAGCCTGATCGTCGAGGGTATGGGCGGTGGCAACTTTGGATACCTTTCCGTCGCGTGCCAGCTGCCGGAAAAAGTCATAGCGCAGAGCACGCGCTGCCGCTTCGATTCCCGCGACTGGTTCTTCTGACTTGATTTTCGATTTATGCCTCTTTCCTTTAGGCGGGCTCTTCGTTTTAGGCGGAATCGGTGCATCGAGGTAATGCAGTTTCAATTCATGCTTCGTGGCGAGCTCGGCTACGAAATCTGCGTCACCGTCGGACTCCCGCCCGCGCAACTGGTGATTGACGTGTGCGACCGACAGAACGATCCCTAGCTCGACGCGCAATTGCAGCATCAGGTAAAGCAGCGCCACAGAATCCGCCCCGCCGGATACGGCGACTGCCAGGCGATCGCCGGCTCGGATCGATTTATCTTTCCGGATTGAGTTCAGCAGCCGTTCGGCCAGCGCGTTCACGGTGAAATGTTACAGCAGGGAGCGAATTTCCAAGTTCCACTTAGCGCAAGAACCTACGTTGGCGTGTGCGGACTAGCCTCCCCTGCCTGGCGACTGATATGCTTTCCGCGATGGAGCGTATTTCTCATTTTTCTCATTGGACTGCAAGATTTCTAGTGCTGGTCATGATCGCTCCGGCATTGGGGCCGATAGCACTCGCCCGTTCTACGGAGCTGAGTGCGCCGCACTGCCTGCGGCAACGCGGGTCGGCGCGGCCCGCCATGCCATGCCACCATGAGATGGCCGAATCGAAATCGACCGAGCCTGAATCGAATTCACTCCAATGGCCTGAAACCTCGCTTCAAGCGGATTACAGCTGCTGTCAAAACCATGATTGTTGCTGCCGCATTGGCACCTCCGGATCGGTTTGGCTGGCTTCCGTTTTGGCATGTTCTTTTCATCCGCTCATCGGTCGGTCGGAGCCTATAAAAAACACTCTTTCACGATCGAAAGACGTGTTCGGGCAAGATTCCGCTCGAGCCCCTCCTCGCAGTTAATCTTCCGGCAAACTCTCGAACTGAACTCGAACTGAATAGGCAAGTCTCAATCACAGTGTGCTCTCACAGACTGTGATTGCAGGCACCTGCCTTTCATCGTCCACGGTGCTGAACCCCGGGGACGGCGAAAATCACCCCAATGAATCACTCGTGAGAGACAAGGATGACTATCTCCAGAATCCTGATATTCGCAGCGCTGCTGGTAGTTGTCTCCGCCGCCTCAGCCAATGAATTCGGCGCGATCCGCGGCGTCGTGCATGACCCTGAGCATCGTCCCGTTCAAAATTCGACGGTGATCCTCAAAGCAAAATCCTCGGATTGGACCAAAACCGTCACCACCGACGCGACGGGGCAATTTCAACTCAATGCCGTGCCGCTCGGAGACTATTCCGTCACCGTGACAAGTGAGGGTTTCGCCCAGAGTTCACAGAATGTCACGGTAGCTTCGGGAAGCGCCCCCGTAGTTCATTTCCAACTGCGGCTGGCTACGGCGAGTGAAAAAGTAAACGTCACGGCCACGCCCGAAGTGGTTGGGACGGACAGCGCCACTCCCATTACCCTCGTTAGTCGAACTGATATTGAGCGGACACCCGGCGCCGACCGCTCCAACAGCATGGCTATGATTACGAACTATGTTCCCGGCGCGTACATCACGCACGATCAACTCCATATTCGTGGGGGCCACCAGACAACCTGGCTGGTCGATGGTGTGCCCGTGCCGAATACGAATATCGCTTCCAATATTGGTCCGCAGTTCGATCCTAAAGACGTCGACTACGTGGAAGTAAACCGGGGCAGTTATGGAGCGGAGTTTGGAGATCGGACTTATGGTGTTTTTAACGTTGTTCCCCGCTCCGGTTTCGAACGCAACAATCAAGCCGAACTAATCCTTAGCGCGGGCAATTTCTACCAAACGAACAATTCATTCAGCATCGGCAGCCACACGCAACGTTTCGCATACTACGCGAGCGTTAACGGAAACCGGAGCGATCTTGGCCTCGAAACGCCGGTTTCCAGGGTGGTGCACGACAGGACGAATGGATACGGAGGCTTCGGATCTTTCATCTTCAACCTCGACCCCTCCAATCAACTACGACTGGTGACCGCTTTACGCAAGGACTACTACCAGATCCCATACGATCCTTTTCCAAATGACATTGAGAATGCACCCATTCCATCGAATGGCTTCGTTGCGCAATACCCAAGCATCGGCCTCCGCGATGGCAATCATGAATCCGATGCGCTGGTGAATTCCTCGTGGGTCCACACATTCAATTCCAAGGTGCTGCTGACGGCGTCGCCCTTCTATCACCGCAATGTCGCCAACTACGACAGTTCGGCCTCCGACGTCCCTCTTGCAACTACCGACCATCACACTTCGACATATTCGGGCGGCCAGATCAGCGTCAGTGCGAATGCAGCAAGGAACAACCTTCAGGCGGCCTTCTCTGGGTTTCATCAAAATGACAGCCAGTTCTTCGGGATTCTCTTCAACGATGGCAGCAACACGCCGCCTCTGGCCGAGAGTGATCGTGCATCAGGCGGGCTTGCGGCCTTCTTCGTCGAGGACAAATTCAAGCCATTTTCATGGATGACTCTCAGCGTCGGAATGCGCCCCACGCATTTCAGCGGCGGACGGACCGAGAACGCGATCAGTCCCCGATTCGGCGCGACATTGACCGTTCCCCGATTGAACTGGACCTTCCGCGCCTTCTATGGCCATTATTTCCAGGCGCCACCTTTGCTCACCGTTTCGGGTCCCTTAGAAAATTTTTGCAATACCGGCAATTGCGGTTTCCTGCCGCTACGTGGAGAACGCGATGAAGAACATCAATTCGGCATCGCTATTCCATATCGCGGATGGGTGCTGGATATCGACAACTTCCAAACTAATGCTCACAATTTCTTTGACCATAGCTGCATCGGGTCGGGACTCTGTTTGCCTATTACGATTGACGGAGCCAAAATTCGCGGATGGGAACTGAGCCTGCGTTCTCCGCGCATCGCCCACCGTGGACAAATCCATCTTGCATACTCGAATCAGGTCGCACAGGGAAAACTGCCGATCACCGGAGGCCTGACCAACTTCTCGCCTCCAACCAATCTTTTTGCGCTCGATCACGACCAGCGAAACACTCTCAATTTTGGCGGCGACATCATGCTTCCGTGGCGGTCGTATGTTTCCACGAACGTCTATTACGGCTCGGGATTCAGTAATGCCTTCGTCGGACACCCCTATCCTGGGAGCCACCTGCCGCAGCACACCACGTTCGACATGTCCTTGGGCAAAGACTTCGGCGAGCAAGTGTCGGCATCATTGAATGCGCTGAACGTTGCCAACCGCCGGGTAATCCTGGATAACAGTCAGACTTTCGGCGGGTTCCACTGGAATAATCCGCGCGAGATTTTTGTCGAGTTGCGCTACCGGTTCAAGTATTGAATTCGCAGTTCAGCAATTGCAGCTAATTATGGAGTGATTTTGAAGATTGCCCCGTTGCCGGATGCGCCGCCGTTGGCAGCCAGACCGTAGATGTTTCCGGACCAGTCCCGGAGCAGACTTCCCCACGACGGGTTTGCCCCGTCGGGCGTGCCGGTGAAGGTATGCAGCACAGTGAATTGGCCTGTCCGGCTTAATTTGTATACAACTCCGCATCCATTGGTGTAAGGATTACAACTTATTTTGCCACCTGCGTAAGTGGTGCCGTAGAGATTGCCTTTGCCGTCTCGAATGACCCCCGTCTGCGGATTTGCTCCGCCGCTCTTCCCATTAAAGCTGTGAAGAATGGTATACACCCCAGTTGAACTTAACTCGTAAATGATTCCCGAACCGAAGGCTCCTCCGGCTGAGGCAGTGCCGTATAGATTACCGGACTGGTCGATGATCAAATTGGAGTTAGGCCCAGCGCCGTCAGCGGTGTAACCAAGAAATTCGTGCACGAGGGTTTCATTTCCAGCGGGATCGATCTTGTAGATAACTCCACAACCTACATCGCAGCCGCTGCTACCGCCTGCCCCGGTAGTACCGTAAAGGTTACCGGCAGCATCGCGCACCAAACCCTCCAAGGGGGTAGCTCCATCTGGACCGGAAAAGGTGTGCAGAACAGTGTGATAACCCGTCGCATCGATCTTGAATACGGTTCCGCACCCATTCTGCGCGCAATAATTATTGGCAAAGTTTCCTCCCACGGTGGTGGTGCCGTAAAGATTTCCCGCAGAGTCGCGAACCAGGGTACTCCAAGGGTCAGCGCCGTCCGACCCGCCCTGGAAGCTATAAAGGAGTGATTCTTTGCCACTGGCGCTTACTTTGAATATTGTGCCTGCATCATTATGATACGGCCCTCCTTCCGCCGTGGTGCCGTAGAGGACACCGCCGGCGCGGATCACACCACCGCTTGGCCCGGCGCCGTCGGGCGTGCCCTGAAAGTTAACGAGAGTTGTTTTTGTACCTAACGACGAAAGCCGGAAGACTGTGCCGCAGCCGTAAAGGCGGCAATTCACATCTCCTCCAGAAACGGTAGTGCCGTAGAGGTTGTTCTGGGAATCCTTGATCAAAGTGCCGTAAGGATTAGCGCCGTCTGATCCGCCAGCAAACGAATATAAAACTTGGTAGGTTTGAGCATGGCTTCCGCGTGCCACGCTCATTACAACGACAATTGCAGCTATCAGCCTGGAACCGACTAATGTGTGAACGATGTTTCGCATGTTGTTTATTCCCCCGGGGGAGAACGGCGAACATTCTGGCACGGTCATCCTCGCGGTAAGCTTAGGTGCGAAGAGTGAGAGTCTGGTTGCGGGCTAACCAGCAAGAACTCCAGCCGAATTGAATCAGCCCCTCTCCCAATCAGCGCAGCGTTAGCCGCAACTCAGCAACACATGTCAACTTTGCTAGCTAGGTAATAGAGATGTGCCGTTTCAAAATGCTCTATCTCCTAACCTGGATGGCAATTGACGCTGTTCCGGTGCGCTCCGTATAATGCAAGGCGTCCCTACCCTGATCACCAAGCTTTCAGCTTTTAGGTGGGAGCCGGAGCGTCGTACGCGCTTGAGCGGTCGCCCTGGTTAAGGTTCTGTTGCAGACCTGCGTTCAGGTTTGATGACTGATGGCGTAGGGCAGCTTTTAGTCTCGCGATAAGCCCCGCGGACTGAAGACTGCCAGTACTTCCGACAAATTGAAGGAGTTCAAAAGGATCCAATGATTAAGAAGTCTCTGAGTCACAAGATCGCACGCGTTACCGGGACCGCTATGGTCGGTCTCTCTCTTTTCGCTCTTGCACAAGCCACCCCGGCCCCCGGCGCTCCCGCAGCGGCCGACGCTCCCAACGCTCCTTCCGCTGCAGCGGCGGCGGCGGCCAAAGCCACCGGAACCAAGGTTGGCACCATCAACATCGAACAGGCGATTTTCGCCTCCAACGAAGGACGGCGCGATTTCGAACAGTTGAGCAAGAAGTTTGAGCCCAAGCAAAATGAACTGAAGGGTTCAGCGGACGAAATCGATAGCCTCAAGAAACAGCTCAATGCGCAGCAAGATAAGTTGAATGAAGAATCCCGCGACAAATTGATGAAGCAGATCGAAGCCAAGCAGAAAGTTTTCGATCGTTCCACGCAGGACGCGCAGGAAGAGTTTCAAAATCAGCAAGGCGAGATTGGGAACAAAATTCTTACGAAGATGGCTCCCATGATCGTCAAATATGCCAGCGACAATGGCTACGGTATGATCCTCGATACGTCACAACAGTGGCCGCGCGGACCGGTGATCTGGTACGGACCGGCGGTGGACATCACGCAACCAATTGTCGAGGCTTACAACACTCAATCCGGGGTTCCGGCACCCGCTGCGGGAAGCACAGCCACGAAACCCGTTAGACCAACTACCGCTCCGGGCACCAAACCGGCTACGCCCGCACCCAAGCCCCAGCCAACAACTCCACCGAAGCAGTAGTAGACATTTAAAAGAGATTCTTGAGGCCGCGCGCAAGCGCGGCCTTTTTGCTTGAACCCGTCAGTAACAAACCTTCGAACCTTCGTTTCTAAACTCCGCCGCCCGCTCTGGATCAAATACCGAGCCACAGGTGTCTGTACTGATAACGGGCCCGTTCCGGAGGACGTTATGTTTAACACACTCGAAAGCAATTGGAACCAGTTTGCGCGTCGCGGGTGGACGACGCTCGCATCATTGGGATTTCAGGCAATGGCATTGAGTCTCCTGCTACTGATTCCGTTACTCACAATTCAGGGACCAAGCAGACTGGAGTTATTTAGCCGCCCGCCAATTTCTGTGCCACCACCGCCAACTCCACAGCCGCCAGAGAGCGCTCAACGGCCTATCCATTCTTCGAACCCAAGGCTTGTAGAAATACTCCAGCAGCCCACGAGCATCCCGCGCACGATTGCGAACTTAGACGAGCGGCCGATCGCATCCGCTCCAGACGTGAGCGGTATCAGTGTGATCCGAAGTACAGGGTCTGGGAGGCCGGGAGGGTTTGACTCGACCGGTCTTTCAGTTGAAATTGCTCTGCCACCGCCTGTTCCCGCGCCCAATCATCCACTTAAAGTGTCGCACTGGGCAGAGGGAAACCTGATTTATCGAGTCCAGCCTGTTTATCCTGCGCTGGCACGGCAGGCACGTGTTCAGGGGAGCGTCGAGTTGCGGGCGATTATCAGCAGGGCGGGAACTATCGAGAATTTAATTGTGGTCCGGGGACACCCCATGCTCTCAGCTGCGGCGATTGACGCGGTGCGGCGATGGCGCTACCGGCCTTATCTTTTGAACAGCCAGCCCGTCGAGGTGGAGACGGGAATTACGGTGAACTTCCTGTTGTCTGGTGGACTGTAGCGGCGCATCTTGTAGCGCCACTCAGGACCTTCGGAAACTTCCCTAGTTACTATCGGCACCTTCAACCTGACTGTGCAGCGCATGTCATCACTATAATCGGCTACGTGCACGCTCCGCGCGCCGATTTGTCGAAAATGCCCGAGCGCCGTTCGCTGATTCTTGACGGCCGCACTTGGGCGGAAGTTTCTTTGAGGGCGCTCGGAGAAAATTTCCGAGCAGTACAGAGTCACGTCGGTCAAGAAGTCACAATTTGCGCGGTCGTCAAAGCCGATGGCTACGGTCATGGCGCGGTGGAGTGCGCTCGCGCCCTTGAATCTGAAGGAGCGCAATGGCTCGGAGTAACTGACGCGGCGGAAGGCCTAGCGCTGCGGGGCGCTGGAGTCAAAGGCCGAATTCTTCTGATGACTGGGATCTGGAAAGGCGAAGAAGACGCAGTTGTCGCCGAGAATCTCACTCCGACCGTTTGGGAACCATGGCACATCGAGTCGATCGAACGGGCGGCTCGCGAACAGCATCCATCGCGTCGTGTCCCCGTGCATTTGAAACTTGATACCGGCATGAACCGCCTGGGCGTTTCCCCGGAAGCGTTGCCACGACTATGTGAAATGTTATCCGCGAGCAAGCACCTGACATTGGAAGGGGTGAGCACACATCTTGCATCGGCGGAAGTGCTGGACGCCGAAGACGCCACACGCCAGGTGAAGCGTTTCGACGCAGGGCTTGCTGTCTTGCAGAATTATGGACTTCGCCCCAGTCTCATCCACATGGGAAATTCAGCGGCCATGACTGCCCGGCCGGATACTTGGAAGACCATGGTGCGTCCTGGAATCGCCCTCTACGGATATTCGCTGGCCTTCACGCGTGGCGGCAAGCACGCAGCGGTAGCCTCGCTGGCCCTGAAGCCCGTGCTTGCCTGGAAGACACGAGTGCTAACCGTGAAAGACGTTGCGGCGGGAGAAGCAATCGGCTACATGGGTACGTTCGTGACGAAAGCACAAAGCAGAATCGCGGTGCTGCCGGTAGGTTATGCGGACGGTTATCCGCGCCTCCTTTCGAATCGTGCGCGCGTTATTGTCGGCGGCGACTATGCGCCGGTGGTCGGTCGCGTCTCGATGGACCTGACAATTGTGGATGTCAGCCATATTGCAGGCGTCGCGGTGGGAGATGAGGTTGTCTTGATCGGAAATAGCAGCGGCAAGAGTGTGGACGCCGTGGAACTAGCCCGTTTGTGCGAATCTGTACCCTACGAAATTCTGTGCGGATTGTCGCAAAGAGTGCCGCGAGTCTACAGCTAGGCCAGGAGCACCCTCGTGCAGCCATGTCGGAAGTTTCGTGGAAGAGTTGCACGCGACGCGATGAGCCTTGCCATTTAAAATCCTGTAATATGAACCCTCGCTGGGCAGGATTTCGAAACGATATCTGGACCTGGGTAGTCATCGGAATAGGACTGATGAGCGGCATTGCCGCGACCTTACGCGAATGGTTTTCTGTATTCCACCCAAGCGCGGCCGACTCCAGCAGACTGTTCAATGCTTGCGCGATCACTTGTCTTTTTATTGCCGCTGTTATCGTTTTCTTCCGACAACGATCTGCAATTACTTCCCTCGAAGACGCGCAGAAGCGCGATAGAAACAATAAGGCTGAAGCGCAACGCCTTCATGTCGTGTTCGGTGACTTTATGGCGCAAGGGGAAGGTCTCGCCAGAGAACTGAGACAAGGGCTTCCGCGTCACCAAGGAGTAGAACAGTACAACCTTTGGGTCCAAAAGCGTGGGGAGTGGGTCCAGCGTGTGAGTGATGCACTCCGTGATATCGGCCTCCCAGACGAAGCTTCTGCCTTCCGACATGCCGTCGAGGGAGACCCTGACATCACCCAACTTTTAGGCCCCAACCAATCCGTCTACTGGCGCAGATTCTACAACGGGCAATTAGATAACTGCCGACAGAAGCTTGCGGACATTGTTGCTCGGAGACTCGACTTCCATCTGTAGCTAAAGCCATCGCTTAGGTGCGGGCAATTGATACACGTGACACGATGAGCCTCGCCACCCAGAAGTTTCCCAAGATGCTGAAGGCTGGATGAGAATTCAGTTCAAAACATCATTCTGCACTTAGTCTCGCGGCTGTCACGGCAAGCCTGCCCATGCCGACACTAAATTCGCAGTTCGCGACGGTGGCGATCATCATCGGTCAGGGACAATGCCAGCGACACACGGAAGTTCCTTCACTTCGTTCTCGGGAGAGGGAGCATGATACTTCGCCTCCGTTTCCCCGTTGTCTATCGCAAAGAACGATTCGTAATCCGTTGGGTGCATGTACTGATATTCTGAGCGGTTAACACGCTCCATTTTCTTCGTGCAGACAGCATCGTGGTAGCAGTCGAAATCGAAAAGTATCGTTTGTCCGTCTGCGCCTAAGTAGTACAGAGCTGTATGGGTATGCTCACTGTACTTATGACGAATCTCGCGCAGCGGTGGCCCACAACGCTCAATCACTTGGTCGGGTAACAACGAGAACGACGCAATATCATTCGCCCCCTTAGACATTCGAGCTTTCTGTTCCGCAGCACGCGCCTGTTCCTTCACAGTTTCCAAACGCTGCTCCTCGGCAAGTTGTTCGGCTAGCTTACGCATTTCCCACATTTGAAAAACGGCATAGAGACAATACGCTCCCACAATGCCCAGTAGAACTCCTGCTGCGGTCTTTAAGACCTGCTTCATGAGATTCCTTACTTTAAGAGAGAATTTTCTGCTGGTCTAGCCGACAGGATTGGATGCGACCTTCTGGCTGTGAAGCAGACGCCGACCACAAGGACGGGCAGTTGATAAATAATCACATCCTCGCGACTCCTAAGCGATTGCTCAAAAGCAACTTGCGAAGGATGCTCGAATCTCCTGAAGCTTTCGTCTTTACTCACACAATCATGAAACCTTGACAGCCCTGTTAGGTTGGGCCGTCGTTTTTCCACACCCTTTAGGGGCCCGGTTCCGGTAACCTGCTGAATGCTGCGCCTTGACTTCTGAGTGCTGAAATCCACCATTAAACTGACTGCGTTCGCCAACATCGCTCCATTGTTGTATTTCTAGAAGATACATGCCTTCTCGCTACGCACAATGGATGTACGGTTGGGAGACCCGCCTAACCTCGGTCGACAACAACCGCGTAGTGCGTCCGCTGGACTGGGGCCTGGATTGGACCCACAACTGGCCCGGCCGCAACGGTGGACCTCCATCAGGGGAAGGATCGGGCGCAGGTTCGCGGGAACTTCTGGAATACTTTTCGCGCTTCAATGATCGCATCATTCTTGATAGCGACAATTTTTATTCTTACCAGAAGCCTGCGGATTTCCGCTTAGAGCGTCGGGAGGTACAGGTATTCAGTACACGTGAGGTACCCGACCCGCGCCTCGAAGCGAGAGTTCGCGGCACGCATGCGGAATTTCTCCGCTTCACCTCGCCGGTGGAGACTCCGTTCCCGGAAAACAATCTTGTGAATGCCCGATGGTTTCCGGCTAGGGGACGTCGCGCCGTGGTCGTATTACCCCACTGGAATTCTGACGCGCTTTCGTACAACAGCCTGTGCCGGGTGCTGAATTGGATGGGGATTGCGGTGTTACGGCTGTCGATGCCCTATCACGACATCCGGAGGCCTGCCGAGATTGACCGCGCCGATTATGCGGTCTCCGCCAACATTGGAAGGACGCTCGATTCCGTTCGCCAAGGTGTGATCGACGCACGCTGCTGCCTCGACTGGCTGGAATCGCAAGGCTATAACCAGCTTGGCATTGTCGGCACGAGCCTCGGGTCATGCTATGCCTTTATCGCCACCGCGCATGATCCGCGAATTCAGGTGGCCGCATTCAATCACGCCTCCACTTATTTCGCCGACGTAGTGTGGCACGGCCAATCGACGCGACACATACGCGAGGGATTGGAAACCGCTATCACTTTGGAGGATCTGCGGCAGGTGTGGCGCGCCGTCAGTCCGATGGTGTACTTCGACAAATTTTCGCGATGGCGGCGCCGCTCGCTGATTATCTATGCAAAGTACGACATGACTTTTCTGCCAGAATTTTCGGAGCAGGTAGTCGAGCAATTCGAGAAGCACAATCTCGACCACAAAGTTGTCGTGCTGCCCTGCGGGCACTATACGCTCGGGGAGACGCCTTACAAATATATGGATGGCTGGCAGCTGGCTCGATTCTTAAAGACGGCATTCGGCTAACGTCTGGCCGGCGCCACACGCGCCGAGTGACGCTACGGTTATCTCTTAGCCGTGACCTGATCCGCAATTTTGTCGTACTCGGACTTGGGCAGGATGTGGCGCCTCACCAAATCATTTGGATCGCTGTAAGGGCGCCCCGCGATAACGCGATCTGCCTGTGCTTCGGTCATGTCCGGCAGACTCAGCAATTGATCTTTCGTCGCAGTGTTCAGGTCGAGCGGCTTGTTGCGGCTCCAACCCTCGCGTATTCCTTCGGCCACAGCTTTGGCATCGCTCTTAACTTGGGCCGTTGCCTTGGCCGTTTGCTCACGGAGATCCTGCGAGTTTTGTGGTTGAGTGCAACCGGCGAGCGCGCCGAGCAGAATAATCGCAGGGACGAATGAATTTTTGCGAAAGCTCATATTGATGCTCCCTTACGTCGTGCTTGGATGATACTGCTGGGAGGTTCGGTTGGCCATTCTCATGTGGAGCATGAGCGGACTGAACCCGCGTTCGATGAGGTCGTTTCGCGACTTGACATTGTTTGTAACCTGATTGAGGCTGTCTTGACTCATGATTGCTCCTGGCAATTGATTGAAGACTGCATGACCACGGGTGACGAAGACGGCCAAAAGCTCCGTAACTCCTTCAATTGACGTTCCCAAGCATTCGACCTACCATTTCGAGCAATGACCACGCCCACCCAACCCGTGGGGCAGACCGTTTCCCATTACCGCATCCTGCGAAAAATCGGCGGCGGTGGCATGGGCGTCGTCTACGAAGCTGAAGACCTGAAGCTCGGTCGCCACGTTGCTCTGAAGTTCCTTCCCGACGAACTCGCCCACGATGCGCAAGCCCTAAGCCGCTTCCAACGTGAGGCTAAGTCTGCGTCTTCCCTAAACCATCAGAACATCTGCACCATCTACGAGATTGATGAGGCCGATGGGCGAACCTTCATTGCTATGGAACTTCTGGAGGGGGAGACTCTACGGCATCGGATCGCAGGAAAGCCGCTGGAGATCGACACGGTGCTGGACTTGGGCATCCAAATCGCCGATGGACTCGATGTCGCGCACGCAAAGGGCATCGTCCATCGCGACATCAAGCCGGCTAATATCTTCGTGACGAATAGAGGTCAAGCAAAGATTCTAGATTTCGGATTGGCAAAAGTCACACTCAAGCCTGATCGCATTGCCCTCAACGACCCAACTATAGAATCAGAGGGACACCTGACGAGTCCCGGCAGTGCGCTAGGCACCGTCGCATACATGTCGCCGGAACAGGTCCGAGGAAAGGAACTCGACTCGCGGACCGACCTATTTTCGTTTGGGACGGTTCTTTACGAGATATGTACCGGCATGCTTCCGTTTCGCGGCGAAACCGGCGGTGTCATCTTCGAATCCATTTTGAACCGGGCGCCGGCGTCGGCAATCCGATTAAATCCTTACATACCCCCAAAGCTGGAAGAGATCATCAACAAGTGTCTGGAGAAGGATCGGAATCTGCGTTACCAGCATGCCTCTGACATCCGCACCGACTTGCAACGGCTAAAGCGGGACTCAGAAAGCGGCAAGAGTGCAGCTACTGTCGCGGGTGCCGCCACACATTCACGTCGAGTGCTTTGGCGCTTGGTCGCAAGTGCGGCGGCAGTGATGATTGTCAGTGCTGCGTTTTTGAGCTGGCGCTCTTTACGCTCCCGCACCTCAGATGCAGCACCGATCCGTTCGATCGCAGTACTTCCCTTTTCTAACGCGAGCAAAAATCCTGAAATGGATTATCTCGGAGAGGGTATCGCACAGGAGATTACCAATTCGCTTTCTCGGCTTCCGAACCTTCAAGTGATGGCTAGCAGCACTGTGTCTCACTACAAATCGCGGCAAGACGATCCCCAGGCTATCGGGCAAGACCTCCATGTCGATGCAGTTCTGACCGGGCGCGTAGTAGATCATGGCGGTGCAGTAGATGTAGAAAGTGAGTTGGTGTATGTCGCGACTGGGGCACAACTCTGGGGCGAACGATACACTCGAAACGCCAACGATCTTTCGGTGCTACAAGGGGCTATTACCCGTGACGTTCCTAGTCAGCTGCGGCCAGAACTGGGCAGAAACGAGCGCGAGAACCTCGCGACAATCGGCACCGGGGACGCAGAGGCGTATAGGTTTTACTTGAAAGGCCGGTTCCATTTTGAAAAATGGTCTCAAGAGGGCGTGAAAGCAGCGGCCGAGTTTTTTCAAAACGCGATTGCGAGAGACCCGAACTATGCGGCTGCTTATGCGGGTCTGTCAGATGCTTATGCCGTTCAGGCATACAAAGGAAATTTATCCGGACGTGAAGCATTTGACAAAGCGCGTTCTGTGGCAGAGCGGGCTTTGCAACTTGATAGCAGGATTCCAGAATCACACCTGTCGCTCGCCCTGCTCGACTTCCTTTACTTCTGGAATTTTGCAGAATCAGAACAGGAAATTCAGAAGGCTCTTACTTTGAATCCTAGTTCTGCCTATGGTCATGTGGTTGCTTGCTGGTTTTACGCGGATGTCGACCGGATCGACCGCATGGTTACCGAGTGCCAGCGAGCGGCGGAACTCGATCCTTCCTCACTGCTTTACAACATGTCCTTGGTGCTCGCCTATGACTACGCGCGGGACTACAACCGAGCCTTGGAGCAAGCTAAGAAAGCAGTCGCTATTGATCCAAATAGCTCCAACGCTTGCTGGTGGCTAGCGAATTCATACGAACGGCTGGGAAACCACGAAGCAGCGGTGCAACAGTGGGCGAAACACGAAAGGTTATCCGGACATGACCAGTATGCAGCGGAGCTGATGAGAGCTTTCGAACGCTCAGGCTACGAAGGTTATCTTCGTGCAGATGCCAAGCACAGCGAAAGCACGGACGATTACAACGGTGCCGCCGCCGATTACGCGATGTTAGGCGAAAAGAGTGCGGCGTTCGCCATGTTGGAAAAAGCATTTCCCAACCGGACTGACCTTCTGTTTATTAAAGTCGACCCCATGTTCGACAATCTCCGCTCCGACCCGCGCTACGCCGAGCTGCTGCGCCGGATAGGGTTGCCGCAGTAGCCCTTGTTCGTTGACCTGCTTGCACGGTCGTCTTCCCAACTTGTGTGGGGCAGACCATCTCTCACCACCGAGTCCTCGAAATGTTGGGCGGTGGCGGGATGGGCGTGGTCTACAAGGCTGAGGACAGCAGATACCCAGATTTACAGAATTCGCCCACATCCCGGATGCGAAAGAGCGCAACTTCCGCGAAGTTGCGCTCTCTGCTTTGTTAGATCGTCAGCTCTTCTCTTCTCTACTCCAGAAAATTACAAATGATGCGGACGCTTGATTTCCTTCCCCTGCGGAACAGCGGCACCAGACGGCGATGCCGGCTGGGCACTATTACTCTTCGGCAAAGCATTACGCAGGTGCGGCGGTGTCAAGGTCGTGCCGGCGATGTGTTTGAACGGTACCGTCCGCGCGAACGTGGGCAGGTTTTTGGCGCGCACATGGGTGGCTGCCTCAAACCCGGAGGCGAGCTTTATCAACTTGGGCTCGCTAAACGCGGTTCCGAAGAAGCTGATTCCCATCGGTGCTCCGAACACCATGGCGGCCGGCACCTGGACGATGGGATAACCTTCCGGTGCTGCCAGGCCCGAAGTACCAAAAAGAAAGTGGTCTCCAAAGATCAAGTCGGTGGACCACGCCGGGTTATCGGTAGCGGTGACCACCGCGTCGAGATTGAACTGGCTGATTGCAGCGTCGATACCGTTCACACCAAAGCTCTGGTCAGCGGCCAGCGCCTGATTGTAGGTCATACCGCCGAAGGCCGGCTGCGGGTCGTCCGGTCCGGTCGGCATCGTAGCGATGAGATCCCAAATATCCTGATTGAAGAATGGCATCTCCTCGTTTGCATGGGCATTATTGAACGCGATGGCATCGTTCAAAGTCTTTCCGGCCATCGGAACCCCTACGCGCGTGGCGAAGTAAGCTTGCACGTCATTCCGGAAATCGAAGCACAGGATCAGGGTCTCACCGGGACCCGACCCGCCATTGGGAAATGTAAAGCCCGCGGCATCCAGGTCAATGACCGTGGCGCCCGCGTTCGTGAGCGCCTTGAAGGCGTGCTCATATGCGGCCACCACCGGCTGAGGTGTAGGAACAAAAGGGTCAAACCCGCCCAAACCGAGCCGGGTAAGGCCAAGCCTCGCGCCCTTTAGACCGTGGGGATCCAGGAACTGAGTGTAGTCGGTGGGGATGTTCGTGGGCCGCGTGAAACGGCCCTGCCATCCCAAGGGAACGCCGCCAGTCGCCGCATCACGACCGTCGTAGGTGCGGCTCTGCACCACACCCAAAGCTATGGCTGCGTCGGCTACCGTCCGCCCGTGCGGACCAAAAGTGTCCTGAACGTGGGAAATGGGCACGATGCCCGCGCGGCTGGTGAGGCCAACCGTCGGCTTCAGCCCGACCACTCCATTTGCATTGGCGGGACAGACGATGCTTCCGTCGGTCTCTGTCCCGAACGATACTGCGGCGAAATTCGATGATACCCCCGCGCCCGATCCCGCACTCGATCCGCAGGGATTGCGGGCAATGCCATACGGATTATTTGTCTGCCCGCCCCAGCCCGACCATCCGCTGACAGATTCGAAAGAACGGAAGTTAGCCCACTCCGACAAATTCGTCTTCCCCAGAATCACCGCGCCCCCCGCTCTCAGCTTGGCGGCAACGGTGGAATCCTGGAGTGCCGGCTTTCCAAGCAGCGCAAACGAGCCTGCCGTCGTTTGCATTCTATCTCCGGTGTCGACATTGCCCTTGAGCAGCACCGGGATTCCGTGCAAAGGACCAAGTACGGTTCCGTGCCTGCGCATGCGATCGGCCTCACGGGCTATGTCGAGCGCATCGGGATTCAGCTCAATCACCGCATTGACTCCCGGGCCATTCTGATCCAGCGCGATAATGCGCTCGATGTATTCCCTGGTTAGGGCTTCCGAGGTGAGGGTGCCGGAGGCCATTGCCTTCTGTAGCTGAGCTACTGTCCATTCGTTATGCGACGTCGGAACGTTGCTGCTTTGCGCATTTGCGGCGCTCAACGGAAGCGTCAGCAAAGCTGCAAGAAAGAAAGAGCGTAGGGCTGGGACGATCATTTGTTCCTCCTGGGAAATTCGGCGGATGCGCCGCCGAAAATCCTGCTACTGAAGTGACAGATTGTCAAGAGCTTCGTGCTTAAGTTTTCGCGGTTTGAGAGCGCCAAAACCTCGCGTTGGGCTTGGGCTTCAGTGAATTCCGGCGGTTTCGACGTCCAGTCGGCAGATGTAAAATGTTTGTCACCTGGTTCAATAAGAGCGGCGGCTTGTAAAAGAGGAAGGTGGGGGGGATGGGTTGGCCATTTTATAGGAAAGCGATTCTTCTGAGAAAATGATGGCCCGAAAAGTTCGCTGCCTTTCGCGGACAGGAGTGTCCGCGCCACAGTAAAATAGCCAGCGGTGCACCCTATGAAAAATTCCGCCATGTCCCTCCCGCTTTTTGAAGTTGACCCGCAAATTGCCAACGCTATCGACAACGAGGCCCGCCGCCAGCATGAAGGGCTGGAGCTGATTGCATCGGAGAACTTTGTCAGCGAAGCGGTACTTGAGGCTGCCGGATCGGTGTTTACCAACAAGTATGCGGAAGGATATCCAGGGAAACGGTATTACGGCGGATGTGAATTTACCGACGTGGTGGAAGAGTTGGCACGCGAGCGAGCCAAGAAACTTTTCGGCGCCGAGAATGTCAACGTGCAACCGCATTCGGGATCCCAGGCCAATCAAGCCGCCTACGCTTCTGTTCTGAAACCGGGCGACACGATTCTGGGGCTAAATCTTGCTCATGGCGGGCATCTCACCCATGGGCACCCGCTTAATTTTTCCGGAAAAACATACAAAATTGTTCCCTACGGTGTGACCAAGGAAACGGAAACGATCGACTACGACGACTTGGAAAGGATCGCCACGGCGGAGCGTCCGAAACTGATTATTGGCGGCGGCAGCGCTTATCCGCGGATCATCGACTTTGCACGCATGCGGCAGATCGCCGATAAGGTTGGAGCGCTCTTTCTGGTGGATATGGCGCACTTTGCCGGTCTGGTTGCAGGCGGAGCCCATCCATCGCCCGTGCCGCACGCCCACATTGTGACTTCTACCACGCATAAGACACTGCGGGGTCCACGCTCGGGCATGATCTTGAGCAAGCAGGAATTTGCCGCCGCGATCGATAAGACTGTTTTTCCCGGAATGCAGGGGGGGCCACTGGTACACATCATCGCGGCGAAAGCCGTATGTTTCCTTGAAGCATCGCAGCCTGGCTTCCGTGAATATGCCCGGCAGGTGGTTGCGAACGCCAAGATTATGGCGGAGGCGCTGGCGGCCGAGGGCTATCGCATCATCTCCGGCGGAACCGACACGCACGTGATGCTGGTGGACGTGTTTGCTAAGGGCATGCTGGGGAGCGAAGCGGAGAAAGCGCTCGGCGATGCCGGCATCACGGTCAATAAGAACGCGATTCCATTTGACACGAATCCGCCGATGAAGCCGAGCGGCATTCGCATTGGCACTCCAGCCGTGACCACACGTGGGATGAAAGAGGCGGAGATGCGGCAGATCTCGCGGTGGATTGCTGAGGCGCTGAACCATCGTACGGACGCCACAGCGCTCAGCAAAATTCGTAAGCAGGTGCTGGGGATGGCGGAGGAGTTTCCTCTTTATGCAGAGCGGCGGGCAAGAGCGCAAGCGGAAGTTCGCGCCTAGGTTTTTTTATTCTGTCATCCTGAGCGGAGTTGTTGTTCGCGAAGCGAGCAACAACGGAGTCGAAGGACCCCTACACCACCAGAATGTTTGCCGGGTAGAGGTCCTTCGCTTCGCTCAGGATGACAAGCTTGAGGGGCAGCAACAAATTCCCTGTGTTCCCTGGTGGCCTCTGTGGTTAAATTCCATTCGTGAAAGTAGCCATCGACATCCGTCGCATGACGGAATTCGGGATTGGCACCTACATCCGGAACGTGGTCCGAACGCTGGCTCGTCTGGACCTCGATAGCAAGTATTTTCTTATCGGCTCGCCAGCCAAGGTGGCGGAATGCGGTTCCCTCCCGCCAAACTTCCAATCCGTAGAACTGATGGGACGGGACGACAGTCTAAAAGGAAATCTCGAATTTCGCGCGATCGTCCGGCGCTTGCAATGCGACGTGGTTCACATTCCACACCTTTTCTGGATTCCGCGTGGCCTCGGCTGCCCTTACGTTCTGACGGTGCACGATCTGTTGGAGCACATGTACGGGTCGCGCCACGCTTCCACTCTGCGGCGTAGCCTCCATTTTTACCTGACGCGGCGCGTGCTCCGCAAAGCCGCGCGTATCATTGCAGTTTCTCAATTTACCAAGAGCGAGATTGAAAAGCTGTTAGCGATTCCAGATAACCGCATAGAGGTCGTATACAACGCGATCGATGAACGCTTCCTGCATGGTCACGCCTCAGCAGCCGATCGTGAACTGATCGCTCAGCGCTATCTTGTCAACTATCCATTCATTCTGTACGCAGGTGCAATTCGGCCGCACAAGAATGTAGTTCGGATTATTGAAGCGTTCTCAGCGCTGAAAAGTGAACTTCTGAAGGAAACACAGAAAGAACAGCAATTCCTTGACCTGAAGCTCATCATTATTGGCGATGACCTTTCAAGTCATCCGCGTGTGCGACGCACCGTTGTCCGGAGCGGTGTGCAGAACGATGTGCGTTTTCTCGGATTTGTGCCGATTGATGTGCTGCGAATCTTCTACGACGTGGCTAAGGTCTTTGTATTCCCATCGCTTTACGAAGGATTCGGATTGCCGCCCCTCGAAGCGATGGCCCACGGAACTCCGGTGGTCACATCGAATACTTCCAGCTTGCCAGAGGTCGCGGGTAATGCAGCGCTGCTGGTGAATCCGGAAAATGTGTTCGAGATTCGGCGAGGACTGCAGCGCGTCTTGCTGGATGCGACGCTTCGCGAGCGAATGAAAAAACTGGGCTATGAGCAGGCTCAACGCTTTTCGTGGACCACCTCGGTGTCACGAATCCTCGAAATTTACCGCGAGGTAGCGGGCGAACGCGTGGCTCGCACGGTGGCTGCGGACTGATGTTTTCGCTCCCGTATAATTGGAACTTCATAATTGAACTTCATAATTAAACTCGACGATGAATGTTGGCGCCGCACCTAATCCCGGGCAATCACCAATCAAAGCAGCGCCCCCTCCGATAAATCCAGATGTTTCAGTGCCTGATTCCGCTCAGCCATTTGTGCGTGTGCCAATTGCGATTCTGATATTGGTCGGACTATGGGCAATCGTGTACATGTCAGGCCTTTCCCATCCTGCTCTGCTCGATGATGTTGACACGGTGCATGCTGAGGCGGCGCGGGAGATGCTGCTTCGCCACGATTGGGTCACACTGTATGCCAACGGCATCCGCTATCTGGAAAAAGCTCCGTTAATGTATTGGAGCGTCGCCACGAGTTACACGCTGTTCGGGGTCAGCGAGTGGAGCACACGTTTTCCGCTTATGCTGTTCGTGCTGTCCACGATTCTCTCGACCTATGGGTTGGGGCGATGGGCCTTCGGTGGCGAGGGCGGACTCTATTCTGCCATGGTGCTGGCAACGGCGCTGGGACCGTTTCTCTTCACGCGCTTTCTTATTCCAGATGTGGCGGTTGGACTCTGGCTCACGCTGACCTTCTGGCTTTTTTTAATAACGCTCGAGCAAAACAAGCCGGAGCGTTGGACCTGCTGGGCTCTGGCTGCAGTGTGCGCGCTCAACGTACTAACCAAGGGTCTTATAGGGCTGGTGTTTCCCGCGGGAGCGATCGGGCTTTATCTGCTGCTCACGGGAAATCTACGACATTTGTTGAAGCTGCGCTTGCTTTCGAGCGGCGCGGTATTTTTGGCGATTGCGGCTCCGTGGCATATCTTGGCGGCGCTGCGAAATCCTCCGCAGGGAAATGTGCGCGGTTTTCTTTGGTTTTATTTTGTTAACGAGCATTTCCTGCGCTTCCTGAATAAACGAGTTCCGCGTGATTACGACACGGTTCCGCTATTGCTGTTTTGGGCACTGCTCGTTTTGTGGTTGCTTCCCTGGACCGTATTCATTCCGCAGTCGCTGCGGGAAGTGCCGCTCCGCTGGCGCGATCTTCGGACCCAGATGACACGCCGCCAGCGCGCGTACTTATTATTCTTTCTGTGGAACCTGGTCATCGTAGGCTTCTTCAGCCTCTCGACACGCCAGGAGTACTACACGATCCCGGCGATTCCAGGTCTGGCGTTAATAGTGGGTGGCTGGCTGCAACTCGAGCGCGAATCAAGGGCTGACAGTCGCCATCGCCGTGATGGAAGAATTTCCTCCACCATTTTATTAGCCGTCGGCGTGATCATTGCGGTGGTGGGTTTCGCTTTGCTTTTCTTCTCGAAGGCTCCCGCGCCCGGAACGGATCTTTCAGACTTGTTGAAGAAAAATCCGCAGGACTATGCGCTATCGTTCGGGCATTTTCTTGATTTGACTCCGCAAGCAATGGGAGCATTCCGGGGTCCGCTGTTTGGATTTTCCCTGGCGTTCCTGTCAGGCGCTTTGGCAAACTGGATTTTCCGGCGACGCAGGCGAACTGTGGCAGGGAACCTTGCTCTCGCAGTGATGGCAGCTGTTTTGTTGGTGTGCGTACATATGGCGTTCGGCATTTTCTCGCCGATCATTTCATCGAAAGACCTCGCCATGGCCATTCGCCAACAATATAAGCCAGGCGATCAGATTGTGGTGACAGGGCTTTATGAAAACGCCTCTACTCTGAATTTTTACACCGGTATCCCGCTGCATAGCCTGCACGACCCCGGTGGAAATATGTGGTACGGAACTCAGTTTCCGGGCGCGCCAAAGGTTTGGGAGACGAAGGAATCGCTCGTCCAAATGTGGAACGGCCCGCAGCGGGTTTTTTTGTGGACGGATCAGGAAGATCCGGAAGCGTTGCGGGGATTGTCCACTTTTGTCATTGCACGCCGCGGCGGCAAAACTGTTCTTTCGAACCAACCGATTCAGACTCGGCAATAACAGTGCGCATCGCCTTACGCCGACGTCTTAAGCCGAGGTCTCAATCCGACGTTCTGGTGAGTCGACCATTCTTCAGAGTAAAACTATCGCCACGCCAATGAATGCGGTTGCCCATAAAGCTGGCAACCCAAACAATGGGCGCAATCAGATCCCGGAGTGGTAGTAGCCAAATATCGTGGACGAACTGAAAGTCGTCGAGCACAAGCACCGCAGCAACGTAGGCCAGAGTTACTCGCAACGCTAATGTCATCCCAAACAGCGCCCATGCCCACTCGGCTTCATGGGATACAAGCAAGGTGGCCAAAGCCCAAGGCAATCCGAACGTGAACAAGAGCCCGGTGTACCCCCACCGGCGGGCATCGCGAATGGTCCGCGACCAGCGCAGTTGATGAGAGAAGAATTGTCGTAGATTGTACGACGTTAAGAAGGTAGCGACGGTCTCCGCACTAAGTTCAACTTTCTTGCCCGTGGCTGCAATGCGGCTCCCTAATTCGTAGTCGTCGGCGAGGTAGTCGACCAGGCTTTCGAAGCCGCCGATCGAGATCAGGTCGCTTCGCCGGAACGCCAGCGTGGAACCTAATCCGAAGTGCAGCTCTCTCTCGATAAATCTTGCGGTCAGAACTCCGGGAATAAAGTCGGTGCTGATGCTTAACGCTTCTAGCCGCGACCCGAGCGTCGGGCCTGCTACGCCATGATAGAGGCAAGTTACGAGTCCCACGGAAGTGTTCACTAATGGCGTCATCACCGCACGCAGGTAATCTGGGGGAACACGGATGTCACTGTCATTCACCAAAAGCATTTCGTGGCGCACCAAGGGAAGCATTTGCGCCAGGTTGCTGACCTTTGTGTTTGCCCCCAGAATCTGTTCGCAAATGGTCAGATCGATTGCAAGGTCTGGATATTTTGCCTGAAGGTTTCTGACTATTTCTATCGCGGGATCTCCAGGCTCGCTAACCCCGAAAATCAACTGGAACTGGGGGTACTGCTGCTCACAGTGACTGCAAAAACACTCCCAGATTGAGGGATCGACCCCTTTTAATGGTTTTAGTATCGAGACTGGGGGTAGCTGACTCTCTGGGAGCTTAGGTTTTTCGAGCAGTTTTTTTCGGTCGCGGAGAAAACTGGCCATCCCCACAGCAGAAAGAAAATAGAAGAACAAACTACCGACAGTTCCGATCGCGGCTAGAGCTTCAAATATCTTTGGGATGGGTGAGAGAGATGTCATTTACGGCGTTCTTACAATTAATTGTCGTAATGAGAGAGCGCTGGCTGAGAGTCCTCGCCACGGCGATTAGTTTAGCAGCCCGCTAAGAGATCAAAGTCGAGGTCAACGACGGCGGACAGGAGTGTCCGCCCCACACGCTATAATGACGGGGTTGGCAGCCGGACCGGACGGTCGCTCGCGTCATCTTCGGAAGACGCGGGAGGAAAGTCCGAACTCCGCAGAGCAGTGTGCCGGATAACGTCCGGGAGAACCGGTTCAAGCCGGTTCGACGGAAAGTGCCACAGAAAACATACCGCCCGAGCCGCAGGGCTCAGGTAAGGGTGAAAAGGTGCGATAAGAGCGCACCGCCGGCTCAGTAATGCGCCGGGCAGGGCAAACCCCACACGGAGCAAGACCAAATAGGGAGGGATTTTCCTGGCAAACCTTCGGGTATGCCAAGAATGCGTGCCGGCTCGGCGCGCCACAACCTCCGGGTAGGTCGCTTGAGCCCCGCAGTAATGCGTGGCCCAGAGGAATGACCGTCCTGCCGGCAACGGCAGACAGAATTCGGCTTACAGGTCCGGCTGTCACAAACTTGAGTTCACTTGCCGTTCGCAATGTCCCGTTGCAAGATTGGTCAACTGACGCGCGGAAGAGCGATCGTGCAATGATGTGCGGTGCGAATTCTGACTTTCGCCAGCGGTCTTGCCGTATTGTTCACAACTTTGGCATATGCGCACATCATCCACCATATTCTGACGGTTCACGTGCGAGGTAATGCCCCCACCGCCGGCTTCTGGATCGCTATTGTGGCTGCGTGTGGCGCAGGCATTCTCTCGCTCATCGGTGGATGTTTGCTCATAAGGCGCGCCCGGTAGTCCGCGCTCTGACCATCTCTGGCAGTATATCGAGTGGACTAAGAAATTCCCAAAAATCTGATCGCCTCACCATGAGACGGTTACCACCTTTTCGACGTATCCGTCCCCCGATGGAAACTGTACCCGCAGCTCAGTGGGTGCTGAGAGTTCCGCTCCTTCGACTCGCGGGTGAATTTTTGGATCATTAATGCGAAGAAACAACGTCTGCTGGCTGCTGGCAGGGGCGGCCAACCGAAGTCGTAACGAGCGTGGAGACGTTTGCTGATCGAGAACCTTCAACTGCGCAGTAACTGCTCCGGGCTGAGGCAATCCGTGGCCAATCCCCACTTCTGCCATGGGCAATGGAATCCGCAATTCTCCGTTCTCTCCGGTGGCACCCGAAGTCAGGCTTCGCAGCTTAATGGATGATGATCCGTCACCCGTAAGCCGAACTAAAAGTGTCGACCCATTTCTCCGCATCTCGATGCCAACGCGGCGATCAGCCAGGGGAACGCCGGAGATCTTCGCTTGATTCCACTGCGCTGGCAGACTTGGAGTAACGGTCAGGGTATTCTCGGCCGCGCTCCATGCCAGTCCAAACATTCCGCGGAGGGCTGGCGTGAGCACCATCGCCGAAGACCAGAGTTGATGAGAAGTGCTGCGGCCCAGCCATCGATAGAACTGGCCCGAAAGCAGTTCAGTCACGGCGCCCGGGTTCTGCGCCCAGGTAAGGTCTGCATTTTGCATTAGGTGGGTGTATCCGGAGAGGCTGCGACCGCTGCGATATTCGGAGAGCGCAACCCACCCTGTGAAGAGAGGCCACACGCTTCCCTGGTGATAACTGATGGGATCGTAAAAGGACACGGTGGGACTTAAATCACGGGTCCCCCAATCGGTAGAGAATTCCTGCGAAGCCCACCGATTCTTCATTTCGCCCGCGCGTGCCAAATTGAACGTTCCGTCCCAGTCGGCCACTGCCGGATAGATAGTCGGGCTGGTGTCGAGTGTGCCGTCGGCGTTTCGGCTGAACGCGTAAAAATTTGAATCGGGGATGAAGTATTCTTTTTCCAACTGGTCCCCGATTTTCTGCGCGCGCTTTTCTGCATCTACGGCGAGTTGGAGGTTTCCGGTAGCTCTTGCGATCTTTGCAAATGCTGTGCTGGCCTGCCGGTCTAATGCTGCCAGGTAAATTTCCTGATGAGGCATTCCAGGAGGCCATGATTCTACCCATGCTGTGCCGGCGATGTTCTCATAAATGCCGTCCCCGTCGGAGTCATGCGAACATTCGAATTGCCATGCCTTCTGCAGGGCCTCCCAGTGTGTTTTTAGAAATCCAACGTCACCGCTGATTTGAAGGTAATCGTTCGCGGCCATCAGCAACAGCGGCGTGGCGTCCGCTGAGGCGAACATGTAAGGGAGACTCTTCCAGTCGACAATTCCCGCGGTTTGTGACCATTCATGAATGATCTTTCCATCCGGGCCCTGGCGGCGCAGAAGAAACTCAAACTCATCGCGTGTTAATTGAAAATCGCCATAAGCATTGACTGCGTAGAGCGTCCACAGAGCGTCCCGACCGAAAAACCAACCGAATCCCGGCCGCGCGGAATCGCCCGAGCCGTCAATTCCAGCCACCAGCGCCGTCTCCTGATGGCCGGGGGTGGTTTGTATTTTCAATTGATCGATCGCGACTTCTGCCCAGGAAACGGCACCATCAAATTGTTTATCGGGAGTATCCAGAATTAAATGTTCCGACAGGAACTTCCTGTAATAAGTTCCGGTATCCTCGTACAGCGATCGCACGGAATTCCTGAGCTCGCCGAGCGTTGCAGCGAGTGCTTCTGTATTCGAGTTCGCGACGGTATCGGCGGTTGTCAATAGCAGAGGAAAGAGCTTCTTCGCGTCGCGAGCTGGATCGAAATGAATTACAAACTGAGTGGGATAAGACTTGGCGCGCTCCTGATACGGCGCTAGTATGCCGGGCTCGGCTCCCGGCATTTCGATTCCGGCAGCGTGATCGAGAAGGCTTTGATGCAGGGCATAGAATCCGCCTTCCGGCGTCTTTACCCATTCCGGAAAGCTGTGATCATCGGATGCAGCTGGCCACATGCGCTTCATCTCCGGGGTGAATTCAAAAGTGAGCGTCATTGGGCGCACCGCCTCGACTTCGAAGAAGGCCAGAACGCCCACTCCGTCAGGCGCGTTGTGAGGGGCGAACATAATTTCCCGAACCGTGAAATTTGCATGCGCGAAGGTGATGGTCGTGTGATCGGGACGCACCTCGATGACGGCGGCGTGCTCGTTGACGTCGATGGGTACCGGGTAGTCCTGCATCTCTGCGGAGATGCGAAAATTGCTGAAAATCTTCCACGGAAATATCCATGCTTCGAAGGATCCATCTTGCCGGCCAAGCATTGCTCCTCGCGGCCCCACGACTGTGAACGGCTTCGACGGACCCACCTCTCGAACGATTTTTAGAGGCGCCGTGTCCTCGAAAGGAAATTTAGCCAGGAATGGAGAATTTTCGCTCGACGGAGCATTTACTTGCGCACTTGCGATACTTGCAAGGCTCAAGACGAGAGAGAGCGCTAGAGATGCTGTCTTCATTGATTCTCCCAACGATTTTCCCAACGGCAGGCGTGCATGGCAATTGATTGAATCACACCACACCGGAAGAATGAAATCTGAGCTGAGAAAATCAGCATGCCGCAATTCTAGTCATAGTGCTGGGGAAGTGCTGGGCAAGTGCGTGGCGGTTGCATTCAGTCCGTGCGGTGATGGTACGATTCGGAGATGCGTCGGTGGCATTCCGGTCTCAGCTGTGCAATTCTTCTCATCTGCATCTCGATAGCACCAACGCTTTTCTCGGGTCAGATCGAAAAGTCTGCTCCTCTAAGCGCGAAACCTCGAATCCCTCCTTACTTATCTGCTGCCAGCGACGATCATCCGGGTCCAGCGTGGTTCATCGATGTGGCTTCGCGGGCGGGCCTGCGCATGGAAAATGTTAATGGCGGAATCGACACCAAGAAGTACATCATTGAAACCACCGGAAGCGGCGTCGCCATTTTTGATTACGATAACGACGGCTGGCCAGACATATTTCTGGTGAATGGAACTACCCTCGACGCGGCAAAAGAAAAGAGCCTGAAGCCATCCAGTCATTTATTCCACAATAATCATGATGGAACATTTTCCGACGTTACCGTCGCGGCTGGTTTGGAATTCACCGGTTGGGGTCAGGGCGTATGCGTTGGCGATTACGACAATGACGGTTTTGACGACTTGTATGTCACGTACTACGGGCAGAACCGCCTTTATCACAACCAAGGCAACGGAACTTTCAAGGAGGTTGCGGAAACTGCCGGAGTCGCTGGCGATGGCAAGGCATGGGGAACAGGTTGCGCATTTGTCGATTACGACCGGGACGGGAAACTCGACCTTCTGGTTGCCAACTATGTGAGTTTTGACGTCAAGACGGCGCCGAAGCCGGGAGAAGGGCTGATCTGTATCTGGAAGGGTACCCCAGTCATGTGCGGGCCGCGCGGCCTCGACTCCTCGCCGAATATTCTCTATCACAATCTGGGCGGCGGTAAGTTCGAGAATGTGAGCAAATCCAGCGGAATCGAGAAAACGGACGGCCATTATTGTTTCAGTGTTTCTACTCTGGATTACGATGACGACGGTTGGCCGGATATCTACGTAGCCTGCGACAGCACGCCGAGCATTCTCTATCACAATCTTAGGAACGGAACTTTCGCCGATGTTGCTGCCGAAGCAGGCGTAGCTTTCAATGAGGATGGCCGCGAACAAGCTGGCATGGGATCGACTGTAGGCGATTACGATGGAGACGGGCGTCCTGATATTTTTAAGACAAATTTCTCCGACGATTCTTCTTCTCTCTACCGCAATAACGGCGATGGAACTTTCACGTCCACCATCTTTGAAGCTGGGTTGGGGTTGAATACGCACTATCTGGGATGGGGGACAATGTTTATGGATGTCGATAACGACGGCAGGCCGGATATTCTTTCCGTGAATGGACATGTTTACCCCGAGGTGGACACTGCGCATCTTGGATCGACGTACCGCCAATCGCGGCTGCTGTACTGGAACGCTGGGAATGGAAAGTTCAAGGATGTAAGTCAGCAATGCGGACCCGGATGCACGGAGGCGCAGTCGAGCCGAGGTTTGGCGGTGGGTGATTTGTGGAACGATGGCCGCATGTCGGCGGTCGTAAATAATATGAGCGGGCAGCCTATGCTGCTGGTGAACCAATCGCGCAATACGAATCATTGGCTAGGTGTGGTCACTCAAGGTACGCAATCGAATCGCAATGGAATTGGCGCCAGGGTTGCAGTTATTGCTGGAGGTCATAAATTGGTTCAAGAGGTACGGAGCGGCTCCAGCTACATTTCGAACAACGATATGCGACTCCATTTTGGCCTGGCAAGCAGTAGTGAGATCGATCGCATTGAGGTTCGATGGCCGAACGGCAAGAGCGAAGCTTTCCCGGGCGGAAGCACCGATCGCTTCTTCACATTGACCGAAGGAAGAGGGACGAGCGTTTCGGCAAAGTAACAATCCTGATTGACCGCTCACATCCTGAAATAGTTCGATATCTACAACTGTCAAAGTTACGGTAACATTGGAGGGATGAAGTTATAACCCCGAATTGCGAGGCAATCCGCTGATCCATCGCTCATGCATGACAAGACTGCTGCGGATGGTTTCTCAGTTTTGACACCCTCATATTAATTATCCACTGAAGGAAAACCGGCTCTAAAATTATGAGTAGACATCTCGGACTATGGATTGTGTGTTGGTTGTCGCTAGCAACAGTGGTGACCGCTCAAAATTTAGGCAGCCTCAAGACGGCGGAGACGAAACTGCGTTTTGAGGCAAGCCTCCACTCCCCACGATTATCTGCACTGCAAAACGGAACCGAGGTTTTTGACAACCGCTCGACTCGAACTCTCGTTCAGAGCGTCGAAATCGGAGGGGAGTCTTTACCGGTGGTTTGGAACTTTAATGCTTCGGAGAGCCGTACAGATAACAAGATTGTCAGCTTTGTCTATGATTCAGATTCTCCGCGCTTGCGTCTGACTTGGAAGTGGGAAGTCCGCTCTGAACACGGGCCGATTGAACATCAAGTCAGAATTGAAAATCGCGGCTCGGAAGAAGTGCTGCTGCCAGCGCAGAATAGTTTCACGTTCGACTTTAAGATACTCCCGACTGATGCGTTCGAGCAGCTCTACGTAGAAAAAGGGGCGGACACGCCCTCTGGGGCAGGAACACATCTCGATCAAGTCGGGGATGGATATCGGTGGGAGGGGTACTCCAGCACCTACGCGCAGGCCCGTCCCGGCGACCCTCGCGAGATCGTGCCCTACATGCTCGTAGAGGGTTCTAATGGCGTTCAAACCGGTTTTTACGTCGGCATCGAGTTCAGCGGTCGCACCCATATGACCTTGGCGCGATCGGGCGACTCGCTTCGCGGCGTGGTCGGCCTTAATTCTGAGGAGGGCGAATTCCGCACCAGATTGAAGCCGGGTGAAATTTTCGAGACACCTCGGATATTTCTCGGTTCGACTCACGGCGGACCGGATGCGACGGCGAATGTGCTCCGGCACTGGATTCGAGATGTGCTGGTTAATCAGGATGCCTGGAAAAATCCCGCGTACCCATTGACCGCCTACAATACCTGGTCCGCCGGAACTGACGTGAACGAAGATGTTGTGCGGCACATGATTGGCGATTCGTCCGAGCTCGGTATTGAGTTGTTCGATCTTGATGCCGGCTGGTTTCGGGACGTGGGTGATTGGCAGCCTGATCCGGTGAAATTTCCTCATGGCCTACGGCCGGTCGTGGATGAAGCGCATGCTCGGGGCATGAAGGTCGGTCTTTGGCTAGACTGGGCGCAGGCTGGGCTCGGCACTTCGCCGGGTGCCTTGAACGTTCGCAACCCCAAGACTCGGGGGTGGCTGACGACGGAACTGGCTCCCCATTGGAGGCCTGAAGAACTTAAAGGCGGGCCGATCGACATTGGCGACCCTCCGGCTAAAGCTTGGGTGATGCACGAAACCGAGCGCATTGTGAATGATTACAAGTTAGACGTGCTTGAGCACGACGGATATCTCGTAGCTCAAGGTTGCGAATCGCACGACCATACCCACCTCCCTCCCAACCCGCTAAACAAAGCTACATACATCAACGCCGGTTATGGGTTCGCGCGCAGTTCAAATTCGACGGATGTCAGCTATCACGCCACTCGTTCCTACTATGACATTCAAGCGAATCTGCGCCAGAAGCATCCCGGGTTATTGCTCGAAGTGCGAAATGACGGTGGAAGAATGGTCGATTTCGGCAGCGCCGCGAACGGCGATTATTTTTCCATGACCGACACCTACGATCCCCTTTCGAACCGGCGCGCTTTTTACGACGCCAGTTTCATCTTCCCCCCCGCAATGCTGGAGTCTTTTGTGGAGAGTTGGCCGTTAAGTTCGCCATCCAGGAAGCTTCCGTCGCTTGAGAATTTTCGCTATATGCTGCGAAGCGGCATGATGGGCTGGTTTAGCCTCATGACCGACACCACGACTTGGCATGCAGAGCACTACAAAATCGCGAAAGAAGAAATTCAACTCTACAAGTCGCAGTTGCGACCTTTGATCCGCGAAGCTGATCTTTATCACGTCTCCGGTCGACCGGACGGAGTCAATTGGGATGGGATGGAATACTTCGACCCTCAAACGCGTCGCGGGGTAGTTTATGCCTTTCGCGGCGCCACGGCTGAAGCGATGCACAGATTCCCGATCCGCGGCGTGGATCCAGAATCCAAGTATCAGGTCCGCTTCCATGATCACTCGGCCAGTGACCAGGTTGTCGATGGGGACGAACTCCTAAACACCGGCTTGTTGGTTAAGCTCATGATCCCAACCAGCTCCGAGATTGTTTTCTTGGAGGAATTGCCGCGTCATTGAAATTCGGCGAGGGCGAGGAGTACCGGGAGCAGCACATCGGATGGGGTTCAAACAACGGACGGCATAGAGGGAGCGCTTCTGGAATGGAAATTGGTACCAGCTTTGGTAGGGTAGATGCGGGACTTTGCGTGAATTGCGTAAACGCACGCCGGATCGAATCCGATCGAGGATCGGTTTTCATCATGTGCCAGCTGTCGTTTCAGGATTCGCGATTTGCGAAGTATCCGCGTCTTCCGGTGTTGAGTTGCAGCGGCTACGTGCCGAAGTAAGGGCAGGTGTTGTTCGCGGTGCCCTATAATTAAACCGACAGAAAATTAAGGAGAACTTATGTCTGCACCCAGTCGTCGCCCTGAAATTCGCCGCCGCCGAACGCGCGCAGAAAAAATCACCAAGTTACGCAAACGTCTTGCCGCTGCTTCCGCATCGGCGGACAAAGAACGCCTCATCGGCAAACTTCACCGAGTTGGGTTAGTGTCACCGGGGAACCCATTGGTCAAAAGCGCATAGTTAGCCCGAGCGCGTAGATCGCCAACTTAAGATTCGAAAGTTACGCTTCATGGCCGCAGATTGTAGCACTCCGCCATTTAGCAATCGAATCTCAGCTGATTAAGCGCGGTAAACCACCTTGCCGCCGACAATAGTCGCGATTACTTTTCCCGTTAGCTGCCAGCCATCGAACGGAGTGTTCTTCGACTTTGAATAGGACTTCGCGGCATCGAACGTCCACTTCTTTTTCGGATCGAAGATAGTAACGTCAGCGATCGAGCCGCGGACTAGAGAACCCCGTCCGCGAAGATCAAAACAACGGGCCGGGCCAGCGGTGAAGAGTTCGACAATGCGGGGAAGTGGAATATGCTTTTCGCGATGCAGTTTGGTGATGGCGAGCGCGAGAGCAGTTTCCAGCCCGGTAATGCCAAATGCAGCGCGCTCAAATTCCATTTCTTTTTCGTGGGCAGCATGGGGAGCGTGATCGGTAGCGATAGCATCGACCGTTCCGTCCGCTAGCGCGACCATGATTGCTTCGAGATCCGAAGTCGAGCGCAGCGGGGGATTCATCTTGTAATTGCTGTCATAGTCGCGCATGTCTTCGTCGGTGAGCGTGAAGTGATGCGGCGACACCTCACACGTGATTCGTGCTCTTGCGCGCTTGCCTCGACGCACGCTCTTTAACGAGTCGGCGGCGGACAGGTGCGCAACGTGCAATCGGGCGTTGGGAATGTGCATAGCGAGCTGCACGTCACGCTCCACGATCGAGGCCTCTGCGGCTGCAGTCATGCCACGCAATCCCAGGCGAAATGAGCGCGCTCCTGCGTGCATGGAGCAATTTTCGGTCATCCGCGTGTCTTCGGCATGTTGCACGACGGGGAGATTCAACTCTCCACCCAAGACCAGAGCTTCCCGCATAATGCTGTCTTCCAGGATGGGCTTTCCGTCGTCCGTTACAGCGACTGCTCCGGCGGAATGCAAGTCGCGAAAATCGGTGAGAGTCACCCCTTTGCTTGCCCGAGTGGCGGCGGCGATCGGAAACACATTGACGACCGCGTTACGTTCTGGCCGGCGGAGCCACTCAATCCACTCAACCGAATCCACGACCGGAATCGTGTTGGGCATAGTACAAACGGAAGTAAAGCCTCCGGCTGCTGCGGCGGCGGTACCCGTCGCGATCGTTTCCTTGTAAGCCTGGCCGGGCTCGCGCAGGTGCACGTGCAGGTCGATGAATCCGGGTACGACAATAAGGCCGCGAGCGTCAAACTTCTCTACATCTCCGTGAACGCCTTTAGCCCTGATTTTGTTCGGTGGAGTTATTTCGGCCACTCGCCCGTCTTTCAGCAGCACATCCATCGGAGCATCAATGCGAGCCGCAGGGTCTATCACGTGGCCGCCCTTGATTAGCAGACTTGTGCTCATCGCATCTTCCCCACCGCCCGCGCCAGGATCGCCATTCGCGTGGGCACACCGTTTCGTACTTCTTCCAGAATGCGTGACTGGGGACCGTCCGCGATTTCGCTGGTCAATTCCAGACCGCGAATAATCGGGCCGGGATGCATGACGATGCAATCCTTTTTCGCCATTTTCAAACGTGCCGCATTCATCTGGTAGCGAGCGACATAGTCCGGCAGGTCGATCTTTAGCCCGGCCAGTCGCTCAGTCTGCACGCGCAGGAGCACTAAGACGTCTGTCCCGCGTAGCGCGTCTTCGATATGACGGACTATCCGTACTCCCGGGGCGAGTGTCGCGGCAATGTCAGGGACGACTTCGGCAGGGCCGCAAAGAATTATTTTTACTCCGAATTTACTTAACAAATGACATGCGGACCGCGCCACTCGGCTATGAAAAATATCGCCGATAATGGCGACCTGAAGACCTTTAAATGACTTTTTGTTGCGTAGAATGGTGTTCGCGTCCAGCAATGCTTGGGAGGGATGCTCGTGCAGCCCGTCGCCCGCGTTAATGATGGGCACGTCAAGGTGCTGCGCCATGACGTGTGGAGCTCCGGCGTTGGGATGGCGGATTACGATGACGTCGGCGCCTAGAGCACGGAGCGTGTAGCCGGTATCAAGCAGCGATTCGCCTTTCTCGATACTTGAACCAGCGGATTGTATGAGCACGGTATGCGCGCCCAGCAACTTGGCCGCGATTTCAAATGAGCATCGCGTGCGAGTGGAAGTTTCGTAGAAAAGAAGCAGTACCTTTTTGCCCTTGAGCAAGGGCTGGGGCTTCGCCGGGTTCATGCGCCGGGCAAACTTTAGGATTTGGAGGATCTCGTTGGCACCGATGTGCTCGATGCTGAGTAGAGATCCGCGTGCTGGTTCCATAATTGTCTAGAGGCCTTGGCTAATTCAGATTCGCGACGGAGTCCTTATCGCTTTTCCATGAGCAGAACTTTTTCAGCGTCATCGATCTCGCGAAGCTTAACTTCAATAATCTGATTCTCTGTCGTCTGCACCACTCGGCCCACGAAAGTCGCTTCCACCGGCAATTCGCGATGTCCGCGATCGATCAGAACACAGAGTTGCAGCCGGCGAGGACGTCCAGCGCGAAACAGCGCGTCCATGGCCGCGCGCGTGGTGCGTCCGGTATAGAGCACATCGTCAACCAGCACTACGCACTTATCGGTGATGGGAATTTCCATCTCGGTCTTCTGCACCGTCGGCTTGGACCCGAGGGTGGAAAGATCGTCGCGGTAGAGGGTGATGTCGAGAGTGCCGATAAGAATCGGCTTCTTTTCAATGCGCTGAATGATTTTCGCCAGCCGCTGCGCCAATGGAACTCCGCGACGCCGGATGCCGACCAGAGCCAGATCTTCGACGCCATTATGTTTCTCGAGAATCTGGTGGGCAAGCCGGATCAATGTCCGTTCGATCTCAGATGCCGACATGATCTGTGCTTTCTCGTGGATCTCGGTGGGGCGTCTTGTAGCGCGGGAATACATAAACGCTGCATCATACGCGGGGCGATAAGGTGAGAGCAAGGGCGGGGCGCCAAGCCGCCGTTTTTGATTGACTTACGAGTTTGTATCGCGGGTCCGAAGCAAAAATGATGCCAGAGCTCCGCCGATTGAAGCGAGCGCCACCGCAATAAGCATCCAGAAAAATAGGCTGACAGCCAGTCCTGCGGGTGTAAACAGATTGCGAATTGCAATTTGAATGTTAGGGTCCGAGGCGTCGGCTCCAACCTTGTTGGCAATCTGGGTCAGTAAATCGATGTATTCCTGCTGCGCATGGAAGACAAAGATGCGCACAGTCATCAACACGGCATTGATCGCAAAAGCTACGACGCCGGCGGCCCCGCCAACACGAGACGCCAGCACGGCGACGGGCACCAATCCATTTTCCCGGCGATAGAAGTACACCGCCAAGTATCCGGTTAGAACCACCCCGAGAAATGGAATCACGCCAATGAAAACACCAAGAACCCCTGCCTTCAATGCCGCATGAACGGCGGCACGATTGTCCAAACTACGCCGTGATGCGGCTTGGTGCAGTTGCGCAGAAGCTTGGCGTGTCTGCAGATAGATATCGGGAGAAACATCTGCAGCGGAAATCACGCGGGTCGAGACTGACCCTTCCGGGCTCGCCACATGCACGTTGATCTGAGGAGCTCGGCACTGAGGACAGAATGGACGACCGTCTTCAATGGGCGTCCCACACTGCTGACAGAGGTGCTCCACAGCTTTGAAGCTAGCGCACAACAATCGGGAGAGCAAGCGACCCAGGGCGGAATCGTCGAGCCTTGCATCGCGAGTGGGCCTCATCACCGACGCTGAATGATCTTAAACCTCATTATGGTTGCCATTTTCGTGTCCGGTGATGGCAGGACGTACTCAACTCTGGGTCACAACGCGAATGAAAAATGTGCGTCCCAATGGCTAAGCCCAGAGCTCCTCCAACAAATGTATCGGAAGCCCAATGATCACGGGCACGGGCACGGCTGAACGCTACCGTCGTTGCGGCACCATATGCAAGCACTTGAACCCACAGTTTCGGATATTCGTGAGCGACCACCGAGGCCATGGCGAAGGTGAACATGGCATGACCGGCAGGGAATGAACTGTTCATCGCATGGTGCTTTAAAAAGTCACCTTTACCATTGCCTTCGTCCGGACGTTGACGGCCGGCAATGAATTGCATCGGAGCATAAAACAGGAAAGTGTTGGCCAAGGTTTCCACGGCCAACTCACCGGTTTCTTTAGCGTGCGGATTGTCCGTCTTGATCCCATAAAGCCACACTCCGGCTAGAGAAGCCGACAATCCTGCCAGGGAAGCGTTCGAGATGTTCTGATAGACCTGAAAATTGCTGTGGGACACATGTGTTTCGATCCGCCTGTCAGTCGCAAGGAAGGCTCCGGTTCCAGCCAGGACTACGATATCCCACTTGATGTTGGAAGGCTTGAACGGCGCGGCATAAAGTCCCTTCTGATCTTCCAGCCCCCGCTTCAGCATTCGTTTCATGAAGCCTTCATGCTGTTTCGGGGGGGCCGTTGAAGCGGAACCTTGGTCGTCTCCAGTGTCGAAGTCCATTCGAAATGCGGAGGCGTCAAAGTCGTATGTCTTAGGGGAAGAACTTTCCGTAGCCAGAAACCCGGGTGCAGATAAGGTCGTTTGGCAGGGGGCGGCGACTGTAAACGCAATCGCGGTGACCCCGGCCAGGAATAGTTTCGGAATATTAGTCAGATGCATATGTAAGCGCGACCCTCCAAGCCGTTTATCTGAAACACAGATACCGTTTATCCGACCAACTGTAACGGCGAATCGAAGCTTGGATGCGGTCTGCGCGTACGAAGGCCACTGGATTTTTTTGGGCAATTTCAGCAGTTGTAGTCCCAACGATCCCAGCGTTCCCAACGAGAGCAGGAATATTTGGGGCAATCGTGCAGGTGCGGCTCAATGGCGGTGTTCGCAGCACTCAATAATCAGATCGTGCTGTCGGATCCTGTGTGCATGCGTACGTAAACCAGAGCGAAGCGCGTGCCACCGGTGACCGGCTTCACGGCGACGAGGTGCTGGTTGCCCTCGGTTCCAACCTTTAACTCCACCGAGTTCCCGTTGCGACTATCTTTGCAGGAGACTGGCTTTGAGAGCTCATCCTTCTCGTGGGAGGATTCGACATGGCCCCCGCTCCACTCTCCATGGCACTGGATCGGCTTGCCATACGTGCGCAGTTCCTTGTCGTAGTAGGCGATGATTTTGTCGGGAACATCGTCGGAGGTAAATTCCGCGGCAACCACCTTCAACGAAAAACCAGGCACTGAAAGATTAACGTTGGCGCTTTTCTTGTCGTCGCTGTCATCTTTTGGAGCAGGTTTGGCGCCGGGGTAGAGCGTCAGTCCTGCGTCGTGGATATCGGCTTGCTCGCTGACATGCAAATTACCGACCGGGGACTTGATGTCAACGTGCGCCTCACCATTCTTATTCTTGTCGTGCGCATCGATACTGCACGCAGAGAAAACAGAAAGCGCGACAAAGAGCGCAGCGAGTGACAACACTGTGCGGAATCTCAGGCTAGTCCTGCGGCTGGAAACTCCCTGGCCGCAAACCTTACTGCTGAACATTCTTGAGCTGAGCATCACTAATAGCCTCCTGCGCTGGCTTTTACAGGCCGCACGATACCCTCGCCTCTCTTCGCTATTCCCGGAATCGTAACGGGTAGATGGCCGCCGATGGGAATCTCGCCGAAGAGTGCCTTGACGGCCGCGGTTTCGGACACGGTTACATTGGAGAACGCACACACATAATTCTGTATCGCTGCAAAATTCTGGATCACATAGGGATTGCCCATGGCGAGTACTACCGTACGATCGGCCGCGCGATCAAGAATTGAATTGAGCAAATTGCCGGTGCTCTCATCCATGGCAACTGAGTTTGTCAAACCTCCTCCGGCACCGCGGATGGCCTTGCCCGCCACGGGAACCACATACACCGCCGCAATCACATGCTCCGACGCCTCGACCGCCTGCATCACGGCGGGGGCCATGCCCACTGCCGATCGCGCGTCGACGTAGATCACGTGCGCGTCTGGCACCCGGGCAAGAATCTGACGTTCGAGCATGCGTCCCGAGTCGGTGCGCAAATCGTCGGAAAAAATTATCGCGACCATGCGGTTGTTCACCGCCGGCAATGATTGATACGGAAGAGCCGACTGCCGAGTTCCAGAAGATTGCAGAGGAATTATTTTTCCGTTATCCCGTATTAGGCTGATCGCTGCGTCCGCAATTTGCTGTCCCGCGGCCACGTTCTCGGGTTTTGCCACTAGGCTGGAAAGTTGGCTGAGATCAGTAAACCGGGCTTTATTCAAACCCACCGAAGCCTTTAGTTGCAAAATCTTACGGACCGATTCATCGAGCCGAGGGCTACTGATTTCTCCGCTGCGCACAGCTTGCATCATCGAACGATAGCTGGCGTCGAGATCGGCGGGAATGATAAGGAAGTCGTTCCCTGCCTTGAAAGACTCGACGGCAGCTCGACCAATGTCATTCGCATAAATGCGCGTCAGCCCGGCCATATCGAGAGCGTCAGTCACAACAACGCCTTCGAACCGCATTTCTTCTTTGAGAAGACCCGCCACGATGGCCGTAGACGTCGTAGCGACACGGTTCGGCTCCGGGTCGAGCGCGGGGACGGTAACGTGCGCCACCATGATCGCATCCACGCCTGCTGCAATGGCGCTCGCGAAGGGTGGCAATTCGACCGCATTGAGGCGGTCGCGATCACCGGTGACTTGAGCAACTCCGAGATGCGAATCGGTGGCGGTGTCGCCGTGGCCAGGGAAATGCTTGGCCGTCGTCAGCATGCCCCCTTCGTGGGCTCCCTTGATATAGGCTGCCACTAAATCGCCGACCTGTTTCGGGTCCTCTCCGAAGGAGCGCGTATTGATGACCGGATTCGCCGGGTTAGAATTCACATCCGCGTCGGGAAAGAAATTCCAGTGCACTCCAATGGCTCTCGCTTCGAGACCCGAGATTCGTCCAAAGATTTCGGCATTTCCGGTGCTGCCAGTAGCTCCGAAAGCCATGGCGTGCGGAAAGACCGTTGTACCAATGAGGCGCATCGACAGGCCCCGCTCAAAATCGGCGGCGACGATCAGCGGAAGTTTCGATGATTGCTGCAGACGGTTCAGTAGTTCGGCGGCCACGTAGGGCTGACTTCTGAGAAGCACGGGTCCGTCTACCGGAACACTCATAACCACCGATCCAATGTGATATTTGCGGATGTTATCGCGCAATTGAACGTACGCCGGATCGGCATCATTGAAGAACTGCACTCTTACCCAGATAGAAAAGAGTTGTCCGACCTTCTCTTCGGCTGACATTTTGCGAAGAGTCTTGTCGGCCCACTTCTTACCTGCTTTATCGAGATGGATGGGACGGGGCTGAAGGATGTGGTCTTTATTTTTGCCTTTTTCTTTAGCCGAGGCTAACGTGGCCGTGCAGAGCATCCCAGCGAGCAGGAAGCAGATCAGCGGATGTCGGAGCATGCCATCGACGATAACAAAGACGATAACAAAAATGTAGGGGCGCGTCCTGACTCGAAGTTTAAAAGTGCTAGTTCTGTCGCATGGTTCTTTTCCGGCGACTGGCAATACCTGTGTTTTCACCGTTTCACATTTGGTATTCAACCGTCGCGATAGCCCCCGCCTGAATCTTGGGATCGTCACCGAAGCCAGCAAGCCAACGCACATTTGGTTCGCGCCGAAACCAGGTGAGCTGACGTTTGGCATAGTTACGATGCGCCTGCTGCGTCGCAGCGATAGCGGCCTCGCGGTCTAATTCGCCGCGCAGAAATTGCAATGCCTGCTTGTATCCCAGTGACGAGAACGGACGTGCTTGTTCGCCATATTTTTTGAGCAGGCGTTCCGTCTCTTCGATTAATCCATCTTTGAACATCTTTGCGGCGCGCATGTTAATGCGGTCGTAAAGAGCTTCGCGATCTGAATTGATTCCAAGGCGGAGAATGCGGAATCCGCGTAACGGTTCCCGCCCCTCCCCCCAAAGCTCGGTCATTGGCCGCCGTGAAGCCATGCACACCTCAATAGCGCGGATCATCTTCGGAACATCATTGCCGTGAATCCACTGCGCTGCCGAAGGATCGACACGCTGCAGGATGCGATGCAAGTGTCCTGCCCCGTGTTTTGTGGCGCGAGCGCGCAATTTGATTCGCAGTTCCTCGGAGCGCTGCGGCCCAGGGAAAAGCCCCTCCAGTAACGCGCGCAAATAAAGCCCTGTACCACCAGTGATAATGGACAGGGGTTGTTGATCTTTTTCGCTCCCGACGTTGTCGCGCGAATCAATTTCCCGGGCAGCGATGTCGCGCATTATTTGTCGTGCCTGACGAGCATATTCTCCTGCGCTTACATCGGTGAGCGGATCAACGCAATCGAGCAGGTGGTGGGGAACTTCGGCGCGTTCCGAAGCTGTCGGCTTGGCTGTCCCAATTTCAAATTCGCGGTACATCGCGACCGAATCGCAGTTGACGATTTCTCCGTGAAAGCGGCGGGCAATCGACAGGGCGAGAGCAGTTTTACCGCTGGCCGTTGGGCCCAGCACAACTACGGCCAGCGGTTCGTCACCTGATTCAGGCTTGCGAAGGACGGGCGAGGCGCCGGGCGTTTCACTTTCGTTTCGAAACGTCAGCGCGCGCTCCACGGGATATCCCGCCAGTAGCGAATGACGATGAAAACCAGGAGCAGAAGCGCCAGGATCAGCAATCCAGTCGACTCGGCCGCGTAGATTGCGCGGCGGTGCTGAAGACGATCATCTGCGTGCGGCTTGGGCAGGAGTGGGGATTCCACGCCGTTATTGTAGCCTTCGCCGAAAGGAGGCGAAAGGGGTAGAGGTGAGCTCGAAGTTGGGGTCACTATCTAACCGTTGCCCACGATGATCGGAGCCATGCAAGCCCCTGAGTCCGAATGGAAGAAATAAATTGCGGCTGCCCAACCATTCGCGATTTTTTGGGCGGCAAGTTCCAGATACGTGACAAAGGAATCGCCCGTGATATAGGCCGCCTGAGGGGCAAGATCTTGGTTGAAGAGCCCGCCGGTCCGTTTCACCGGCAAACCATGAAGGAATTGCGCTTTTTGGGCGCGAACAACCTGAGGATCTTTCTTTTGGCAGGCGCTTGGATTGCCCGGAAAGTCTACATATAAGGTCAGGCCCAACAGTCGCACCAAGTCTCGGAATGACTCTCGGGAGTGCGTGTCGCAGCGGTCCGCGCTGAAGTCCTGGACGGGATCAATTACGAAGCGCACGATCGGGGTGTCTAATTGAAGCAGCAGCGGGTTGAACGCGCCTCCGACATCCTTAGCGCCCGCTACGGAAAATCCGGTCTTGCTGGTGACGCCGTAACGCAATGAGATCGATGAAACGTATTCCCGCTCGGTCGAAGCGTCGGGTGGATATGCGCTGCCAACACGACTGCGGTATTTGGTCCCGGCTAGGTAGCCCTCGGGTTTGGGCAGCCGGATGGCATAGCGTTCAAGATGGGTGTCCAAGGCCTTTTGCAGGTTCTTGGGGTCGATGGTGGCCCGTAGAAAGCTCGGATCGAGATTGAGCGCAGCGGGAGCTCCGTGCGCCGGAACTTGGAGTTCGTACACACCGGTTTCCAAGGCCGTGTTGGCCGGAACAAGAGCGAGTGAACGATGGCTCTTCGTCTTAGGCGCGATTGCGAGGATGCTATTGGTGTCCTTCGGATCGGGAACAATGGCCCACGGGCCTTCAAAGACTACGAAGACGTCGCTGGTAGCAGGCTTTGACGGAGCTGGCGCCGGGGGTTGAGATTGCTCGCATGAGACGAGGAAAAACACGGCCACAACAGCGGTGGCCACGCCAACCAGGGTGTTGGGGAAGCGACGTTCGGTTTGCATCACGGCTCCTCTTCTACAAACTAGCTTTGAAAAACCACAGCACTAAATAGACCGGTTACCCAAGCGTAAAGCGCTGCGCCGCCCAACAATTCTCCGCTAGGGGCGGCCATGGGCGGAGAATGCCGACCAGTAATACGGGTGCGCTGTGCTTGGATTTGCCATCATGCTCAGCGAAGCTTGGCGCGTGGCCTCGGAAACTGCCTGACCTGCAAGCGCAGTGCGATAGAACCTTTCCATGAATTCCCGCGTTTGCGCCGAATCCACGGTCCACCGGCTAGCGACAACGTGCGGTACGCCGGCACGCTGCAGGGCTTCCGCTATGCTATTGAAACCGCGTGCGCCATCGCTACCGGACTCGGCGTTGCAGGTGGAGAGGACGGCCAACTGCATATTCCGCAAACGCATGTGGCGCAGCGTGATGGCGTTCAGCAAAACGGATTTGCCTCGGTGCGTGCTGGCTGCTTCCAGCATTAACGCAGCACCATTCGGTCCCGCCACCGAATGTCCGGTGAAATGAAGAACAGCGGCGGATGGCAACTCCCTCTCCACCGCGCTGAACTTCGCTTTCGACGCTTTGAGCAACGCTGGCGAATGGAAATTCTTGGCAACTGCATCCGCCTCGAGCGCCACATCCGGCAAAGGCACGAGCCCTTCCATCTGCGACGAAGCTGTACTACCCACAATCAGCGCGTGCAGGTCTTTCGAAATAGGAGTACCTTCGTGCAACGCCGCATCCACTCTCTGTCCGAGGGAGTGAACGATGGACGTGCGTTCAATCAAATAATGTCCACTAGAATCGAGTAGCGCTTCAAAGGGCAATCGGGCCATCCATCCCTCGGCTTCGATAACAAGAGAACGACTCGGGTCGAAACGTTGTTCCACGGGAGCTATGAGCGCCGTATACAAGCTCCTGGAGTCGCTCTTTAATGCGCTCAAATCCGATGTGGGATCGGAAGCAAGGTCATAGAATCTGGACACCTTGTCCTGTAAGTCCTGATTCGATTGCGGAATCCATTGCACGTTCACACCGCGATTGTCATAGGTCCAGATAGCGAGTCCGTCGGGCAACGCGCCATAGGCAAGGACGGTCCGTCCGTAAAGCAGCGGAAGGCGGGATGAGAGCCATGCCGGATCGGGGATTGCGTTGTGAAGATGAATTCGGTCCCGGTTGCTTCCTCCCGAGCGGTCCGATGCACCAAGGTACCACTCGAAATAATCGAGTGAAGCTTCGACGTTGCCCTGGATTAGTTCGGCCTCGGCCATTCCCAGATAGACAGGCGCTGCCTCTTTGCTCCAATTGACTCGATCTTCTTCTGAGTTCAAGGAGCTCAGCCTCTGCTCTGCCGAGTTGAGGGCAGGCCGGAAGGCCTGTGATGCCTGCATAGCGTGATGACTGCGTAGCTCGAGTTCACCCCAGGTCGCATAAAACATCTCTTCAATGTACTTGTCCGCGCCCGTGCGAACTTGGCTTTGGATGCGGGTAAGCCGCGCAATTCCAGAGTCGGTCTGGCCGAGCCACCCTTCGACGCCAGCCGTGCGGATCTCATTCCAAAGGACGTAGTCGCGCATGGCCGCAGTTCTTGGAGCGAGAGCAAAGAGCCGGGCCGCTTCTGCAAACTGCTGCTCGGCGATCTTCGGTTCGTGAACGGCTGCGCCCGCACGCGCGGCAAAACTGTGCGTCCAAGCGCGCTCCAAAAGGTTACCGTCAGAATCGACCAAGGCGGTCGCCTCGTGCCAGATCGCTACCATCATATGCGGCCGTTCCGCCGCGAACTCGGGCACCGAACCGAGAAGACTGTAAAGGTTATATCCACGGACGACCGGTATCTCTGCCGACCAGTATCGCTCCAGGCCGACGGCTACAGACTTCAGCCCGGCAGATAAATCCCCGTTTCCCACCTGGTCATCCGCAACAAAGTACAAAGCCCTGAGATACAGACCGTCATAGTTGCTTTCGCGAGCGCGATCCATTGCGCGACTGCTGATCCGCTCGTCGGCGCCCCAATCGTTTTGCCCCAAGAGCGAACAAACTCCCTTCTCAAGCCCCAACTGGATCTGCAGCCACGTGTAACGGAACCCTTCGGACTTGGCGAGAGCTGCGGTTGCCTGACGCCGGCACTCTCCACTCCGCCGTGTCATCTGGTCAGAGAACGTCTGCTCGAACTGCGCGAGTAGCTCACCTGCCATGTTGCCGGAAGCGCGAAATAACTCTTCGGCGACTTGACCCTGCTGGCGTGAGACATCATAGTCGCCAGCTTCATTGGCTGTGACGGCGCGGGCGAGCGCACTTACGGCTTGCGGAAAGCGCGGCGCTGAGGAACCCTGCAGCAGGTCAGCTAGCCAAGCATCACCGTGGCGCTGGCGTGTCAGCTCCGCCAAAAAAAAAAGCGCCTGCGAGGCGTTTGAATTCGCGCTGGCGCGGGTCTCCGGAAAAGCCTGAGGTAGCCAGGAGCGAACTGCCTCCTGCAAATATTCCTCGATGCGCTGGTCAATTTTGGATACGCCGCTTACGCTTTCGGAGCCGGCGCTCGGGGTCGCTGCGGCAGCAACCACTGCGGCCGGTGAAAGTAGCGGAGCCATGTTGCCATGCCGCTTCAATATCTCCTGAACGCTATTAAGATGTTGGTGGGCTTCTTCGGCCCATTGCGAAGCCGCTTCTAGCCGCAGGTAATGGTCCCAATCCTCGACGGCCTGGTGGTAGAGGAACTGATGCTCCGCAACAATGGCACGGTTGAAGAGGGCTACGGGATCGTCCGGGCGGAACTTCAGCGCCTGGCTCAGATACTCATATGCAGCGCCGAGGTCATCCTTCTTGTCTTCCTGCTGCGCGCGCTGGAAGTAGGCGGTGCCGAGATCGGTCAGAATCGCGGGAGAATGGGGGTCTAACTGAACGGCACGGCGCAAAGAGTCAACCGCGGCGTCGTATTTGCCTTCGAGCAAGTCAGCCTCTGCCTTCGCTTGCAGCCATGTGGCGTCGGAGGGATGGGATCGCAGTTCGGTTGAAATCAGAGCTTCTGCTTTCAACAGAGCTTCTGACCGGCTGCTGAAAGAGGCTTGCGGTCCGCGCGAAATGCGCAGCGGAGCATACTCGGCGTCCGCAATTCTGAGTTCGAGGGTACGCTGTTCGGTATAAGCGCGGGCAAGGAGCCGATCAGCAGTTGGTGGCTGGGTGCGATGGACTATAACCCACGATGCCACGGCTATTATCGCCAGAAGCGAACCTCCGGCCATTGCAAAACGAGGTACTCCTGGCCGCGTCAAGCTTAACCATGTCATTGCCAGCCGCGTCGTTTTCGATGTTTGATGTGATTCAGAGAGCGGTACCCCGGAAATTCGGGAGGAAAGTCGCTGCTGCCAGTCTGGATTCGCGCTTTGCAGCGTCGCGATATATTTGCGCTCTGCATCAGAGAGGGGTTGCCCCAGGCCACCCAACTCGGCCACCGCTGCGTGAAGCAGTGGGCCGCAATAACTACAGCCGCTGGCATGTTCGATGCAGGATAGCGTCCGCTCGTACGCCGTCAAGCCTGCCGCAATCTCGCGCCATATTGCATAATCTGGGCAGTCGGCTTGCGCGGTGCGGATTGGCTTGATTCTTTCCATTTGTGCGATTTTAAGTTCGCGCTCGAGCAGCACCAGTTCCTCGAATTGCTCACGGCATGCACTACATTCCGCCAAGTGAGGGTGATCTTCTAAGGTGCGAGTTGCTGCCTCGTCCTGGCAGCGGTATTGTTCGAGCAGCCTCGCCAGTTCCGCACTCCCAATGTGGCCCTGAAGGTTCTCCTCCAAAAATCAGCTCCCTAATTTCTTAGAACGACTTTGCCTTTTCAAAACCTTCACCTCGCGATGAGGTTCTGAGCTGGCCAAGTGACTGCGAATCATACCGGCGAGGCGTAACAGTACACTTTCTACCCCCTCCGTAGTCAGTTGCATGGAAGGAATAGCCGCAATTTCACTAGCGGTAAAACCATGGCGGTGACGAAGCCAGAAAATAATTCGCTTTTTCTCCTGATCCTTCCCGGCTGTTACCTGTCCGAGAACCCTGTCAATGCGTTCCAATTGGAGGCGCTGCATCGTTGCGTCAAAATTGTCTCCGCTGACCACGCGAGAATCGATGTCGATCGGCTCCGCCAAGGTAATCCCTGCTCCACGCTTGGCCGCCATCGCACACTTGAAATAGTCGTGTACAACATTCGACGAAACCACTTTTAAAAATCCATAGATGGATTCCTCGTGCAGCGGCTGGAAGGTTCTGAGCAAACGGCTGTCATTTTCGCAGAGTTTCAGGTAGGTATCCTGAATCAGGTCGTCAACCTGTGGGCGGGAGGGCTCGCCCCAGAGCCGAGCGGTTCGAAGCACTGCTGCAGCAATCACAATATGAAATCGGCGAATGAACTCGGCCCAGGCACGCTCGTCCGTCGAACCAGCGCAAGCCTTGACCAACTCCACCGAAGAGTAATCCACGTACTGCGGCAAATGTTCGCTCCAGGCAGGGTGGGATATTACACCAGTTTTATGGCAATAGAGTGAATTTTCGCGGGATATCACCGCGCGCCACAACTCGTCACTTTATAAGTTATGCCAGCAGTTTAGCGGCTTCTTTAGCGTAATAGGTCAAAATTATACTCGCCCCGGCGCGGCGGATACAGAGGAGGGACTCCATCATTACGCGTTCCCGGTCAATCCACTGGTTGCGAGCCGCGGCCTCGATCATGGCATATTCGCCGGAGACCTGGTATGCCGCCAACGGAAGGTCGAAACGTTCCCGGGCGGCTGCAATAACGTCGAGGGAGGGCATGGCAGGCTTAACCATGATCATGTCCGCGCCTTCTTCTATGTCGAGTTCAATCTCCCTCATTGCTTCGCGAATGTTTGCCGGATCCATCTGGTAGGAGCGGCGATCGCCGAATTGAGGCGCCGAATCGGCCGCCTCCCGAAACGGTCCGTAGAAACTAGACGCGAACTTCGCTGCGTAGGACAGTATGGGGGTATTTTCAAATCCTGCTTGGTCGAGTGCCCCTCGAATCGCTCCGACGCGTCCATCCATCATGTCGGACGGTGCAATGATGTCGACGCCCGCATTCGCCAGCGACACCGAAGTTCGAGCCAACAACTCTAGACTTTCGTCATTGAGGATCTCGTATTCGGTCGCTGGCGGCGCTGCCGCAGCAGCACCCAGTGATTGCGGTCCAGTCTTTACGATTCCGCAATGACCATGCGACATGTACTCGCAGAGGCATACATCCCCCATGATCAGGAGATCCGGCACCTCACTCTTGATCGCGCGGGCTGCCCGCTGCACAATGCCATCTGCGGCCCAAGCGCCAGTCGCAACTTCATCCTTTTTCTCCGGCAACCCGAACACCATCACCGCTGGGACTCCGAGCGCTTGCGTGGCTCGTGCTTCCTTCACCGCCTCATCCACGGAAAGATTGAAAACTCCCGGCATGGAACGTATTTCCTTGCGGGTTCCGTTTCCAGGACAGACGAAAAGCGGATAGACGAACGACTCGGGAGTGAGGCGGGTTTCACGTACTAGAGCGCGCAACGTCTCGGTTCGTCGCAAGCGGCGTAAACGGCTGGCAGGAAATGCCATGACAACGCAATTCTAGCAGTTGCAGTCAAAGTTGACCCTAACTCGTTCGCTACTCACGCGGTCAGCGCCGTGGCTGGATATGGCGCGCTACTCGCTCGTTATTAATGCGGAAAATACGGTACTGCGGTAACTCGGGGTAACCTGAGAGTGATCTAAACATCGTGCCGCGAACATCATATGATGCAGGGGAGTGTCTCGACTGCAAATCTCGTCGCTTTTTTGGAGACTGGGCTTATTGCTAAGCTTCGCGCTGGCCCCTGTTGTCTATCCCAACGCGTTTTTTCGAACTGCAATGGGAGACATGATTCCGCTGCTGCTTATTGTAGGAGCCTGCTTTGTCTCCGCCCGAAATGCCCTCGACAGCCGCGAACACAAGCGTTTGTTCTGGAGCCTTATAACAGCCGGACTGGCGATGTGGTGCTTCAACCAGGCATGCTGGGTATGGTTTGAAGTGCTAGTTCGGAAGCCGTTGCCCGACCCCTTCGCGGGCGATATCGTGCTTTTCCTGCACGTAGTCCCAATTACGGCGGCAGTGGCGATCCGCCCGCGTGAAGCGGACGAACGCGAGGGAATGCTGCTGAGCGCACTCAACGTCCTCATTCTGCTGGTTTGGTGGGTCGTAGTTTACGCCTACTTTGTATTCCCGGAAGAATACATCGCATTGAATGTCGGGGTGTCCAGCCCGAGGTGGGATCTTTTGTATCTCGTCGAAGGCCTCATATTGATCGCCGTTGCAGCGTCGGCATATTTCACCAGTACGGGATTGTGGCGGGAACTGTACCGGGACACTTTAATTGCCTGCACTCTATATACGTTGTCGTCGGAAGCAATGAATTCCGCTATCGCGCGTGGCACTTACAAAACCGGCGGGCTTTATGACCTGCCGTTCGTTTCCGCGGCCATGGGATTTTTATGGATCGCAATGGCTGGTCGATACCGCCTTCGTCATGTGCCGATGATGCCCGCGCTCAAGCGTTCTACGAGTGGCATCGCTTCGCAACTTGCTCAACTCGCGCTTCTATCGTTGCCCGTGATGGCGTACTGCGCCTTATTTGCGGGACAGGATTCGCCAGATTTGCGCCGCGTCCGCTTTGCGGTTGCCATGGGTGGAATCGCCCTGTTGTCTTTCTTCATCTTCCTCAAACAACATCTGCTCGATCAGCGACTCCTCCAATTGCTCAAGCATTCGCGCAAGAGCTTCGATAATCTGCAACGGCTGCAGGGAAGAGCTATTCAGCAGGCAAAATTAGCGTCGCTAGGCGAATTGGTCGCGCTTGCAGCTGGCGAGTTGGAATTTCCGCTTACCTCGATCTTGAGAAGCTCCGAACAAATGGTCGCCAGCAGCAACCTGACTCGTGAACAGCTTACGACCGCGCAAAAGATTGGCCAGCAGGCGCGCCGAACTCGCGAATTGGTTGGCGATCTCCTAAGCTTTTCACAGCAGACGCCGGGAGAAAAAAGTCCTATCGATCTGAAACCACTTTTGCTTCGCGCCGTACAAATGGAAGGATTCAAGCTGGAAAACAAAACCATCACCCTTTCGGTGGAAACTAAAGGCCTGACGCCTCCCGTTCTCGGCAATGCGAATCAACTTTTGCAGGCCTTCCTTCAAATTGTGGAGAACGCCGTCGATGCCTTGCATGAGGCTGGAGGGGGCCGTTTGCAGATCTCATTGTGGCGGGAAGCCGATGAAGTGGTGGTGCAGTTTGCGGACTCAGGCCCCGGGATGCGCGATCCCAGCCGAGTGTTTGATCCTTTTTACACGACCAAGCCGGTCGGCAAAGGCACGGGCCTCGGACTCAGCGCCACTTACGGCGTGGTCCAGGACCACCACGGGCAAATCTCCTGTTACAACCGGCCCGAGGGAGGAGCGGCCTTTGAAATTCGTCTGCCGGGTCTTCCGGCCAAGGTTTCTTTGGCCCACAAGGTAAGCGTTTAATTCCGCTTGAAACTTCTCTCTTTTCTTAAGGAAGCTCGCTTTATAAAGAAATCTCATCCACCTATCCGCCACTCGCTAGAATCGCATCCGCGACCCTCGCTCCGTCGACCGCCGATCGTACGTCGTGCGTACGAATAATGTGCGCACCTTTCAGAATCAAAACCGTCTCCGCGGCGAGGGTACCGAAAAGCCGGTCGGAGACGTCCGCATCTTTCTGTTTCGCACCGTTCTTGCCATTCCGCGCCAGCATTCGGCCGATGAATCCCTTGCGCGAGACTCCTGCCAGCAGCGGAAATCCCATCTGTTGCAGGTCGCCGAAACGTGCCAGCAGCGGATAATTTTCTTCCAAGTGCTTGCCGAAACCAAAGCCCGGATCCAGCACCAGGCGATCGCGCTTTATGCCGGCCAGAATGGCTGCTTCGGCAAATTGCCGCAACTCGCGTTTCACCATCAATACGGCATCGCCGATCGGCGGCAGCGATTGCCAATCTTCTGGACGCCCGCGGGTGTGCATGAGTACTGCGCCAACTTTTAATTCAGCCAATGTCCGAGCCATTTTCGGATCCCATCGGAATCCGCTGACATCGTTTACTACCTCCGCTCCCGCCTCAACCGCCGCCTGCGCTACGCTCGCTTTGTAGGTGTCGATGCTGACGACCGCATCGGGACGGCGGCGTTTTAGATCGCGAATGACGGGCATCACACGCTTACGCTCCTCCTCTTCGGAAAACGGATGGGAAAGAGTTTTCGTACCCGGGCGAGTCGATTCTCCTCCGATGTCAATGATGTCAGCGCCCTCATCTAGTAATTGTTCCGCGTGCTGCACGGCTTTTTCCGCATCAATGTAAAGGCCGCCATCGGAAAACGAATCTGGAGTCACGTTGACGATCCCCATGATTAGAGTGCGCCGCCCCAATTCCAGGATTCGAGAATTCAACCTCCACTGAAAAATTGCGCGCATGTTGGGCGCTATTCTAGAACGAGTCGCGGTTTTCTCGCCGGGGTATCTAATTTTTCTGGAGTAACAATTTCCCCTTGGGATGAGGTGGGAAAAGGAGTTATATGAGTTTGGGAAACGGATTCGGAGCAGTTTTGGGAAGACGAGTACGCCACGAGCCTAGGTGTCCGTGCTTCAAACTAGAAAAAGGCCTACCAACCAGGTAGGCCTTTGGGTCCGCGAGATGGCAACGAGGTTTACCCAGAGTCAGCATTGCCCAGCCGACCACGGTCTCGTTACACGAATGTTTTACTGTCCGGTGCCGGATAGTTTCACCTCCTGCGGACTGTACGCACCTGAGTAGGTGACTGTCGCCACTCCACTAATTGGTCCGGTCGTAGTTGGGGTGAACGAAACAACAAAGGTACAGCTCGCTCCCGCTGCTAACGAGGCACCGCAAGGGGTCCCACCACCAGCAGCAGCTGAGAAATCGTCGGAGGCCGTAAGAGAGATGCTCGTTGATGCCGCGAGGTGATTTGTCAGAGTCACCACACCGGTTCCGCTCGTTGAGCCTACCGTCACGCCGCCAAAAGCAACGCTAGTTGGGGAAAAAGTTAACGGCAAGATTCCGGTACCCGCCACGTCTAGAACTTCGGGACTTACAGACGTGTTGTCATTTAACCCCACCGCCCCTTTAATCACTCCAGCCGTCGAGGGAGTAAAGGTTACGGTTAACGTGCACGATGAACCCGAAGCCAGGGTCCCGACGCAGCCGGAAGCGCTGTAATCGCCGCTCGTTGAAACGCCAGAAACCACCACCGACGCTGCGCTTGTGTTCTTGACGGCCACCGTTTTCGCGGTGTTTGTCCCCACAACTGCATTGGTGTATGTGAGCGACGGCGGAGTGAAGCTCAATGGCGAGGTGACTCCACCGCTACCATTGCCAGTCAATCCCACAACGAGTGGTGTCAGTGCAACGCCATCTTTGACCGTAACAGCGCCGTTGATCGCTCCGTTTTGCTTTGGCTTGAAAATTACGCTGATTGTGCAACTTGCACCGGCTGCAACTGTCGCTCCGCAAGGAGTTCCACCTCCAGCCACCGCGGAATAGTCGCCGTTAGCCGAGAATGTAATACTCAAAGCGGTGCTTGGATTGTTGTTCTTCAGCGTTAGGATCTGTGGAGAACTAGTACTGCCGACTGTCAGCGTGCCAAAAGTCAAGCTGGTAGGGGTGGGCGTCAGCGGAGCCACTCCGGTACCGGTTAGACTAAGCCGATCAGTCGAGCCAACGGCACCATATGCAATCGTTAAATCCCCAGAAACCGCTCCGACGATTGAAGGCTTAAAGTTTACTGTGATGATGCAGTGTCCGCTACCTGCCAAGGTTGTGCCGCAAGTTTTGGAAGAGATGGTGAAGTCTCCGCTAGCGGTGATCGAAGAGATGCTTACCGAAGACGCACCAATGTTGGTAACGGTTACGTTCTTTCCAGCGCTAGTGGTGCCGAACACCTCGTTGGCGAAATTCAAACTGGCGGGCGACATGCTCAGTATCGGGTTGATCTTGAAACTCGCTGCCTGAAGGGATCCCGAATTGCCTGCATTGTCGGTACTGTAATAAGTGACCGAGTAACTGCCCGAATACCCAACGGTGAACGGGCCACTGTAAAGCTGCCATCCTCCACTGTTAAGCCGATAGTATGTATTCGCAACTCCGCTTCCCGTGGCAGGATACCCAGGATCGGCGGCTGCGAGCGATACCGTTACGGCGCTTTTGTAAGTGGTGCCGCTTACTAGAGTCCCACTTAGCGTGGGCGTCGTCACGGGAGGAATAGTGTCGTAGCCGATTGGACCGTAAGTATAGTCCCCGCCATTTTCCCCCTCATTGCCCCACGCCCGAATATTGACGGTGTGCCAACCCTGGACCCCGCCGACCGAACCGGCACATAAGGCCCCCGTCAAATCGAGGCAGCCGGCAGTGGCGTTTGCGTACTGCGGGCCGTCATAGAATGCGTTATACGGATTGCTCGGAAAGCCGCTAAAGCCAGGAGTCGCCTCGCTCGTCGGGTTGCCCGGATCATAGTCCCAAGCCTGGGTAAAACCTGAGACTCCATCGGACGGATAGGCGTTTCCCGGAGGAGCACTGATCGTCCATGATACTTCCTGGTCGCTGTTGTACCACAGGTTCGTCGACGGCCCGGTGAAACTCACACTTGGAAAGGTAACGCCTGGAATGTGTTGGTAGTTTATGGACCAAGCCAGTTGCAGAAAATTGTACATCCCCCAGCCCGTGACCGGATCCCAACCGGTTCCCGCACAGTAGTATCCCAAACTGTAAAGTGACGTCACGTCATTGTTATTGCAGCCACTTGTAATGTCATAGTACGGATTGTGTGGCGAGGAAGCAGTGTTATACAAGTACGGGTTAACGGCTCCCATTGGCGCGCAAGGCGAGGAACCGGCCCCACAGATATTTCCTAACGCCAGAAGATAGGCATTCTCTTGGGCGAAGAAACCGACAGTTTCCGGCGCCACGATGCTTGTACCTCCGTTTCCACTAAGGCCGCCACCAAAGTAGAGGTACTGCGGAGTATAGTACCAGTCGGCATTGAGGGCGATGTCCGGAACTCCTCGACTAGGAAGGCTAAGGCTACTCTGGTAGCTCGGTGTTCCCCAATAGGAACTGTACCCGCCAGTGCTCCCGCCATCGTTGGTTGAGCAGCCGTCCGGGCCGCCGCTCCACGCTACCGCTGAGTTGAAACCTGGAGGCGGGCCGCCCGACAAACTCAAAGTTGTACCTCCGGCCGCAACCACGTTAGGGTCAGAGGCGGGGAAACTCACCGAATCAAAAGCCTGGCAACTATAGCTGGCTCCTCCGTCGCCCGAAGCCGCCGTTAGGGACCACCCCTGGCCGACCATTGAACTGAAAATGGCATCGGCAGTGTCCATGTTGCCCCCGCCTAACGTAGCGTCGACCCAACCCCAGCTAGTGCTAAAGTTGCGCGCTTTGCCATCGGTTAACATCGAGTTATATATGTCATTAAAAGTTCCGAAACCCGAGTTGACGCCGTCATACATGTAAACCATAGCCGTGTCTACGTAGCTTCCAAAACTGTTAGCCATGGCCGTGGACCACTCGAAGTCCATAGTGCCTTCTGCGTCGCAGCAGCTTGGCGTTCCATCGATATAGAACTGCTGATAGTGGTAGGCCAGGTATGGATATGTGGATGCCCAACCCGAGAAATCACTTCCCTGCTGAGTGCCAGCGGTTGCGATGGCAATGGAAGTCTCGGGCGGTGTTACACCTGGATTGCCCGTAGGATTGCAGCAGTGCCCGAGATTGTAGAGCGCGGAGACGGAGTAAGCCGCGGTGCTGTACATGTCTTGCGGATCATATGGCGCGCCGGTCGTATAGTTCGGAATACCGCCATTATTGTTATGTCCTTTCAATCCTTTCGGCAGCTTCGAGCGATCACCGTTCGCACCTCCAGCTCGCCCGCTGCTGACGGCGGGCCCCGGCGAGTAGTCGGGGAAAACAGGTTCCGTCATGTTCTTGTTAGCCGGGCGCAGCACGTCCACGCTATTCAGGCCGCCGACCGAGTGGAGAATATTGGTCAAGGTTGAAGGAATTACTGGATCACGATCATTAGAAAAGACCAGTTTCGTACCGAGCTGGTAGCTATTGATCGTAACCTGAAAGGCCTTTTCAATCGTTGCCGCTGAGCCCTCGACATCGACGATCAGTCGATTCGGAAAACGACGAGTAATCGTCAAACCTTGGGCTCTCGCCCAGTCGACCACTGCTTGCTCGTCGGCGACGGACGGGTCGAAGCGGTTCGTCCATTCCTCCGCGCTTAGAAATTGATGGAAGTCGTGCGCACCTTTAGTCTGCAGGCTTTCCAAAAACTGCCGTTCCTCTTCGACATGCGGGGGTTGCAATCCCAAGGTAAGGCGCAGCATCTGAGAGGGGTTATAGTGCGCAACCAGCTGGGCTCTGCCGTCCTTTACCGCTTGGGGTGTATCGGCCTTGAAACTTGTCGAGGCTAAAGCTGCCGACGAAACCTGCGCCCACGCCGGACATGCACCGATTAGCGCGATTAGAAGGAGCCGGGGCAAGAACGACCGCTCAGAATGAAGAGAACGTGTATGACATATACCTGTATTCTTCTTGTCCTTGGACGTCACTCCCGTGAAGAGACACTCAAACAACCTGAGCAGCGTCCAAGACTCAGATGCTGGATTTACCGAAGGCGAGGATTGAAAAGCCATGTAGATGCTCCTTAGAACGTAGATTTTTATGTAGGGGCCGAAAAACTTTGAGGACCGGAAACCTAATTTCTTAAATTTGGGTCGATTCCGCGCGGTGCGGAGTTATTTTGTCTTGTGCTCCTGACCGCAACTACTTCCGCGGTCTTGGCACTAGAACGTTCCTGTCGTGCTTGTGCTTGTTCCTGTTCCTGGCTACTAATAGGGCTGTTGTTATTGCTGATCGCAGAACAGTTCCGCGCATTTGCTGCGGAGTGAACGCCGGAAAAACACTTCGAGCGACACAACTCCGCGACAGGTTTTCAGTTTCTTGCTTTGCTTGGTTCCACTGACCGTCCGAGGAAGGGAAAAAAGACGGATAGCAGACGGCATTCTGTATCTAGCCGGTTCTGCTGTCAAGAAAAATCATCGCGCTACATACAAATTCATACGCAGCTGATCTGAATGTATAAACACAAAAATTTTGCAGTTATGCGCAAAGAAATGCGCGGGGAGCGCGAGCTTCATAGCGCCCCACCCTGACGGCTCTTCAGGCAGCTGGCAAGACGCCGGCGCTAAAGAATTCCAATCTTCTTGCCCACGCGTTGCAATACTTCGAGAGCCTGCTGTAATTCCTGTTTCGTATGAGTCGCCGTCATGATGGTTCGCACGCGCGCTTTACCTTCCGGCACGGTGGGAAATGCGATGCCGGTTCCCAGCACGCCTTCTTTAAAAAGTTCGCGTGAAAATTCCATGGTCTTGCGTCCATCGCCAATAATAATGGGAGTGATCGGCGTTTCGCTGGCCGGAGTCGTCTGGCCGCCGATGTTGAATCCAAGCAGGCCGAGTTCTTTCTTCCAGAAACGCGTGTTTTCCCAGAGCCGCTCCATCCACTGCGGCTCGGTTTCAAGCACATCGAACGCGGCGATGCAGGTAGCTGCGACGGATGGCGGATGCGAAGTTGAAAACAGAAATGGACGCGCGCGATGATAAAGATAATCGATGAGATCGCGCGTGCCGCAGACATATCCACCGAGCGCGCCGATCGCCTTCGATAATGTTCCGACTTGAATGTCGACGCGGCCATGCACGGAAAAATGATCGATCGTGCCGCGACCCCGGCGGCCGAGAACGCCGGAAGAATGGGCGTCGTCGACCATCATGATCGCGCCATATTTCTCAGCTGCTTCGCAGAGACCGGGCAGCGGACCGATGTCGCCGTCCATGGAGAAGACGCCATCGGTGATGACTAGCTTTTTCCCCGGCTGATTCTTGACACTCGCCAGTTGCTCTTCGGCATGAGCAACGTCCTTGTGCCGGAAGACGAGAATCTTGGCGCGCGAAAGACGAGCGCCATCGATGATGGAAGCGTGATTGAGTTCGTCGGAGATGATGAAATCGTCTTTGCCTAGAAAGGAAGAGACCGTTCCCGCGTTCGCGGTGAATCCGGATTGGAAAACGACGCAAGCCTCGACGTTTTTGAAGCGCGCGATTTTTTCTTCCAGCTCCATGTGAATCTTCATGGTGCCGGCAATAGTGCGCACCGCGCCCGATCCGACTCCGTATTTACGCGTAGCTTCGAGCGCCGCTTCACGAAGTTTGGGATGAGTCGTGAAGCCGAGGTAATTGTTCGACGCGAGGTTGATGACGCGTTTGCCATCGAAAGTACACAACGGCGCTTGCTCATCCTCGAGCACACGAAGCTTGAAATGCGTGCCCTTGACCTTGAGTTCGTTGAGCTGATCGGTCAAAAACGAAAGCGGATTGGTGCGGGTGGCCGTGGGCATGAATTACCTCGTGGAAATAATTATCTGTAGAGACGCGGCTTGTCGCGTCTCGGCAGCACCGAAAAACTGTGGTCCCAAAATGCAGCCGTGGATCCCCTAGAGGGGGCAAGCCCCGTCTCTACGGGGTTGGATGTTAGTTTATCGCGCCTTGTTTCTATCCTGCTTTGGGCTGTCCGAGCGCTGTAAGCTCGCCGTTGATGGCGCGCAGGTAGTCAGCGGGCGCAATCAGAATCTGAAGCCCTCGAACTCCCGCCGAGACGGAAATTAGATCGAACTCGTCCACGTAAACAGGGAAGTCCCGCTTGGCCGCGAGGGCTGTGACTCCGCCCCGAATGTAGCCGGTGAGCGCTTGTAACTCGTTTGCCAGGACAAGCTGAATTTTTCGTTCTCCAGCAGCGGCAGCGAGGGCCTTCAGATTTAATTCCTGATTCCCCGGGATCACGGCCATGCAAATTCCCCTGCGGTCGCAACCAGCGTTTTGAAGACCTGCTCTGGCGGCACACCGATTTTAGCCGCAACCGTTTCAGCGGCGAGGGCATCTGAATCCACCTCGTACTCGCGCAACTCGTAGTGGATTCCCATCTGATCAAGAAGGCGCGCCGCATTTGTCTTCTGGGGGATCTTTCTATCCTCTGGTTTTCTGAGTTTCCGAAGCAAGTTTCACGATGTATAGTGTCCCATCACCGTTATTCAATCCTTCTTTGAAGGAGAAATATTGTGCGTCTTCTGCTGCACTGGATTTTAAGCGCTCTAGCGGTGTGGATCGTAGCCAATGTCGTCCCGGGCATCCATGTAAGTGGACCGACTGCGGCGCTGATCGCGGCCGCGGCCATTGGCCTGGCGAACGCAACCATCGGGTTTGTTCTGAAAATTCTAACCTTCCCGCTCACCATTCTCACGCTCGGCTTGTTCTGGTTCGTGATTAACGCGCTCATGCTCGAACTCGCTGCCGCCTTCGTCCGGGGATTTTATGTGCGAGACTTTATGGCCGCCTTTATCGGGGCAATCGTGCTGAGTATTGTCAGCTCGGTCTTACAATGGCTGGTCATCCCGCGCCGGGACGTGCGCTAACAATTCATTGGGCGCAATTCATTGATTCGCCTGTGGTCGTAGCGTGGCAAAGATACGTTGCACCTGACTCTCTGTGGCGTCGAGCGAGCCCGAGTTGTCGATGACAAAATCCGCCGCTTTAATTTTTTCGTCGTCGGAGATCTGTGCCGCCATGCGACGAGATACTTCTGCACGGGCGACTCCTTCTGAGATTCCCAGTCGTTTGGCATAGCGAACAATTCGCTGTTCGGGCTGACACGTTACGACAATGAGATGGTCGAAACGGCCGGCTGCGCCTGCTTCGAGGATGAGGGCCGCTTCGACAATCGCGATGGCGTTCGGATCGCGCTCCCCAATGTTTTTCATCCAATTATTTTCCTCGGCGATTACAGCGGGATGAACGATGGCGTTCAATTCCTTGAACCGCGGGCTCTCGCTACCGAATGCAGACTCAGCCAGGCGGGAGCGGTTGATGCTTCCGTCGGCGTTCAGAATTTCGCGACCGAAGCGGCGAACAACCTCCAGGTATACCGGTCGGCCCGGTTGCATGAGCTCCCGAGCCACAGCGTCGGATTGGATAAGACGGGCGCCGAGTTTGACAAACATTTCGCCCACCGCAGACTTGCCGCTGGCGATGCCGCCGGTGAGTCCGAGTTTTAGCAAGAGGCGCTCATTCAATTCCGCGACGAAGCTTGGCTGCCTTTACCGTGTTTGCCATCAGCATCGCGATGGTCAACGGACCGATGCCTCCGGGCACAGGTGTGATGGCTCCAGCTACTTCGGCCACCTCGGGATGAACATCGCCAACCAAGGTTGATCCCTTCGCCAAGAATGTTTCTTCGCGTTTCTTGTATGCGGCATCGTTCCCTGAAAAAAGACGATCGAATTCTCTTCTATCCGTTACCCGGTTAATGCCGACGTCGATCACAGTGCTGCCGGGTTTCACGTAGTCGCGAGTCACCATGCCAGCGCGACCGATGGCCGCGACGAGTATATCCGCGCGACGGCAGACTTCCGGCAGGTCGCGAGTCTTCGAATGGCAAATCGTGACGGTCGCATTCTGATTCAGCAGAAGCATGGCGACGGGTTTTCCGACGATGTCACTGCGTCCGATGACCACAGCTTCCTGACCGGAGACTTGAATTCCGCTGCGCCTCAGAATTTCCATAACGCCTGCCGGCGTGCAAGGCACAAGGCCGGGGCGCTGGGTGGAGAGATAGCCAACGTTCATAGGGTGGAAGCCGTCAACATCTTTGCTGGGATCGACGGCCAGCAAAACTTTCTTGGCATCCACGTGCGGGGGGAGCGGTAACTGCACCAGGATTCCGTCGATTTCATCGCGACGGTTCAAGTCGGAGATAAGTGCCAGCAACTGTTCGGTGGTCGCGCTTTCGCTGGGAGAATGTTGTTCGCTGTGGAGACCCACCTCGTGTGAGCTCTTGACCTTGCCACGAACATAGACCTCGGACGCAGGATTGTGCCCGACCAGCACCACGGCTAGTCCGGTTCGAATGCCCTTTGCAGCCAGGTCTTTCACTTGTGCGGTCACTTCGGCGCGGATTTCTGCCGCAATTTTTGTCCCGTCGAGTATCTTCGCTGATAACTTGGCCTGCATCACACCCCTTCACAGTGGAATGAAGAGTGATTCTACCGTAAATGGCATAGCCCAAATGCGCGGTGGCCATGTCGCGGTTTAGACTGCGCCGTCTCCGGCCTCTATCTGTCTCGGTTAAACTGACACTTCATGGAAATGGCTGACCAGCTAGGATTTCAGTTTCGCCCTCCGGAGCGCCGCGTTTGGACGGTCCGCGCTCTGGTCTCGTCCGTACGGTCGCATATCGAGCGCGAATATTCGGACTGCTGGGTGGAGGGGGAAATTTCGAATCTTCGCGTTCCGGATTCTGGCCACCTCTATTTCACGCTGAAAGAAGAAAACGCGCAAATTCGCGTGGTCATGTTCCGGTCATCGGCTAAGTTGCTGCGGTTTCGTCCGGACAACGGATTGCACGTTACGGTTCGCGGGCGCATCACGGTATATGAAGATCGTGGCGAATTGCAAATCTCCGCTGAATTCATGGAGCCGAAGGGCGCGGGTGCGCTGCAGTTGGCCTTTGAACTATTGAAAGCGAGATTGCAAGCTGAAGGATTATTCGAGGCCGCGCGCAAAAAGCAAATTCCGCCGTTGCCGCAGAGAATTGGGATCATCACTTCACCGCAGGGGGCGGCGCTTCGGGACATCCTCAACATTCTGGCGCGGCGGCATCAGTCGGCGAACTTGCTGATCTACCCGGCGCAGGTGCAAGGCGATTCGGCGCCGGGCGAGGTTATGGCCGGGCTCCGCTATTTCAATCTTCAGCAGTCTTCTCACGCCAGCCTCGCGGTTGAGGCCATCATCATTGCGCGTGGTGGGGGCTCGCTGGAGGACCTTGCCTGCTTCAATCATGAGGGACTGGCGCGGGCGGTTGCGGGCTCGAAAATTCCAGTGATCTCGGCAATCGGCCACGAGACGGATTTCACGATCGTGGATTTTGTCGCTGATCTGCGCGCACCTACACCTTCTGCAGCTGCGGAACTGGTGATCCGGTCGCGGCAAGAGATTGAAGCGCAGGCGGACGAGATGTATCGCAGGTTAGAGAGGGCGGTGCGGTACCGGCTGCTGATAGCCCGTCAAGACCTGATCGAACGCGCACAGCACGGAGCGTTTGCTCGCATGATGGACGGCATTCACCGCCGACAGCAAAAACTGGACGATCAACGCTTCCGTCTGGAAAAGGCGGAGCGCCAACTCTTGCAGATGTTTCAAAGACGATGTGAGACTGTCGCCGCCGCAGTCCGTCACTACGATGCTCGACGCCGTCTGGCTGCTGTGCGCCAGCAACTTGAAGCACAAGTTGCAAACCTGACGGCTGCCACCCGTCGGCAACTGCTTGAGAGCCGCCGAATTTTGGAACGCCGTACAGCCAGCTTGGAAGCGCTTTCCCCGGTCGCCATCCTGAATCGCGGCTATGCCTTGGTCTTCGACGCTAATGGCGGGTTGGTGAAAGATGCATCTCAGGTCAAGGTTGGGGATGAAATATCCGCCCGGCTCGCTCGCGGAGGCCTAAACGCGCGCGTGACCTCGACGGAGCAGGACGCTCCCGAATCCGGCACCTCGCATTAGCACGCTGCATTAGAATGAAAGTTTATTAATCTTTATTAATCTTTTAATCTAGGGCGTGGGCGTGGGGGTGGCGTGACAGCGTTGCTGGCGTGGCCGCACATCGCGGCAATCTCGGGCATCTCGATTCTAGACATCGTGCTGGTCGCGATTTTGATTTACCAATTCCTCTCCCTGGTGAGGGGGACGCGAGCGGCTCCGATGTTGATCGGAGTGGGGACACTCGCTCTGGCTTTCTATCTTGCGCGGCTAGGCGAACTGCGAACCCTGAACTGGGTGCTCAGCACACTGCTTCCTTATGTTGTTTTTGCGCTCATTGTCGTCTTCCAGTCCGAGATTCGACGGGCGTTAGCTAATCTCGGCAGCCGCATTTCTCTAATGCGAAGTTCCAGCTCGGTGGTGGACGTCTACGATGACATTGTTCTGGCGGCAAATCTCTTCTCGCAGAATCAGACTGGCGCGCTGATCGTGATCGAGCGCGAAATCGGACTTCGCACTTACATTGAAAGCGGCGTCGCACTCGACGCCAGGCTTTCGTATGACCTGTTGGCCACGATTTTCCGCCCCAGCGCGCCCTTGCATGATGGAGCTGTTATCGTGCAACGCGACCGAATCGCTGCAGCGGCCTGCTTCCTGCCGTTGTCGATGAATCCTGTGCTCTCGACGCAACTCGGGACCCGGCATCGGGCCGCCATTGGGATCACAGAAGAAACTGATTCAGTCGCAGTCATAATCTCGGAAGAGACAGGCACGATCAGCATGGCGGTCGCGGGGAGCATTGAGCGCGATTTGACGGTGGAACGACTTCGCGAACGATTGAGCCATCTGTTGCGCCGTTACGCTCCGACACACTTATTGCCAAGTCCCGTGGAAGAGAGCTTTCTTGAGGACGAGCAGCCTACTTCGCACGCCTCCCGCCGCGAGGATGCCAGCTTGCACCCGGGAAGGGATGACTAACGATGAACATCGTGCGGCGTCTCTTCCTTCACAACATCGGACTTAAGTTGGTCTCCCTGGCACTGGCCGTCGGCTTGTGGGCGAATGTAGCTCGCGATCCCATCGCCGAAGTCGAAATGAGAGTTCCAATCGAGTTTCATAATCTGCCTACCAATCTTGAGGTGGATTCAGCGAACTTCACTGAGGCGCAGATTCGGTTGCGCGGACCGGAGCGCCTTATACATCAGCTGCAGAATGGAGATGTTCGTGCGGAACTTGATCTCGCTGCTGTCAATCCTGGCGAACGAACTTTCGATCTCACGGCACGGCATGTTCATGTTCCGCAGGATCTCGAAGTGGTGCAGATTATTCCTGGACAGTATCATCTCTCCTTCGATACACGCGACGTGCGAATCGTCGAAGTACGTCCGCGCATGACGGGGAGTTTCGCCAGTGGCATGAGGGTGGCGCAAGTAATTGCCGATCCGCCGAAAGTTACAATTTCCGGACCTCGCCGGCGTGTCGAGGCCGTTGAGGCTGCCATCACCGACGCGGTCGATGCCAGCGGCACCATGACTCGGGCTTCCTTTGTGACGCAGGCTTATGTGCCTGACCCTTTGATCCAGATTGTGCACCCCACTCCGATTCGCGTCACAGTTATTATGGAAGGTTCGGGAGAAGAGAAAAAATAGGGAGTGGCCGCTTTTTCCCACCTGCATGTCGCAAATCAGACAACTATTTGGTACGGATGGAATTCGTGGTGTGGCAGGGGAATTTCCTCTCACGCGTGACAGTGTGTATTGGATCGGACGAGCGCTGGGCCATGATCTCTTGCGCGTCAATCCCAAGGCACGCGTTGTGATCGGACAGGATACGCGTATCTCCGGGCGATGGATCGCTGACCGATTTCTGCAAGGGGTATCATCCGTGGGCGTGGAGACACGGAGCGCAGGCGTGATCACGACTCCGGGTGTCGCGTTCCTCGCGCGTTCGCAGGGATTCGATGCCGGGGTGGTGATTTCGGCATCGCACAATCCGTGGACCGATAACGGGATCAAGATATTTTCCGGCGATGGCTATAAACTGCCGGACGCTCGTGAGCTGGCCATTGAAAAGGAAATCTTCGCTCTTGTTCAGGCGGCTGGTGCTCCACCGCCGGAATCCCCTGAAGTTTCGAGCCTTCCTGGCGAACACGGTCTTCGTCACGCTTACGTTGCTTGGCTGGCTGGCAGTGTTTCCACGGATCTGAGCGGGGTTCGAGTGGCAATCGACTGCGCGAATGGAGCCGCAACGGCGGAAGCTCCAGAGTTGTTCAACGCGCTCAAAGTCAAAACGACTTTTTTGCATTCGGCTCCGGACGGGCAAAATATTAATGAGGGCTGTGGCGCACTGCATCCGGAGACGGTCGCGAGTTTTGTTGACGAGCATCGCGGGAGTTTCGATCTTGGCGTCACGTTTGATGGTGATGCCGATCGCGCGCTTTTTTGCGACGCCGATGGACGTGTGGTCAACGGCGACGCGGTTCTGCTTTTGGCGGCCAGGGACATGCAATCGCGTGGCGCTCTGGCTGGGCGGACAGTCGTTGCCACTACGATGTCGAATATGGGTTTGGAGTTAGCGCTCAAACGCTCGGGCATTCAAATGTTGCGCGCCAATGTGGGCGATAAATACGTCCTCGAAGAAATGCAGCGTGTGGGAGCAACGCTGGGGGGCGAGCAGTCCGGTCATATATTGTTTCGTGACGGCGAGGCAACCACTGGCGACGCACTGCTGACTGCTCTTCGAGTGCTCGAGATCATGGTTCGGACAGGAAATCCGCTCGCAGAATTGGTAAGCGATCTTAAGGTTTTTCCGCAGACGATCCGTAACATTCGCGTACGGCAGAAAACTCCTTTCGCTGAAATTCCTGGGATTAATGCTGCCATTACCTTGGCAGAGCGAGAACTGAACGGGAATGGGCGCGTGGTCGTCCGATATTCAGGCACGGAAGCGCTGGCGCGCGTGATGATTGAAGCGGAGTCGAAGGAGCAGATGGATCGACTGGCCGGCTCGATCGAGAACTCGATCCGCTCGGCTCTCGGCGCATAGTTCACCTAAGAGTGTGGCCCCGATGTGTCTAAGAATCTAACATCAGTCATTCCTGATGTCTCGTAACTCCCTAGCACCACTACCGCAAGTACGTCCTTTCGTACGGCTCGGTTATCTTGTGCAAGATGGTGAGCCAGCCGAAAATGAAAATCGATTTCAGATTTCGATAACTTAGCAAAGCTCATGAAAATTCTCATTGTGGAAGACGACGCGCCACTCGCTAATTTCATTCGGAAGGGTCTCGAAGCCGAACATCACACGGCAGATCTCGCCCATGACGGAAACGAGGGCCGGTCGATGGCGATGGAAATTGATTATGACTTAGTGGTACTGGATCTGAACTTACCAAGGGTTGACGGCGTGACTGTTCTGAAGGATCTGCGACAACGCAAAGCGAACGTACCCGTCCTGATTTTGACTGCACGCAGCCGGATCGAAGATCGTGTGCAGTGCCTCGACTTGGGGGCGGACGATTACCTGGTAAAACCGTTTTCGTATCTTGAACTTTCAGCTCGCGCTCGGGCTCTGCTGCGGCGCAGTCATCTGCCCTCGGAGTCGATTCTCACGGTTCGTGATCTTTCTCTTGATCGCGTGGAACGCAAAGTGGCTCGCGCTGGCTGTCACATTGAGTTGACGACCAAAGAATTCGCGCTCCTCGAATATCTAATGCGTAATGCAGGACGGCGCTTGACTCGTGCCATGATCATCGAGCATGTCTGGAATCTAGCCTTTGATTCCACCACCAACGTGGTGGATGTTTACATCAATTACCTGCGACGAAAAGTCGATGACGGATTTTCGTCACCGCTGATTCATACCGTTCGCGGCGTGGGCTATCAGATGAGTGCGAGAGGAACTTTGGGTGAATTATCAGCTGGGGTCGCAGTATGAGTGCGAGGTCATCTATCTTCCCGAAACCACTAACCAGCCCTGATGTCCTAGGCGATTTGTTGCATTCATTAAGTCAGCCGCTCACAAGTTTGCGCTGCTTTCTTGAACTCTCCCTAATCATCAATGAAATTTCGGGCGCTCCAACCGTAGAGCCGGCATCTTGCCGGCTGTCTCGAGGGCGTCTCGCCCTCGGGGGCAACAATGACAATGCCGGCGGGATGAGTGCCCGGCCGAGTGCACACATCGGAGCACCTCAGCAGGAGACCGTCCTGCTGGCGTTGCAACAAACAGAGAGAGCAATCGGGATGGTCCAGTTGATGCGAGAGTATCTCGACGCAGAGCATATGGACGGGGATGGTACTCCTGTTTTCCTGGCGCCAGTCGTCAGTAGCATAAGCGAAGAGCTGAGTTCGGCTGCAGTGGTCCGAGATATCAAACTGCGACTTGTTGGTGCATGCAGCGCAACATTGCCCATGCCGGAGTCACGATTGCGTTTGGCTTTGCAATATCTGATTGCAGCTCTGATCGAAGCGCAACCAAATGGTGGCAGGGTTACTCTCCTGCTAGCGGAGGGCCCTGCCGGAACGGTATTACGAGCGGAAGGCGACGGCGATACTCCGCGTCCAAATTCTGCTGATCACTGCCGCGGCGCACTGCCTGCCCTGCGGACAGCGCGTCTGGCAATCGCAAGTCGCGTACTGGAAAATGCCGGCGCGTCGTTAGTGTTCACTCGTCGCGTTAATGAATTTGTTCTCCGCATTCCAAGGGAAACCGTTCCTGCAACTCAACTAGGACATTCGTAGTATCCGGCGCACGTCATGGCGCTGAACGCGAGTAGTACAATTCAGCCTTTCCGGAGGTTGCGTTGAAACGTTCAGTTGTTTTCCTGATCATAAATCTCTGTTTCATCCCTCTGCATGTTGCTTGGGCTCAAGCAAACGTTCCCGCTGCCGCGCAGGTTACCGTGATCCAGGCAGGAACCTTGATTGATGGCGTGTCTGGCTCCGTCCGCCGCAATCAAATCATCACGATTCGCGGAAACATAATCACGAACGTCGACGGGGGAGTGGTTCTCCCTACGAACCTTCCCGCTGGCGCGACCTTTATCGATTTGTCGCAGGCTACGGTGCTTCCCGGACTGATTGACGCCCATACCCACATTTTTCTGCAGGGGGAGGATCCTGCTGCTGGTGGCTATGACATTCAACTGCTGAAATATCCGCTCGCCTTTCGCGCGGCGCGAGCTACGGTCGCGGTGCGGCGGGCTCTCGAACAGGGGTTCACCACGCTTCGCGACATGGAGACTGAAGGCGCGGGTTACGGGGACGTGGGCATAAAAATGGCGATTGAAGGCGGCTACATTCCCGGGCCGCGTTTGTTTGTTTCAACGCGCGCGATTTCCACGACGGGAGGATATCCCCTAGAAGGCTACGCGCCAGAGATCGAAGTTCCTAAAGGCGTGCAGATCATCGATGGACCGATTGAGGCACGAAGGGCTGCGCGCGAGCAGCTCGACCACGGTGCCGATTGGATCAAGGTCTATATGACTCACAGGTCGTGGGTGGGAAGGAACGGTGAACTGGTATCGCAGCCAACTCTGACGGTGGAGGAGCTACGAGCGATTGTGGACGAAACTCACGGCTGGGGGAAGAAGGTGGCCTGCCACGCCTATAGCGGAGAAGGATTGCAGCGAGCGCTCGACGGCGGCTGCGATTCGATCGAGCATGGGCTGGTACTGACGGACGCGCAGATCGCGCAGATGATCCGTCAGGGAACATGGCTGTGCGCCACGCTAAGTCCTTATTACGATGACTGGGCGCCGGCCGATACTCCCGAAGGCCAACGCGATCGCAAGCGCGCATCCGCCCATGAAGAATCATTTCGCAAGGCGCTGAAAGCGGGAGTAAAAATCGCCTTCGGAACGGATATGGGTGGGATTCCCTGGACCGAACCGATCGCACAGGAGTTTCCGCGGATGGTTGAGTTCGGTATGACTCCGATGCAGGCCATACAAAGCGCGACCTCGCGAGCAGCGGAGTTACTCGATATGAAAGGACGCCTCGGTGTCATTGCTCCGGGTGCCTATGCCGACGTGGTCGCAATCTCTGGAGATCCATCGACCGATGTCAAAGTTCTCGGAAACGTGAGTTTCGTGATGAAGGATGGCAAGGTATTTAAAAATGAGATGGGGCCGAAAAAATGAGGGCCTCCGCCAAGCTGGCCCTTCCCCGCAGAATCAGCTATGGGAACTTCTAGTGGGCGTGCGGACTCTGGGCAGGATTTTTGCCTGGCGATCTTGGAGCCTTGGCGATTCTCACGTCGAAGCTGACTGGCAACTTCTTGGGTGGATAGCAGGCTGAGTTGTCACATGCCTGGTATTTCAAGGTTCCCCGGACAATGTATTTACCGGGTTGAACCGACGTCAGCGGACGGACAAGCACATCTACGTTAAAATCCCCGGTATAGACATTGAGCTTCTCATCGGGAGCGAATGCGAAGCTCATGTCCTTTCCGTCGGGATAAGTGGTTTTTCCAATTACGATGTCGGTCGTAGCGTCCACCTTGAGCACGGTTGGGATCAGGAACTCGGACTTCGGCTTATTGGAGTTGATGTGATATCCACGAGCGACACGGAACGATAAGGGAATGGTACCAGCTTTCCCCTGCATGACAGAGATCACCGGGGCGGGAGCCATCTTTACCGTCGCGCCTTGAGGGCCGAGATTTTCATCCTGCGCCCAGATCAATGCGCATGCGGATGAGAGGATCAGCGCGCTGGCCAGAAACGTTTTCATTGGATGCCGACTCGACTAGGGCGATAGACTATCGCAACCCGTGCTTCCCCCGTTAGTTACTTCTGCGCCTGTACCGCTTGGCCCTGGCTCATGGCCTGTTTGATGTGGTCTACGAAGACACTGCGGCTCTGCAGCCCGAACTCGCGGGCAATGAGTTTGCCATCCCGATCCAGAAAAAATGTTGTAGGCAGCACGCCAACGCCGCCATAACTCTGACCAACCGATTCCTGGCCCAAGAGAATCGGGTAATTCACGCCCATCTGCTTAGCGAATTTGGCGATTTCCTCCGTGCTGGCGTCATCCATGGCCACGCCCACAATCTGGAAGCCTTGCGGGCCGTATTCCTTTTGCAATTCCACAAACCATGGCATCTCGATTTTGCAGGGGCCACAATAGGTGGCCCAGAAATTCAGCAGTACTGCTTTGCCGCGCAGGTCGGAGAGCTTTAAATTCTTGCCGTCCAGGGATGGCAAATCGAAGTCCGGCGCTACTCGGCCTATGAGCTGGCCTGCGGGCGAGCCACTGGCGCGATTCTTACGAGCCGCACGGACGCCGGCAAATAACATGGCGGCGATGATGGCGGCGATGAAAAACAGGATCAGGGGATTTCGTTTCACTTTTTACCTCGATTACATCTACATCATTTCGGGAAACCGACTCTCCCGAAAAATGTATGCCGGGAGTAGGGGTCCCTCGCTTCGCTCCGGACGACAACTCTTTAACTTTTCGCTAGCGCAAACTTTTCACTAGCTCACTACAACGCGAAACGGTTCAAAAACGAGAAATAGCCGGAGATGAGCGCGAAGCGGCCCATCACCAGCAGAATACCTAGCGCAATTAGCAAGCCTCCACTGGCAACCTCCACGGCATGCATATGGAACTTAAAACGATTGTAAAACTTCAAGAAACGCTCGATGCCGAGCGACGTCAGCAGGAAAGGAACCGCCAATCCCGCTGAATATATTGCCAGCAGAGAGATTCCCTTCCACACGGTGTCTTGAGCAGCGGCGAACCCCAGCACCACGGCGAGAATGGGACCGACGCAGGGAGTCCATCCAAATGCAAATGCGAAGCCAATAACGAACGCTCCCCACGCCGAGGAATTGCCCTTGAGACCATGCAGCCGCGTGTCGGCCAGCAACGCCTTGATCTGAAAAATGCCAGTCAGGTGCAAGCCGAAGAGAATGATGACGACTCCGGCGATGCGCGCGAGCAGCGATTTGTACTGAGCGAGCACTTGGCCCACCTCGGTGGAGATGGCTCCGAGGGTGATGAATACAATGCTGAAACCGATAATGAATGCTCCGGAATTGAGCATCACTTTGCGGAAGAGTTCGCCCTCCTTCATCTTCAATTGCTCGACACCCACGCCCGAGATTAATGAAACATAACCGGGTACGAGCGGCAGCACGCAAGGGGACAAAAATGAGATCAGCCCTGCGACGAAGACCGCGAGCGGTAATGGCAAACCCGTCATATCTCTATTGTAGCCACCAATTCTATCGACGTGCTTGAGGCCAGGAGGAGAGGCTCTTCAGGCCTATTATTTTGCGGCTTAATCATTTGCGGCTTAATCAGAAGATGCCGCAAACTTCTGAATTGTTACAGCATTTCGGCGTTTGACGCCTCCGGCGGGCGGCTGTGTTCAGCGAGGCCCCGATTTCCGTTGCCGTTTCGGAACTGGTGCTGGCGTCGGCGTGACAGGAACCTCTGGAGCTACCGCCTCTTGCGGAGCCTCGGTCAATACCTTGCGGACGAAGCCTGGCGGAACAATCGCTGTGAGAATCGCACGATCGCCGGATTGTTCAACCTTCAAGCTGTCGAAAAAAGTCTTCACATCTTGATCAGTCCCTTGGCCGCCGACGGTCACTTCCGCGGCATGAAACAGGCTGAGGAAGGCTGTAGCCTTGTCGGTAATCGCGCGGGCGTCCGCCTCACTCTCGGTAAACGCCTCGGCTCTGAGATGAAACGCGCGAATAAAACGGCCCGACACCACCGTCACGGCAGGTTTCGGAAAGAGCAAGCTCCACCCAGCAAAGCCGCTCATGGAGCTCATTTCAGTGGGCATGACCCGAAAAATCGCGAAACTCAAACTTGCCAAAGGCACCTTGCGGTAGAACCTGCGAAGCAGCCACGGTCCGGCAAAAGGCGAAGCTAATTTTCGGGATCGGTCCAGCATGCCGCGGATGACATCAGGATTCGGATGGTTCGACACCGCGACGCTGTTAAAAGAGAGCATGACGACTCGCACGGTGCGACCTTCGAGGGGAATGCTGTAGATCTCAAAACCGCGATAGTCTTCCACGGAGGAAGATACCTTTTTGAGATACGCGCTCAAACGTGCAGAATCGAACTTTCCGACGAACACCTCTGAAAAGCGCGGATCTGGAGCCGATCCACCCGTGCCGCCTCCCCAACTCTGCGGATAATGGATAGCGAAGGCCGCCTTGTCGAGATCGCGTTCAAACTGAAAACCAGTCTGATCTACGAAGCTCTGGTATTCAGGTTCGCGCGAAACTGGCGGCAGTTTTCCGGTAGCGAAGGTACGAATCCACTTTAGATTGACGTAAAAGAAACCATCGGCCCCGGGCAGCAGGCGGGCCGGTTCGGGAGGAGCGTGCTTGCGCAGGGTTACGATCAACGCAAGCGCTCCCACAATCAGCAAAACAGCTAAAGGGATTGGGAGACGGCGTCGAATACGCATCGAATTCGAAGAATACGACGCTCATCTGCTGGCGGAAGCGGCGAACAGGGTGAGCCAGTCAATGATAGCACCACGGGGGATAGCACCAGGTCGATAGCACCAGGGCAAGGCGCTTCACTTCCCGCTGAGCATCAGCACTACCCGATCAAAATCTTCCAGTGTTCCGTATTCGATTGTTATTTTTCCTTTTCCCTTGCGATCGCGAATCCTCACCCTCATTCCTAGAGCCGTTTCCAGCGAACGCTGGGCCGCACGAACATTTGGATCCACCCATCGCGCGCCGCTCGAATTCTGGTCGTCGGAGGCGGATTTTCCTCCCGGAATGTTAATGTCAGCTACCAAGTCTTCCAGCAGGGCCACCGACATCTTCTGCTTGATCACCATCTCTACCACTTTTGCGATCTGATTCTCGTCGTGCAGCGAGAGCAGGAGGCGAGCATGGCTGTAGCTCAGCAAACCCTTGCGCAGCGCGGTGAGACCTTCGCTGGGCAGTTTCAATAGACGGAGGTAATTCGATACCTGCTCGCGCGATACGCCAACCCGCTTTCCAATCTCCTCCTGAGTCAGTTTGAATTGGGTACTTAGATTCGCGAACGCGGCTGCCTGTTCCAGGCAGTCCAAATCCTGCCGCTGAAGGTTCTCGACCAGCGTCATTTCGGCCGCCTGCTGCTCCGAGACTCGCTTCACGATAACTGGGATGGTTGTGTTTCCCGCGAGTTTCGAGGCTCGCAGACGGCGTTCGCCGAGAATCAGAACAAACCGGCCTTCGCTTACGGGCCGGTAGTTCCCCGGCCGATCGTTTCCCGGGCGGACAACGATGGGCTGGAGAACACCTTGCACCCTGATCGAATCCGCCAGTTCCTCGAGTGCCTCCTCGGAGAATTCCTTGCGCGTCTGGTGCGGATTGTCTTCAATTTGGTCGATGCGAAGACGAAAAACCTGATCCCCATCAGCCGTCATTCCTAGCGGAGCGGGCTGCAACGGGCCGGCAATATCTGAGGCAGCAGGGCTTTGGGCTGTGGCGCTCGGAGGCGAATGGAAAGATGGGGATGAAGGCAATTCTGAGCCATCGGCCGTTCGAAACCCTTGCGGCACAGTTGGGGGCACTGCTCGCGGTCCGGGCAATAGCGATTCCAGCCCCCGTCCTAAGGCGCGGCGCTTTTCCGCTAGTTTTTCAGGAATTTTTTCGCTTCCGGGCTTTCTATCGCTCTTGCTATCGTTTTTGCTCGCCGTTGCAGTGGTCATCCAATCTCCCGCGAAATTAACGCTTCCGATTATATCGATCAATGCAAATATTTATGTATATCGATCTATGCCGCTTCTCCCGAACCGCTCACCAAAGCCGCTTGGCGATCCAGGATTTCTTTGGCCAAACGGATATAGCTTTCTGCCCCTCGCGATCGCACATCATAAATAAGTGCCGGCTGGCCATGGCTGGGCGCTTCCGCCAGGCGGATGTTCCGTGGGATGGTGGTTCGGCACAGTTTTTCGCCAAAATATTTCTTCAGTTCCTCCGAAACCTGTTGAGCCAGGTTCGTGCGCTCGTCGAACATGGTTAGCACCACGCCTTCGACAGCCAGCGATGGATTTAATTGCACCCGAATGCGTTCGATGGTGTCGAGCAGCTCTGAGACGCCCTCCAAGGCGAAGTATTCCCCTTGCATCGGAATCAGTACCCCGTTTGCGGCGACTAATGCATTCAGGGTTAGCAGATCGAGGGCTGGCGGACAGTCCAGGACGATGAATTGAAATCGATCAAGCACTGTGGCAAGAGCATCGCGGAGCCGATATTCACGGCGATCAGCGGAAACCAGTTCGATGTTCGCGCCAATCAAGTTCTTGTGCGCAGGAATGATCCACAACTGTTCCATCTCGGTAAGCTGCAATGCCTCTTCGGCGGAAGCGATGCCCATGATTACGTCATAGACGCTGATGCGATCGGGGTTCTTTACAAGTCCCAAGCCACTCGAAGAGTTTGACTGCGGGTCGCAGTCGACCAGGAGCGTGTTAACCTCAGCGGCAGCAAGAGAAGCAGCAAGGTTGATGGCGGTTGTAGTCTTGCCTACCCCGCCCTTTTGATTGGCAACTGCGATTACTCTTCCCATTGTTTTTTGGAATGTTGTGCGCAGCATATTGAACTAGGGAAGCGAAAGCAACATTGGATAACGTGGGGTAACTCTGGAAAATGTGCAAAAGTGGCTCCCAATGTTTCACGTGAAACATCGCGCCGGAACCCCTTTTGGTGCCTCGTGCGAGGGGCCTATCAGGGAGTAGCCGTCAGCCGAAGATTTTTTTGGGGGAGTGTTCCACGTGAAACAGTCCAGGGAAAATAGTTGATATTCCCACTTTCGCGATTCCTCGAGCCATGAAGTGATGTCGCCTTCAACAAATATAGGAGAAAAAAGTAATGATCTCCCACTTTTGCTAAATAGCTCCGATTGCTAAGATCCTAGAATGTGATTGGGGAACCAGAATAGCGTCTTCCCATCTGACTTGGGATACTTCCCTCAAAGATCCATTTTGACTCGCTCCGACGAGCACCGCTAAGCGACCGCCAGGAACCAAGAACGTTACGGCGAGATTGAGGATTTTCTCGAAGTTCTCGACGGCGCGAAAGGTAACAAAATCTGACCGGAGGAAACCGGGATCGCTCCCTAACTCCTCGGCCCGATCCGTCCTTACAACGACGTCGTCCAGTTCAAGGGTTCGAACTACTTCGCGGAGGAATGTCGCCTTTTTCTGATTCGATTCGATCGTGGTCAAGTTGATCTCCGGATTCCAAATCTTAAGAGGGAGACCGGGGAAACCGGCCCCAGAACCAATGTCGAGAACTCGACGACCTTTCCCGTAGCTTTCTTCCTTGTGCTTGTGCGGAAACAAGTGCCTCGCAAGGAAAAACGACTCGCCGAAATGGCGGGTCACGATTTCTTCTGGGCTGCGTAATGCCGTCAAGTTAATGCGAGCGTTCCAGCGAAGCAAAGTATCGATGTATATCGATACTTGCTGGAGCTGCGATGGAAATAGCGGCTCTTCCAAGAAGGGACGCAGTAGCGTGGAAATGCGATCTATTTCCATCGGAGCCTCGCACGATTCTAGGTGAGGAAGGTCTCTGGTATGCGAAAGATTCTAATCTCGGGGTGCCGCAGCTCGAGGCTTGCCTTGCTTCGACGTGCGATACTGCGGTTATGGCATTGCCGGATTTCACGCCACGGGTGGAGAATGATCCCAAATCAGTAATCATTCATTTGACCACAGGTACAGGGATGGAAATTGAATGGAAGGATGGCCATCGATCCGTCTATACGTTTGCCTACCTGCGAGATGCCTGCCCTTGCGCGCTTTGCGAAGATGAACGGACCAAAGCGGGGCGCAAAGCCGGCGAACCGGCGAAACTGGCTGCGGGAGCGCTGCCGATGTTCAAGCCGCTGGTGAAGGCCTCGGCTGCGGAGGGCGTGGGAAAGTACGCGCTACGGTTTTCCTGGAACGACAATCACGATTTGGGAATTTATTCGTGGTTCTACCTGCGGGAATTCTGCCCTTGCGCGGAGTGTGTATCGCGGCGACGGTGATGTTCCACCATGTAATTGCGAGAGTGCACTGCTGCGAGACGACTCAAGAGAATAATAAGTGGGAGGGACCTCTACATTTAAGCTCACACACACCACTTAGCAATGGGTGGCGAACGAATTTCTTTCTACCCAAGTGGAAAAGTTACCTCAATTTTCCGTTCTTAAGTATTGCACCAGTATTGCACCGCGCTGGAGAACCATAAGGGTTAACCCCTAAGGTAGCCGCAAGGTTGGACGGCGTTCTCAAAGACGGACTTTCTCTCCCCGCTCAAGCTGTCCGATATACGTCTGGTGATACCCACTTCTTGCAGCAAGATCGGAAGAATCGCTGAACCTCCCTCAAAACCGGCCTAAAGCGGTCTCTGGACTGATGAGCTTCCTGTGACGTGCCGGCTCCCGACCATGCGGTACCATCATTGAGGCAATGATGACTAAAGTACGACTGACTATAGTATGCATCTGCGATAAGCTGGTTAAACACTATAGTTCGTCCCGTTTGGAGGGCAGCGAATCGTGTCCCCGCGCTATAAGGAGTATTGGAACGACCGTTTTGGAGCATTGCCTCTAAGCCTCGCATTTCCAATTTCGGTCTTGCTGGCGTTTCGATTTAATGCTGTTCACTTATTGGCGATACATCTCTCGCCGCTTCGCTCATTGGTGGATTCCACATTCGTGCCCCTCATTACTAGCATCTTGTCCGGGTTGGTGTACTTTCTGTGCGTTCTGGCTGGTGTTATTGAACTGACTGAATGGCATGATAGGAGAGTTTACGAGACGAGGTTTACGAAAGAGGAACGAGAGCGGTTGAAAAATGCATCCGATATGGCGCACGACTATTGGCCTAGAGAGGCAACCGAGGCTGCGACGAAGGAGCGTGACAGGTTGCGGACTGAACGGTATCAATACGATCAGCTTGAGTTGCACTTGCGGAAAGGTTTCACGCCACTGGACTCAAAAAACATGAATGCCGAGGCCGTGCGCCAAAAACGGCAACAAATCGCGCAAGAACTGTATCAGAGGTTCTACCCCAAGGACGAACTTAATTCAATCAAGGCTGAACCGAGCAAAGGTGTTTCGGTGCAGACGGCACTCTTGCTGAAAAAGGCACTGGCTCTGGTTCATAACGACGAAGAGTTGAACCGCCTTATGGCTCGAATGAAAGAACTCTCCACTTGATTGTGATTTGGGGGCTGGCCCACCTTTGCCCAACCACTAACCCGGCTGCCTCGGACCTCGACCCCTTGTTCATCGATCACATACATTCGTTGCGATCCTTTGTCTCCTCGACATATCCAGCATAGGCTTTGAAAGAATGGTTCCGCTGGTCCACACTGCACAGTTCAGACAATTAGTCCTGTTTAAGAACGATCTTGCAATTGGTGGCCATCGTCCCCACTTCTTCCGGATCGCGTACTTGAGTTCCCGCCAAAGTGAGCGCTATTGAGCAGACACTCTCCAAGAAAGTTTTTACTCTTTCTACAAGAAATTCCAAGCTGGAAGTCTGGGTAAACTGTCAGCCACTCGGGATTCCACAATGGAAATTCTGGCTGACGTCGCTATCTTTGTTTCCCGATAATCTCGTCAGATTTCCCAACCTGGGAGTGGAGAGCGGGCCCAAGGTTTTTGTCGTTTCCCTGGATTGGACTCGACCGAAGCGGAACGACTGTCAGGCGAGTCACACCCTCCACTCCTGTGGGCTGGGCCTTTCTACCGGTGTCTTGATGAAATCTGCATAACGTCAAAGGCAAAGGGAAGAAACCAGTTGAAAAGAAAGTGGGACAGATTGAAAAGGTATTCGAGAAGTAAATTAATGCAGTAGTGCTCGTTGGAAGCATCGTGCTCTGCGTATCCCACACAGGGTAATGTCTTCCGTCACGCTGCTGCTTCCGGTTTCACGTTTAGAGGAAAGGGAAGACCACATGTTGATACTGATTATTATCTTGCTGCTGGTTTTTGGGGGCGGTGGAGGGTACTACGGCCATAGCCGCTGGGGTTACGGTGGAGGTGCGGGCGTCGGGCTGGGCACCGTATTGTTGATCCTCCTCGTAGCGTACATGTTGGGAGTCTTCCACTAAGGCGAAGCTCGCTGCAGAAGACCAAAATTTTAAGGAGTGCATACCATGCTCAACAAAAGCAAGGCATTCAGCAGTTTTTCGGTGAACGATATTCAGAAGGCCAGGGAATTTTATGGCAAGACGCTGGGGCTCGAACTTTCCAGCGGTCCGGAAGGCACCTTGGTTGTGCCCCTTTCCGGCGGCACCAAAGCTCTGATGTACCCTAAACCCAATCACCAGCCTGCCACTTTCACGGTCCTGAATTTTCCCGTAGACAGCGTAGAAAAAGCTGTGGATGAACTGAGCCAACGCGGCGTGCGATTTGAAGTCTATAACGAACCCAACTTGAAGACGGACGCGCGCGGGATTTCTCGCGGGAATGGGCCGACGATCGCGTGGTTCAAGGATCCGGCGGGGAATATCTTGTCGGTGCTGGAAGCCGCTTAGCGGATCGCTTGGCTCGAGCTGTTGCGGAGTCGGGTCAGGGTATGCGTTGAATGTGTGTTAAGACAGGTCCCGCTCGTGTTGGACGTCGTAACACCGTTGCCGAGTCGTAGGAAATACGTGGTACGCGGCTCAGACAGTCAATCTCCATAGCGTCCACCGTCACGGAACAGAAATTACTAAAACAGCGATGCCATGGCTCTGGTGGAGCTGGCCCACCTTTGCACCGTCCCCGATGGGGCGGCCTCATGGCACAACGCCGAGTTCGGTGTAGAGTTCGGCGGCCTTGTAGATCACTCCGTCTTTGACCACCAGTTGGGTCTTACCGGATGTGCTGATGTTAGTGGCTGGATTTCCATTTACGAGAATTACGTCAGCCAACTTGCCTGCAGCGACACTGCCCAAATCCTTATCGAGGATCATAATTCGAGCGGCGTTCAAGGTGGCGTTCTGAAGAACCTGACTTGGCGGAATGCCGGCTTGGACATCTAACTCGAGCTCGCGGTGCAGGGCGAATCCGGCCATCGAGTCCGTTCCAGCCTCTATGGGGATGCCAGCGCGATACAGAAGGCCGGTAAGATCCAACATCTTGCCGAAGGATTTTCGATAAGTCTCGTCCATGCCAGGGGGCGGCGTGAGGCCTTGTGTCAGCAGGCCGCGACGTACCTGCGCGGGAAGGCGGCTGGCAACGGGTTGAAAGCCTGGGGGAATCTGGCCGGCGCGGCCGATGTATTGATCTTCGAAGATGCTCAATGTTAGATCGAGCTTGGTGTGGTGGGTCTGAAGCAACTTTATGAAGGATCGGACCTGGGCGGAATTCAGGTCAAGACTCGCCCCAACTTTTGCGGGTTCGACGAGCCGGGCGATGGTATTTGTATTCTTGATCTCGGGAAAGAAATTCAGAATGAGGAAGTTGACATGCTGAATTTCGTCGTATCCGAGCTCGACACATTGCGCGGCGGTCATTTCCGCGGGAATGTGCCCGCTGACGCGAAGGCCGTTTTGGTGAGCTTCGTCGATGATGGCTGGAACAAGTTCCGGCTTCACGGAGCTGTAAATCTTGATCTGCACGTAGCCGAGGCGCTTGTAGTTGTCGACGGCAGCGCGAGCTTCGGCTTCGGTTGAGACCAGGACTTTGGTGGGACCTTGATAGGGGCCGGGGCCGTCGATGATCCCGGCTAGAACCATTCGTGTTCCGATCTCTTTCCCATCAGCGATGCGCTGCCGGCGTGCCAGCAGCGAGTCGGTATCATTCGCGAGGTCGCGGACACTCGTCACTCCGGCTGCCAGATTGAGTAATCCATCGTTATCGGTGACGTGGGCGTGCATGTCCCACAAGCCGGGCAGAAGCGTCTTGCCGGTGGCATCGATGACTTCTGCCGAGACTTCTGCGGATGGAACACTGCGGTCCTGATGCGCTCCCACGCTGGTGATTCGATTGCCGGTGATTAGGACATCCTGGTTGGGAATGATTTTCTTAGCGTCAGCGTCGAAAACATTGGCGTGGGTAAAGAGAACTCCGTTAGTCGGGTGATGCGCGAGTTTTGCGGCGAGGTCTGCGGCGCGCGATTGTTTAACCTTGCTCTGGGCGGCGAGCAGGTTGGGAATGGAACCTCCCATCCTTCGGGAACGGTGGAGCCCCATTCGTCGACGTAAGCGAAGAATTTGTCTGGGGCCTCGAGCCAGAAATAGACAGGCGAGAAATCCAGTCCCGTGGCGCCGTAAAGCGTGACGCGTTTCTTATGTTCGGCAGACTCGACATCCAACTCGGCCTTGCTCTCCACTCGCGCCTCGCCTTCCGGCAGCAGAGAAATTCTTCCGCCGTTTTGCAGCGCGGCGTGCGCCAGGAATGCATACTCAGCCAGGCCTGGATTGAGAGGAACGTAGAAGGCGGGGGCTGAGATTTTCTTCTCCCCTTGTTCGTCGTCATTCTTCCAGCGCGCGGTGCCTCCCTCGAGTGAATAATTTTCGTTCACTGGAGACTTCATATAATCGTTGCCGGTGATGACCTCCGAAACCGGGACGCCGTTCGGATCGAGCTTAAGGATGCTCGTGGTTTTCGGTCCACGGCCGCGGTCGTTGAACTGGAAGAAGATGTGAAGGGCTCCATCCGGGGCAGTCCAGACCGCTTGCTGGCCAGCGGGATTGCCCATAAGAAGGAAGGAATAACGATCAGCCGTCGAGGGAATCTCGGCAGGCAGAGGAGGGACGGCCGATGGCTCGGCGGCCGGGGATGGGGTCTGCGACCAAAGGCCCGAGACGAGACCGAACCAGAAGAGAGCAGTCAGGACGATGCCCTTGTGCTGCCGCGCGCCGGTTTTCATCGGATTGATCCTTTCGTGAAGCGGAATGCCGAGTTTAGCAAGTTAGGTTAGGTCAAGTAATTCAGAGAAACCGATTGCTAATTCACACTCATTGCCACAAACCTCGTTGGCAGTGCGCTACAGTATAATCTTCGCCTTGAACCAATCGACATGACGGACACGAAGCAGACTAGCGACGCCGCGGCAATTGATCGTTCTGCGCCGGCGAAACCCGGGATGGACATCGGCGAGATTTTTAGTATCTTGCCGCATCGCTATCCATTTCTTTTGATCGACCGGGTGATTGAGCTGGTGAGGATGAAGAGCATTGTCGCGTTAAAAAACGTGACTATCACCGAGCCTTTTTTTCAGGGACACTTCCCCGGCAAGCCGATTATGCCGGGCGTTCTGATCGTGGAAGCCATCGCGCAGGCGGGCGGATTGCTGCTGCTGACGGAAGTTCCCAACCGCGATGAGATGCTGATGATGTTCACAGGAATTGAAAAGGCTCGATTCCGCCGGCCGGTGGTCCCGGGCGATCAGTTGCGGATTGAAGTTGTAGTAAAAGCCTGGCGGATGACGGCCGCGCGTCTGGAAGGTAAGGCATACGTAGACGGAAAAGTTGCCGCCGAGGCGACCGTCACCTGCAGATTAGTGCCGCGAAACATGGGAGCGGAAGGTTCAGACGCGGCAGGCGGAGAAGCGGGAGAAAATTTGTAATTTCCAATTTGTAGTTTGTAATTGCAGGCGGTCGATTCAAATTACAAATCACAAATTATCATTTCCCAATCAAGTTTGATGTCCATTCATCCCACTGCAATCGTCGATTCCAACAGCAAAATACATCCATCCTGCGAGATTGGACCTTATTGCGTCATCGGGTGTGATGTCGAATTGGGCGCTGACTGCCGATTGTCCTCGCACGTCGTGATCGAAGGCACAACGAAAATTGGCGCTGGAAATCGCTTCTCCCCGTTCACTTCCATTGGCTTGGCTCCGCAGGACATTACATATTCCGGCGAACCGACCCGACTGGAGATCGGCGACCATAATGTTGTCCGCGAGTTTGTCACCATAAACCGGGGCACGATGAAGGGCGGAGGATGCACACGACTTGGCGACCACAATCTCATCATGGCCTACACACACATTGCGCATGATTGCCAGATTGGCAGCCATGTCATCATGGCCAATGCCGCCACCTTAGGCGGACATGTCACCGTGGAAGACTGGGCAACGGTTGGTGCGCTGTGTCCGGTGCATCACTTCGTGCGCATTGGCACTCACGCCTTTATTGGCGGCGGTACGACGGTCACGCGCGACGTGCTGCCCTTTTCGAAGACCTCCGCGGAACGGGGAACTCATGCTTACGGATTGAACGCTGTAGGCCTGGAGCGGCGGGGGTTCACAAAAGAGCGGATTAAGAAACTTCATCACGCCTATCGCGTGCTGCTGGCCTCGAAGCTAAATACGTCGCAGGCGATTGAAAAATTGAAAGCCGACTCCGATATCGGTGAAGATGTGGAAATGCTGATTCGATTTATCGAGACATCGGAGCGCGGAGTGATTAAATAAAGTGACCACCGAACCCTAGTTGACTATGAAACTCGGCCTAATTGCGGGCAATGGTACCTTCCCCCTGCTTCTGCTCGATGCCGCGCGAGCGCAGGGTTATGAGGTCGTCGTTGCCGCCATCAAAGAAGAGACGTTTCCCGAAATTGAGACGAAAGGCACCGCTTCGGTCCACTGGCTCTCTCTGGGTGAACTCTCAAAGCTAATCGATACTTTTAAAACCGAGGGCGTTACACGCGTTGTCATGGCGGGTCAGGTAAAGCACAAACAGATTTTTTCCGCGATCAAGCCGGACTGGCGGTTGGCGAAGTTGTTGCTTTCGCTCGGCACTCGGAATACAGACTCGTTGCTGGGCGCGATCGCCAAAGTTCTAGCGGATGAGGGCATCAAGCTCGAAAATTCAACCATTCTCCTGGAACCGCTGCTGGCGAAATCGGGTGTCCTCAGCAAGCGGGCTCCGAGCGAGCAAGAACGCAAGAACATTGAATATGGACGCTCAGTGGCGCGGCGGCTCGCAGAGTTTGATATCGGCCAAACCGTGGTCATCGCGGAAGCAGCATGCGTAGCAGTTGAAGCAATGGAGGGCACCGACGCGACGATCGAACGAGCCCGACAAATTATGAAGTCGCTGGGGGGCGAAGCTTCGACGCTGAGTCGAGCTTTGACGGTGGTCAAGATAGCAAAGCCGCACCAGGATATGCGCTTCGATGTTCCAGTCATCGGCGTGAAGACAATAGAGACTATGGTTCGTGCCGGAGCGACTTGCCTCGCGATCGATGCGGGCCGGTGTTTGCTGCTGGATGGCGCTTCAACCACCCGGGCGGCGGATGAGGCCGGAATTTCCGTGATTGCAGAGTAATTAAGAGGCATCATTTATGTCCGAAGGGGCTCAGATTGCGAATCAGTTGCACCGTGCGTTCAATGGCGATGCATGGCATGGCGATTCTTTGTTTGAAATCCTGGATGGTGTCACGGCGGAGGAGGCGGCGGAGCGCCGAATACCGCGTGCACATACGATCTGGGAGCTGGCGCTCCACATCGCCGCCTGGGACGGTGCGGTCCTGCGGCGATTGGGCGGAAGCGCGATAGAACTCTCCGACACAGAGAACTTTCCGCCGGTCGGCGACACCAGCGATAAGGCATGGCACAAGGCTTTGGCACATCTGCGGCGCGTCCATCAAGAACTGATCGACGCGGTCGCCGCTCTTCCCGACTCTCGCCTCTACGATTTGGTTCCGGGCAAAGAAGGCGCACACTACACGTTCTATTACATGCTGCATGGAGTGGTGCAGCACGAGCTTTACCATGCGGGGCAAATTGCCTTGCTGAAGAAGATCTAATGGCGCGCGATCTGCCGTTTCGTTCGCTTCCCATCGCTTTACAGAACTGCGACAATAGCGCGTCGTACGTTCGTCCTGGAGCACTACTCTGAGCAAGAATTCCGCGAGCAGCAGCTCTCCAATCAACGTCGCGGTCGTTGGCGTGGGCGCCTTCGGACGCAACCACGCCCGGGTCTACCAGCAATTGCAGCAGGCAGGCGTCGTGCGGTTGGTCGGAGTGGTCGATTCCGATACGGCGCTGGCTGGCGAAGTTGCGCGTGATTCCAACTGCCGCGCTTTTGGGTCGGTTAAGGAACTTCTTCACGCTCACAACGAGATCCGGGCCGCATCAGTCGCCGTGCCCACAGTTCTGCACCTGGAAGTGGCTCGCTCGCTAATGGAAGCCGGGGTTGACGTACTGATCGAAAAGCCGCTGGCTACAACACTTCAAGAAGCCGACGAGTTGCTCCGCGTAGCAGCGAAGCACAAGCGGGTGGCGCAGGTAGGACACCTGGAGCGCTTCAATCCGGCGGTGCGAGCCACCCTTCCCCTTATTAACCGACCTATGTTTTTTGAAGTGCATCGGCTGAGCGTTTTCTCTCCGCGAGCGCTGGATGTGGACGTCGTGTTGGATCTGATGATCCACGACCTCGACATAGTGCTGACCTTCGTTAAATCGGAGGTGAAGGAAATTCGGGCGGTGGGGCTGCCAATTCTTTCCAACAAAGTCGACATTGCGAACGTGCGAGTTGAGTTCGAATCGGGCTGTGTCGCGAACTTTACGGCGAGTCGAGTTTCGACTGAGCGTGTGCGCAAGCTGCGTTTTTTCCAGCCTGGGCAATACATCTCGATCGATTATGGACGGCAGGATGTTTTGGTATTTTCCGTCGGAGATACCAGGAAAGCTTCCCCTCGTCCAGCACCGGACTTACCTAGCGCGCCGAGTGTGAATCCGCAGATACAAATGTCAAAGCCCGCGATTATTGCCGAGGAGCCGCTCCTGGCGGAGATCAACTCTTTCTTACAATCGGTGCGTGATCGGTCGCGTCTTGTAGTTTCGCTGGAGGATGGACGCAAAGCGCTGGAACTCGCCCTTGCGATTCTGCAGGAGATCGGACACCATGCTGGCCGCATCGGAGTGGCAACCAGTTAAGTTGGATTAAACAGTCAGGAGCGACCGCCCGTCCAGATGTATATCCCGGCTGCTTCCAGGCATCATTCCCGTTACTCAGGTACTCACCTGCCAGCCCGAAAAAATGCGACAATAGATTAACGATTGCAACTCGAGGATTTACGTAACTTTACGTTGCCAAGTTACCGTAATTTACGCAACCCCGCGGCGTTGTCCGTAGCTCTAAGCTTTATATCGCTGCCTGATGCCAGTCACCCAAATACCGTCTCGCGATCCCCTTACTACCTCCGCCGATCAGCCGGAGCAGCGCGACTTGTTTGAAGCGCAGCATTGGGAGACAGCCTATCGCAGCTTCAATCCCGACGACGTTCCCCACCTCCTCATTCAATTACAAGACGATCTGTCGCGGGCACGGAAACGTGAGGCTCTGTGGCTGTCGGTGATCCTGCATTTTCTCGTCATCATCCTCCTGTGGAACAGCGAGAAGTTGATGATGCTGTTACCGCACCGGACGATGAATATTGAGATCAGCACTGATGCGAATCGATCGAAGGACGCGACATTCTTGGAGTTGCCGCCGGACGAACAGAAATTGACAAGGCGTCCGGACGCGAAGGTCATGTCGGATAAAGATCGCATTGCGACCAGTAAAGCGCCGCAGGTGAATCGGGAAGATCTAAAAAAGATTTTGCAAAGCGCGCATCCTGGTCGTCCGGGAGCCAACGTTCAGCAGCCTCCGGCACAGGGCCAGCCGACGCAGAATCAAGTGGCGCAGAACCAGCCGCAGCAACAACCGGCGCCTCAGGATGAACAACAGCCGAGTGCGGCCGCGCAGCCGCAGCCTGACCAGACAGCGCAGTTGCGGACTCCGCCTCCAACTAACAAGCCGGTGCCAAATTTCAATAATCCGATGACGGCAGGGTCGGCCATCGAACAAGCGGCACGCGCGGCAGCGGCAAGCCGCGGGAATTATGGAAGTGGCGAAGCTGGCGACATGGGATTAAGCCGTGGCCGAAGTGGAGCGAAGGCTCTGGATCAAGCGGAGATCCTGACCGATACCATGGGCGTCGACTTCGGGCCATATTTGACGCGCGTTGTCCAAATCGTGCGCCAGAATTGGTATAGCCTCATGCCGCCCTCGGTGTATCCGCCGATCTTGAAGCAGGGCAAGTTATCGATTGAATTCGTCATTCTTAAAGACGGCAAGTCGGCGAGTATGGTGATTCACACTTCTTCTGGTGACGTCGCGCTCGATAGGGCGGCATGGGGGAGCATCACAGCTTCCACGCCTTTCCCGCCGCTGCCGAAAGAATTTCCCGGCAAACTTCTGGGTTTGCGGTTTTATTATTTTTACAACCTGGAAGTTAGCGACGTGAAGTAGGCATTGCAGATGCGAACCCAGGATGGATTCGCTACCATAGCAATAATCTCGAGCTTGTTATTTTCTGTTGACGACATCACCATAACTATGAAGATTGAATTCTTGTTTTCACGCGTAGCGGCATCGTTCATCACGGTTTTGTGTTTGATGGCGTTATCCCTGACCGCTTGGGCTGAAGATACGCCCGAGGCGCTCCGCCCTCCGAAGGGGGCACAGGTTGCGCTGGTCGTTTTTGAAGATCTTCAGTGTCCGCAGTGTGGAAGAACTGCGCCCCTCCTGGTGCAAGCTTCCAAGACCTACAAGATTCCATTGGTGCAGCACGACTTTCCTTTGCCGATGCACAATTGGTCGTTCGATGCGGCCGTGCTGGCGCGCTATTTCGACACGCATTCCAAAGATATTGGGAACTCATTCAGGGACACGGTGTTCGCGCACCAGATGGAAATAAATCCTCAGAATTTGCGGGGATTCGCCGAGAAATTTGCCGCTGATCACAAAATCGGATTGCCCTTTGTGGTGGATCCGGATGGGAAACTGGCGGCGCAGGTGCGAGCGGACAAAGACATAGGCGTCGGTTTGCACATCGATCACACGCCTACGATTTTTATTGTCAGTAACAAACGGGCTGGCAAGCCCTACGTTGAAGTCACGGACACTAACCAGCTCTACGTAATGATTGACGCGATGAAGAAAGAGTAAGGCGGCAATCCCGTAGGGACGCGGCTTGCCGCGTCTTTGCCGCCGCGGGAGACGGGGCAAGCCCCATCTCTACTCAAATTCTTATTCTGTCCACTTCCGAAACAGCAGAGCGCCGTTGGTGCCGCCGAAGCCGAATGAATTCGACATGGCGTATTCGAATTCTGCTTTGCGGGCCTGGTTAGGAACGAAGTCCATACCGTCGGTTTCGGGATCCTGATTTTCGAGATTGATGGTTGGCGGCAGGATTTGATCTCGCAGCGCCAGCACCGTCACTCCCGCTTCTAAGCCGCCCGCACCACCCAGCAGATGGCCGGTCATTGACTTCGTCGAACTGACAGGAACTTTCTTCCCAAACAAATTTCTAATGGCGTGAGCTTCGAGAGTATCGCCGAGGGGAGTCGACGTGCCGTGGGCATTCAGGTATCCGACCACGCTCGGCTCGAGTTTCGCGTCACGCAGCGCATTGCGCATCACGCGGAATCCGCCTTCATGTTCCGGCGCCGGTTGCGTCATGTGAAACGCGTCGGCCGACATTCCGTAGCCCACGATCTCGGCCAAGATGGGAGCGCCGCGGCGTTGGGCATGATCGAGCTCTTCGAGAATCATGATGCCCGCGCCTTCGCCCATTACAAATCCGTCACGGTCCTTATCCCAAGGGCGGCTGGCACGGCCGGGATCGTCGTTGCGTGTCGAAAGCGCACGCATCGCCGCGAATCCGCCAACGCCCATCGGTGTAATTGCCGCTTCCGACCCGCCGGCAATCATCACGTCAGCATCGCCATGCTGAATGATGCGATAGGAATCGCCAATCGAATGCGCACTGGTGGTGCACGCCGTCGCCGTCGCCTCATTCGGACCCTTAGCACCAAAACGCATGGAAACGTGACCGGCAGCGAGATTGACGATTGCGGCGGGAATAAAGAACGGTGAAATCTTGCGCGGACCGCCTTCGATGAGCGCTGTATGTTCGCGCTCGATCACGTCGAATCCGCCGATGCCAGAGCCAATATGCACACCTACGTTCTCGGCGTTTTCCGGCGTGACCTTCAGTTGCGACATCTTCATCGCTTCTTCGGAGGCGGCGATGGCGAAGTGAATGAAGCGACCCATCTTCTTCACTTCTTTTTTCTCGATGAACTGGAAGGGATCGAAGTTGCGAACCTCGGCGGCAATCTGGCAAGCAAAGGCGGAAGCGTCAAAGCCGGTAATGCGATCGACACCGCTCTTACCCGCAAGCAGGGCCTGCCAGACTGCGTCGGTGGTATTGCCCACGGAGCAGATTAGGCCGATGCCGGTGATGACGACCCGTCTTCCTAATCTATTCGCTGAATCACTGGCCAAAATTACTTGCCTGCCTTAGCGTGTTTGCCGATGTAATCAACGGCATCGGACACGGTTCGGATCTTCTCCGCGTCCTCGTCCGGAATTTCAATGTCGAAAGCCTCTTCGAAGGCCATTACCAACTCGACGGTATCGAGCGAATCTGCGCCCAGGTCATCCACGAAAGAAGCACTGGGCGTAACCTCACCCTCGTCTACACCCAGTTGCTCGACAATAATCTGTTTCACTTTTTCATCAACGGCTGCCATGTTTCTCCTCGCTTCAAGTCTGGGAATCGCGGGCCGTTGCGGGCCGGCGTTTGTTGATATAAGACTGCGACCTGCTCAAGAAATCAAATCAAGTCGAAACCAGTAGTCTAAAAGGGATCGGAAAAGTATGCAAAGGTACGTGCAACAAGTATAGGTGGGAGATCACTCAGGAATCCTACTTGGCAACGGCGAGGCGGGTCAAACCTTGGGGCGATTGGAGAGCTAACTTTTTCTAGTCTTGTCATCCCTCGCTTCACTCGAGCATTGCTTTTCATAACTCACTTGGAATATTCGTCTCGCAACTGCGTTTGTCGGCTCGTCATCGGTATGGGGCGGCCTTGGATGTATACCTGCTTCACGTCGGTTTTGACGTCGAGCGGGTCGCCGTTCGCCACCACGACATTAGCGATCTTCCCGACGTCGAGCGAGCCCAACTGGTCCGCGACACCCCACACTTCAGCAGGGTTGATGGTGATGGCCTTCAATGCCTGGTCATAGGGGAGCCCGAAGGCGGTGGCGAATCCCGCCGCATCGGGCAGGTTGCGGGCGTTGTGCGCCGAGTACGACGCGAACACAATCTTGACGCCACGTTTGTAAAGCTGTGCTGGAAGACTGTAAACCGTATCGTAGCGCTCGTCCTCTTTCGGTGCTTCGTAGATTGGCCCAACAATGACGGGCACTTTGAGACTGGCCACATAGTCGAGGACGGGCTGCGAATGGCTGATATGGTTCAATACGAACTTCAACTTGAAGTCATTGGCGAGCTTGACCGCAGTTTGCAGGTCGCTAGGGCTTACAGCCGCCAACACAATTGTCTTCTTGCCTTCGAGATAAGGAATCAATGCTTCGAGCTTCAGATCCCGTTTCGGCGGGAGGGATTCGAACTTCTTCTCTTTGTCTGGGTTCTTGGCCTGGTTCTTGTTCTGATTTTTATTTTGGTTCTGATTCTGAGCGGCATCATTTTTCTTGCGATCGTACTCATCCAACTTTGCCTTGTAGTCCTGGGCGTCGATGAATGCCTGGCGCAATTGTGCCGCCAGACCCATGCGCGTCGAGGGATACTTGCGTTTCTCAAAGCCACCTTTGTTGCGCCGCTCATCGCCAGTGAAGTTGAGAGGCATGGCGTTGTCGCGGATTAACAGCATCTCGGTAGCATTGCTTCCGGCAAGCTGAATGAAAGAATCCTGGCCGGGCAGTGTGTCCGCGCCCTCGGGAGCAACCACGGCATTGGTGATACCGTTCAAACGCGCCACTGGTATCAAAGCCGACTCCGCGTGGAATGCGTCCGCTGTGTGCATGTGCGGCATGATCTCGTCGCTCAGTTCGACAAGATCGTTCGTAGAAGCCTCGGACGAAATTTCCGTGAGGCCGAGACTCGTCTCAGAGTCAATCAGGCCTGGATAGATCGTCATCCCTGTCGCGTCGATGACTTGTGCCTCATTTGGAATTGTGGTCGAACTTGCCGGACCAACGGCTGTAATCTTGCCGCCTTGCATTACGACTGCTCCGTTTTCGATTACGCCGTGAGTTACGGTTAGGAGCTTGCCGCCTTTTAGGGCTATGGGATGATCTTGGGAGGCAGCGGCGCCGGGTAGAGTCGCGAGGAGGATTCCGATGGCGAACGAAATCAAAACAACGGACCAAAATTTAGAGGGGAGGTAGGGGTCCTTCGACTCCGCAACTGCTGCGCTTCGCACAGCAGCGGCTCCGCTCAGGATGACACAGAGATTTTTGATTGGCTGCGTGGCGCGTCTCATTTGTTTTGTTCTTTGTCTCATTGCTTTTCGCATTATTCGCCCTCCTTATAATGCGTGGTTCCGAGGCCGGGAAGGGAGCGGTCAAAGTACACTTCGCCGTCGATCAGAACTTTCTCGGGCACTCCGTAGCTTGACAGGGGATATCCATCCCAGATCACCAGGTCGGCGTCTTTGCCGGCTTCGATCGAACCGACTCGATCATCGACACCGACAATCCACGCGGCGTTCAACGTGATCATCTTTAACGCTTCCTCTTCGGTCGCGCCGCCGTATCGGACGGCTTTGCCCGCCTCCTGGTTTAGGCGGCGAGTGTAATCTTCAGAATCGCTCTTGATCGCTACGCGCACGCCTTTGCGCATCGCCATGACTGCGTTCCATGGGATCGCGTCCCAGGCTTCCTGCTTGTATCCCCACCAGTCGGCGAAGGTTGCGATTCCAACATTGTTTGCGGCAAGTTGATCGGCAATTTTGTAGGCCTCAAGCGCATGGTGGAAGGCGCGCAGGTTGTAGCCGAATTCCTTAGCCATCGCCATTTCGGTAAGCATTTCGTCGGCGCGGTAGCAGTGAATGTGCACCATGAGTTTGCCGCGCAGCACATCGGCGAGAGCTTCGAGCTTCAGGTCGTGCTTGGGGGGACTGGCGTCCTTGTTCTTGTCTTTGTTCTTGTTCTTGTCTTTGTCAGTGTCAGTGTTATTGCGCTTGACCTTCTGATCGTAGCTATCCCACTCGCGCATGTAGTCCTGCGCCTGAACGAGAGCGTCACGCTGCACTGCAAAATTTCCCATGCGCGTCGAAGGCAACTGCTCACGCCCACCGTAGACGCGCTTGGGATTCTCTCCGCTGGCGAACTTGATCGACCGAGGCGCATTCGGAAACAACAGAGCATCGCGCGAATCGCCGAACTTGTGCTTGATGACAACTGACTGTCCGCCGATCATGTTGGCGGAGCCGTGCAGCAAGAGCGACGTGGTTACGCCGCCGGCCAAGGCCCGATAGATTGCCTTGTCCTGATAATCAAAGGCATCCTTCATCATCATTTGCGGCGTGACCGGGCTGGTGGCTTCGTTTACGTCGTCATCGAGGGCGATGTGAGAGTGCGAGTCGACAATGCCGGGAGTAACATACTTTCCTCCGGCATCGATGACGGTGGCGCTCGCAGGGGCGTTTACGTTCTCTCCGACCGCAGAGATCTTTCCGTTCTTGATATATACGGAGCCATTCTTGATGTTGCCGTGAGTCACGGTCATCACGATGGCGTTTTTAATGACGACATCTTTCTGTTCGGAAGATGCGGACTGCGCAAAAGCGGAGACGGACAGCAGGGCTATCGCCACGATAATTCCGGGGCGCGCCAGGTTCAGGTTATTGATCGATCTCAAGCGCATGTAGTACTCCAAAGAAATCTCGCTTGCGGGGAACTTCGGATTGTAGGTGCCTGTTGAAAATGGGTCAAACGGAATATTCGGAAATACGTTCATCGTCACGCTCTTGCCGAGTTCGCAAACTCATGTCACGATCTGGGCGTGAAAATCCTAGCCGCATTTGCCGCCACGCTGTCATTCGCCTTGTCTGCCTTCGCCGCCGATTGCCCGAAAAACCAGCCGAAGTCTGAGGCTGCTCTCGTCGAAGCGGAACAGAATTGGGCGGCCGCTCTCAACCGCAAAGATGTTGACGCCGTCGCCTGCCTGCTGGCCAGCGAATTCGAAGACGTCGATGTCGATGGCTCGCTGCATACTCGCAGCGAAACACTTAACAAGATTCCAAACAAGAAGCCAGGAACGAATCAGCTTTCGGAACTACGCGCGCATGTAGACGGCAACTTGGGATTTACCCGCGGGCTTGCCACGTTAGTCGACGCATCTGGAAAGGTTGTAGCTCGCGTCCGGTTCACCGACGTCTTCTCCTACCGCGATGGCCGATGGCAGGCACTTGCCGGACAAGAATCACTTCTCGTTGAGGCCCACCGCTAAATGCGCGCCGTGGTGCAGCGTGTGAGCCGTGCTAAGGTCAACGTGGGTGCCGAGATTGTGGGCGAGATCGGAATCGGCCTGCTTGTGCTGCTTGGGGTGAGCCGCGAGGATGCGACTCAAGACGCAGATTATCTGGCCGAGAAAATCGCCGGTCTCCGCATTTTTGAAGATTCCAATGGCAAGATGAATTTGTCGGTGGCCGAGGTTAGTGGCGCACTGATGGTGGTGTCGCAGTTCACACTCTACGGAGACACGCGTCGCGGCAAGCGTCCATCATTCGATGCGGCGGCTCCTCCGGAACAGGCCCGCGCACTCTACCAGTATTTTGTCGAGAAAATCCGCGCCAGCGGCCTGCGATGCGAAACTGGACGCTTCCAGGAAACCATGCGAGTTGAACTGGTGAACGAAGGCCCAGTCACCATTCTGCTGGATTCGGCGAAAACGTTATGATGGCGAGCGTTGCGTCTTTCGTTTGACCGATTTCCACCACGCACGATAGACTAGTTGAGTTTGCCTGTACTTGCGGACCCGTTCTGGGGCCGCGCCGCGTTTCCGGTCACAAGCCGCAGCGGGAAAAGAGCAAGCATACGATTTTGGTAGTTACCGAGCTGCGCTCGGCTGGATGGGCGAGGGCGCCCGTCCCCACACTGGCTTCATTAGCACTATTAAGAGCATCACTCGAGAATTAAGAGGAGAGTCTATGTACGCGGTGATCCGCGCAGGTGGAAAGCAGTATCGCGTCGCCCCGGGCGATGTGATCCGAGTGGAAAAGCAGGCTGACGAGGACGGACGCGTGACCTTTGGTGATGTGCTCGCAGTTTCTGCTGAGGCGGGTAACATTGCGCCCCCGGGATCTGAGGCGCTCGTGACCGGCGAGGTTGTCGAGCAGGGACGCGGCAACAAAATTCTCGTATTCCATTACAAGCGCAAGAAACAATACAAGAAGCTGCGTGGGCATCGGCAGGATTACACCGCTGTCCGCATCACCGAGATTGCTTACGATGGGCAATCGTTTAAAGCGCCTGAGCTGGTGAAAAGAGAGAAAAAGGTAAAGCCGGCACACGAGGGTACGGAACACGAAGGCCACGATGAAGTGAAGCGGTCAAAACGGCCGGGGAAAAAAGCGGTGAAGAAGCACGTGGCGCATCCGTATGCGAAGAAATCGGCGGCAAAGAAGAAGGCTGCCCCGAAGAAGAAAAAGAAGTAGCGCGGTTGTCGCGAGTACTGCCTGCTACAGCGGAGAAGATGGTAGGGGTCCTTCGACTCCGCCGAGCTAATCGCTTCGCTCTTGGCTTGGCTCCGCTCAGGATGACACGTTTTTTGGGGTTTGAATTTAAATTTAATGGCAAATGGCCATTGAGAACTATTGAACATATTGAGAATTAAGGACTGATTTTATGGCACATAAAAAAGGGCAAGGTACTTCACGAAACGGGCGCGACTCTAACGCTCAGCGGCTGGGTGTTAAGGCCTTCGGCGGGCAGTTAGTCCCGGGCGGAACGATCATCATCCGCCAGCGCGGCACTCGCGTAAAACCGGGGCTGAATGTTGGGCGCGGCAAGGACGACACTCTCTTCGCCAAGATCACGGGACGCATCAAGTTCGTCGATAAGGGATCGATGGGCAAGTTTGTGATGGTCGAACCTGAGGCTTTGGCAGCGAAATAATTGTTGGACTGATGCGCCGGCGGTGGCTTGATGTGCCTGCTGCACTAAGTCTCGCGAACTCCGGGCTCGCGGACTCCGGGCTGCTGGCGGATTTGGCTTCGTATCAGGGCGTCGCTTCAGCGATGCCGAAAGATTCAGGGATCAAATGCCCCTTTAGGGGCTGCGGCACCAGCCTCGGCTTCAAAGTCGAGGCTTTTTCGTTTTTTTACCAACGTCATGTTCATTGATGAAGCAAAAATCCGGGTGAAGGCGGGTGACGGCGGCAATGGCTGCATGGCGTTCCGGCGGGAGAAGTTTGTTCCGCGTGGTGGGCCTTCCGGCGGCGATGGCGGCAGGGGTGGAGATATTTGGATGGAGTCAAGCGAGCGTCACAATACGCTGGTGCATTTTCGATTCAATCCCGAATACAAGGCCGAGCGCGGTCGGCATGGCGAGGGCGCGAAGAAAACAGGCCGTGACGGTGAAGGCATTGTTCTGAAGGTCCCGGTGGGCACGATCGTTTACGACGAGGACACGGGCGAGATTGTCCACGATTTTTCGCGTCCCGACGAACGCGTAGTGATCGCGCGCGGCGGTCGCGGCGGTCGCGGAAACGCGCAGTTTGCGACCTCGACTCATCAAGCCCCGCGCGAGCATGAAGACGGACGTCCTGGGGAAGAACGCAACTTCCGCCTCGAATTGAAATTGCTGGCCGATGTCGGGCTCGTGGGATATCCAAATGTAGGGAAGTCGACGCTCATCTCGCGCATTTCGGCGGCGCGCCCGAAGGTGGCGGATTATCCATTTACCACGCTTGAGCCGAACCTTGGCGTCGTGCTGGCAGGCGAAAAAGGGAAAGAAGAGAGCTTTGTGGTCGCCGACATTCCTGGCTTGATCGAGGGCGCTCACAGTGGTTCTGGGCTTGGAACCCAATTCTTGCGGCACATCGAACGCACGCGTTTGCTGGTGCACATGGTGGATGTTTCTGATGGCAGCGGCCGGCCCGATGTGGTGCAAGATGTTGACGTGATCCGTGGCGAGCTGAAGAGTTTTGGGGCTGATCTGGAAAAGAAGCCGACGTTGATGGTCGCATCGAAAATTGACGTGGCGAACCCGGAAAAGCTAAAGAAACTGAAACAGTGGGCGTCCCGGAGGAAGCTCAAGCTCTATCCAATTTCGGCGGTAACAGGGGAGGGGATTGAGAAATTGAAGTACGCCATGGCCGAAGAGGTGGATAGAGTCCGGAAAATGACGCCGGCATTAGTGTTGGAAGACGATCGATTTTCAAAGTCGAGCGCATAGTGCGTGTGGAGCGGACACTCTTGTCCGCTGCCTTGCGATTGTTTTTGAATTTGTTGCGAGGTTAATCAAAACCGAAATGAAGGGCAGCGGACAAGAGTGTCCGCTCCACACGGCCCACATGCTAAACTTTCCACAGCCTAGACCCTAAGCCTTGGACCCTGTTTTGATTGAACTTGCACCCTCCATTCTTTCGGCGGATTTCGCCCACCTGGCGGATCAGGTAGAGCAAGCTACGGCGGGAGGCGCCAGTGTCATCCATGTGGACATTATGGATGGACATTTTGTGCCCAATCTGACCATCGGGCCTCCAGTGGTTAAATCTCTGCGCAAGGCAACCCCGCTGCCGCTTGACTGCCATCTGATGATAGAGAACCCCGACCAATACATTGCTGATTTTGCTGAAGCGGGAGCGGACTGGATTTCGGTGCATCAAGAAGCTTGCCGGCATCTCAATCGGACTCTGCATCTCATCAAGAGCCACGACTGCCGCGCTGGAGTGGTAATCAATCCGGCCACACCGGTAGAGACGCTAAGCGAAGTCCTCGACATTGCGGATTATGTGCTGGTAATGAGCGTGAATCCGGGGTTCGGGGGACAGAAATTTATTCCCAGCACGCTACGTAAAATGCGAAAACTTGCCGAGATTCGCGTCAAGCGGGGCTACCAGTTCCGCATTGAAGTCGACGGCGGCGTTGGAATGGATACAGTGGGCGAAGTAGTGCGCGCTGGAGCGGAAATTTTAGTAGCTGGCAATGCGGTATTCGGTAAGGGCGATGTCAAACTAAACGCGCAGTCGCTGCTAGAAGCGGCGCGAAGCGCGAGTTTGCAGAGGGTGTGAGTTTTGGCTTTTGGCCAAAAGCAAAGTAAGAGCAAAGTAATGAGGTCTTAATACATGCGTCGTAATCCTATTTTCGTTCTCCTCGGGTTGTTGCTGACGCTTACGGTAGCGTGCACCAACAAGAAATCTGTGAATCCGCTGGCCAATGTCGGATCGAAACAACCCGACAAGGTGCTATTCGACCGCGCCATGGATGCCATGAAGCACAATCGTTTCGACGTGGCACGCATGACGTTGCAGACGCTCATCAACACCTACCCAGACTCCGAGTTCATCGCGCGCGCGAAGCTGGCGGTCGCGGATTCGTGGTATGCGGAGGGCGGCACCACAGCAATGCAGCAGGCAGAAATTGAATATAAGGACTTCCGGACGTTTTTTCCGAACATGCCGGAGGCGGCGGAAGCGCAGCTGAAAGTTGCGAATATTCACTATCAGGAAATGGAAAAACCTGACCGCGACTATACCCACGCCATGCGTGCGGAACAGGAATACAGGGCGCTGATTCAGGAATATCCCGACAGCAAGTTAGTGCCGCAAGCGAAGCAGCGGCTACGGGAAGTGCAAGAGGTTCTGGCGGAACGAGAGTTCCAGATCGGGCGCTTCTATTATCTGAAACTGGCGTATCCGGCGGCAATTGCGCGTCTGAAGACATTGGTAGATCGCTATCCCTTATACAGCGGTGCGGATCAAGCTTTGTACTTGCTCGGACAAGCGTATGAAGGTGAGATCGAAGTAATCCGCAAAAATGGCCGCATGAATGAAGCCGCCAAAGGCAGAATGATTGAAGACTTATTGAAGGAAGCCGCGGCGGCATACGGGAAGATCATAAAGCGATATCCCGCAATGGACCGGGCTGTCGATGCGAAAGCGCGTTTGGAGGCTTTACATCAACCGGTGCCGCGACCCACACGGGCGATGCTCGAACAGAACAAAAAAGAAGTAGCTAGCCGGCAATCCGCCGGCATGGTCTCGAACGTACTTGTGAATTTTGAGAAGCATCCGGATGTGGCCAAGGCCGCGCATGTGGGCGACCCCACACTGGTGGATCCCGCGCCAGTGACTGCGACTGACGTGGTCAAGCAGGTAAGCCGCTCCGCGGGCATGGGCGCCGGCGACAACAAAGTGAGCGTGGAAACGACCGAGGGCGGAGCAACTCCGAATCAGCCGGCGCCGCGATCCGATGCACCGCCAGCAGTGACGGCGGACCCGGCAATCGCGACGGTTCCGGGACAACCCGGAGCAGCCCCGGATCCCGCAGCGGCGGCCGCCGAGTTGAAGCCGACTCCAGCGGATCCGAATGAGCTCAAGCCTAATGTTGAGGCCGATCCGAACGCTCTTCCTCCACTGCAGCAGAGCAACCAGCTCGATAACAATGGAACATCCAGTTCCGCCTCTTCGAGTGCATCTTCGAAGAACGAGGAGTTGGCGGATATTTCATCCAGCAAGAAAAAGAAGAAAAAGGGCGTGGCGAAGCTTAACCCGTTCTAGGGGTGAGAGTCCTCTGAGGTACATTTCCTCCCGAGTTAGGAAAGAATTGCCGACAATCCAGGCAGCTCGCCGCTGCTTTATAGGTGGCCATGGTAACCCGCGTGTGTGCGATGGTAACCGTGACCATCCAACCGGCAGGCGTGGGCGGCAAATAACAACCCTTTTAGTGCGATCTCTCCCCATCCACAAACCCCAGAAATTGTAGTGAGTCGCTACATTGCTACAGGATTTTAGGTAACCGGTCCGGTAATCTACTGTAACCGCTAGGTGGCACCAACGGGCGCTACAGCTCTGCACCAATTTGTGGCATCTTAGTAGGTGATGTGAGGTTTGCGGTTTGGGGTTGGGGCAGACCGGGGACGTGGGGTTCCTATGAAGAGTCTGGGCAAGGTTATCCGGTCTGTTCAAGCATTCGGCCGTGAGCTGTCACGATTATCGAACCCAATTCAACCGCAAGTTCAGCCCAAAATCGGTATCGCGTTAGGCGGAGGTTTCGCCCGTGGCATAGCCCACATCGGCGTTCTGAAAGTTCTTGAACAGGAGGGCATTCCGGTAGACATGGTTGCAGGTACGAGTGTAGGTGCAATCATGGGCGCGGCTTACTGCAGCGGTATCAGTATTGCGGAACTGGAAGAGCTCGCCGACAAAGTCCGATTTACTACATTCGCTCGTTGGACAATCTCGCGTCTGGGATTTGCCAATAACGACCGCATGGTGTCTTTCTTGCAGCGCATATTAAAGGCGCATAACTTCGAAGACATGCGGATCCCGCTTGGTGTGACCGCAACCGACTTCAATACCGGGCAAGGAACGGTCTTCACCTCTGGCTCGGTCATTGATCCGATACGCGCCAGCTGCGCCTATCCCGGAATGTTTTTACCAGTAGAAATTGGCGGGCGCTGGATGGTGGATGGCATGCTTTCCCATCCGGTCCCAACCGTTCCACTGCGCGCCATGGGAGCGGAGCACGTAATTGGTGTCCATCTAAAAGGGCAGTGGTCGAAGTGTACGGCGCCGCGGCATTTGCTCGACGTAGTTGGGCAGTCATTCGCCATCGCGCAGGACATGATGAGCACAGTATGGAAAGGCGCGGCGGATATCGTGATTGAACCTGACGTTGCCGGCTTCGACTATGACGACTTTAAACGCGCGAGTCAGTTGATCCGAGTTGGTGAGGTGGCGATGCGAAGCGCGCTACCGGAAGTCCGCAAGTGGCTCGATACTGCTGTGGAAGAGCCTTCGCCGGTGTCCGCTCCGGCTCTCGTCGCAAGACCCATTGCCGCTGAAAAACCTGCCATCGCGTAGTTCCTACTCTCGGTTTTCACCACCCTGGAAAAGAATGTCATCCAGACAAACCATTCATTCTTATTTTCCAATGCAGAAAGTGCCAAAGATCAAATTCAGAATGTCGTCGGTAGTGGTGGCACCGGTAATTTCGTCGATCGGGCGCAGGGCTCCGTAGAGATCGAGCAAGAGCATTTCGTGAGGTACCCTTAGCGCAACCGCGCGCCTGGCGGCGTCCAATGAAATAAGGGAGTCGTTAACTAATTTCTGGTGACGCACGCTGGTGAGAAAGCCGGATTCCGGCTGGATGGTTGCGTTCCCCGTGACGTGGCTTAAGATCGCATCCCGCAACGCCGGGATTCCTTCGCCGGTTAGCGCGGAGGTGGAAATGTGCTGGAGGTTGCGGTACTCCGCCAGTACAACCTTGCCTGGTTTTACCCGGCCTGATTTTACCCGGCTTGGACGGGTGGGGTGCCCGTCCCCACATGAACCTTGCAGATCGGATTTATTTTCTACTATTAACGCCGGGCGGCCTTCCACCTGCCTCAGTAATTCTTCCTCTTCTTCGTTTTTGTTGTTTTCGTCTTGGCGCTCGCTTTTGTCTATCACTACGAGAACCAGGTCGGCATCGGCCAACGCTTCCATCGACTTCTTGATGCCGATGCTTTCGGCTTCGTCCAGTGCCCGACGGATGCCGGCAGTATCTACCAGTTCCACGGGGATGCCGCCGATGGCCACTGTTTCACTGACTAAGTCCCGTGTTGTGCCCGGCTGGGCAGTGACGATGGCGCGCTCGCGTTCGACGAGACGGTTAAAGAGACTCGATTTCCCCACGTTCGGGCGTCCTACGATTGCGAGAGTCAGTCCTTGATGGACGATCTTTCCGAAGGCGAAGCTGGCCGCGAGTTGCTCAAGCGGCGTTTTGACTTCGGCGATCCGGTTAAGAATTGTAGCGTCCTGAGCTACGGAAACGTCGTCTTCTGCGAAGTCGATGCCCGCTTCCAGCAATGCAATGAGATCGATTAATTTTGTTTTTATCGGCTTGAGGCGATTGGAGAGAGCGCCTTCCAGTTGCTGGGCCGCTACTTTTGCCTGGAATAAAGTCTGCGCGTCGATCAGGTCGCGCACGGCTTCAGCTTGGGTTAGATCGAGGCGCCCATTGAGAAAGGCCCGCATGGTGAATTCTCCGGGCTCAGCGAGCCGGGCACCGCATGCGAGAGACAGTTCGACTATGTGGCGCAGGACCACGGGCGACCCATGGGCGGAGATTTCGACGATGTCGTCAGTGGTGTAGGAGTGGGGGTTGGCAAAGTAAGTGACAACTACTTCATCAATACGCCCGCGCGGGTCGTATCGTAGGTCGCCTGGCAGATCGTGTGGCGCGGACACTCCTGTCCGCGAAACGCCGAGCGTAATTTCACCCTCTGGTTCGACCAAGTCGCACACCGTGGCTCGGCCCGGCTCAAGATCATGACTCAGCCTGAGCATGGGCTTGGCTATCGATTTGGCCTGGGGTCCAGCCAGGCGGACGACGCCTATGCCGCCTCGGCCGGGCGGAGTTGCGATAGCGACGATGGTGTCGTCAAGATTCATGGCATCCAAACGCCACGTTCTAGTTGTGATCAGTCGATCTCAGCAACTTAAGGTTATTAGTGAAATCGCGATGTCACGCCAACTACCGCAGATATTGCCGCCCCCCCGCTCATCAATTGGGAACAGGGCACGCCTCTTTACTGACAACCGTTGGTTGACAGTTTGGTTTGCACCCCTTTGATGCCCGTGTTGGTCCAGTCCAAAATATCTTCTATCTTCTTGCGCTCACCGGGATCTGGCTAGAATTGTCGCGCCACCCTGTCCTTGTCTTCATTCGCAAGCTGCTTCATTCGATCAAGGAGTTTCATTGAATTTCGGTACTTAACGCATCGCTGAGCCGGAAACAGGTCGCCAATGGACAAAGAAATGGCTACCAATTGCGCCAACGCATGGGGACTGTCGGATGCAGTTCGAAGTGCCTTATCTCGGTAGAAAACCGCTTGTCTTACATATTCCTCTGCTCGCGTGCCATCCGCCTTTGCTTTTTTCAGGTACAGCACCGAGATGTCTCTATAGATCCAGCCGCTTGTGAAGCTGTCGGGATACTTTTCTGCGCATGCTACTCCGGTGCTTATCGCGTCGTCATAGCGACCACTTTTCTCGTACTTCGCCATCCTGTCGAGCACGGCGAACGGATCATCAGACCAGCCCATCTTTCTCTTTACGTAGCTGGTAACACCTCGGGTCACTACCCTCAAAGTGGAATCGTCATTCCGCCATGTCACGACAACCCAGATCACAGTGATTATTGAGGCAATCGCGGCTAGTAGAATCCAGCGTTTTGTGCGCATCCGAGTCAAGGTGCATCCTACTGCTTATACAAGTAGAACATCAACGTTACGTCGGTCCGCATGCTGTTGCGTGAGTCTTAGTAATCACGATGTCTTAACTCGGCGGTGCGAATTCGTCACGCAAAGTTGTACTCCCGTGAAGCGTTTGCCGCATGTGCTCTGCGTCATTTATACTTACCGTTCGCCTCAGGTAAGTTGTTTCAATCAGGAGCAAGGATTTTCGATGCCGAAACGTACATTTCAACCCAACAAACGCAAGCGCTCGAAGAAGCACGGGTTCCGGACTCGGATGAAGACCAAGAGCGGAGCTGCTGTGCTTTCGCGCCGCCGGGCCAAGGGACGCAAGCGTGTTTCAGTAGCACCAGGCTTCCGCGATTAGTTCCCCACAACTGGGCAGCAAAGGCCGTCGCTATTCTTAAATATATTATTCATTATTGTGCAGGATTGTGAGCTGGTGAGCGCCGACGCTCCGAAGAGGAGTGTAGAGCGGCCCGCGGCAAACGCGGGAGCGACTTTTCCGCGCTCGGCGCGCTTGTTGAAACATTCCGACTTTGATCGCGTATACAAGCAAGGGAGACGGTACTTCTCCTCGCACATGACTGTATTTTATTTGCGGCAAGCGGAGAGCGCTTCGGAGAAGGGTCCAAATCGAGAAGCACGCGTTGGTTTTACCGTTGGACGCGCGCTTGGCGGCGCAGTCGAGCGTAACCGGATCAAGCGGCGGCTGCGCGAGGCGGTGCGACAGCGACGCGTGAGTCTAACTGGCGCTGGTGCGGTCGACGTGGTGATCAATCCAAAGAAGTCGGTGCTGAGTTTGGAATTTTCGGTAGTGTTGGACGAAGTTGGCCGCGCCTTGGAAGCTATCGCGAAAAAGATTGTGACGACGTGAAGACTCCGGTGCTCTGGATGCTGCGCGGTTACAAGCGCTGGATATCGCCGGCGTTTGCTCCATCGTGCCGCTACGTGCCTACTTGTTCTGAGTACGCAGTGGAAGCGATCGAACGCTACGGTGCGCTGCGCGGTCTGGTAATGGCAGCTTGGCGGGTGTTGCGTTGCCATCCCTTCGCGGCTGGCGGGTTGGATGCGGTGGTTAAGCGCAGTGCGGGCGGGAGTAGGGGTCCTTCGACTGCGTAGCTGCTTCGCGTTGCGAAACAGCCACTTCGCTCAGGATGACACTCGCTTTAATTGCGGCTCGACTCAAGAGCATTGTCCAAAAATATCTTCTAAGAAATGATGAGTAGCTGATTTGGCCGAATTTAACAATCCTCAACAAGAACCCGGGATGGAACGCAAGCTGTTGTTGGTGTTTGCGCTTACATTTCTGGTCATCATGCTTTTTCAGCCGCTCTTGAAAAAGTATGGGCCGCAGCCTCCGGCCGCGAAGCCGGAGAACGCGCAGCAGGTTCCAGCACAGAATCAGTCCCCGACGGCGGCATCGAATTCCGCGTCCAGTGCTACTAATGAGTCGGTTACATCCTCTGCGCCGTCCGCGGCAGCCAAGGCGCAACAGTCTTCCCACGTAGAAGCCACGATGGAGTCTGAGACGGTGATTGAAAATAACGTCTACCGGATCGTGTTTACGAATCGCGGCGGGCGGGTGAAGTCGTGGGTTCTAAAAAAATATACTGACGACAAGGGCTTTCAGCTGGAACTGGTAAATACCGCGGCGTCGGAAAAATATGGGTACCCTCTTTCGCTGTGGAGTTACGACGAGGGCCTGCGGAACAAGATCAATTCTGCACTGTATGTTCGATCAGCCAAAAATTTCGCGCCGACCAAAGTTACCGTGGAGTCAAAGGGACTCGACATCATCCATGCCGAACGGGGCGTTGAAACTGTCAATAATTTCTACGTCGCTCCCGCAACAATCACTTTCACTTACTCGGATGGCGACCTCTCCGTTGAGAAGAGTTACACTTTCGATCGCGACAGCTATGTCGTCGCGGTAAAAACCGCCGTTACACAGCGCGGGACAGATGTGACGGCGCTTCCCATGTGGCCATCCGGGTTTGGCTCTGATCTGACCGCCCCGCAGTATGCCACCAGCCAGATTATTTATCAGTACGACGACAAGGTCGAACGGTTGCCCATCAAGAAAGTCAGCGGTGGGGCCACCGTGCAAGGACCGTTTAACTGGGCGGGAATCTGCGACCAATACTTTGCGGCTGTATTCATCCCGCAAACTCCGCAGAATGCCTCACTGGCGACATTGCATAACGCTATTGAGATTCCACATAATTCGTCTGATAGCAGTAACAAACAGATGGACAAGGTCGACGTGCTGGGGGCGGCGGTCGGAAGCGTCAAGGGTCCGACAAACGCGCGGCTCTACGTGGGTCCCAAAGCGCTTTCTGATTTGGAAGCGGTCACAGTGCCTGGGATGACAGGCGCCGACCCCGACCTGCGAGCAATCATTGATTTTGGCTGGCTGGGAATTATCGCGCGGCCCTTGTTCTTGTGGTTGAAGTGGATGTACCAGCACATCGTCCACAACTGGGGCTGGGCCATCTTGCTCCAAACTTTGATTATCAACCTGGCGTTACTCCCGTTGCGGCTTTCGCAAATGAAGTCGATGCTGAAGATGCAGCGCGTGGCGCCGCAGATCAAGTCGATTCAGGAAAAATACAAGAAGTACAGTCTGCGCGATCCGCGCAAAGCGGAGATGAACGAAGAGATTTCGGCGCTCTACAAGAAAGAAGGGGTGAATCCGGCGGGCGGATGTTTGCCGCTCGTGATTCAGATGCCATTTCTTTTCGCCTATTATCGAATGTTGAACGTGGCGATGGATCTGCGGCATGCGCCCTGGATGTGGGTTCACGACCTTTCGGCGCCAGACCCATGGCACATTTTGCCGGTTGCAATTATCGTCACCATGCTGATCATGCAGCGCATGACGCCCCAGGCGGGCATGGATCCGGCGCAACAGAAAATGATGAACGTCATGATGCCGGGGATGCTGGGTATCATGAGTTGGAACCTGCCGGCCGGCTTGGGCTTGTATTGGTCTGCTGGTCAATTAATTGGGATCGTGCAGCAATCGGTTATGAATCGCACATCGCTCGGGCGCGAGATGCGCGAGATGATGGCGAAGCGGGCGCGAAAAAAAGAGAAGTGAACCGCTGTGAGCTATCAGCTTTCAGCTGTCAGTAAGGGCGTCCCGAAAAGGGCGTTAGCTTTTTCCATTGCTGGCGGGTGTTTGTGACAAAAACTGATAGCTGAAAGCTGACAGCTGAAAGCTGTTCTAAGAACTTATCTTATGCCGATCACTGACAAAGTTGCTGCCGCGAAACAGATTGGTGAATTTCTGCAGGCTGTCATTTCGAATGGCGGCTTCAAATTGAAATATAGGATCACGGTAGATCCTCCGATCGCACAGAATCGCGAGTGGGAGCATCCGGAAATCCTGGTGGAGTTTGCGGGACCGGATTCCTCGCTCTTGTTGGACCGGAGCGGCGAACTGCTGCGGTCGTTTGAGTTGCTCGCCTCCGAGGTATTGCATCTGCAAGGCAGCGAGCACGAAAAGATCTGGTTCGACTGCAAGAATTTTCGGGCGATGCGTATCGACGAGTTGCAACTTGCCGCACGTGTGGCCGCGGAGCAGGTGCGCCGGACGAGCGAGCCGTATCGCTTCGGGCCAATGTCATCGCGTGAACGAAGGATTGTGCATTTGGCTTTGCGGGAAGAAAAAGATTTACGCACTGAGAGTGATGGTGAGGGCGGAAGACGCTCAGTAGTTGTGTATCCTGGCAATTACAAATCGACCGCGCCAGCAAAGCGCGAGCGGCGAATGATCTCATAATGCCAAAATTAATTGACGCAAGATTAGAGAAACGAGTCTTTGCTCGTAAAAATGTGTTGCACACTTTGCGTGGCAGTTATTTTCTCGACACTTGACAGCGGCTTCAAATCGCGCTTGGATAAAGCGCGTCGCGTGAAATTTTTTTCTTGCAACGCACCGACGCGGCGATTTTTTTGTGCTAGTATGCCGTTCGTCTCTTAAATAAATTCGTAAATAAATTCAACGATAACCCGTACCGCAACAGAAGCAGCTCTGCAGTAAAACGAAGCACTCGAAGCCATCTCATAAACGAACTGAAGGAGCTCTACAAGGGTCGGTCTCTCGTTTTTCGGTTCCGGCGAAACGGCCCATGCCGTGAATTTCCGGATCGAGTACGAGATCGGTCTTGTATTTAAATTTTTCTCCCGGTAATTTTTTGAGCCGGCGCATTCGGATTCTTGATAAACAATGTCTCTCACCAGCTCCGCCATAGTCCCGAACCCGTGGGTGCGCGTCCTCGATGCGCTGGAAAAGAAAGTCAACCGGCACTCCTATGACACCTGGTTGAAGCCGACCCGTTACAGCCACGCCAAGGATGGAATTTTATTCGTGCGCATTCCTACAGCCGAGTTTCGTCACGTGGGCGACAAGTATGCAGATTTAATTCAGGAAGCCCTGGACAATCTCGATCTCGGATATCAGGACGTGAAGTTCGTCACCGCCGAAGACGACCCTTCGAACACACCGATAAGGCACAACGGAGGACTCTCCGCTCCAAGTTCAAGCAGCGGCGTGGGGCCGCAGCCGGTACCGGGAATACATCCCTCGCAGGGAAGATTTGATTGGGACAGCGCCGCGCAATTAAATCCGCGCTACACATTCGATGCGTTCGTGATCGGCAGCGGAAACCAGTTTGCCCATGCGGCTTGCCAGGCAGTCGCGGAGCGGCCATCCAAAGCCTACAACCCGTTGTTCCTTTATGGCGGTGTTGGCATGGGAAAGACGCACTTGATGCAGGCGATTGGACACGAGATCAAGCGCCGAACGCCGCAAGCGGCCATCTGCTACGTGTCGAGCGAGAAGTTTACCAACGAGATGATCAACTCGTTGCGCTACGACAAGATGATCAGTTTCCGGGACAAATTCCGGACGATGGATGTGCTCCTCATCGACGACATTCAGTTCCTCGCGCAAAAAGAGCGGACGCAGGAAGAATTTTTTCACACATTTAATGCGCTGCACGAATCGATGAAGCAGATCGTGATCGCGAGCGACCGTCCTCCGAAAGAGCTCGCGGAATTCGAGGACCGCTTGCGCAGCCGCTTCGAATGGGGATTGATTGCAGACATTCAGCCGCCTGATCTGGAAACGAAAGTAGCCATCCTGCAGAAGAAATCGGAGCAGGAGCGCGTGACCTTGCCGACCGACGTGGCTTTATTTATCGCGCAGAATATCCGGTCGAATGTCCGTGAGTTGGAAGGTGCGCTGATCCGTCTGGTGGCGCATTCCTCGTTGATCGGCGCGGAAATTACTCTGACCTACACCCAGCAGGTGTTAAAGAATTTTATTGATTCGCAGGCACGTAAGGTCACAATTGAATCAATCCAGAAGGCGGTCGCGGAGCAGTTCGGCTTGCGCTTGGTAGAGATCAAGGCCAAGAATAATTCGCGTTCCATCGTTTATCCGCGTCAGATCGCAATGTATTTGGCCAAGCACCTCACGGAAGCTTCGCTGCCTGAAATTGGGCGCCAATTTGGCGGAAAGCACCATACAACCGTGTTGCATTCGGTGGACAAGATTGAACAAGCGCGCAAGGGCGATAAGGATTTGAACAGGCTGCTGAATAAACTTACTGAGCAACTGGGCGCGTAAATGCCGGTTTCCGCCGGCTTTTCCACTCTTTAGTCCGTTCTTCCTTGACTCCAACTGTGCGGCCTCTGTGGAAGTTGTGAGATACGGGCCGGGAATCCGAAAGCGGGCCGCAGGTTGCGCCGGCGTCCGGTGAAGCAGGGCTTGATTCTCCACACGAGAGTTCGATCCGGAAGCGGTTGAAGCGGTAGGCGTCTGGACCTATTTTCCACTTCTCCGAAGCGCCTACGGTTACTACTGGTTTTCTTGTATTTGCATTTGATATAAGAAGAGAACAGAAGTAGAGTCGGGAGACCCAATTATGCCGGTGGAAGTTGCTCCTGCCGTCGCCACAACGACCATGGAAATTACGGTCAGCAAATTTGAACTCCTTCGCGAACTGACAGCTACTCAGGGCGTGGTCGAGCGCAAGACCACGATTCCAATTCTCTCCAATTATCTTTTCGAGGCCGCTGGGGATAAGTTGTCGCTGACGGCGACCGATCTCGATCTCAGCCTGCGCACGTCGTGTAACGCCAAAGTCAAGAAGGAAGGCGTCTGCACCATTCCGGCGCGCAAGCTTTATGACTACGTAAAGCTGCTGCCCGACGCCGACATCACCATCCGGTTGCTCGATAATCACTGGGTCAGCATTCGTTGTGGCCGCTCCAACACAAAGATGGTTGGAATGGCCAAGTCGAACTTCCCTGGACTCCCGGTGTTTCCGTCGGCGGGAACGATCAAGATCCCCGCAGCAGTGTTGAGGTCGATGATCGCTAAGACAGGCTTTGCCATCGCGAGCGAGGAGTCACGCTACACGCTGAATGGAGCGCTGATGGTGTTGAAGCCCGAATCTATTACCATGGTGGCGACCGACGGGCATCGCTTGGCGCACGTGGAACGTACCGGCGAGAAGTTTGACGGCGTGTCGGGGGAGATGAAGACCCTCATTCCGAAGAAGGCGATGGACGAATTGAAATCGCTGTTGGATGCGGGTCTTGAAAAAGATGTCGAGAGCATTGACTTCGCCAAGGACGAATCCACGCTGTTCTTCCGCATCGGCCAGCGATTGCTGACGTCGCGTCAGCTTACCGGGCAGTTCCCCAACTACGAGGCTGTGCTACCAAAGGACATCTCGAAGTCAATTGCGCTTCATGGCGAGGAACTGGGAGCAGCCATTGCTCGTGTAGCCCAGTTTGCCGATGAACGGTCGCGCGCCGTGCGTTTGCGGCTGGAAAAAGGCGAGTTGAAGATATCCGCTTCGTCGACCGAGACGGGCGAATCCGAGGATTCCATCGAGATAGCTTATGACGGTGACCCGGTGGCCATCGGCTTCAATGCGCAATATCTGATGGACTTCATCAAGGCGACTGGGTCGGGAGAAGTGAAGCTCGAGTTGAAAGATGCCCAGTCTGCCGGCCAACTACGCCCCGCAGAAGGTGAAGATTACAAGTACCGCTATATTGTTATGCCGATGCGGATCTGAGTGGATGCATATCTTTTATGTTGACGAATCTTACGACCAAACAAAATTCGTCATCTCCAGTCTGAGGGTCGACGTCTCCGACTGGAAGAATGTTCTAGAACAGATCAAGGGCTTCCGCACTAGTCTTCGCAATAGCCACGGCATCAAACTCAGATCAGAGTTGCACGCCCAAACCTTTGTACGGCATTGCAGCGATGGGGTTTCAACACGCAAGCTCAGCCTAGCGGAACGTCGCCAAGTATTTGAGCAAAGCCTTGAGTTTATCGCGACCTTACCGATCCAGATTATCAATGTCTCTCTGAGCTAGTGCCCTCTGGGCTTTACGGTAATAATGAGGCCGACGCGGCGGAACGACTACTGGTTCGGGCGATAGAAGACCTGATAAGGGAAGGTTCCCTTAAAGGGAAGAAGAGTTACAAATCTTAGAACGGAGGGGCATGGTGAAGCGCCAGTCCGTGCCGAACGGTCCGCGAAGGATTCAGTCGCCTGGTTGCAGAAGAAGAATCTACTGAATCGTTCTTATAGAGGCCCAGCGCCCGGATGAGGTGATTAGTTCTGCGCCTGTAAAATAAGAAGGTGTGCAAAAAGTTTATTCCAGCCCCTGAGACCTCCTTAAAAATCGTCGCGCTAGCCGTGGTGCTGGCGCTTGTAACCATCGTTGCGGGCCCCGACCTCGCGGAAAATTCTGTATTCGCCTTTCAGGTTGTTATCCCTCCAGGTCTGTCATGGCCCGCCGGCCTGCCGGTATACGACCACGTTGTGATCGTTATTGAGGAAAATAAGGATTACGAACAAATCATCGGCAATAAAAGAGCCGCTTACATCAACGACGTTCTCAGGAAAGAGGGGGCAAGCCTCACTCAGATGTATGCGGAGGAACACCATAGCGAAGGAAACTATTTCTGGCTGTTTTCGGGGAGCAACCAAAAGGTCGGATTTGTCGATGAGATACCACAGGCCGGTTTCAAGACAACTAATCTGGGATCGGAACTAATCCGCACTGGTCATTCCTTTAAGGGATATTCAGAAGGCCTGCCCGAGATCGGATCGACCGTTGGCCGGCAGGGTACGTATGCGCGCAAGCATTGTCCTTGGGTTAGCTTCTCTAATATTCCGAACGGCAAAACGATAGCCGACTCTTCAAACCTTCGATTTCCGGAAGATTTTCCGTCTGATTTCAACCAGCTGCCGACCGTTGCTTTCGTGATCCCGAACCTGGTGAATGACATGCACGATGGCAAGTCTCCGTCTGCGATCGTGGCTGGCGATGCGTGGCTGCGAAAAAATGTGAATGCCTATTATCAGTGGGCCAAGCAGCACAACAGCCTGCTGATTGTAACTTTTGACGAGAATAGCGAATTTACCTTCACGGGAGGCATAACAAATCCTGGCGACAATGACGTCCGCAAAAAAAATCGGATCGCGACCATCATTGCTGGGGCACACATTAAGCCTGGGGAATACGCCGAGGACAAGGGGGTGACTCACGTGAATCTCCTGCGCACCTTGGAGGCAATGTATAAGCTGAATAAGTCGGGAGCTCAGCAGTGGGCCGCCTTGAGAGCCAACATCGCTGACGATTTCCTGATCAAGGATATTTTTGACGTTTCGCCCGCTGCGCCGTGATCCTCCTTCCAGGGGAGCTCTCATGCTCCATGCAGCAGCTGCTTGACCAATGGCTCCGTAACAGTTAAATTTGCGGCCCACTTAGTCGGCGGAGGAAACGGCATGCTTTCCGGCTTTAAGCAGTTTGTTTTGCGCGGTAATGTAGTGGACCTGGCGGTCGGCGTGGTGATTGGTGCGGCGTTCGGGACGGTCGTCACCGCCCTTGTCAAAGACCTTATCAATCCGCTGATCGCGCTGCTGGTTGGCAAGCATGACTTCACCGGCTATTCATTTACGATTAGAGGAACTCCGTTTCCGATTGGCGACTTCTTTACCGCAGTTGTCAGTTTTCTGATCGTCGCGGCTGCCGTCTATTACTTTGTGGTAACTCCCATTAATCTCTTGATTGCGCGATCACGCCGGGCCACGGTGCCTCCCGATCCGACGACCAAGAAGTGCCCTGAGTGCTTGAGCGAAATTCCGATTGATGCGAGGCGATGCAGCCATTGCACGCAGCCAGTGGCGGGGAGGGCGGCGTAGGATCATCTCAGCACCGCTTTTTAACCGCTGATGGTCGTCTCCGGGAGCTGCTTTACTTGGCGAAATGCGGCATATTCCTGTAAAATCAATGCTTCGGCAACAGGCCTGGAAGGAAATTCAGAGTTATGGCACGAGTTTGTGATGTTTGCGGCAAGGGGCCGCAGTTCGGAAACACCATCAGCCACGCCCACAATGTGAGCAAGCGGCGCTGGAACGTAAATCTGCGTCCGGTTCACGCCAAAGTGGGCGCCACCACCAAGCATATCCGCGCTTGCACCTCCTGCATCCGCAGCGGGAAAGTCGTTAAGGCGTAAGATTTGAGTCAGCGAAATCCTGCGGACTTTCTTCTTTAATGCGAGGGTTTCGCGGGCGAGGACGCCCGCGCCACACCAATACTTCACATCTACTTCACATCCGCCAGTCGCACGTCAAAGATCAGAGTTGAATTGGGTGGGATCTGCGGGGGATGGCCTGCGGCTCCGTAGGCCAAGTCTGGTGGGATGCGCAACTGACGTTTGCCCCCCACTTTCATCCCTACTACTCCTTCATCCCAGCCCTTGATCACCTGGCTGCCTCCAAGCATGAAGTCAAAAGGCCGGCCTGTTCCCACCGAACTGTCGAACTTCTTTCCGTTCGTAAGCCAGCCCGTGTAATCGACCTTCACCTGTTTTCCGGTCTGGGCGACCGCTCCGGTACCAACTTTGATGTCCCAGTATTCGAGACCGCTCGCCGTCTTGGTGGGCGCACCGGTGACTTTCGTAGGCCCGCCGGCAGCAGACTTTGGGGTGGGCTTTGCAGTCGTCGTCTTCTTAGCTGCTGTCTGGGCAATAGATACCGCAGCGAGCGCGATCAGTGTGATGGTTAAGGTCCAATTCTTCATCGTGTCTCCCTTTTTTCTTTCGTGTGAGGCGAGTAAAGTTCGTTTGCAAAAAAGTTCAGGCCAAAGCAATCACGTCGATTTCCACCAAAACATCTTTGGGCAATCGCGCTACCTCAACGGTAGAGCGGGCTGGCGGTGACTGCTTGAAATAGCGGCCGTAGACTTCATTCATAGCGCCGAAATCTCCCATACTTTTCAGGAAGACAGTGCAACGGAGAACCTTCTCCAAGCCGCTGCCCGAGGCCTGCAGGATCGACTCCAGGTTCTTGAGCACGCGGTCGGTCTGTGCGCTTATGTCTCCGGAGATGACCTGCTGGGTGGCAGGATCGATAGCAACCTGCCCTGAGGTGAAGACCAGGCCCTTCGCTCGAATGGCTTGGGAGTAAGGGCCGATGGCTTGGGGAGCATGCTCAGTAGCGATCACTTCGCGCATTATTTCTCCTAGTGGCTCTATGCTAACCGCGGCAATTACGAAAAGTGATTAACGCAGATTGCCACAGTGGAAGTCAAATATCGGGGAGCGATGGGCGCCCACGCTACATTGACCACACATTGAAGAGCCTAAAAGAGCGAACTCTGCCGGCGGTTGGGAGTGATTCCAAAGTGCTCGTAGGCTAACTGAGTCGCGACTCGGCCGCGCGGAGTGCGGTTCAGGAATCCGATCTGGATTAAGAACGGCTCGTAGATTTCTTCGATGGCGTCGGGTTCCTCGGCAAGCACCGCGCCCAGAGTGTTCAAGCCCACTGGCCCACCCTGGTATTTTTCGATGATGGTCAGCAATAGTTTGCGGTCGACTTCGTCAAAACCATGCTTGTCCACTTCCAGCATGCTCAGGGCGGACTGAGCTGTTGGCAAATCGATGGAACCGGCAGCGCGGACTTGTGCGTAGTCACGCACGCGACGTAGCAGGCGGTTCGCAATACGTGGAGTGCCGCGGGAGCGGCTGGCGATTTCGATCGCTCCAGGACGATCGATTTTAACTCCTAGAATTTCGGCAGAGCGCTCGACGATCACGCGCAGGTCATCGTGGGTATAGAACTCGAGTCGCAGCAGCAATCCGAAACGAGAGCGCAAGGGAGCGGAGAGCAATCCGGCGCGCGTGGTCGCGCCGATGAAGGTGAAGGGCTTTACGTCCATCGTGTGCGTGCGTGCGGAGGGGCCCTGGCCGATCATGATGTCAAGTTTGTAGTCTTCGAGTGCCGAGTAAAGGATCTCTTCAAGTGCTGGCTGCAGCCGGTGGACTTCATCAATGAAGAGAACCTGGCGATCGCGAAGGTTGGTCAGAATCGCAGTGAGGTCTCCCTTGATCTGCAAGGTTGGGCCGGAAGTTTGCTGGAAGGCGGCGCCGAGTTCGTTCGCGATGATGTTGGCCAGGGTCGTCTTGCCGAGGCCGGGTGGACCGTAGAGCAGCACGTGATCCAGCGCTTCGCCGCGCGATTTTGCCGCTTGGATCGCGACGTCGAGATTCTCTTTGACTTTGTTCTGGCCGATAAATTCTTGCAGAAGCTGCGGGCGGAGCTTTAGTTCAAAAGACGAATCGTCCTCGACCGGAGCAGCGGAGACTAGACGGTCTTTTGACTGAACCCGCAGAATAGGATTTTCTTTGGCAGCGGACACTGAAGGCGATGGTAGCAGTTCTCACTTCCGGGTTCTAGATATGTGTGGAGCGGACACTCTTGTCCGCTACCTTCAAACTCTGTTTGATCGTCTGGGGTACGGTAGTCCCGCCGTCGACTTTTGGCGGACAGGAGTGTCCGCCCCACACTGAACTGCCCACACTGAACTCACACAACTATTGACCGATCACTCCCAGGCGGACACCCTTCAGTTTCCCGCCGTCGAACCATGCGACCTTTTGTCCAAACCAAGTTCTATTGCCGGGGAGTCTGTACTTCTTGGTCGCGCCCGCAAAATCGCGCGTGCCGAGTAGGTATGCGACTGGGCTCTCACCGAATTTACCGATGTGCTCCGAGAGCCAGCCTCCGCCGGACGGGGCCGCCAGGATCACAGGCTCCCCAGGAAAATATGCGAGCTTGCCGAAATCTTTTTGGGTTTCGGTGAGCGGTTCAGCCCAGCCATAGGCTTTGCGGAATAAGGCGATCGACGCGTCCAAGTTATTGACGCCGACTACGACGCTCTCGATGCCGTAAACGGGTGACGCTTTTACACTCTCGGAAGTTTGTACGCGCCAGGCTCGCGGCGTCTGATCTTCAATGATAAAGGGCAGCGTTGCACCTGGAGTTGCATTACCGACGTCTGCCGTCATCCACTCGACTGCCATCCCATCAGGACGCTTGCGGCTGCCGCGCTCGGGACCTCTGACCGGAATACCAGCCTTCTTCAGACGCTCTACTTCCTGGAGCAGGACATTAGTTCCCACGGCCCAGGCGCAGGTGACCGCCTCCGCCGACATAAATTTTGACCAACTGGAGCCCTCGGTTACTCCCGGCTTTATGGGCGCGATCAATTCGATGTAAGAAGCGTCGTCGAAGCCTACCATGGCCATTTGCGTAATTCCGTTGCCATGCGGACCGCCTAGATCTGGTGTCAGGCCCACACCGGCGAAGTCCTGGCGCAGCGTGTCGAGATTCGATCCGCAGACAGATACGTGGTCGATTTCGAGTACGACGCTTTTGCTTTCCTGGGCCATGGAGAATTGCGAACTGAGTATGAGGACGGACGTGGCTAAGGACGATAAGGACAAGCGGCGGTAGATTGCTAAACTCCGCTTGAACATGCGGGCCTCCCCGGCGGCTTCGATTAAGAAAGGGGAATGGTACGCCAGAAATGGCGATCACGGAATGATTTCTTAAGGATGCAGCTGGCTTGACTGGAGGTATATAATTGTTCTATATAGTATATACATCAATAACATGGCACTAAGCATCAAAAACGGAGCTACGGAGCGCCTTGCTCGCCAAGTGGCGAGTGAGACGGGAGAGTCGTTGACTGAGGCAATTGAAACATCGTTAAAGGAACGCTGGGAACGCCTGCGAGCACAGCGAAGGGGACATATTTTGACCGGCCAGATCGAAGACTTGCTCAGGCGAGTCGACGCGCTGCCGACACAGGATTCGCGTCCAGAAGACGAGATACTCGGATACGGTGAAGACGGCGTTCCTCGCTAAGGCCTCGCGAATGGTGATTGATACCTCTGCGCTCATTGCGATCTTCCTGGGCGAACCCGAACGCAAGCTGTTTCTTGAGCAGATCCTCCAAGCAGAAACGAAGCTGATATCGGCGGCGAACTCTTTGGAAACTGGAATCGTGCTCGAGGCGCGGCGCGGCGAAGCTGCGGGGCGTGAGTTCGATCTATTTATAGTGCGAGCAAAGTTGGAAGTCGTTTCCGTCGATGCTGACCAAACTGAAATCGCGCGATCCGCTTGGCGTAAGTATGGCAAAGGGCGGCATGCGGGAGGCCTCAATTTCGGCGATTGCTTCGCCTACGCTTTGGCCAAGTTTTCAGGGGAGAAATTGCTGGCTAAGGGAGAGGAGTTTCGTTTCACGGATGTGGAAATGGTGCTTAATTAGCGTCAGTGTTTGTGCGCGTCAACGTAGGAGCGTAAAACGGCGTTCATGCGCGTAAGATGGCCTTCGCCTTGTTTTTTGAACCACTCGAACACGTCACTGTCAATGCGAAGATGCACGGATGTTTTGCCGCGCGGCATGACGACCCGGGCGCGTTTCCAGAAATCTGCACCGACAGGCGCGGCCTCGGGCGCGTCGGCGCGTGTTTCGCTCGCGCCGCGAGCGACTTTCCTTTTGATCGCGCTAAGCGAATATCTCACGGTAGTATTTTTCTGCGTCATGCCGGTTTGCTCTCCTTGCGCTGATGATGCGAATGACGTTTTCTCCGCGCCAAGTGTAGACGACCTGCAGCACCGACTCACCCGATAACCCGAATGCGATGTATCTTACTTCGCCGTAATCCGCTCGATCGTCAATGGCCTCAAGCGTCGGGTTTTCAAAGATCAAAGCGGCGTCCAGGAAGTCGATCCCGTGATTCTTGATGTTGGCCGCGCTCTTTTCTTCGTCCCATTCAAAGCTCACTTCAGCCATGACGTCAGAGTCCTAATAATACACAAATGTGTACACATTGGCAAGTTCTTGGCCGCCGAAAACGAGGGCTTGACCTCCGGCTGTGTAAGATCAAATCCCACTACTATGGTGTCGGGACCCGGTTCTCATAGCATATGACGGTACTTGACAAATCAGTAATGATATTCTATATCTATGAATCACAGAATGAATAGCCGATAATCAAGGATGTTGTGATGACTACATTAGAAATTCCCGAGTCGCTGTTCAAGCGACTCCAAAGGCTCGCAATTCCCCTCGTGGATACCCATATAACAGTGCTAGAGCGAATACTCAACGATTACGAGTCCAAAAGCCTAAACGATAGGCCGCCAATCAGAGCAGCGGTACCTTGCGGACCGGTAGCGGATTCTGGAATTCTAGAATTCAGTCCGGATGCCCCACCGGACCTCAGGTATGCCGACGTGCGCATAGCTCGATTTGCTGATAGGAAGGCTTTTGGATGGAACAAACTAGTGCACGAAGCCCACATTGAGGCAATGTCGCGCCTAGGTTCCGTCGAAGCCGTGCGCAGTGTGACGAGGTCAAACTTCATTATCGGCCGTGCAGGGTCTGACGATACAAAGAAGGGCTTCCGACACGTCCCTGCAATCAGCATTTCAATTCAAAATGTCGATGCTGCTCACGCGTGGTCAAATACACTGCGACTGGCGCGACACCTTCATGTCGAGGTGACAGTAGAATTCGAGTGGAAGCAGAAATCCGACGCCGTGCATCCCGGGGGGAGGGGACGGCTGGCCTGGAAGCCAAAGTAGTGGAGATAATAATTATGTAGACGAGGGGCGACGGTGGGAGATGTGAGGAATGGAGTATCTACGATGACCCAACGATTCTTCGGCTGAGCGTAAGCGCCCCAGAAGAAGGCTGGATTACCCTGACGTGGAAACGGATCCAGACAACGTACAATGCATAGGCGTGGCGGGCAAACCCCTCAGCCGTCAAGATTTCGCTGCCGCAGGCTCGACGGATCTCGCCAGCCTAACGCTGGCATTGAAGCTCGATGAAATTCCGCACCTCGTTGCAATACTCAACGAGATCTATCGCAGACACCATGCAGATGCAGTTAGCGCGTCAGAATTCGAGCCCGATCCTGAGTTTCCGCGGCGAGAACGCCTACCGTCGGGACAAACTCTAAGATGGCCCATCGGTTCACGACTCGAACCAGAAAGAGACCCTGAGGACGGGAAGGATCGTCGCGCCCTCCTAGAAGCATACAAAGTAGTTGCTGATCAAGTGGCGGATCACATGGACAAGCTCGGACTCCTCCGACCGATCGGTTGAGTCCGAACGAAATTGCTGGAGACGGCCAAATGAAATGCAAGTTATATGACCACCTAGAGAAGGAGTTGACGGGAATTCGCGAGCGAAGCGCTCAACTCTCAATGGCTGGCGACCTGACCGACCAAGAAGTGCGGCTACTTGCTGAAGAGGAATGTGACGCTATCATGCGTCTCACGGATCACCGGTCGGAACATAGATGCAAAAGACCTGGAGAGTAGGCCCGCCTTACTCCTCTTCTTCCTTTACTTCGCCGCGCGCCGCCTTAGCCTTCTCAATGATCTTGTCCTGCAATTGCTGCGGAACCGTGTCGTAGTGGTGCATTTCCATTGAGAAGCTGCCTCGGCCTTGCGTCATCGAGGTGAGATCGGCGCCGTAGGTCAGCATCTCGGCCATGGGGACTTCGGCTTTGACAATCGTGTTGCCGGCTTTGTTATCCATCCCCTGGATGCGTCCGCGACGGCTGTTGAGGTCGCCCATGATGGTGCCGGCGAATTCGTCGGGAATGGTGATTTCGACATGCATGATCGGTTCCAGCAGTGTGGGCTTTGCCTGTTCCATCGCTTTGCGGAACGCGATGCGGCCCGCCATCTGGAAGGAGAGGTCGTTCGAATCTACGTCATGGTAGGAGCCGTCATAGAGAATCGCGCGGAAATTCACCACCGGATATCCCGCTAGATAGCCTCGCGCCGCAGCATCTTTGATTCCCTTTTCTACGGCTGGAATGAAGTTGCGCGGGATGGCTCCGCCGAAAATATCGTTGACAAAGTCGAATTCAACTTCGGAGTTGCGAGGCAGCGGTTCCATTTTAATTTTGCAGTCGCCGTACTGGCCGTGGCCTCCGGTCTGCTTTTTGTGGCGTCCCTGCACGTCCGCTTTGCCGCGTATGGTTTCGCGATATGGAACCTTCGGCGCTTTGAGCACAACCTCAGCGTGGTAGCGCTTCTTCATCTTCGAGACAACTACTTCTATATGTTGCTGTCCGGTCCCGGCGATGAGAAATTCTTTGGTCTGCGGATCACGGAAGAAGCGCAGCATGGCGTCCTCTTCCATCAACTTGTGCAGGCCGACGCCCAGCTTGTCTTCATCGGCTCGGCTTTTGGGCTCAATAGCGAAAGTGATGGCGGGCTCGGGCAACTGCACCACTGGATAACGGATGGGCGATGACTTGTCGCCGAGGGTGTCACCGGTGAGGGTCTCTCGCAGTTTGGCAACCGAACCAATGTCGCCGGCGTGGAGCTCCGGGATTGGAACCGCTTGTTTCCCCTGGATCAGCGAGATGTGGGCAAACTTCTCTTGAATATTCCGGTTGTAGTTCTGCAGTGATGCGTCATTCTTCAGCACGCCCGAAAAAACCTTGAAGTAGGAGATGCGGCCGGCGAATGCGTCAGACATGGTTTTGAAAACGTAGACTGAGGCGGGTTCGTTGTCCGTTCCCTTACGTACCGGAGGCTCGCCATTGCCGCCGGCGGGCTGGCCCGTGATGGCATGGTGCTCGCTCGCCGCGGGCGTGTAATCCACGATGAAATCCATGAGCTCGTCCACGCCGATATTGCCCAGGCCGGAGGTGAAGAGTACCGGAAACAGTTTGTCTTCGCGGATCGCTTCGTGCAGCGCAGGCACTAAATCTTCTTCCGGAATGGTCCCCTTTTCGAAGAACTCTTCCATCAATTCGTCTTTCCCCTCGGCGACCAGTTCGACCAGCCTCTCGTGAGCTTCTTTCGCGACGTCGGCCATGTTGTCGGGGATCGGGCCCTCCTTGCCTTTACCATTTCCACCCATGTCGTAGGTGTAGGCCTTCATGCGGACGAGGTCGATGATCCCTTTAAGACTTTTCTCGCTGCCGATGGGAAGTTGTAGTGGAGTGACGGCGCGCCCGAAGGCGTTTGTGAGCGATTCAAGGACGCGGTTGGCGTCGGCACGCTCGCGGTCCATGCGGTTCACGACGATCATGCGTGGCAAGTCGATGTCGTTGCAGTATGCCCAGACGCGCTGGGTTACAACCTCGACGCCCGCTACGCCGTCGACGACAACAAGCGCAGCGTCGACCACGGGCAGAACCATCTTCGCTTCGTGCACGAACATGTTGAAGCCAGGCGTATCCAGCAGATTGATCTTTACTTTGTCGGCATCCGTCTTGCCCCACTCCACAAAAGCGAGGCCCGTCCCAATCGACATTTTGCGGGCGATTTCTTCCTCGTCGTAATCGGTGGTGGCGGAGCCGTCGTCGACGCGCCCGAAGCGGGGCGTGGCTCCGGCGGTGTAGAGCATGGCAGATACCAGGGTGGTTTTTCCGGCGTGACCGTGTCCGATGAGGGCAAGGTTGCGGAGATGGGCTCCTTCGTAAACTTTCACGGTGGTCTCCTTCCGCAGACGTTATGGGAGGGGTGTAAGGGCCCGGGATGAGGATGAGGACAAGGCACAGGCCAGCCCAACATCGCCTGCGAAACTCCCGATGCTACCACAGGGGCGGGGGAGGCTCAAGGAAGGGCGGCTCCGATTCGAAATCGTCTCCGCGACTGTATGGGTGCAACTGCCGGACAACACTAATCCGGAACGCGCGCCTCAAACGACGCAGCGCCTCTTGCCCATTTATTATTCGTGAGTCTTTTGCAGACCGACCTGACCTTCTTGCGGCGTGCCTGGCTCCCCCACCCAGATCACTCGAAAGCGTGCGTCCTGGCCGCTCGATAACAGATGAACGGTGTCTCCGGGCCTAAGGCTAAGCGTAGTCTGGTCGATACGGGCGCCGTGATGGCTGACATCGGTCATCGAGGCTGTATGACGGACCGATCCCGGCGAGCTGTCCTGGACCCAGATCTGAACCGGACGCGACACTTCTATTCTTGGTTCGCGACGCTGAGAGTAGGTCGAGTTGAGGTCCGCCTCGCCGGCCGGTGCCGGCGTCAACTCGTGTTGCTCCAGCGCACGAAGGAACTGTTCCCGGGAGAGGGTTGCTCCCCTCTCCAACAATTCCAATAGCGGGTCGGTTTGAGCCTCGGTTTGAGACTCCTGAAGTGTGGCCGGATCCGAACCTTCGGCAGCGCTCTCCCAATCAAGCCCTTCAGGTTCAACGAGGACCTCGGCAACGGTGTCTGGACTAACGATGATTTGCTGAATTAGCTCTTCCAGCCGACGCCGATGATCGGCAGTCCGGCTCATGAACTGAACCCCCATGCCGAGTTCGGGATGCATGAACCGTACTTTTCCTTCTGTTCTGACCGAACAATCCGCAGCACGCAGCAGCAACTCAACCCGCGTCTGTGTGGGGAAAGGAGAATCTGTTCGCAAGAAACATCCGCCCAAACTGAGGGCAGTGAGAGTACAACTGCTCGGCGGATCGTGCACATCTTCGCACTTCTCGCGCAGCCATTCTTGCAGACTGCGGCGGGAAGAGTCGGAACGCGTGGAAAACTGAATACCGGCTCGCCGGCGTGAATCTTGCCAGGCAATCACCCCAGTGACTTGGATCATAGTCGAGGTCTCGGGCAGCACAAAAGAGAAACCGATGACGCCACGTCTCTTCTCAGGGCTGGCAAATCGAACTGAAACCCCGCCTTCGCCGAGTCCCGAGATGGTAGCCTGTTCGCCCTCTCCATTCTCGAATCGAAAATATGCTGGAATATCGACTTGCAGCCGGGTGGACCGGCGCCGCTCCCGTTTCATGAGTGCTCGGGCAGCCCGAAAACTTGATTTGGCCTTCTCACTCGAAACCGGTTTATAAACGACAAAGTTCGCTCCCCTTGCAAAGGCGGTACGCAAATCGGTGTCGGCGTCGATGATCGCGACCGCCATCGCCTTACGGTTCTGTTGCCCGGAACGAACACTTTGCAGTAGGGAAAAGTCGCCTTGGTCCTTGCAGTCAATGATTACCGCTTCGAAACGGTGTTTCGCCAGCTCCCCGGTTGCATTGGCGGGGTCAGCGCAATGCTCGACCTCAATCTCCAACTCGCCCAGGACCGCTCGAAGAACGCGAAGCGTCCGGTCGTCGGAGCACACCAAGAGTGACTGAAGATTCATAGTCCTATCAAGAACTGTATGTTGAAAGCAAGGGCGCTTAAAGTTACGACGGTCATGAGGGCGGTTGCGGAGGGTCATACGCGCCCAGATCGCGCTAATGGCTGTAGTGCCAGACGGAATCAGTAGTCCAAAGGGTCGATGGAGGCTGCGGGATTAGCAGTTCAAGAATAGATTTATAGAAATGGTTCCGGAACCCGATTAGTAAAAAGTGGAATGAAACCGTTCCGCCAGCGCGATATTGTCGACAATTCACGAGTTTCTCAATGAAGAATCACAAATGAACAACAATTTTTGTCCTCACCCCACAATGCTTTGATCTCGCTATGTATCTGTTCGAATAAGTTGGGAATTGATCTAAAACTACTTGCATCAAGAGGAATCTGCTGAGTAAAAAGTGGGAAGATCTGCCCAGGTTTCTACTAATTTCATTCTCTAAAACGACAGCTTTGCGCCCAATTCGCATCTGTTTTTGTTATTGTGCCTTGGGTGGACTCTTCCAGTAATCTTTCCGCGTAAGTTTGAGGTGAGATGGGATTCATTAACGTTCTATTTGGACGACCGCTGGCTTCCTCCGAGGATGAGGGTGAGCGCATCACTCCGCTGCAGGGTATCCCAACCTTTGGTCTGGATACTCTAAGTTCGGCGGCGTACGGGCCAGAGGCGGCGCTTACCATCCTGCTGCCGCTGGCCTTGGTCGGGGTTCATTACATTGTCCCGTTGACGGGCGCGATCATTGCTTTGCTTATCATAGTTTTTTTTAGCTACCGGCAGACGATTGCCGCGTATCCGAATGGTGGAGGCTCGTACACAGTCGCCAAGGAAAATCTTGGAGGCAGGGCCGGCCTCGTTGCTGCCGCGGCTCTGATGATTGATTACCTTTTGAATGTAGCCGTCGGAATATCTGCGGGAATCGGCGCGCTGGTCTCCGCTGTGCCATCGCTGCAACCCCACACCCTGTCCATGTGTCTGCTGGTGCTCGCTCTCTTGACCCTCGTAAATCTGAGGGGAATCAGAGAAGCGGGTACTGCATTCATCGCTCCTACATATCTATTTGTGGGAACGCTGGCGATCGTGATTGCGGTCGGTCTTTACAAAGTCGTTTCCTCGGACGGACATCCCGTGCCGCTCGTGCCGCCGCCTAGACAGGTAGCGGGGGCGTTGCAAGCTGTGGGAGCTTGGATTCTGATAAAGGCATTTGCCTCAGGCTGTACCGCATTGACAGGTGTTGAGGCAGTGAGCAACGGAGTGCAGGCATTTCGCGAGCCAGTCGTTAAAGGAGCTCGCACAACATTGACTGCGATTATCGCTATCTTGATCGTGCTGCTGGGCGGAATCGCGCTGCTGCTGCCGTATTACGGAATCATGGCTACGGATCCGGGCGCTCCGGGATATCAAAGTGTGCTGTCGATGTTGACGGCGGCGGTGGCCGGCAAAGGGATTTTCTACCACGTGACCATGTTCTCCGTGCTGCTAGTCCTTTGCCTGTCGGCCAACACATCTTTCGCGGACTTCCCGCGATTGTGCCGGATGGTCGCACGCGACGACTATCTTCCGCATTCGCTTACGACACGAGGGCGGCGTCTGGTTTTCTCTCAGGGAATTTGGGCGCTCACGATTTTTGCGGCATTGTTGCTCATTCTTTTCCGCGGAGTGACCGACCGCCTGATTCCATTGTTTGCGGTCGGAGCATTCTTGGCGTTCACTTTGTCTCAGGCTGGGATGGTTGGCCACTGGCGGCGCACCGCATCGGGCGCGGCCGCGGTCCGTGGGATTCTCATCAATGGCTTAGGAGGATTGGCTACCGGGCTGACGGTGATTGTAATTGTCATCGCCAAATTTACCGAAGGAGCTTGGGTAGTCGTCTTGCTATTGCCGGCCCTGCTGATGTTCATGCTGCATGTGCGGCGTCACTATGAACGAGTGGCGGAAGAGGTTGCGCTGAAGCCGGGATCGTTTCTCGATACGCATGACTTGAAACCACCAATTGCGATCGTCCCCGTTGATTTCTGGAATGCGGCAACCGAGAAGGCGCTACGATTTGCGATGACCTTGTCTCCGGACGTGGAGGCTGTTCATATAAGCTGCGACGCGGACGAAGGTAAACCGGAATGGCTGAGTGGCGCTCAGCCGATTGAGGGCGTACGGTTGCCCAAGGTAGTGACTTTGCCCTCGCCCTATCGCCTGGTAGTGCATCCGCTATTGGACTACGTGTTGAAAGTCGAAAGGGAGAATGCCGACCGGACAATTGCCGTTGTGATCGCGTCGATGGTAGAGCGGCACTGGTATCACTATTTCCTGCATAATCAGCGCGGGCAGATGCTCACAGCGTTGCTGCTGCTGCGCGGTGATCGGCGCATTTATATCGTTAACGTGCCTTGGTATTTGGGGGCCTGAGGATGACCTTCTTTTCACTGTGAGAATTTCCTGCGGCGGAGGAGAGAGTTGGAAAAAGGGTAGGGGTCCTTCGACTCCGCGGGGCCAATCGCTTCGCTATCGGCCCGGCTGCGCTCAGGAGGACAGAGGTTAGGTTGGATATTCAACGTTTCAGGAGCGCAGTATGTAGTTCGACGCTATCGCGCGGAATGCGTCCAGGTGTTTGGTGAGGGTGTTTTGGTCCCACCCTAGTTCCGATGCCATTAGATCCCCGACTGCTGGTGCCATCTGGAGCGCTGCGCGGGCATTCAAGAAAAGCGCCCGCGTCCGCCGGGCAAGAACGTCTTCGACCGTGCGCGCCATTTCATTTCGCGCCGCCCATATTACCTCCGCCTTCACGTAGGGCAAGGCCGGATGTAGAGGTTCGCTGAGCAGAGGATCGGCCTCGATGAGCTTCCGAATCTGGAGCGCGTCAGAACCATAAACGGCGAGCGACCGCAACTTTCTCTCTGCCTCTTCTTTGGTATTGTTCAGAAAACCGTGGATGCGGAGATGCTCGGTCACGCACGGTTTTTCCGGCAACTGCCCAAGAGTCGCCGATTGATTGACACAATCCTCGGCCATATGCCGGTAGGTAGTCCATTTTCCTCCGCAAATCGTAACTAAACCGGAGCGATCGATGTCGATTAGGTGGTCCCGCGATAGCGTAGCGGTCTTGACCCCGCTGGTCAATCCCTCGCCCTCGCCCTTGTTTCCCACGAGCGGTCGAACGCCGGCGAACACACTCAACACGTCGCTGCGTTTGGGCGTTTTGTTTAGATATTGTCCTGCCGTCGCGAGAATGAATTCAACTTCCTGCTCCATGGCAACGGGCTCGAGAGTGGCGGCCGCGAGAGGAGTCTCTGTTGTCCCGACCAGCGTGTGTCCGTGCCACGGGATGGCGAACAACACCCGGCCATCGACGGTGTGAGGAACCATGATGGCGCTCTCTCCCTGTAGAAAGCTGTGATCGAAAACCAGGTGAATGCCCTGGCTCGGAACAATCAGCGGCGTTGCTGAGGGATCCGCCTGGCGGCGAAGAATATCGCTGAAAGCGCCGGTAGCATTAATGACAACCTTCGCGGGCGCACGAAATTCGTTGCCCGTTTCGACGTCACGGGCGAGCACGCCCTCCACGAAACCTTGAGCGTCTTTCGTCAGTCCTGTGACTTCGACGTAATTCAGTAACGTCGCTCCCTGCTCGAAAGCGGTAAACACCATGTGGATCAGCAACCGGGCGTCGTCGAATTGCCCATCGTAATAAACCGCTCCTCCGCGGAGGCCTTCAGTTTTTAACGTCGGCAGATGTTGCAGCGTCTCTTCACGAGAGAGAATGCGCGATGTCCCAAACCCGTACTTACCGGCCAGTAATTGATAGAGCTTGAGGCCGAGTCCGTAGAAAGGAGCCTCCCACCAGTCATAATTGGGCACGACGAAAGCCAGATCATGGACAATGTGCGGAGCATTTTGCAAAAGCAGCCCGCGCTCTTTGAGCGCTTCCATAACCAGACCAATATTTCCCTGCTCCAGATAGCGCACGCCGCCGTGAGCAAGTTTCGTGCTCCGACTGGAGGTGCCTTTGCCGAAATCGCTCTGCTCGAGTAGCAAGACATCGTATCCGCGAGACGCTGCGTCGATAGCCACGCCCATGCCGGTGGCTCCGCCGCCTATGACGAGGATGTCCCAGGGCTGCGGGTGGGAGGCGATGCGGCGGAGCATTTCGGTGCGGTTCATAGGTTGGCATTATGCAATGCGATTCCTAAGGTCTCAAGATGAAGATTCGGCAGGCCGGGGTGCCCCGCTTCTCGCGCATTTCGAGAAGTGGGCCTTCCAACTTTAACTTCGCAGCAGCTGGAAGGTGTTCCCCGTCACCGCGCCGAACACCGATCACGTCTAGCCTCTCAATATGCATCGCAAGCCCAAGCATATTGAAGCGAGTCATCTGTTCTCGCACTATAATGCTGGGCATGAAAACTCACACGTCCTTTATCGCGATTCTGTTGACTGTTGTCGCTCTATCCTTGGCCAGCGCCGCCAAAGTTACGGTCGAGCTGAAGGATGCCCAAGGCAAGAGCGTGGGTTCTGCGCTTATGTACGAAAGCGATGGCATGGTGATCCAGCTCAACTTGCACGGTTTGCCTCCGGGAGAGCATGCCATTCACATCCACCAGAATGCAAAGTGCGATGCGCCAGATTTCAAATCAGCCGGTCCTCATTTCAACCCTGACAACAAGAAGCACGGATTTGAGAATCCCGAGGGCCATCATGCTGGCGATATGCAAAATTTCACTGTGGATGCCAATGGCAAGGCAAAGACGAAGATCGTCAACAAAGATGTGAATTGGGGAACTGACAGCCACTCCATTTTCAGCAATGGTGGAACGTCGCTTATCATCCACGCCAAGGCGGTCGACATGAAGACCGATCCCGCCGGAAACTCCGGTGACCGCATAGCCTGTGGTGTCATCACCAAACAGTAAAGGATTGGACCACCGGCTTGTCCGGTGACTAACTTCGGAAACGCAACTCTTGTTTTCCCCAGTTGGTGGCTCACTGGAAATCCAAAAAGCACGTATCACGTTTTCCCCGGTTATTTTTGTTCAACTGCTGTCGGCGGTGCTATGGACGCCCGTCGCTCCATTGGTTGTTTGCTTTTTCGTTTCTTATTCGGTCCAGTCGAAGGAGCGGGTTACGGCTTTTTTCCAGTAGTGGTATTCGCGCTCACGCATTTCTTTGGGCATCTTTGGATGCCAGCGATGATCTTCTTTCCAGTTGGATAGTAACTCGTCGGTGTTTTTGAAAAAGCCTATGGCTAAGCCGGCGGCGTAGGCTGCGCCGAGGGCGGTGGTTTCTTTTACTTTGGGAGTTACTACTTGCTTGGCTAAGATGTCGGATTGGAATTGCATCAGAAGATTGTTGACTACCATTCCGCCATCGGTGCGCAGGATATCGAGTGGAATGCCGGAGTCTTTTTCCATGGCTTCTACCACTTCGCGGACCTGAAAGGCTGTTGCTTCGAGTACGGCGCGGGCGATGTGGCCTTTGTTCGCGAAGCCGGTCAGGCCAGCGATTATGCCGCGGGCGCTGTCTTGCCAGTAAGGAGCGTAGAGGCCGGAGAAGGCGGGGACGAAATAGAGTCCGCCATTGTCGGGGACGGTTCTCGCGAGCGCTTCGATATCTGAGCTATTTTTTATGATGCCCAGATTGTCGCGGAGCCACTGCACTAACGCTCCGGCGATGGCGATGCTTCCTTCTAACGCATAGCAGGCTGGCTTTGAGCCGAATTTGTAGGCGACGGTCGTAAGCAGAGCGAAGTTTGAGAAGACAGGCTTTGTTCCCGTATTTATCAACATGAAACAGCCTGTGCCATAAGTGTTCTTCGCCTCACCCGGTTTGAAGCAGGCCTGGCCGACGAGGGCGGCCTGCTGATCGCCGAGATCGCCGGCGATCGGGACTCCCGCAATCGCGGTCAGCTCGGCAGTACCGTACACTTCGCTACTCGAAACAATCTTCGGCAGCATATGAATAGGGATACCGAAATCTGTCAATATTGCTTGATCCCATTGGAGCGTGTTGAGGTTCATCAATTGCGTGCGGCTGGCGTTCGTGACATCGGTGACATGGACGCCGCCATCTGTTCCTCCTGTCAGATGCCAGATTAGAAACGAGTCGATATTCCCAAATATCAGATCGCCGGCTTCAGCTTGTGCGCGTGCGCCTGCAACATGCTCAAGAATCCAGCGAATTTTCAGGCCGCTGAAATAAGTGGAAAGCGGCAGGCCGGTCTTGGATTGATAGCGCTGCTGTCCGTCGTTGGCTGCGAACTTCTGGACTTCCGGAGCGACTCGCGTGTCTTGCCAGACGATCGCGTTGTGAATCGCCTTTCCAGTTTTCTTGTGCCATACCACGGCGGTCTCGCGCTGGTTGGTAATGCCGATCCCGGCCAAATCTTCCGGATGCAACCCGCCAGCTTGCATTGCTTCCTGAATCACCTCTTGCGTTTGCTGCCAAATCTCTTCCGGATTGTGCTCCACCCACCCCGGCTGTGGATAAAATTGCCTGTGCTCTTTTTGAGCAGAAGTTGTGATGCATCCGGAGTGGTCGAAGACGATAAAACGCGTACTTGTCGTTCCCTGATCAATGGCGCCGATAAAACTTGCCATCTACGATTCCCTCGCGTGGACGCCTGATGAGGTTACCAAAGGCTTGACCGGCAGAAAATGGCACATTCCCCAACGGGCTAGGAACGGACGTAACGTGTTACCACCCTTGGAACCGTTGACTTAGGTTTGAGGACAAGGTAGTTTCGCAAAGGGTTGGGCAAAGGACGACGCTTGGCGCGGAAAATACTGCTGGCTGACGATAGTGTGACCGCCCAGAATATGGGGCGAAAGATCCTGGCCGACGCCGGTTATGACGTCATCACGGTCAATAACGGGTCAGCAGCGCTAAAGCGGATCACCGAAATCAGACCCGACCTCATTGTTCTTGATGTCTACATGCCCGGCTACAGCGGCCTCGAAGTGTGCCAGCGAATCAAGGAGGCCAGCGAGACAGCTCACATTCCCGTCTTGCTGACGGTGGGGAAGTTGGAGCCCTTCAAGCCGGAGGAAGCGCGTCGTGTCAGAGCCGATGCACACATCGTTAAGCCCTTTGAAGCCAGCGAATTACTGACAGCCATTACCAAACTAGAAGACCGTATGGTTCCGCAGCAAGCTGAGGCATCGCGCTTCAGTTCATCGACCGCAGGCATCGAGCGTTTTAGCGGGGAGCCCAGCGGAAAAAAATCCGAAAGCAGTACCGAGACCGATATCGGATGGAAGAACCGGATTCGCTTCCCAGCAAAGAAAAAGAAAGAGGAAGAGCCTGATCCCGAAGACGTCGCAGCTTCAGCTGGTGCGACCTTCCAGGACTTCCGAAAGGGCAAGAAGGGCGGCAACGGTTCCTTCGGAAAGCGGACGCCGGCTGAAAAAGAGCCTGCCATTGTTCCTGATATTCCGCGTGACATCACGCCGGAAGAGTTGGACGCGCTCAGTGCTGTAGCAGAGAAACTGGATACCCAAGCGTCAGCCGCCGACAGTGTTTCGGTGGGATCGGATGAAAGCCGTCCCGGTGAAGCAGCCGCACAGTTCACGGCGTCTGCGGACTATGCCGCGATGCTAGCCCATGCGCAAAAAAACCTGGAGACATCACAATCGCCGGAGAGGCTGCCCCAAGAAAATCAGAGCGAACAGAAAAACGACGTTGCTTCGGTTGCAAATACAGTTGACTCTCCTCTTGCAACAGTCGAAGCAGTTGTACCTGCGCCCTTCATAGAAACTCCCACATTGCCGATCGAAAAGAAAGAAATCGAACTTCCGGCGCAACGGAACTCTGAGCCGGCACAGCCCGATCGAGTTGAGACGGCGGCCGGCAGCGATCAGACTGCGTTTGATGCAGTCGCGACAACTGCCGATTCGTCGGAGCAAAACGCTGGCAAGGTGGCGGAAGTCGTCAGACGGGACGAACAGGTTGAGCAATCGCGGGTGCAAGCAGGAGTGGTTGCGGACGAAGTTAAGAGCCGCGAAGTTGAGAGCGACTTGCAAGCGGTTGATGTTCGGGTCGTGGCCAGTGCGGAAGTCGCCAGTGCGGAAGTCGCCAGTGCGAAAGTCAACGAAGCTGAAACTGAAGCTGAAGCTGAAGAGCGAACCCCGAACGACGCCGAGTTGGCCGAAGCCTTGCGATTGCTCACACCGGCGACCGGCAACGCGGATGCAAATTCAGTCAGTCCACGCTGGGTGGCTGAGAACGTGGCTGTGAGTCCGGAAGAAGCGAAGATTTCGCTGGAAGCGGAGATGATGGGAATTACTTCTTCGCGGCCCGCAACGCCTGCGGCGGACTCGGTGGCGTTAGTCGGCGAAACGAACGGTGATCGGAGCATCGGTTTTTCAGGGATTGCGGCTGCGGTGGAGAACAGACTTGCAGAGGCAGGCCTGGGGACTAGTCATAAGACTTGGGCCAACCGGCACGAAAGATCGAGGGAGGACGCCGCTGCCGAGGCAGCGGCCGCTCTGGAAGCATCTGCTGAATTGCTAGCCGCAGCCTCGGCGGCAACTCCGATGGTTGAACAAATCGGCGCACGGGTCGAGCGGAAGCTTTCAATCGAGCGCAACGAAACTGAGCGCAACGAGACCGACCGCGACCGTAGCGAGCGTAACGAGATCAATCGCAAAGATAAAGATAAAGATAAAGATGTCGAGCGTAACGAACCGCAGGGAAGTTTCGCGGAACATACTCCCGCGCACGAGGATGATTCGGCGACGTTTGCCGACGCGGTGAGCAGGGACAGCGACGAAGCATCCAGCAGCGAAGCCACAGCATCGGTTGCTGCGATCGAAGAAGCGAATCACAATTCGAACACGGAAGTTGGGGGCGAGAATTCCATGAGCAATGACGGAAAGACCAAATCAGGGAAATCGAATTGGCGTGAGATTAGAACCGCGCCCACTAGCGCCTCTCAGACGGACCTCGTGGAGGCCGCTAAACAGGACACTCCAGCACCAGAAACCGGTCAAAAAGCGATGGCGGCTGGGGCGGGCGAGAATTCCGGCTCTGCCACGGACTCCAGTACGATTGCCAGCATTGTAGATAGCGTCATGGCCGATCTTCGCCCGAGGATCGTGGAAGAGATTGCCAAGAAACTGGCGAAAAAATAGTTCTTGAACTTGCCTGCTCCCTCTTCTTTGCTAGGGATGTGCGTTCGAACCACCACAGCGAAGACCGAATATCCTGCGCCATCGGCATGAAGTGCCCGCGTCTCCAAAAATTATGAGACGTGCGGCACCTCAGCTTCTCCTGATTGCGAGCTCGCCTCCAGCGTTTAATTGAGAGAAAGAAGGATCGCGGCCTGCGACTCTACCTTAATCCTTTGCCAGGAGGTTTGCGTTCTGGCCTTGGGGCGCTCTCCCTCGGTGACGGTGCGCTCTCGCGATGCTGCGGCGGAGCGCTGTCGTGTCGCGGTTGTGCAGCCTCTCGCTGCGGGGGCGGACTTTCCCGTCGTGGGGGCGCCGCTTCCCGCTGCGGTGGACGAGTTTCGCGTTGCGCGGGAGCGCTCTCTCGCTGAGTCGGACTCGGCGCGCGAGATGAAGTCGGCGGACGATCATTTTGCCGACTAGGCGCGTTCTCCGGGCGAGGGCTCGCCGGCCGCGACGAAGAGGGCGGGCGGGATTCCCTAACCGGTCTGTTGTCGTTTGCGCGATTGCCGGTAGCGCGGTTCTCCGCCGGCCTATTCTGCGTCGATCGAGCCGTCGGATTGCCGCGTGCATTTTCTGACTGAGAACTATTTCGACTCTGAGCCGCAGAGCTTCGGCCAGGCGAGGGTACTCGATTGTTGACCGCTCCGGTACTGCGATTTTGGCCTCCTGGATGTGCAACAGCCTCCCTGGGAGAGATATTCGGTGGATGGTAAGGTCCGCCCGCTGCCCGCGCCGGCACGGCGCCGCGACTAAAGTCCGCAGGTCTTTCGGTTGCCGCAACCGCGGGGCGGCCGTGATTCACTGAAGCGAACAACTGACGGTTAGTCCGGGCTGCTTGCTGGTGCTGAATTTGCGGGGCTATCGGTGAAACGTGGCGTTCGTGCGCTGCAGCCTCCTGTTGCGGAGTTGGCCGAGCATGAACCCCGCCGTTCCCACCGTTGTAACTGACCCGCGTATTGTTGTTGACGATAACCGTCTTGTTGTAGACGTTAGTTATATTGGTGACGTTAACGTTGGTCACGCTACGGTTGTAAAAGAACCGGTCGCCCCGCCAATACCCGCCGAAAAATCCGGCGCCGGTGTAACCAAAACCATAATTAATGCCGCCGTAGAAACCAATGTGCGGTCCCCAATAACCGCCATTCCAGACGTAAAACCCGTCGTTCCAGCCCCAGTAGCCCGGAGTCCAAAGCATTCCGACGGGAGCAAGCACCCACGTGCCCGGCACCCAGTAGTAGCCATCGTCGTCATCCCACGCCCAGTAGCCAGGCGTCCAGATATAGCCCTCTCCAGGACAAAGGGGCTGAACATACACAGGCAGCGCAGGTGGACCGATCCGGACCGAAATTCCAATACCGATTTGAGCGGGAGACGTAGCACCAAGGGCAACCGTCATAACCAGCGCAGATAAAAACCAAGAGATAGCGCGATTAATCCTGATATTTATACGCATGAAAGTCCCTCTTTTTCTTGCTTCGCAGCTGACTACGCTTCGCGGCGAGTCAAAGCACGAAACAAAAGTCCACAGAGCATGTTTTGCCGGTCCGGCACAGCGTTTACAAGTCTACAGTCCACTAACCCAGAGAGGAGGAAGAAGTTGCTTATCGCAAACGGTGTGGGATAGATCAAATTCCGTAAATCTCGAGAAATGTTGAATGCAGGCTACACCGCTATTTGAGTGCGCGGGCGCGAGCTTACCAGATCTTCTCAAGCGCATCTGCAATGCGTAACCGAACAAAGAGAGGGCGAAGGACCTATGCATTTCTTCGGACGAGCATAGTGCATAGGTCCTTCGCTTCGCTCAGGATGACGATGCGTACTAACTACGTAGTAACGATGCCTACTAACGACGTGGTGGGGTGGGTTGCGCCGTTGCGCCCGCGTTTGAACTGCCCCCAATTTGCGTACCTATGACCTCACCAGATACCACGACTTCAACTCTGCGATTTTGTTGTCTACCGGCCGGGGTCGCATTGGATGCGATTGGCTGCGTCTTGCCAAAGCCCATGACGGTGACGGAAGCAACGGGGATCCCTTGCCGCACAAGGTAATCGCGAACCGATCCCGCGCGCTTTTCTGAAAGTTGCTGGTTGTAGTCGTCGGAGCCGACACTGTCGGTATGGCCGTCGACCTCCAGACGGAGGTCGGGATAGGCTAACAGGATTCCGGCAACCTTAGCCAGGCTCTCGCGCGCAGTAGGTCTGAGAGTAAATTTTCCGGTCTCAAATAGGACGTCCGGAAGCGTAGAAATCAATCCGCGCGCCGTGTCTTGGGTCACTAATATCGCGTTGAGCTGCTGTAGCAAGCGTGCGCGCATCGCGGCTTTTTCGTCCTCTGCCTTTTGGCGTCCCCGCTCGGACTCTTCGGCAAGAGCGCGCGCCTTCTCGTTCTCGGCTTGTAGAGCTTGCTGTTGAGCGAGGGCATCGGCTCGGGCCGCTTGCGCTTCCTGTTTTTCTTGCGCGGCTTTCTGGGCAGCTAACTCAGCTTCTTGTCTCGAGCGGTCAGCTTCGGCTTTTGCTTGTTCTGCGGCACTTCGTTCGCTTTCAGCTTGCTGTCTCCTCCTGCTTTCCGCTTCCGTCTCTGCTTTGGCTTGTGCTTCGCGGGCTGCGGCAGCGTCCCTGTCGCGCTGGGCCCTCTCGTCCTGTTGGCGTTTCAGCGACATGACTCGGGCTTCTTCCGCCGTCTGAACCGCTTCCCGCGCCACCGTTCCGATTGGAGTTCTACCTTGCTTTCTTCTGTAGTACTCTTCTGCCTGTTTCAAATCCGCTTCCGCTTTTGCGAAAATGCTTGCGGCGTATTGGTCTGCTTTGGCAGTTCGAGCGATACGAATGGCATTCCGCGCCTCAAACAATTCCAAGGGAGCCTTCCGGTCGATTCCGTAAACTGTATCTCTTATGGGTTCGACGTGCGATGCATAGAGGCCTTTGGGAAGCAACTCGAATTTAACGTCGATCGCTTCTTCCCGTCCCTTCGTGTCGGACCGAACAATATTTTGTGCAACCATAAGATCGCTCGGTTGTGTAACCGCGAAGTACGGCTCGGCGGTGATTATCAAACCGAATGCCTGCAAGTCCGTTGTCGCATGGATATCACTCTTACCGTTGTCGAGAACTACTTCCGCAAGGTTGCTCGCCCGCCCTTGGGGGGTGATTGCCCATAAAACGTATGTCAGATATTCAAGTCCAAATTTGTCGGCTTGTTCCATGCCGCTCAGTTTTATTTTGATTTCCAGGCGGCCCGCCTTACTGTCTACTTTGGCTTCGCCGCTCGCACGGGGCATGAGGTCGGTACCCCTCAGATCAACTTCGGTAGACCCGCCACGGTGACGATAATCTACCGCTTTGGTTGTGCGGGAAATCACCTCAGTGCGAAAGACGGGAGTCTTGTCCATCGTCTCCACTTGTGGTGATTGATCTTCCTGAGCACCAGCATGCCTTGCGCCGCCTAAAAGAATGCTAAAAACCGATGCAGCGCTGATCAGCGCGAGTCTCTTGATCCTCATACGCCCTCTCCTTGAACTTTGAGACAACGAACTTTAGGACAGCCAACTTTGCGAAAACGAACTTTGCGACAACCTAAACTCTTGGATCCGTGGTTTGCTTCTCCATGCCACCACCATTCCGATCTCTTGATGATCAGGCGAAGCCCTTAGCGCAGTCAGAAAAATCTCGTATTCTCATCATCGCTGTGCCGCCAAATCAGTCGGCGGTAATTTCTTTGGCCGCAAGCCTTTAGCGAGCGAAGGGAAGCGAAAGCTCGCTCTTGTGCATCGAACGCCGCCTTGGCAGGGACGCGTCGCAATGCGGGGAAGGCCTCTTCAGATCAATTCATATCGATTCAGACTGGCTCCATGGACGTCTTGAGCAATCGGATTCAAGATCGCATTACTTTGTGAGGAACAAAAAAAGAGGTTCTTCACCGAGCTTCCTTATCTTTGAAGGAGGAATATATGAAAAACGCAAAGTGGATGCTTCCGGTGATTTTGATGCTGCTGTCGGGCCTCATGTCTGCACAGTCGCTCACAAATTGGAGAGTCGTGGCCCAAGTGCCCTTCGAGTTCGTGGTTAACAACCAAATCATCCCGGCCGGCGATTGTGTGGTGAACACTCTAAGCATGGATGGACAGGTTTTGGCGATTGGCAATGTCCGCGCACACAAGAGCGCGCTTGCCCAGTCGAGTAAGGTCGAAATCAAAGCCGCTTCCGGCGACACCGTGTTGGTCTTCAATCACTATGGCGACCGCTACTTCCTGTCGAGCATTCGAGTCGAAGGCAGCGACCGGACCTACAAGTTGCCTGAGAGCAAAGGGGAAGCGGAACTACGCGCTCAGAACGTAACCGCCTCACAAACGAGTTTAGTCGCTTCACTGCGCTAAGACCCGCCAAGCAGGAAGGTGCCCCACGTCTCAAAAGGTGCGAGACGTGGGGTACCCTTTATCTATTCTCCATCATAGTCCGCTTCCCGGCAGGGAGATTGAAAGCGGAGAGCCAGCCTGATACCATTCCGCGCAAATGGTCGAAGAGAAGATCCGTGCCAGCTTTGGCGACTACCTAGCTCATGCTGAGGTAGCCATCTATACCGTTCTGTCGGTATTGCTGGTCATCACCGCTCTGGCAACCATTGCGAATTCAGGCAAAATGCTCTGGGATGGCCTTCGTCACTGGACGATTGCCGCCGAGACGCTCCGAGTGCTGGATCAACTTCTCGTCGTGCTGATGCTGGTCGAGATTCTGCATACGGTCCGCATATCCATTCGCTCGCATTTTTTGGTTACTGAACCATTTTTGGTCGTCGGCTTGATCGCCTCGATCCGGCGAATCCTTGTTATCACGCTGGAAGCCGCTAATTTGACTAAAGGCGAAGCATTCGCTGGCGAGGGCGCGAATGTATTTCGAGCCAGCATGATTGAGCTTGGCTTGCTTGGTCTGCTCGTCCTCATTCTCGTCTTCTCGATCACCCTCTTGCGTCGAGCGTCTGCTTCCAAGGATAGCGAAGATCAGTCGACCACTGCCGGAGCGGGAACCGGTTGAGCGGTGCTCAGTTCGCCATAAACCGATCCAAACAGGGTGATCACAGTCACAATTGAAACTGTATCGGCGGGAAGGTTAGTTAGTCGATAACGAACAGAGGTCAATCGAAATGCTCAGTCACGGTGGCTTTCACGAGCTGACCTACATTCCGCAGAGTGTTTTAAGAAATGACAAGGATCACGCTGCAGCTGAACAGCGCGGAGCCGGATGTTCGATAGGCAGCGTTTGTTTCAGGAAGTTGCGCACCCCCGCGTAATCCACTTTAGAAAATACCGCAAGAACTCCGCATTCGCGTGCAGCTGCTTCGAGAAAGGGCGACTTATCCACCGTGAGAATCACCATCGCGGGTGCCGGTATCTGGCGAGTCAAAGCCCGAGCCGCACTGAGTCCATCAAGTTCGGGCATGAACAAATCAAGGATTACGACGTCAGGTTTGATCCAACTTGATTTCCGCAATGCATCAGAGCCATTCTCGGCTTCAAACACATCCCAACCAGAGTCCTGTTCCAGAAGTGCTCTCATTTCCTCACGCCAGAAAGGACTGTCGTCGGCCACTAGAATTCGAATGGACATAAATTCACCAAGCTCAAATTGAAGCATGCATCTTTTGGAGTGTGCTGCCTATCCAGAGAATGGTGTATATGCGGCAATGCGATTAACTTATCATGAGGGGCGGAGATGAGGGGGAAATCCGGGACAGACGCAGTTCCCCATTTTTTCTGGCGAGGCGGGCGGCTGGCCGAGCCTTGTTTTCTTTCAAATACCGAAAGTGGGGGTGCCCCATCCTTCGCGCACGTTGCGAAGGGTGGGAACCACACTGGTGGCGCAATGGGATTCGGTTTGAACGGCGGCCGACACGCGAGCATGACGAATCCCATGGCGGCGACAGCATCGTGTCCCACCCTTGCAAAAAGCGCAAGGATGGGGCGCCCTCGTTACCGTTAGAGGGTCCGAAGCAGAAGCAACGTCGGGAAAGGGTGGGCCACCCGCCGTGTCCTTAGCGGGCACCGGAAGTCAGCTGGCTGAACGACCAGCCTGGCCACTTAGGCGGGTGACCGAGCCTTGTTTTCTTTCCAACAATACCCAAAACGGGGTGTCCCTCTCCGTCGCACACGTTGCGAAGGGTGAGGCAGCCAAGTTGATGGTGATGCAAAGATGGGCCAGCCCCCTTCTCTTTTTCGGTCTAGGAACAGTTATCTCATCAACCGAGGATCATTCGAGGATCATTCGGGAGCAGAGGTCCATCGAAATCCGAAGGAAGCCGTTGGGTGATAGAACTCGCGCTGAATTGGATATTGCCTGCTGCCCTGATAGAAGCCGAAAACTTCGTTACTCAGGTTCAATCCATAAGCTACGAAACTAAGACCTTTGTGTAGACGGTAACTCCCCTGAATGTCGTACTGCGTGTGAGCGTAGAGATACTGGTCGCCGTTCGGACCGCGTAGCCCCAGGACCGGATCATTGGCAGGAGCACCGTTAACCCAAAAATAAGAGTAGATGCTCGCATCGTTGTGGCTCATCGCGAAGCGAACCGAGAGACGTTTCCTGTCATAAGTCAGGCCGACGTTGTAGTTGTTGGGAGCCTGCCTCTGCAGCGCTGGGTGATCCGATCGTCCGGCCGGGTTTGGGTTGGTCACGGTCGGAGGAATCGCGTTGAAGCCGGCGGGAAAAGTCACCTGCGAAGTCGTGTAACTATAGTTCAGCGCGACCCCGAGCCCGCTCAGAAGACCGGGGAGGAAAGCGAGGCGCTGTTCCCACGCGGCCTCTACGCCTGCTATGTGGCCGCTCGGACCATTGATCGATTCCAGCACATCGCAAGTCGGATATTGAACGCACTGGCTTGAATTGTTGGTGAACCGGTTCCGGGTGGAGTAGATGGCATCCGAAAGAGTCTTGTAAAAGAAGCCGCCCTGAATAATCCCGTACGGCCTGAAGTAGTGCTCCAAAAGAATGTCGTAATTATTCGCTCGCGTCGGCTTCAGAGCGGGGTTGCCGGCGGAAATCGTGGGATAGGGACTTGTATTGGGATCGATAGTCCGCGACGGTACGATGTCCGAAAAGTTGGGGCGGGAGATTCCTATACCGAACGACCCCCGCAAATTTGTATTCTGTTGCAGCCGGTATTGCAATTGGATGCTGGGTAATACATTTACATAGTTGCTGCTGCCGGTGACCGATGTGGGATTCCCCTGCACATCGAGAGCCCCTGATCGATACGTCGCATCCGTTGCCTCGAAGCGCACTCCAGTCTGCACGCTGAGCTTACCGAATCCGATAGTGTTCATCAGATAGCCGGCGTAAACTCGCTCGTTGGCGTCAAAGTCGGCCGGGATCGACGAAGCGAAGCTCGAACTCTGGTCGTACCCCAACTGAGCTAGATTTCCACCTACCTGTTGAATGATTTTGTTGTAGTCAGACATTGGCCCGAACTGGTAGGCGCCATCGTAATAAGTGGGATTTCTGAAACTGCCAAGAACATCGGCCAGCGTAGTGGTTCCGGGTTGATTGTCGTAGATGAAATCGTTTTCGTTTTGCGTCTTGTGGGCGTTTCGAACTTTTAGCCCAATCTCGAAATTTCCGTAGTGCTCGCGAGTGCTGTAACGACGCGCGTAAGACGCTTCTCCTTCGAAATTAAGTTGCGAGCTGATGTAGTGTGGAATTATGAAAGAGTCAACGACATATTGTGTCGGATCATAAATGTTGACATTGCCGGCGACGGGAAATTTCGGCTCATAGGGATTCGTCGTGTTCAGATTGATCTGAAGACTGGGCTGGCTGATTGGCCCTCCATTAAACGTGGTAGTGCCGAAGTCCTGCCCTCCGATGTTATGGGCACGGGAAACAGCGAACGCGTAAGTAAACAGATTTGACGTGAGATCGTGACGTCCCCCCACCACTCCGCTGAAAATCTGCTGGTCAGGACGGCGGATGTACTCACGGTACTTCATGAATCCTTGGTTATCGAATGTGTACTGTGATCCATTGACGGAGACCAGATTGCCCACGTTCGGCGTGTAGACAAAGGTTTCGCCGTAGTCGTGAAAATCAGAGTACAGGCCTTTGAGATAAATACTGGAACCAGGCTTTAGAACATAATCAATTTCTGGAGCGAAGCCATAACGTGTCCGGTGGTATCGGTAGGTACGCAGATCGGCGCTTGCAAAGTAAGGATAATTTACGCCATTCAGAGTGGTGACGCCGGGAGACGGCTCCAGATCGTTGATGCCGCGGCCATTCCAATCGTAAGTGCCAGCGAACAGGAAACCCCATTGCTTGCGAGCGCCGGCGCGTTGACCAATCGTGCCATTGAACACGTCCAGCCAGCGTCCGCCAATAATATTTGTGTAGCCGCCCTGACCCTCGAAGTCGAGCGTTGGCCGTTCGCTCGCCGTCATCGTCACCAGATTGACCGAGCCTCCAATCGCATCTCCATCCTGGTTCGCGGAGAGCGTCTTATTTACTTCGATACGATCGACTATCCCTGAGGGGATGATGTCCATCTTGATATTGCGAACGTTCCCTTCAGGAGATGGCACATTGATGCCGTTAATCGTTAGATTGCTCAGGCGCGGCTCAGTTCCTCGAATCTGAACGTACTTTCCCTCGCCCTCGTCCCGCTCCAAGGAGACACTTGGCAGTCGTCCAACCGCATCTGCAATATTGGTGTTCGGAAGGCTAGTGATGACCTGCGACGGCAGCACTTGCACGATGTTGTCCGCAGTCCGCTCGATGTTGATCGCTTCCACCTCGCCCAGTTCGCGATCTCCCGTCACTGTCACAACTTGACTGCTGGACTCCACTTCAAGCACGGCGTCCAGGTGAGCTATCTGCCCCCCAACGACCGTTGCCGACGTGGAAAACGATGAGAATCCCACGTAGGAAACTACCAATGTGTAACTGCCAGGCGCGAGGTTTGAAATAATGAATTGTCCCTGAGCATCCGAAACCGCTGATGGGCCCTTCTGCTGTAGTTCGACGCGCGCGCCTGGCAACACGGCACCGCTGGAGTCCTTAACTGTTCCAGCGATTGTGCCTCGATCCGATTGAGCGAGCGTGGTAGTAGAGCAGAAAAAGTTGAACGCCAAAATAAAATAAACCCAGGAAATCCACTTCATAGTCAGGGAGCCTCCGGAGTGATTTTTCAGTTCTAAGGAGGCAATGTTTCGCTCTGGTTAATGGAATATGAATTTCTCGAGAAAACGAGGAATCCGGGGACAGACAGACGGGACATTTCCACGGTTTACTTCCTCGACAAGTTCATATTCCGTCCCATGGTGTTCTCACCCCTCTGCGGTTTGACGGGAGGAGGGAAAGTGACCCCCTTAGAGCGGCCCCTTGTGAAAATGAAGTGAAAGTGAAGGTGACGAAGAAAATTCACGTTTCAGAGTGTTAAAGTTTGATTGTTAGCTCAAAGCATTCGCTGTCTTAATTTTGCTTTAGAGATGAGTGGCGCTGGGCGCTGGCCGCGGAGATAGACAGTCATCACGTCAACATCTCAGGACGGCGGGATCAGAAGAAATTGGGGGGCAAACAACCCACCCCGTGAAACCGAATCCGCGCCATGTTCTCTCAATATCTCTCTCTCAAATGCGAAAACAGGCCGATTTCACTAACTGTGCATCGGGACTCGTAGTTAGTGCAATTGATTCCATGACAATGTCGGCTCCCAGGCCCGAGTAGACTTTGGTGGTGCCAACCAACCAAGGGCTCGGGAGAAAGGAGCCGAACAATGATCATTATAGGATGCGATTACCACCCGGGTTTCCA